>Ga0102924_1001135_pt1 | contig 31216 bp, 31 predicted proteins | sample PaiPotPPM11metaG_FD_80116 | JGI IMG/M metagenome (GOLD analysis project Ga0102924, IMG submission 80116) | Iron sulfur acid spring bacterial and archeal communities from Banff, Canada, to study Microbial Dark Matter (Phase II) - Paint Pots PPM... ... | reverse complement strand
CCGGCCACCCCACCGCTCGCGGTGACCGATCCGGTGGTCTGGCCCAGCATCCAGCCCCAGGACGGCGATCGTTTCCTGCCGGTATTGGCGGGCGCCGGCCCGGGGCAGGAATCAGCAGAGCAGTAGGAGAAAACCGAATGGCAACCCCGTGCAATTGTGACACTTTCACGAGCGATGTGACGATCAGCAACACCACGGCCCCGCAGTTGGTCATCCTTGGCGGGGCCACGGCCTCGCTGCGTCTGTTCCCACAGGGCGGCGCCACCAGCAGCGTCGAGGCCTTCAGCACCGACGGCCCCACCCTGGCCAGCTACAGCCGGCTGCGCCTCACCGTGGACGGCAGCACCGCCTACCTGATCGCCGACGCCGCCGGCGGCGGCGTGGCCATGCCGCTGGCGCTGCAGGCGGGCGGCGCCGAGCGCATGCGCATCACGACGGCGGGGAACGTGGGCATTGGCGCCGCCAACCCCACGCAGGCGCTATCGGTGGCCGGCACGATCAGCTACAAGTCCAACAGCTCCGGCGTAGTGGGGCTGGTGGACGACGACAACCACGTCATCCGCTCCAACGGGCTGGGGGGCGCAGGTGTTCGCCAACGGCTGGGGCAGTCCGACCCAGGGCTGGATCTTCCGCGACGAGGCCAACGGCGTCGACCGCGTGGTGATCCAGGGCAACGGCTACGTCGGCCTGGGCACCGACAGCCCCGAGGCGCTGCTGCACCTGAACGGCGGCGGAATCCTGGTGAGCGGGGACGCCTCCGTGCAGGGCCGCTACTACTGCGTCAGCCGCCTCATCGCCGACTCGGCCGGCTGCTATTACGGCGACTGAGCGCCGATTCCGGGGAGGCCGGGGACCGGCAGGCGCCGCTCCCCGGTCGGTCCCCTCTTGCGATCCCCAAATATGTTGTGACGAAGAAAAGAGGAACACATGGCAAACTGGACCGACAATCCCGCGACGAGCGGCACGCACATCCGCCCCCGGCACATCAACGAGCTGCGCCGCACTGTGGACCGCAATCGGAGGGCGGCCAACCTGTCCGCCTATCCTTGGAACGATAACCCCGTTTCGATCACTACCCACATCCGCGCTGCGCACTTCAACGAGATCCGGGCGGCCATCCCGTCGTCGGTGTCGATCGGCAACTGGAGCGTAGGCCACCCGCCCGCCAGCACCCGCCAGGTCAGCGCGCGCGACATCAACGACCTGCGCGGCTGGGTCGACCAGTTCTCCCGGTCGCTCAACCTGCCGACCGGACCGGACCCCGTACCGCAGGGCGTGACCTCCTTCACCGTCGACGAGAACTCGGGGCCGACCTTACGTCATGGTCGACCAGAACTCGGTCAATGACCTCCTCCTGCTCGGGCCCGGCCTGCAACTGGGCGGGCCGCCCAACGTCCGGGCGGACATTCGCGCGACCAGGGGCGCCAACGTCGTCCCGACCGGCGCCCACGCCAACGCGCTCCAGCTCTACCGAAGCAACGGCATCCTCTCCACCGGGCTGCTCACCCGGAACTTCGACGTGGGGGGCAGCCCGAACAATCCGCACTCGGAGAACGACAACATCATCGCGATGAGCAATGCCTACATCGACCACTTCGTCGGCGCCGTCACGTCGGTGATCAACCAGCTTGTGAACAATGGCGTCGGCTCCTACATCATCTGGAACGAGCCCCATGCCGCCAACCCGCCGACGCCGGGGGCGCTGGCGCCACGGAACTTCGCCGCCCTGCTGTACTAGTGCTACACCAATCTCAAGCCGTTATCAGGGGTGTTCAACATGTACACGGGCGGTCTGCTGTGGCCTTTCGGCCAGCGGAACAATGACGGGACCATCTCCGCGCCACCGGCCTCCGACATGGTCCACGCCTACCTGCAGGCGGTCTATGACTTCCTGTTGGACAACCGCATCGGTCGCTACTACGGGACGACCACGCCGTGGGATGCCGTGAACGTCCACGTCCACCACTGTGGCTGGCAGGACTCGGACATGGACTACCTCTACGCGCGGATCAACGCGGTCTTCGACCCGAGCCAGAACCCGCACATCGGGCGGGACGACGTGCCCGACGCCCGTCCCGAGGACAAGAAGGGGACCGTCATCGGTGAGTGGGGCATCACACACGATGAGCAGCGGAACACGCCGAACTGCCTGGCCAACGCCTTCACCTCGCTGACCAAGCGATTCGACGCCATGTGGTGCTTCCAGCATCCCAACCATAACCAGGACAATCCCAGTCTCGATCCCGGCCATTGTAGCGACTCGGGTAGCGTCTTCGGGCTGATCGAGTGGAACGAATCCAACGTGTTCGTCAAGGGCAATGCCTGCCCAGAGTGGTCCGCCCTCCAGTCGCTCTACGGGAATCCGTGAACGGCGGGGCAGACTTTGGACCTGCGGACCAATGCGCTAAGCGGGTGTCGCCTGAACCACCGGATCGCCTTTGGCCGCGCTCCAGTGAGGCGCGGCGGCGCCCGACCTCGCACCTTACGGGAGCGCGGGATCGGGGGCCGCCGCTGACCGACGCACTCCACCGCCGCCGCCTGATCGGGGCAGCGCGACTGGCAGACTGGGTGCCGTAGCCGATGCCGGCGGGGCATACATGGCCCCGTCGCCGAGGGTGCGGCCATATCGCGACCCGCCCCACACGAACAGCTCCCGCCCCGTCCACGTCACGGCGGCCGCCGAGCGCCCTGAGGGAGCGCCAACGGTGGCCATTGGCCCCCAGGTATCGGTGGCCGGGTTGAAGCGGGCGCCGTCGTTGTCACCACTCGGACTGCCGGAGTTGCCGCCCCAAATGAGCACCTCATTTCCTGTCCACATCGCGAGCGCCCCCGCGCGCACGTCGAGGAGGCTGGTGGCGGGAATGGGGGACCAGACGCCGGCGCCATTCGTTGGCTGCCCGTTTTCGGAGTCGGCCGCGGCCACGGGCCGTGCCGGGCTGGCGACGATGGTGAGCAGCGCCATGATGCTGGCGAACCCACGGAGTAGCGTCAGGTAGCATCCCACACAATCCCCCCGGATCAAGCGTTCACAGGACAGTAGCAGATACGTGCGCACCGGGGTATCGCATTGGCTTTCTCCTGCTGGCACGTGGTCACCGGGCGGGCGGGACGCCCGCGCTCCGATGAGATTGCCGTTCAGCCGCTGTATTGGCCTGCGCCGTGTCCCTGGCCCAGCGACTAGCGAATCCCCTGGCCGCGTCCTATAGTCTCCGTGCCACCTGGACATGCCGGCGTGGCCAATCGGAAAGGATGGCCACTATGGCGACGGCACAGCCGCTGCGGCTCGGGATGATCGGCTGCGGCCAGATCAGCGACCGCTTCTTCAACCAGGCCGAGGCGCTGGAGGGGGGTGCGCTTCGTGGCGACCTGCGCCGCCCACGAGGAAAGCGCACGGCGCAAGGCAGAGGAGCGCGGCTGCGAGCGCTGGACCATCGACTATCAGGAGATGCTGAAGTGGGCCGACGTCGACGGCGTCGTCGTCACCACGCCGCACCAGATGCACGCGACGATGGCTGCGCACGCGGCGCAGGCCGGCAAGCACGTGCTGATCGAGAAGCCGATGGCCACGCGGTGGGAGCATGCCCAGGCGCTGGTGCAGGCTGTCGAGGCCAGCGGCGTGACGGCAGCGGCGCTACCCTACGACCACTCTCCCGTGCTGCTGGCCGGTCTGTCCTACCTGCGCGAGGAGGTCGTCGGCAAGATCACCGCGGCGGAGGCAGAGCTGAACATCCCCGGGCCGCCGCGGTCCAACTGGTACTACTCCAAGGACGCGGAGGGCGGAGCCATGCTGGACACGGCTCCCTACGCGCTGAGCCGCCTCGCCTGCGTCATGGGGCCGGCGGTGCGTGTGGCCGGTTACGTCAACCGCCTCATTCCGATGCGCCTTACCGGCGATGGCGGCCGCGTCCAATCGGAGGTGGACGACAACGTGACGATCATCCTGGAGTATGCGACTGGCCAGCAGTCGGTCGTGCGCACTTGCTGGGCCTACAGCTACAGCCAGAACGGTACGGTGATCCACGGGCGCCACGGCGACGTGTTCATGAACGAGTACGGCCGCCCGCTGGTCGTTCACAGCAAGCTAGGCCCGGTCGCGAAGGCCGAGCCGGTGGACTATCTGGCGATCAAGGACTGTTACGCGCCGCCGGTACCCGAGGCGACGGAGACCATCGTCGGCCACTTCGTCCACTGCATTCGCAGCGGCGAGCGGCCCCGCTGCAACGTCTGGCAGGCGCGCCATGTGGTCGAGCAGATGATGAAGGCCTACGAGTCCGCCAAAACCGGCCGCATCCTCGATCTCGAAACCACGTTTACGCCCTGGTGGATCGCGCCGGAAAGGATCTTTGACCTTTCGGGGCAATGGCTGTGAGGGGCGCTGGGGCGAGGGGGCGATGAGGCGAACCGGGGAGAGGAAGCTCGGCCTGCCGGACGGGGAGCTGATCCCGTCTCGTCTGTGTCCTCGCCATCCCCAGTCGCCCACTCGCCTCATCGCCCCCTCGCCCCAGCGCCCCTACGCCTCGTCTGCGGGCGGCGGCCGCTCGGGGCGCCGAAAAAGCTGAAGATGGCGCGCAGGAGGCGAGAGAGTCCCCACAGGAGGATGATCGCCACCCAGACGGGCCAGAGGTAGCGGACCGCGATGATGCCACCGATGAAGATGGCGTGCAGCAGATCAAGCGGCAAGCTCGATGGCAGGTGTATCGACACTCGATCAGTCCGTCCGCGATGAGGGCGGGCCATGCGACCCTGTGCCCAAGTGTACCTGATGTAGCGATCAGCTATCAGCCATCAGCGGTCAGCAACTAGCCGCTGCAACGTGGCGCCTACGATTCGAGCCGACTGCGCCACGACAGGGTGCTGGCAGTTCATTCGCTTACCCCTGGTTGCTGACCGCTGATGGCTGATAGCTGATCGCTCGTTATTAGTCGCCGCGCCGCCTGTGCTGCTTGCTTCGGCGAGACGTCCATGATGCAGGCGCGGGTGCCATAGGGGCAGGTTGTCAAACCGCAGGGTGAGCACGGAACGGGATGGGTCAGCACTATCTCGGTCGGCGCGTACCGTCCCCACAGCTCGGCCTGGTTCACTCCGGCGCGGATGACGACAGCGGGAGCGCCCACCGCGGCGGCAACGTGGCGGACGACGGAATCGACGCACAGGACAACGTTGCATGCTGCTAGGACCGGACCTAAGCAGGCAAGAGGCGTTTTGCCTACCAGGGACACGGCGGGCAGACTCGCGGCTGCCAGCGCCCGCACGAGACTGGCGGCGTCTTCTGTCCCCACGACCAGCAGCGAGCCGCCGCTCTCGCCGGCAAGCGCCTGGGCCGTTCGGACGAATCGGTCGTCGCTCCAGCGGTGGAAAGGGCTGCCGGTTTCCGGAGCAAGGACAATTCGGGGCCCCGGCAGCTCCTCGATGGCCGCCGCCAGCTCGCAACGGCCCTGGTGGCGCGGCAGGGCAATCTGCCGGTCGGCGGTATCGGCGCCCAGATAGGCGGCGATGTCGAGGCATTGCTGTACGACCGGGACCCGACGATACGGCACGACATCGGTAAGGAGGAATCCGCCGCCGGCCGCGGCGAAGCCCACGCGCCGGGGCGACCCGCTCAACCACAGGATAGCAAGGGATCGCGGGTCGGCGCGGAAGTCGATGGCGAGGTCGAATCGACGCCGACGTATGGCACGTAAGCTCCGAGACAGCGTGCGCAGATGGGTACGATGCGGGAAGCGACAGAACCAGGGAAGGTCGATCTCGATCAATTCGTCGACGTAGGTGCATCCGGCGAGGGCCGTCGCCGACCAGGGACCAATGGCGCAGGCGAGGTGAGCGCTGGGGAAGCGCTGCCGGATCGCGCGCATCGCCGGCGTCGCAAGGAGCACGTCACCAAGGTGATCCGGACGCAGGATGAGAATTCGGCCGGAAGTGAGGACGGAGCGCGCAGCACCGGACCTTACCGCGTAGACGGGACCTGCCAGAAGGTCCAGACAGCGCATCCAGCGATAGTTGCGCTCGTTGATGAAATCCCGACGACGTAGATCGGGGCAGGCGGGGCGCAACGGCGACAGCGAAGGCCAGCCGTTTCCGGCCGCCGTGCGCTACGCGACCTGCACGCCCACGGGCCGCTCAGAGGGGCTTCGCTCCGGCCGGGCGTATTCTCGCGACCGTTCCGGCTCACTGGCGCTGTGAGGCAGCATCGCCCAGGCCAGCACCAACACCGCCATGGCGACAAAGCAAATTGCGAGTAACAAACTGTCCACGTGCATCCCCCGTACGACAACCGTACGCCGAAGGCGGCGATTCACGGCTCCGTGGCGACTACGCCTAGGGAGCATCATTGCCCAACCGACCGGTCATGGACGGTACGCCTGGCACCCTTGCCATTGCGCCCAGTATACCGTTGCGCGCGATGTTTGCCTAGTCGTTGGCTTCAAGGCAAGCGATGCAATCTCTTGACAGCCGGGCAACGGAGGCATTGCCGGTAGGCAGCGCGCCCGGTGGCATGCCTCCTGGGTGGCTGCCGCCGATTGCGAGTTGAGCCGATACCGGCATGCAGAGAGGCGCCGTATGCCGCGACTCGACCCTTGCGTAGTTGTACACTCCCACGTCGGGATGGTAGGAGAGGGGATCGCATGGCGCGTTTCTCAACGTCTTGGCGGGAGAAGTCGCCCGGCCCGGCGCTGAGGAGCGGCTTACGAGAGGGGCTAGCATGTCGTCGCCCGCGGTAACTTCGACTCGGGTCCTCCGGACGCTGCTGACCGATGCTCCGCCCCACGCCATTCGGCTCTGGGACGGCAGTGCCAGCGCTCCCCCAGCCGGGCAGTTGCCCCACTTCACCATCGTGCTCAATCACCCGGGAGCGCTGCGGCGCATGTTGCTCCCCCCAGACGACCTCGCGCTGGGGGAGGCCTACGTGCGCGGCGATTTCGACATCGAAGGGGATATCGAATCGGCCATCGCAGCCGGGGAAGCAGCCCTCGCCGGCCGGTCGAAGGCGGAATTGTTGCTGCTGGCCCGCGACCTGCTACGACTGCCGGCGAGCCGGCCCGGCGCGTCGAGTGCGGGCTTGCCCGTGCGCGCAAGGGCGCGGCTGTTGGGGAGCCGTCACTCCAAGCGTCGCGACGCCGCGGCCGTCACCTACCATTACGACGTTTCCGACGACTTCTATGCCCTGTGGTTGGATCGTCGCATGGTCTACTCCTGCGCCTATTTCCCCACGGGAAGCGAAGACTTGGAGGCGGCGCAGGCCGCCAAGCTGGAGCATATCTGTCGCAAGCTGCGCTTGCGGCCTGGCGAGCGGCTGCTTGATGTGGGATGCGGCTGGGGCGGCCTCGTCATCTACGCGGCCGAGCGCTTCGGCGTGACGGCCGTCGGCGCGACTGTCAGTCCCAGCCAGGCGGCCTTCGCACAACGACGCATCGCCGAGGCCGGGCTGTCCGATCGTTGCCGCGTCCTGCTGCGCGACTACCGCGATCTGGCCGACGAAGACGCCTTCGACAAGGTGGTGAGCGTCGGCATGTTCGAGCACGTGGGGAGGGCCAAGCTTCCCGGCTATTTCGCCTGCTTGTGGCGACTGCTCCGACCGAAGGGGCTGCTGCTCAACCACGGCATCGGCGAGGGACCGCGGGCTGGGCAACGTCTCCTGCCGTCATTGCTGGGCCGCCGCTCCTTCGTGCAAACCCACGTCTTCCCCGATGGCGAGTTAGTGCCGCTGAGCGTCACGCTGGCAGCGGCCGAAGCGTCCGGCTTCGAGGCGCGTGACATAGAGGACCTGCGCGAACATTACGCGCAAACGCTGCGTCATTGGGTACGCCGGCTGGAGGCACGTCACGACGAGGCAACGCGCTTTGCTAGCGACGGAACCTATCGGACCTGGCGACTCTACATGGCGGGTTCAGCGCACAGCTTTGCCACAGCGCGGCTGGGGTTGTGGCAGGTGCTGCTGGCCCGCCCGGACAGTGCCGGCGCGGTGGCCCTGCCACCCACGCGGGCAGATCTCTACGCGCGGTAGCCGGGCGCCGTCGGCCTGCCGGCGCTGAGAGCTTGAGAATCAATCCCACCGAGGTGGCGGTGACCACAACATGTTGGGCTTGTCAATCGCAAGCAGGCCCAACATCTGGCATACCTCGCCTGCGGATCAGGTTTGATTCTCAAGCTCTGAGCGGGGCGTCTCATGTCGGCACGGGGTAACGACGTGTTGTGGTGTGCCCACGAAGGCGGGGTGGCTTTTCATTGTCATCCTGAGCGCAGCGAAGGACCCCTGGCCGGGCAAGCCAGCCGCCATTCGGGCCCGCGCAGCGCCGGCGGTCGCGCCAGGGGTCCTTCGCTGCGCTCAGGATGACAATGAAAAGGTTTAGGCGCATCGACGTAGCGGCGGCGCCGGGTGGGTGCGCCCGTCTTTATGGCTCGCTGCCCGTCCGTATTGGGACATCGTCGCGGTTGCCCCACTCATTCCAGGAGCCGTCGTAGTTGGCGAGCCGCTCCAATGGGAAGCCGCGCAAGGCCAGTGCGAACAGAACGCTCGTGGCGGCAACGCCGCCGTTGCAATAGGCCACGACGCGCTGGCCCTGGTCGATCCGGGCCGCGCCGAGGACGGTGTCGAGGGCGGAGTCGCCCTGAAACGTGCCGGTAGCCGGATCGATCAGCCACTCGCGTGGAACGTTGATCGCGCCAGGGATGTGCCCGCCACGCTTGCCGCGCCGGAGCGCGCCGCTGTACTGCCGCTCGTCGCGGGCATCCAACAGGCGAACGTCGCCACGGTCTAATGCGGCGAGCACCTCGGCTGCCTCCACCCGAAGCGCCGGCCGGGGTTTCGGCGTGAAGGCAGCCGGCGGCCAGTTCGGTACGTCCGACGCGAGGGGCCGGCCCTCTCGCTTCCATTTCGGCAGGCCGCCGTCAAGCACCAGCACCTGATCGTGGCCGTACAGGCGCAGCAGCCACCACAGCCGCGTGGCAAACTGCGAGGCAGGGTGGTCGTCGTAGGCGACGACCAGATGCTCGTCGCCGATGCCGTGCTGCCCCAAGATGCTCGCCAGCCTTTCGGGCGGCGCGGCCTGCGCCGGTATGGGGTCGTCGGGGTCCACGAGATCGCGGGTCCAATCGAGATAGATGGCGCCGGGGATGTGTCCGGCGGCGTAGGCGCTTTCCTGGCCCCGGTAGGTTGCCTCCTGCACGCCAGGCGAAGGCTCAGTCGTCGCCACCTGGCCGCGCATATCGACGATGCGCAGGTGTGGGTCGTCTATATGCGCGGCCAGCCAGCCTGTCGAAGCCAGCATGCCGGCGCGGACTCCTGTGTCAGCAGTCAACTCGTGCCTCCTTTTCTGCTGTCGAGTAGCGTAGCGCATGGAAGGGGACGGGCTTGAGTCTCGGCATCGCCCGATCCCAATCGAGTCGTGCCTTCATGCTATTCAGGTGACGAGCTGACCTGCATTGAGGAATGGCTAACAAATGTCGGCCAGAAACCGGTCGTTGTTGACTATGAGGACCGGCTCAGTTAAAACGGCTGTGGTGGGATCACTGCCCCGCTACGTGCCGTAGCGCAGCGCCCGCCTTGGACATGAGAGGAGACCGTAGACCATGGCCGAGCACGAGCAGCACGAGCACCAGCATCACGGTCACGACCAGCACGGCCACGCGCAGACCGGACAGGTCGGCTTTGCCTCTCCGGCTGAGGCGCAAGCGGCGCCCAAGGAGGAGATAGTCTACGTCGCGGCTTTGCACACCGGCACTGGCGTGGACGAGCCGGATTATCTCGGTGTTGTGGACGTGAATCCTCAGTCCGACACCTACAGCAAGATCATTCACCAGACGCCCATGCCGGGCAAGGGTGATGAGCTGCACCATTACGGCTGGCAGGTCTGCAGCAGCGCCTGCCACACCAACCTCGAGCGCAAACACATGATCATTCCCGGCTTCCGCACCAGTCGTCTGCACATCCTCGACGTTGGGTCCGATCCGCGCCGGCCGGCGATCACCAAGGTCATCGACGGTGAGGAGGTCAAGCGCAAGACCGGGCTCTCCGCTCCTCATACGGTCCACTGCATGCCGGGGGAGATCGTCGTGGTGAGCATGCTGGGCAACGCCGACGGCGATGCGCCGGGCGGCTTCGCCGTGCTCGACGCCAAGAACTTCGACGTGCTGGGCCGTTGGGAGTCTGAGAAGAACGGCATGCAGTTCACCTACGACTTCTGGTATCAGCCGCGCAAGAACGCCATGGTTTCCAGCGAGTGGGCGGCCCCCAATACCTTCCAGGGTGGCTTCGACCTGCAGGACGTGAGCGCCGGCAAATACGGGCACAGCATCCACTTCTGGAACCTGGAAGAGAAGCGCGTCGTGCAGACCATCGACCTGGGTCAGGAGGGGATGATCCCGCTGGAGGTACGCTGGCTGCACAATCCCGACGCCGAGACCGGCTACGTGGGCGCCGCGCTCTCCAGCGCCATGTTCCGCTGGTCCCGCGCGGGCGACCAGTGGCAGGTGGAGAAGGTCATCCAGGTCGAGCCGAAGGAAACGGCCGGCTGGCCCTTCCCCGTGCCCGGCCTGATCACCGATTTGGTGGTGTCGATGGATGACCGCTTCCTCTACTTCTCTAACTGGCTGCACGGCGACCTGCGCCAGTACGACATCTCCGACCCGGCGCATCCCAAGCTGACCGGCCAGGTCTGGCTGGGCGGCGTGATCGGCCAGGCGGGGCACGGCGGCCGCCAGTTCTCCGGCGGACCGCAGATGCTCCAGCTCAGCATGGATGGCCGTCGACTGTACGTGACCAACTCGCTCTACTCCACCTGGGACAACCAGTTCTACCCCGGGCTCAAGTCCTGGATGCTCAAGCTAGACTGCGACCCCAACGGCGGCATGACGTTGGACGAGAAATTTTACGTCGACTTCGGCACGGCCCGAGGACACGAGATCCACTTGCCGTCGGGCGACTGCACGACGGAGATATTTCAGTAATGCCAATGCGGTTTGTACGTACTGAGAGCTAGCGGCGAGCTATCAGTCGCGTCCGGAGGTCCACCCGCCCATAAATGGGCGGGCTAAGTCTACGAAGCCGGCTAAAGCCGGCTGGAACACGGTTGCGGTCGTGCTGAACATAGCCGAACTCGCACGAAAATCGCACTTTGAGGCTACTACCCCAATGAAGTACCAGCTCAGGCGTGACTGAGCCGGCTTTAGCCGGCTTCGTAGACTTAGCCTGGTGCTTTAGCGCCAGGTGATCTACGGATGTGCCACGCGTAACATTCGCGAACGGTGGTCTGGGACACGCAGGACAGGCACTACCTCATGATCAGCTCTCGTAGCGATTGTTGCCGAGGTCGCGGCCGCGCGCTAGCCACAGCTTGTGCCGCGCGTTGCGCACCGGATCGAAGCGGGTGGCGGTGTCGAAGTAGCGCATCGTGTAGCCGCAGCGCCGGGTGTCGCTCGTGTTCGGCTTGGCGCCGTGGATGAGGCGCGCCTCGTGCAGCGAGCACTCGCCGCGCTCCAGCTCGAAGGCGACCGCTTTCGACTCGTCGATCTGCTCGGGCTTGATCTGCGAGCCGAACAGGTTGGCAGCGCGGTCCACCTGCTCGTAGTCGGAGCTGCCGCCGGCCAGGTGGCTGCCCGGGATGACGCGCATACAGCCGTTGTCCTCAGTCGCCTTGTCCAGGGCCAGCCAGACGGTGACGATGCCGTCCATGCGATCGGCCCGACCCTGCCAGTAGGAGGAGTCCTCGTGCCAGGGCGTGGCCCGACCGACGCGCGGCTCCTTGGAGATGAAGTGGCTGGACCACAGGCCGATGTTGGGCCCGATGAACGACTCGACCAGGTCAAGAACCTCATCGGCCAGCAGGAACTCGAGCAGGCGGTGGTCGCGAAAGTGCGGCGTGTCCAGCTCGTCGGTGCGCTGCCCCTCCTTGAGCCCCGCCACGTGCTCCTCGAAGAGCTCGGTCAGGCGCGCCAGCTTGTCTGGTGGGAAGACCTGGGCGTGGTAGAGGAAATAGCCGTCGCGTCGGTAGGCGGCGACGTCGGCATCGGTGATCTGTTGCGCCAGATGCGGGCTGGATTGGCTCATTGGGCACTCCTCATTCGGGATATGGTAGCTGTGGACCATCGGCATACGGTAGTGTAGAGTAATGTCAGCCAGCAGAACGCGGGGCTCGACGGCTTCTCCCGTAGTTTCCTACAGGGCAGGAGTGCAATGGAACAGTTGCTCAGTCCGATCATCGTGTTGCTTACCCAGGGGCTGGTCTGGCTGACCGGGGCCTTGCAGGGCTACGGACTGGCTATCCTCGTCTTCACCTTCCTGGTGCGTTTCGCCCTGACCCCATTAGCGCTGCGCCAGATTCGCAGCAGCCAGAGGCTCGCCGCGCTGGCGCCACAACTGGCGGAGCTACGCCGGCGCTACGTGGGGGATCGCGAGGGGCTGACGAGGTCCCAAACGGCGCTCTACAAGGAGCGAGGCGTCAGCCCAACGGCATCACTCCTCCCACTGCTCGTCCAGATTCCCATCTTGTGGTCCTTGTTTTATGTCTTTAGCAACCTGGCCGGGGCGCACACTCCGGCGATGTTCCATCAAGCGTTTCTGTGGTTTCGATTGGATCAGCCCGACCACCTTCTCGGTCCGTTAGGACCGCTCTCGATCGTGGCCGGCCTCCTGCAATGGGTGCAGCAGCGCATGGCGACGCAGCCGGCTCCTGATTCCATGCAGCAGACGATCCAACAGGTGGCACAGCTCACCTCGTTCGCCGTTGTTTTCTTCGCCATGCGTTACCCCGCCAGCCTGGCGATGTACTGGGTGACCTCCACGCTCTATGCGATCGTGCTCCAGTACCGCGGCGCGGGGTGGGGACAGCTCTTCGCCTCACCGTTCCGTCCCGCGGAGCCACTGTTGGCAACGAGCGCCGAGCCGGGCGTGCATACTGAATCCGTTGGCACGGTTGGCAATCCGCGTCCACCTCAACCTCGGGTCGCTCTAACGAGCAGACGCCGTACCGCTGGTCGCCCATCGGAGCAACGTCCTCGTACGAAGCGGCAAAGGCCATAATGCAGCATCAGACGAGATCGCTGGGAGTCGCCGGGAGGCGATCAGGGCTGACGGTGGCGACACTCAACCAATGCGACTCCCCCGATATTCCGGGCCCGACGCTTCACCCGAACGCTTTAACCTTGCCGCGGCCACTGATGGCCGATACCCGGCTGTGGGGCAAGAACTTGCCGCTGGATGTAACAGCTCCGTTCGCCTGTTGCCTCTTTTCGCACGTTTCATCTGGGCTCAAATGTCCGATCGCAGCGAAAGCAGTAGAAGAGACGTTCCCAACGCTCGTGTGCCGCTTTCGCTTGTCTTTCACTAGAAATCCATCGGGTGATACCAATCGAGGCGAATCCCAGCGTACCAAGCAAGAATAGTAAGGACGCTGCTGTGCCGAGGTTGAATAGCGTAGTGATGAGCAGTCCGATTACGCAGAATATGGCAAAAGTACACCCCCAACCCGGTCCTCCTTCGGGGGGTGAAGCAAGTTGTGAGGCGAGATGTGTCGTCGTATGAGTATCTGAGTAGCCATACGTCGAACCGGTTGCTGATACCGCAGCGACAATTGCGCTGACCTTCTGTACCCGGTCTACCTGATGACAATTCGGACAAGCGAGATTTGATCTCAACATTGCCCCTTTTCGTGTTCCATTCCTACACCGTTTCCGAGAGAGGCCCGCCGCGCCTCCTGCTCCCACGCCCAGCGTCTATACCGTTGTGAGCGAGTATGCGGCGACGGTCCGACCCGTCAAACAACTACTTTGTGGTCGCCCCCGGTGGTGCCCTGCCTCGGGATGAAGGTCTCAGCGCAGCGCCGATGCTGCCGAGCGGTTGAGTCGTGGCCACCGAACTCGGGGTGGGACCGGACGGGTGGGGAACAGCCGGGCCCAATGTGATTAGTATGACGCCAGCCTCGCCTATACCACGTGGCGGACTGGCGCAGTATGCTTCTGGGACGAGATGTGGAGTTGCCGGATGGTGACGCGAACGCCAGCGCGCTTCGTGGCCGACACTGAGAAGGTGATTGAGCACGTGCGCCAGATCACCGCGCTGGGCGGCGACGTCACGATGGACACGCCAGGCGGCAACTTCAGGTTCCTGTTCGAAGCGCCGGGATTGTCAGACCCGGCGTCCCCGGCGAGGCAGAGCAGCCTGGCCCAGCTCAGCGACATCGCGCATCTGGCCTACCGTACTTTCACGGTCCCAGGTATCCTACGCTTTCTAGTCAACCCGCAGCCGATCTTTGGATACCGCGGTGGCTTGGCTCTGCTCCTCCGGGGTGACTACGGAGCGGTCCGCGCGGCCCTCATCTCCGTCTACGAAGGACTCGGCGACTAACTGCCCCGATGGCGCTCCAAGATTACCTGCGAGCGTGGCAAGGGACTGCCTATCGGCACTTGCCGGAGTCGGCGGATCCCCTCGATCTCCGCTATGCCGGTCGGGAGCCGGCAATCGCTGGAATGTGCCCGTCGAGCCCACGCTGTACCTCGCCAGTGACGTCGACGTTGCCCTGGTCGAATACGGGCGTCACCTCAAGCAGGCGTTGGCGCCCAGCACGGCCAGCAGCACTCGCCAGCGCGTCCTCTACGGCTACTGCGTCGTCCTGGAGCGCGTGCTCGACCTATGCGGCTTCCAAACCTGCCAAAGCCTGCTGAACGTCCATGCCCCCCACTGGTTCTTCGACTGTGCGCGAGCCCGCCAGAGGCAGCGGAGCCAGTGGCGCCGGCGCCCAACGCGATATCATCTCTTCATGCATGGACGAATCCTTCATGCACAGCAACTTGCAAGGAGTCCGCATGAGGACCACGACCGAGCCCATGACCACCCTGACTGTCCGCGTCCCGGAGAGCATGCGGGAGCGGTTCGACGCCTTGGCGAAGGCGACCGACCGCAACCGGCAGTACCACGCCCTCGAGGCCCTGCGCCGCTACCTCGAAGCAGAAGCCTGGCAAGTGGAGCTGATCGCGGAGCGCCTCCGTCAGCTTGACGCCGGCGAGATCGGGTATGCCGACTCGGAGCGCGTCGCCGCCGTGCGCGCCAAGCGATACAGCGCCGAGAAGGCCGGATGAAGGTCGAGTTCACCGACCCGGCGCTTGACGACCTCGTCGCCATCACCGACTACATCGCCACACACAGCCCGCAAGCCGCCGAACGGGTCAAGGCCCGCGTCTACGCGGCGACCGACCGCCTGGCCGATCAGCCAGGCTTGGGCAGGCCGGGCCGCGTCGGGCGGACCCGGGAGTTGGTTGTACGCCCGTCCATCGTGGCCTATCACGTCCGGGGACAGGTCGTAGAGGTGCTCGCCGTGCTCGACGCGCGACGCGGCAGTATCGACGAGCTCCTTGCCGAGAGGCTGACCGACGCGGAGGGCGACGCGTGAAGAGGACCTACCGCCGTGTATACATGTCCAGCGAATCTGGTCGAAGACGTGAAGAGCGCGAAGCGACCAGAGCCGTAGGACACATCGGGCCGCGGCGCCCCTGCCCCCATCGTCACCGCACGTAGTCGACCGTGTGCGTGCTCGGATCAACGCTGTGACTCCGTATCCAGGCTTCGACCCCCGCCTTTACCTTGTTGATGTCAGCGATCTTGACCTTAACCTGGAGCCGCTTGCCCTGCTCGGAGGACGTGACCTCGAAGTCCGAGGTCGCGTATGGCAGATACTGATAGAGGGGAAAGGACTCTGGTACACGCTGCATGATGCTGGCACTGGGCGGTACGTGCTGCGAGGACAAGGCGACAAGGCGTCCGTCCTTGAGTTGGTAGTCTGCTTTTTGTGTGCCTCCTGTGGGCGCGAAATTGGTGTCGCCTGGAAGCCAAATCTGATAGGTCACATTGAGACGACCACCCAGGATTTTCAGGTCCAGCCCAAGTCCGGTCCGCAGCGACGCCGCGATTCGCGGGCCGGCCGGCGTCATTCGATAGACGAGGAGTGACCAATCGCCTCCGCTAGGCGAGCACACTGCGCTGCCAAGTGGCAGAATAGCTTCCTCCCCGCCGTCGCCAGCGATGTCGCCATAGAAAACGGTCCCCACTAGTCCCTCAACCTGCGGGTCCCCTCTATATATAACAGACACCGGCACCGGGACGGGACACGGTACTGGCCCTGTAATGATGAGGTCGGGATCGTCGCGAAGGACCTTGTTCCAGTCCACCGCGCGTATGGACGGCAGCGGTGTGGGTGTGGGCGGCGCATAGCTGATAGAGCGTTCCCCGTTCGGCGCCAGGTGCTTATTGCCGGCGGCGTCATACGCGTCGAAGCTGACCGCCAGCTGCCCCGCGGGCACCCCCAGCTTGCCGATGTCGGCGTCGCACGCGAACACGTCCCCGGACGGGGGCGGCTTGGCGGTGCAGGCAAGCGCCCACGGCCCCGTCTTCAAGCCGATCTGTGGCCACCAGAGCGTGAAGTTGACGTGGTCGATAGGCGGGTCTCCGGCGTTGGTCGGGTAGGCGTGAGCCGCCAGATGCAGCGCCGGCTGCGTGATCGTGCTCCCATCTGCCGGGCCGACCCAGAGCCCGCCGGGCTTGGCGACCGGCTTGGGGGTCACGGTGGCGAATGCCGTGGCGGTGGGGATGATCGTGGCCGCGGGTGTGGGGCTAGCCGGTGCGGCGACCGGAGTGGCGAGCGCCACCGGGGGCAGCGAGGCGCCGGCGCGGTTGATCGTCGTCGCGATGAACGGTGCCATCAGCCCGTTCGCCCCCCTATACCCCCAGGCGGCGGCGAAGTCGGCGTCGGACATGCTCCAGCGTTGGGGCGGCGCGACCGCTTTCCCGTTCCACGGGTCGTTGTAGAGGACCTGATCGCCCTGCAGCCCTGTGACGACGATCGTGTGCGGGTGGCTGCCGCCCCAGCCGGCGGCAAGCTTGTGCCAGTCGTTGATATTGACCGGAACCGGATAGCCTGCGTCGAGCTGCTGCTGGAGCACCGGCAGCCAGTTGTCAGCGGTGATATCAGTTCGGATGGCCGCGACCAGCTCATTCGCCGTCAGCTGGGGCATGAGCGCCACGGCCAGGTCCGCCGATAGACCGGAGCTGGCGTCTGGGGTCTGACTCCGGAATGCGTGGCGTACCGCCGAGTAGCGGTCGGCATCGCTCATCGTGGGCGTGAGCAGGCCCTCTTGCTGCAGGCCCTGGAGATCCATGGCGACGGACGCGACCAGGCAATCGTAAAGCCCGGAGTCCATGGTCTTCCCCGTGTACTCAGCCGGGCTGAAGATCTGGCCGATGAGCGGTACCGTCGAGGGGGCGAGCGTAGCTCCCTGCGGCGAAGCCGATGCCGTTGGTTGAGGTAGGAAGGTCGCTGATACGAGCACCGCCATGCACCAGGCGACCGGCCTGGACAGGAGTTTGGTCCGCATAGGTCGTCTGCTCCGATCCTGGCTCATGGCGTCGGCACCAGCGTGGGCAGCATGGCGCGCAGCTGTGGCACATAGTTGACGTCCGGTCCTTCCGTGGCCGTGATGAGGAGGGTCCCGCCACGGAAGGGGAGCTCGATGCTGTAGTTCTCCGTGGGGATGGGGAGGGCGGCGCTCTCATAGTTGCGGCCGATAATGGAGCCGACGGTGAACGGCTGGGGGCGGGTGGTCAAGGGTGGCGTCGCATTGCTCGCGTCATAGCGGCTGGTCGTGTTGAGGTTGAAGGTGATGGCGGCCGACGGCTCGCTCGGATCCGCACCCGGGGGATAGAAGCTCACGCCGTAGTACACCGGCGCCTGCGCCAGCGGGACGTACGTCCAGCCGGCGGGGTAGCGCACGCTCAGTCCCATGGCGGGGCTAGCATACAGCGGCGACGCCGTGCTGACCGGCGCGACCGTTGGCGCAGTCCCGACGATCGCCCTCAGCACTGGCGACGCCACAATGACGGGCTCCGGTGGCCGCTGGCTGCGCTCGGAGCGACGATCCGGCCAAGGCGCTCGTGACGGAGACGACCGCTGTCGGCGACTGCACTGCCGGCGCGGGCGCAGCCGTCCGTGATGGCTGTCCGGGCATCAGGGAGCAGCCGCTCGTGAGGAGGAGGACGAGCGCTATTGTTGGAGGGAATAGCCTCGCGCACGGGCCCTTTCGCCCGCCGCTAAAGACGCGTGATGCGCATTAGCCGAGGGGGACGAAGCCAGCAAATGGTGGGCGATGGAAGAGGGCGTTGAGATAGCGCAGGAGGTTGCTGGCGCAGACCTTGGCGGCGAGGCGAGTGACGAGGCCCCAGTAGGTCTTGGCGTTGGGGAACTTCAGGCCGAGGAAGCGGTCCAGGCAACCGTTGACCGTCTCGACCACCTGGCGGAAGCTGGCGTGGCAGCGCTCGGCGGCGGTGGGGTCCTGCACGCCGAGGAAGTCCCGGAAGTCGCGCTTGGTGAGGACCAGAGCGTCGTAGTCGGTCTCCCAGTGGCGCTGCCAGTGCTGCCCGGCGAAGCCCAGGTCGGCCAGGTAGCGACGGGGGCCTGGTCGCCGGCGCCGAGCCAAGGGCCGACCGGTCCGGTGGGGCCGGCGCGCTCCCCCCCTTTCTCCTTGGGCTTGCCCAGGCGGGGAGCCAGTTGGGCGGCGGTGGGGGTGGATGCGGCGGGATCGACGCGCCAGCGCAAGAGGGCGTCGGCCAGCCAGCGTTCGCCGGTGTTGGCCGGGCCCGCCACGAAGCCGGTGATGCTGCCCGCCTGGTCCACGCAGAGCAGCAGACAGACGCCGTAGTGCCAGTCGTCGTCGCTGCCGCCGCGCCCGACGGCCGCCTCCGCGCCGAACAGCTTGGGGCGGTCGCCCCGGCAGCGGCGCGCGAGCGGCACTGGGACGCCGTCCAGCACGGCGTAGCGCGGTCCCGCCGGCAGGGCCGCCGCCAGGCGCTGGGCGATCAGCGGCCCCAAGGCGCACAGCGCCCCGCCCACATCGCGCGCCCGCCGGTTGAAGTCGGCCTGGCTCAGCAAGCGCGGGAAGTAGCCCCGCCAGTGGCCCAGCGCGTGGCGCAGGAAGGCCGCCTCCGACCGCCGCCCCTGCCATTGGGCCAGGATCGCCAGCGTCAATACCTCGCTGTCCGACAACTCCGCCCGCTTCCCCCGCCGCGTCGGCTTGTGCTCCGCCAGCGACGCTTGGTACAGCTCGTCCACCGTCACGTACACTGCCACAAGGAAGGTGTCCAGGTCCAGCTCCACGGTCGTCTCCTTCTACACAAGACCACCGTAGCCGCCGGGATGCCTTCCCGCATCCCGGCCAAACAATGCGCATCACGCGTCTTTAGCGGCGGGCGAAAGGATGCGCCATCTGGCCTTTCTTGATGATGCCGGCAGCGCCGAGCTTCGTCGCGCCGGTGGTCCCTCCCCGCACTCCACCCCGGCCGGACTAAAGCCGTGATTTGCCCGGACCGCGGGCTCAATGCGGCTGCCACGACGTGACGTGCCACCCATTGGGTCCGTACTCGCAACGATTTTCTGGCCCATCGAAGGCTATCACGGACCACGTGTCGCTCCATGGTCCCCATCCGGCCGGAGTATGGGCACGGACGTGCCAATAATAGGGACTGCCATACATCCAGAAGGCGCCGAAACCCTGCAGTGGGACCTGCGCTGGGCTGAGTATCGCGCTCGTCCTGTTCGGCTCACAGGGTGAGCTGGTCCAGTATTCAAAATCGTACTGTATGGCCTCCGGTACCGGTGTCCAGGAGAATTTCGTGCCAACCGTCGTGCCGTTGGCGGGGTACTGGAGCACGGGCGCGGGAGGGAGCGCCGCCGGGGGCTGGGCTGTCTCAGGCGGCGGGGGCGCCGCGACCGAACTGGCTTCCCATGGGAAGCGCTCGGTGTTGAGCCGTTCCTGCACGCCGTTCGGCCCGTTGACCCAGGTGTGGTAGCCGTCGGTGAAGGCGGTCCAGTTGTCGGCGGCGCGCCACACGAGCAGCCCGTTGGTGGTGTGCTGGAGCGCGTCGCCGTTCGCCGGGTTGTGCGCCTCGTTGTCGAGGCAGTCGTCGACAACGTTCGGAATGAGGTCGTGAAGGGCCTTGAAACCGAGAACGAATTGGCAGGAGCCAGCCGGCGGGCCCTGCCCCGTCACGGGCGGCTGGGACAGGGCCGCGGACAGCTTCTGGACGCGGCTGTTGAGCGCATCGGAGACATACACGTCCCCCTGCTGGTCCACCGCGATGCCGGTTGGGCTGTTGAACTGGCCGGGCGCGGTCCCGGCACCACCCCACTGGGCGATGAACTGCCCGGTTGCTGAGAGCTCCTCGACGCGATTGTTCCCCATGTCCGTCACGTAGACATTGCCCGCGGCATCCAGCGCGATGCCGGATGGCTTCTCGAACTGACCGGGGCCGCTCCCGGCGCTCCCCCACCGCGCCAGCGGCTGGCCGGCGGGCGACGTCTTGTCGACGACGTTGGCGCCGCCCTCCGCGGTGTACAGGTTGCCCTGTTGGTCCACGGCCACGCCGCCCGGGAAGTTGGGGTCACCGGTGTAGGCGACATGCACCAGCGCAAGGGGTGCCCCGGTCGACGACAGCTTGTGGACCGGGTCGCCGACGTCTGTGACGTAGACGTTGTCCTGCCCGTCCACCGCGATGCCCGTGGGAAACGTGAAGCCGCCAATGACCTCAGGGCCGAGAGGGGAGCGTTCGCCCAGCTGCCCGAGGGGCTGGCCGGCCGGGGAAAAAAAACTTCTGCACGTGTTCCGCGATGGAGTCGAGGACGTAGACGTTGCCCTGCGGGTCCACCGCTATCCCGTCCGGGCCGGTGAACTGGCCCGGCTGGTTCCCCTGAGAGGCGAACACCTGCCAGGTGCGCGTGTCCGCTGCGCTCGCGGCGCTCACCGCCCACACGGGCGAGCTTGCCGCAGCCGGGACACCGGCGGCGAGCAGCGCGGTTATGATCGCCACAAGCACGCTTGCAATCCTTGTCTGCAAAGGCCATAGCATCGGATTGTTCCCTTCCTCCTTGAACCGGAGTAACGATCTCGCCCGTTGGTCCGGAGGTCCCACGCCAGGGTGTGCATGGAACTGCTCGCCAAGTCCGGGCGGCAGACTACTGGCGACAGCACTGCCTACGACGAGCCGTGTTGTGCCTTATCTACGTCCTCTTTGAATGTGTTCGCTAAGGCAGCGAATTGCTCCTCAGAAGCGGCGCGAAATGTGATGTTGCTACATGTGCCGGGGTCCCCCTGGACAAAATTGACGAGCAATCGATCACCAGACAGGGATCCCGAAATTGGACCGAGGCAGAACATGAAGTTCTCGCCCTCCGGGACGAAGTTTAATGTGATGGTCTGTCCGTAGTGTGTACCATCGAGACCCAGCGTACTGCTCAAGATGGTAGGCTGGCCGTTAAGCACTTGATGGATCAGGTCCCGGGCCTGCCCCTTAAGAATGTGGTCTGTCTCCGTCCACTGCAGCAAGGCCAGGTAGGCATACGGAGTGGAGACATTTTCGGTGATATAGCGCTGCATGCTATTGACCGGAGTAGGCGACGAGATAGGCGCGGCAATGGTTGGCGTCTGCCAGATGACCGCCTGCACAGTCGCCCGAACGGCAGCATCCACAGTGGCAGCGATGTTCGGCGTCGGGGCCGCCGGGACTGTCGTGGCAGTTGGCTCCGGCAGGGCGCTGGGAGCCGCCGAAGGCGATGGTTGCCCCAATGCTGAACTCACCGGCGCCGACGCAATCGACGCGGTCTGGTTGGTAACGCCGGGCTCGGACGCCGACGAGGTCGCCCCTGCACATCCAGCAAGGAGGAACGCGGCGCAAGCGATGGCGACTATAATCTTCATTGAGCACTCTCCGCGTTTGACACAGGCGCCGGCTCTACTTGGGCACGGTGATGCGCCAACGTGCGCCCTGGATGCGCCCCGCGCTCGCGACGTCAACTAGGTAATAGCTGGCCTCCGGCCGTGGATCGCCGAGCACCCGGACGGCCATAGAATAGGTATCACCAGCATCGAGGGCAGGAATACTGAGGTCGCTCAGTGTCGAGGAATAGCAATTTGTGTTGGGATCACCCTTCTGCGCCCAGATCTCCTGCAAAGAGCGCCCTATGCTATCAGTTATCTCGAGGCCGATCCACGAAAGTCGATCACCAACTGGCCTGGAGTGCGGTTTTCAAACACCAGCTCGAACCCCAGCAGGCCCTGGCAGCCTGGGAGGAAGTTGGGCTGTTCAACTCGCGCGGCGAAGCCGTCCTGAAACCAAGTTTGGCCCGGCTGCAGAACTGACTGAGGGCGTGTGTTAGGGATGGCGGCGGCGGTTGGTGCCGCCGGCGCGGGCTGAGATTCGGCTGGAGCCGGCACCGGAGTTGTCGGTGAAGGGACGCTTGTCGATGGCGCTGCAGCTACGGCGGGCACTGCGGTCGGGGCGGCCGTGGCGACGGAGACCACCGCTGGCGTCGCCGCCGGGGCGACCTGCACCGTGGAGACGACCGTCGACGTCAGCACGGAGGTGGAGGTCAGCACCGAGGTCACGACCGAGGGGGCCGCCGGCGCCGACGGGCGGGCGCCTCTGCCGCCCACCCAGAAGAACAGCAGCGCCACGACGACCAGCGGGACGACGTACCAGACGGGGATGCGCAGCGGGTAGCGCCGCATCATCGCTCTCCTTCCTCGTTCAGCTCGTCCGCCGCGCGGCGCAGGCTAGAGAACTCCGTCTCCAGCGTCCGGCGGTCGCTCAAGCCGGTCCGCCCGCCCGTCAGCGCCAGGTCGGCCAGCGAGCCCCGCGTCTCGCGGATGGACTCAAGCAGCCGCTCCAGCTTCGCCGTCTCCCGCTGCAGGCTGCGCGGCATGACCGAGGAGCCGGCCAGCAGCCCGGCCGCGGTCACCGTTCGCTGGGCGCTGCGCCACAGCGCGCCGGCGATCCCCTCGCCATCCTCCACGACGTGCGTGAGCACGCCGGCCACCTCCGGCATGCTGCGCCGGTCGATGCCAGCGGCCAACGTGAGCAGGTCGAGCAGCTCCGCCGACGCGGCCAGCAGCACCTCGCGCACCGGCCAGGCCGGGAGGGCGCGCCGCAGACAGATCAGCACCCGTGCCGGCTGATTCGCCCGCGCGTACCGCCCGAAGGCCTCACTCAGGCGACCGGCCCGCTCGGCGTGCGCGGCGCGCGAGGCGGCGGTGAAGGGGTTCCACTCCAGCTCGACTCCCAATGTCGTGCCTCCACATCCGTCCAGCGACCGCGGTATCCCGCGTCCCGCAGACGGCCTCGAGAATGAAAGGGACCGCAGTCCCCCGGTCGCTTGGCCGCCGATCGCAATCGCGGCCCCGGTATCTCCGGCATCTCAGCTATTTCCTGCTTTCAAAGCAGGCTCTTCGCGGCGCCCGTGCGGTGACGCTCCGTCAACTCCCGCCGCCGCTTTCCCCGCTCCTTGCCGCGGCGTTGGCGGCGCGGGCAACCAAAAGTGGTCGGCTCGAGTGGCCAAGTTCTGGCTAGACGCCACAAACACGGTATCCTCGCGCGGTACCTGTGTACCCATGCCACTACCCAGCGAGTATGCGGCAGGCATCCAGCCTGTCAAACAACTACGTTGTGGACACCACTCCGTTATGGGCGCATCCTTGAGTGCTGGGATTGTTGGGTCGATCGCCCCTGGGGCAGGCCGATCTGGTCATCCTCGGGACCGAAGCCGGCTGTGTCGGCGGATGTCAAGGCCGGCAGCTTGGGGAGATCGGGCGGTAGCGCAGCGGTAGGATCTGGCCCGGTAGCCCCGTGCGGGCCACGTCGCGCGGCGGATCAGGTGGGGAACTCCGTGAGGGGTTGGCGCTGCTGCGCGGCGTCCAGGACGAGCTGGCAGTGGAGCGCGGTGCGGCGCCACTCGCCGGCCATGGCGAGGGCTAGACCTTGCTCTGCGCTTGCCCGTGCCGCCTCCAGGTCGCAGTCGGGGCCGGCTACCGCGTAAAGGAGCGCGCGGCTACGGTGGAGGAGGGACAGCATGTGGGTATCCGCGCCGTAGGCGGCCGCGGAGCGCTCGTAGGCGTCTTGCGCCAGGCCGAGACGCTCGTGGCCACGCTGCCGGCGGGAGGCGGGACGCGCGGCGAGGTTGATGCTGAGCCCCTGATGCACAAGGCTGACCGACGATGGGGTGACCCCGCCTTCGCGCACCTCGTCGTCAATCTGCTCGGCGATCTCCTCAACGGTGACATGCCGTCCGAGCCGCCTGAGGATCGCTGCTCGGGCGCCCAGCGCGTGCAGGCGTGTCTCTGGGACGCGGGTGAGCGTGGAACCCTGTTCGCTCGCCGCCAAACCCGGCGCCAGGAGCCTTCGCTCTCCCGAGACGAGGTAGGCCTCGGCCAGTCGAATGCGCGCTCGGGCCAGGCACTCGCTCGCGTCCAGGCCGAGAATGCCGTCGCCCAAGGCTGCCATCTCCCGGCAGATCCCTTCGACCACCCTAACGACCTCGCCGGTAAAGTGCTCTATGGTCAGCGCGGCCATCAGGTCGTCCGCTTCGAGCAACACCGTGGCGAGCTCGACGTCGCAGGGACGTCCCGTCACGACCGGTCGCAATTGGATTGTGATGGCGCGCACCCGCTCCAGCGCTTCGGCGGTATGGCCCATCTTGCGCAGTTGCTCGGCGAAGGCAACCTGCCGGCTCAGCCCCGCGACCAGGTCGACAGTGTCGGGCCGGATCGCCTGCCGCACGCGCCACATGAGGTAGTGGTCGAGGCGGCGTGACGCGGCGCTATCGAGCGACACGGCGCTCTGGTCGAGGACGTCGCGCGGGCGAGCGCCGAGCGCCTCGCAAATGGTGACCAGGTGGTCGTCGCGCACCATGGCGCCCGCCGGCGCCTGCTCGATCCTGGAGATGGCCTGCTGTGACAGCCCGGTGCGCAAAGCCAGGCCAGCCTGGCTGAGTCCGCGCTGCTCCCGCAGTGCCCGGAGCGTCTGCCCGAGTGGGCGTCGCTTGGACATGAGCCACCTCACAATGTCGATGTGCTCTGGCCACCACCGCCGGCATGGCGGAATGACGCCGGGAGCGGGCAGCCATGCATGCACTGGTGAATCCGCGTGGGCCCTTCCGTCGCCGTTCCTCCTCTCCGCGCCGGAGAGGAGGTCAGGAGGCGAGGTTCCCCGGCGCCAACAAACCAGCCATACTTAGATCGGCATGCACAGCATATTCAGGCTGCTAGCCGGTTGCAAGCACGCTTGTTGCTGGTTGGGCACATGGGGAACATGGGGCATTGCACCCACTTGCTTGTTGCTGCCGTGCCCGGCTACCATTGCCGCTGTTGCCAGCGATCGGTCACATCACTCCGCGGTGAGGACGTGAGCGAATGGATAGCGAACCCGGCAAGGGCGCGGAAGCTCGTCCGCTATCTAGTGAGGACCAGCGCCACCGCCTCATCGCCGCTTATCAGCGCACCGGCAACATGAGCCAGGCCATGCGCGAGGCGGGCATCCGGAGCCGTCGCACCGCCTACAAGTGGCTGGCGCGCTACCAGCAGGACGGCGCGGCGGGGCTTGTCTCGCGCCCGCGCGCTCGCCAGACCCAGCGCACGGTGCCGGAGGCGCTTGCCGGCCAGATCCGGCAGACCAAGCAGGAGCACCCTACCTGGGGCAAGGCGACGATCGCCCGGCAGATCGCCCAGACCGCCGGTCAGGCCGTCAGCCCCTCCGGGGTGGAGGCGGTGCTGCGGCGGGCGGAGCTCTGGACGCCGCGCGCGCCCGTCCTGCTGCCCAGTCGCCTGGATCGGGAGGCCCTGCTCGCCGCCCTGGCCGAGGGAATCCACCTCGACGGCCAGGACGCCACCGGCGCGACGATCCGCCGGCTCGCCCCCGCGCTGCGCCAGGCCCTGACCGGAGACGAGCAGGCTGAGCTGCTCCACTCGCCCACGATCGGCCCCTGGCTCCTCAACGGCCTCGCCCACTTGGGCCACAGCTACATGCACGCCGGCGCGGCGGAGCGGGCCGCGGCCTGCTTCCGCACGACCTTGCGCTGGCTCGGCGAGGAACGGCAGTGGCACTGGCGCCAGCGCCAGCGGACCTGGGAGGAGCACTACACCGTCTTCGGATCCTCCGAGAGCGTCGTGCCCTGGTGTCACTCGGCGCTGTCCATCATCCTGGGAGCGCGCGAGCCCGCCGCGCACCGGCACATCGACCAGGCGGTGCGGTTCATCATCGCGGGCGGCCTGGCTGGCCTGCCCGACCGGCACGTCGCGGTGCATCGCGGGAACATGCTACGCGACCGGGCCCGCCTCCGGCTCGCACTGGGCGACGCCGGCCCGGCCGTCGAGCGGGACCTGCGCGCCTCGCGGGCGGACCTGGCCGGCAACGCCGCGGAGGGCATGGAGGCGGCCACGGAGAGCACTTGGGCGCACGTGCGCAGCATCCAAGCCGCGGCAGCCAAGGATCACGACCGCCCCCGCTGGATCGCCGCCCTCGACCAGATGCAAGCCGAGATCGCGACGGCCTTGGCCCTGGTCGAGCAGGATATCTCCTTCGTCTTGCCGGTCATGCTGGTCATCGAGACGACCCGGCTGCAGGTGCGTCACGGGCTGGCGCCGGATAGCCGCCGCCTGGCCTCCGCTGCTCGGGCCTGCCTGACGTACGGCTATGGCGGGCACGCCGGGGCGCTCCTCGCGCTGCCAGGAATCGAGCGCTCCCTGTCCGCCGGCCTAATCGAGCAACTGACGGCCGCGTTTCGGCCCAAAGGGGCCATGTAGCTGCGGGTATGTTCGCGCGGAGAGGGGGAACGCGAGCAGCATGAAGGATGTCCCCGATAGGCGCCTATCCTATCCTGTGCGGTGCCTCCTGACTTCCGCGATAGCTCGGTCCGTTTCCCGCTCTATCTCGTCTTCTGACACGCCTTTGAAGGCTTCGCGCATCTCGTCGATAACTTTGAAATCCTTTGATCGCTCGTGCTCCAGACGAGCTAAGCGCTCCATGTCGTCTGTTGAAACGACGACGGCGACAGGAATCCCGCTCTTCTCTATCACAACTCGCGCCTCCTTTCGGTAGACTCGGTCGAGGATCTCACCCCATTGTTGCCTTACTTCCGATGCGTTGATCCTCTCGGTCGTAGGCGCGTGGTTGCGCATCTCGCCGCCTCTGCGCAATGGTACGCACATCATAGCACGAGGCCGCACAAATGGCGATTTGTCTCCTCAGGGTTATCATACTTTCGCAAGGCAAAACCGACTCTAATACCCCTTGGTCTTGTCGATGACGCTCTCCAGCGGACGGCCCTGGCGGAAGGCGACGAGGTTGCGGCAGAAGAGGTCGACGGCGCGATCCATGCGCTGGGGCGAGGCGCCGGCGACGTGTGGCGTGATCACGACGTTGTCCATCGACCACAGCGGATGGTCCGGTGGGAGCGGCTCGACGGGGGTCACGTCCAGCCCGACCGCGGCGATCAGGCCGTCGCGCAGCGCCTGCACCAGCGCCGCGTCGTCCACGATGGCGCCACGCGTGACATTGACCAGGATGGCGTGCCGCTGCATCCGACGGAAGGCAGCCAGATCGAACATCCGATGCGTTTCCGGCGTCAACGGGGCGCAGATCACCACGGCGTCGGACTCGCGCAAGAGCCGTTCGAGGCCGTCCATTCCCCAGACTGCTTCGACGTCCGACGGTCGCTCCACCGGCTCCGGATCCACCGCCAGGATGCGCATGCCGAAAGCGGCGCCGCGACGGGCGACCTCGCGTCCCGTGCCGCCGAAGCCGACGATGCCGAGCGTCCGGCCGGTGAGCTCCCAGCACTCGGCGCGGATGCTGGCCTTGTTCTCCCAGGTACGCTCTCGCACTGAGCGGCCGACGCCGCGCGTGATGGCCAGGAGCAGCGCGAAGGCCTGCTCGGCCAGGTGCGGCCCGACGTGGCCCTTCTCGCTGGTCAAGACGATGTCGCTGTTGACGAAAGCCGGGAAGAGCAGGCCGTCGACCCCGGCGCCGAGCGTCTGCACCCAGCGTAGCCGGCTAGCCCGCTCGAAGAGGGCGCGATTGAAGGAGCCGAAGATGACCGTCGCGTCGGCGCTCTGCGCTTGCATCTCCTCGCGCCCTGACGCCACGACCACCTCCGCGTCGCCGGCCGCTATCCGGATGCGTGCCGTCTGTTGCTCCGTCAGCGCGACATTCAGCAGGACCTTCACGGCGGTTCCTCTCCAGGTGGTCGCTGCCGCCAGCAGCAACTCCGTCCGGCGTTCGACTATGAGGCGTAGTGTACATGTCCGGCGTCTCACGGGTCGCGGGGCTCGTTAGTAGCTCCTCCGTCGCCCCTTCACCATGCTACGCTGGGTGTGCCAGGAAGCGAGGCAAGATGCGCGCCGAGATAGCCGAGCTGGAGCGGCCCCCCGACCTGTTCGAGAGCGAGGAGCAGGACGAACCGTTGGCCGGGCAGGACCACCGCGACACCATCGACAGCCTGTCCTACCCGCTGCGCGGGCGGCTGGCCGGTCCCGCCTGCTACGTGGCGGCCGAGCTGCGCGTCCACCGCGATCCGACGAACTTGCGCGACTACCGCGAGCTGGATGTGCTGGTGGCGCTCGGCGTGCCCGATCGCGTGCGCCCGCGCTACGACCTGTGGGTCGAAGGGAAGGCGCCCGATCTGGTGATCGAAGTGCTCTCCCTTTCCTCGGTGGACAACAAAGACTTGACGGAGAAACGGGATTGGTACCGCCGCGAGGGGGTGCGGGAGTACGTGGTGCTGGACCCGAGCGGGGACTTCGCGCCGGAGCCGCGGCTGCAAGCCTGGCGGCTGGGTGACCGCCCGGACGGCAGCGCCGATCGCTACCGGCTGGCGCAGGGAGAGACGCTGTGGAGCGAGTTGATCCCGTTCGGCTGGCGGGTGGTGGACGATCAGGTGCGAGTCATAGACCAGGCGACTGGCGAGGTGTTCCCGCCAATCTGGGATGTCGAGCCACGGCTGCGCCGGGAAGTCGAGTTGCGGCGAGCGGCGCAGGAGCAGGCGTGGCTGGCGGAGGAGCGAGCGCACCTGGCGGAGGAGCGAGCGCGCCTGGCGAGAGCGGACGCGCAGCAAGCGGCAGAACGGGAGCGATCGGCGCGGACGGAACTCGCGACGGAGGTGGCCCGTCACGCCGCGGAACGAGACCGTGTGGAGCGGGCACACGCTGATGTATTGGCGGAGCTACGCCGTCGCTTAGAAGAGTCGGGGGGGATGTAGCCGATGAACCGGACCGTCTATTGCACATCTCCCCGCTCGCGGAGACGCTCAAGTTCCCGCCGCAAGCGAGCGATCCCCTCCTCAGCCTCGCGCCGCGCCGCCGCTTCCGCTGCTGCACGGGCTTCCGCTGCCTGCTGCCGGGCTTCCACCGCCGCGAAACAGGCCTAAGAGGGCGTCTATCCGGCCAGGCGAACGCGCAAGAGATAGTAGAGCGAGTCGATCACGTCGCGGCGTTGTTGGGTCGCCAACGGCTCAACGTCCTCTTCGAACGTCGGGTCATCCGCCAACAGCGCGCGTAGTCCAATGGTGTCGGTGCTCAACAACGCTCGCCTGCCCCTTCCGAGCATTGCACGCACCCGCGCAGGCGGTTGCGTCACGGCGAGGCTCCGAAACCGCCTACCGCGAACGATCCGCTAGCGCAGCGGCTGCCAGGGCATCGGGCAGCGGTCCGACGTGCAACAGGATGGCATTCTGCCAGGGGTCGCGCCCGGTCACGATGCCATCGCGCTGCTCGTGGGCGATGCCGGCGGCGGTGAGCCGCCCAACCACGGCGGCGCGCGCCTCCTCACTGGGCAGGGCGATCGTGTACCAGAGCAGCCTGGCCGTGTCGCCGGACGCCGGCGCCGCTCCCTGACTGTGCCAGGTGTTCATCCCCAGGTGATGGTGGTAGCCGCCTGCCGAGACGAAGAGGGCGCTTGGCATCTGGGCCACGATGTCGAAGCCGAGCACACCGTGGTAGAACGCCGCTGCCTCGGGGATGTCGCCCACCTGCAGGTGGACGTGACCGACCTTCGTGCCCGCCGCCAGCCCTGCCCAAGGCTGGCCGGTGTCGCCTGCCTCGGCCAGGATGCCGCGCAAGTCGACCGGACCGGCGCCCATCTGGACCTGCCCGTTCGTCCAGCGCCAGCCCTCGCGCGGGCGGTCGCGGTAGACCTCGATGCCGTGGCCATCGGGATCGCGCAGGTAGAGCGCCTCGCTCACGATGTGGTCCCCCTGGCCGGGCGGCGGGAAGCTCAGGGAGAGGTAGTGGCGCAGCCAGCGGCCCAGGGCGGCTCGGGTGGGCACGAGGATGGCGAAGTGGTAGAGGCCGGTCATGCCGTCGGTGAGCCAGGGCAGCGCCCCGCGCTGCTCGGTCAAGACCAGTAGCGGCGAGCCGGCAACGCCGAGGACGGCGCCGGTGCCAGTCCGCTGGAGAACCGCGAAGCCCATCGCGTCGGTATAGAAGGCGAGGGAACGGTCCAGGTTAGCCACACTGAGCGCGACGACGCCCATCTCCGTGGCGGGATCGATGGATGTGGTAGCTGATTGCTGGTCGAGAGCTGTCACACGTGATCTCCCATCTCTCCATACATCTATTGTTGCCGTTTAGTAGGCCACCGTGAAGCGCTGGCGCACGTACTGGGGCTGCTCCAGCTCGTCCGCGACGGCGATTGCGAAATCCTCGGCCGAGATGAAGCTCTTCCCTTGGTCATCCCGCACGAGCTGCTCCGTGCCGGTCCGGTAGTGTCCGGTACGCTCGCCTGGTGCGATCAGGTTGGCCGGGCTGAGGTAGGTCCAGTCGACGTCGCCCGCGTAGGCGCGATAGATCGCCAGCGCGTCGGCGTGCGCCTGCGCGACAGGCTTCCAGTCGGGCGGGAATCGAGGACTGTCCATGAGCCGAAGCCCCGGAGCTGTCTCCAAGCTGCCGGCGCCGCCCACCGCGAGCAGCCGTCGAACCTCCGCCTGTTCGGTGCCGGCCAGTAACGACCTGGCCGTATCCACGAGCACCGTTGGCGGCTCGTCGTGGCCCGGACCGACAGCGCTGACCACCGCGTCGTGCCCGCGCACCAGACGGACAACGATGGCGGCATCGCGCGCGTCACCGGGGATGACGGTGAGTCGCTCGTTGTGCAGATCGACGCGAGCGGGATCGCGGACGATCGCCGTCAGCTCGTGCCCGCGCAGCAGGGCCTCCTGGGCGATGCGGCGACCAAGGGTGCCGCTCGCCCCGTACAGTGCAATCTTCATAAAGTGCCCCTTCCTGCCGTCCTTCCAGTACGGCGATTCTCCGCTCTTTCGTAGCCAACGTGGTTACGAATTGGGGCAACAAAGCACGCTAGGATCAGCTCGCCTCCTCGTGCTGGTCGGCCAGGGCAGTTCGCAGCACCTGGTCGACCGTT
>Ga0102924_1001134_pt1 | contig 31245 bp, 34 predicted proteins | sample PaiPotPPM11metaG_FD_80116 | JGI IMG/M metagenome (GOLD analysis project Ga0102924, IMG submission 80116) | Iron sulfur acid spring bacterial and archeal communities from Banff, Canada, to study Microbial Dark Matter (Phase II) - Paint Pots PPM... ... | reverse complement strand
GGTGTCGGAAGAGCACATCACCGCGTTCGGCTGGGCGACGCCGCAGGAGATCGACGACATCATGTCGCTCGCGATCCGCGTCAACGATTTCCTGTCCGGGCTGTTCCTCGGCGTCGGCATCCGGCTGGTCGATTTCAAGATGGAGACCGGCCGGCTGTGGGAAAACGATCTGATGCGGATCGTGGTCGCCGACGAAATCTCGCCGGATTCCTGCCGGCTGTGGGACATCAAGTCCAACGAGAAGCTCGATAAGGACCGCTTCCGCCGCGACCTCGGCGGGCTCCTGGAGGCCTATACCGAAGTCGCCAAGCGGCTCGGCATCATGAGCGAGGGCGAACGGCCGCAAGGCACCGGGCCGGTCCTCGTGAAGGGCTGAAGCGGGCGTCGTGCCGCGGCGTCCCGTGTTTGCGGGAGCCGGCCGATGGCGAGTTGCGGGCTTCGCGATTCCTACCTATTGAAGGGGTCATGAAAGCTCGCGTCACCGTTACGCTGAAATCCGGCATTCTCGATCCGCAGGGCAAGGCGATCGAGGGCGCCCTGAAATCGCTCGGCGTCGGCGGAATAGCCAGCGTGCGCCAAGGCAAGGTCTTCGACATCGAGATCGAGGGCGCCGACCGTGCCGGCGCCGAAAGAGCGCTCAAAAACGCCGCCGAAAAATTGCTCGCCAACACGGTCATCGAGAATTACCGCATCGAGGTGACGGGATGAGATCGGCTGTCATCGTTTTTCCCGGCATCAATCGCGAGCGCGATATGGCGCGCGCGCTGAGACTGATGTCCGGGCGCGAGCCGGCGATGGTTTGGCACGCCGATCGCGAGTTGCCGGCGGGCACCGACCTGGTCGTCATTCCGGGCGGCTTTTCCTATGGCGATTATCTGCGCTGCGGCGCCATCGCCGCGCGGGCGCCGATCATGGATGCGGTCCGCGCGTTCGCCGCCAAAGGCGGGCTCGTGCTGGCGATCTGCAACGGCTTTCAGATCGCCTGCGAAGCAGGGCTTCTTCCGGGCGTGCTGATGCGCAACGCGCAGCTTCGTTTCATCTGCCGCGACGTCTATCTGCGGGTCGAGCGCTCCGATACGGCCTTCACACGCGGCTATAATGCCGGCCAGGTGATCCGCGTGCCGGTGGCGCACGGCGAGGGCAATTACATCGCCGACGGCGCGACCATCGCGCGGCTCGAAGGCGAGGGCAGGGTGCTGTTTCGCTATTCGTCGCCGGACGGCATGGTCGATCCGAACTGGAACCACAACGGCGCCATGAACGCCATTGCCGGCATCGTCAACGAGCGCGGCAACGTGCTCGGCATGATGCCGCATCCGGAGAACCACGTCGAGGCGTCGATGGGCCGGACCGACGGCCGCGGCCTGTTCGCGGGGCTTGTGGATCACTTCAAGCTGGCGGCGTGACTTCCCTCATTCCATATGGGAGAGGGAAGTGAACCGAGCGCGCGCCACGTGATTGCCAACGAGCCTGCCATTACGCCCGAACTGATCGCCGAGCACGGCCTCACGCCGGACGAATACGAGCGCATCGTAAAATTGATCGGCCGCGAACCGAGCTTCACCGAGCTCGGCATTTTCTCGGCGATGTGGAACGAGCACTGCTCGTACAAATCCTCGAAAATCCATTTGCGCACGCTGCCGACCAAGGCGCCCTGGGTGATTCAGGGGCCGGGCGAAAACGCCGGTGTCATCGATATCGGCGACGGGCAGGCGATCGTGTTCAAAATGGAGAGCCATAACCACCCGAGCTATATCGAGCCCTATCAGGGCGCGGCGACCGGCGTCGGCGGCATTTTGCGCGACGTCTTCACCATGGGCGCGCGGCCGATCGCCTGCCTCAATGCGTTGTCGTTCGGCGATCCGAAAAATCCGAAGACGCGTTCGCTGGTCGCTGGCGTGGTCGCCGGCATCGGCGGCTACGGCAATTCGTTCGGCGTGCCGACCGTCGGCGGCGAAGTGCGTTTCGACCCCCGCTATGACGGCAATATTCTGGTCAATGCCATGGCGGTCGGCCTCGCCGACGCCGATAAGATTTTCTACTCCGCGGCGTCGGGCGTCGGCATGCCGATCGTCTATCTCGGCTCGAAGACCGGCCGCGACGGCATCCACGGCGCCACCATGGCCTCGGCGGAATTCGGCGCCGACGCCGAAGAAAAGCGTCCGACCGTCCAGGTCGGCGATCCGTTCTCGGAAAAGCTTCTGCTCGAAGCCTGCCTTGAAATCATGCGCAACGGTTGCGTCATCGCCATCCAGGACATGGGCGCGGCGGGGCTGACCTGTTCCGCGGTCGAAATGGGCGCCAAGGGCGATCTCGGCGTCACGCTCGATCTCGATCATGTGCCGTGCCGCGAGACCGGCATGAGCGCCTACGAGATGATGCTGTCGGAGAGCCAGGAGCGCATGCTCATGGTCCTTAAGCCCGAGAAGGAAAAGCAAGCCGAGGCGATCTTCCGCAAATGGGGTCTCGATTTCGCCGTGGTCGGGCAGACCACGCCAACCAAGCGCTTTATCGTTCGCCATGGCGGCGCAGTCATGGCCGACCTGCCGATCAAGGAGCTGGGCGACGAAGCGCCGCTCTATAATCGCCATTTTATCGAGAACAAACGGCGGCCCGTCATCGACGCGGCGGCGGTCAAGCCGCCGATGGCCAATGCCGATGCGCTGGAAAAGCTAATCGGTTCCCCGGATCTCTGCTCGAAGCGCTGGGTCTGGGAGCAATACGATCACGTCATCCTCGGCAATACCGTGCAGCGGCCCGGCGGCGATGCCGCGGTGGTCCGCATCAACGACGGTCCGAAGGCGCTGGCGCTGACATCCGATGTGACCCCGCGTTATTGCGAGGCCGATTCTTTTGTAGGCGGCGAGCAGGCGGTCGCCGAAGCGTGGCGCAATCTCACCGCGGTCGGCGCGCGGCCGTTGGCGCTCACCGACAATCTCAATTTCGGCAATCCGGAACGGCCGGAAATCATGGGCCAATTCGTCGGCTGCGTGCGCGGCATCGGCGCAGCCTGCCGCGCGCTCGACTTTCCGGTCGTGTCCGGCAATGTCTCGCTCTACAACGAAACCAACGGCCGCGCGATCCTGCCGACGCCGACCATTGGCGGCGTCGGTCTCATCGACGATTTCACCAAATCGATGACGATTGCGTTCAAGGCCGAAGGCGAGGCGATCCTGGCGATCGGCGCGACGGGCGGTTGGCTCGGTCGATCGCTTTATCTGCGCGATATATGCGGCCGCGACGACGGCGCGCCGCCGCCGGTCGATCTTGCCGCCGAGCGCCGTCACGGCGATTTCGTGCGCGGCTTGATCCGCGCCGGCCTGGTCACGGCGGTGCACGATGTATCCGACGGCGGGCTTTTAATCGCACTCGCCGAAATGACGATGCCGTCGGGGATTGGCGCCGTCCTGGAGGCACCGTCAAATATCCCCGCCCACGCTTTCTGGTTCGGCGAAGATCAGGCCCGCTATGTCGTCACGACAAAGGACGCCCAGAGGGTGATGCAACGGGCCGAGGCGGCCAGCGTGCCGCTTCTGCGATTGGGCGCGACCGGCGGCGCGGTTCTCGCGGTCGATGGCGAGCGGCCGCTGCGGGTCGACGAGATCAAGCGGCGCTTCGAAGCGTGGCTGCCGGCCTATATGGCGGGATCGTCCGCGTAACGGATGGCAACATCGTAGCCGCTGCCATCCATGACGTTCCCCCTTAACCCACATGGTTTTGCCAGAATGCAGTGACAATGCAGCTGCGGATGGTGCAATGTTACAGCGCTGCAATGTCGAGGCGGGCACGGGTCTGACGTCACATGGCTATGGCTGCGAGCGATATCGAGCGATTGATCCGGGCGCGCATTCCCGACGCCGAGGTGACGATCCGCGATCTTGCCGGCGACGGCGACCACTATGCGGCTACGGTCATCGCCGAGTCGTTTCGCGGCAAATCCCGCGTCCAGCAGCACCAGATCGTCTATGAGGCGTTGAAGGCCGAGATGGGCGGCAAGCTGCATGCGCTGGCGCTGCAAACCGGGATTCCGGAGCGGTGAGGGCGCCCGCGGCAGTTCCGGATTTCCTCCATGCCGGCATGACAGCCGCGCAAGGTCACGCGCAGGTGTCTTTCGCAGGTGGGCTTTGCCGGCGATTTGCGGTACATATATGGCAAGCCAGAGGGCCAGATTCGGCGCGGGAGAAACTGTCCGCGGCGCCGGCAGGATGACTGCAAAGGGTGATTTCCATGTCCATCGAGCAATTTATCGACAACCAGGTTAAGGCCAACGAGGTCGTGCTGTTCATGAAGGGCACGCCGCAGTTTCCGATGTGCGGCTTCTCCGGCCAAGTGGTGCAAATCCTCGACTATCTGGGGGTCGCCTATACCGGGTTGAACGTCCTTGAGAACGATGAGCTGCGCGGCGGCATAAAATCCTATTCGAACTGGCCGACCATCCCGCAACTCTTTGTCAAAGGCGAATTCGTCGGCGGTTGCGATATCGTGCGCGAAATGTTCCAGGCCGGCGAGCTGCAGTCTTTGTTGAAGGACAAGGGCATCGCAGTGAAGGAAAGCGCGCAAGCGTCCTAAGCGGCGGTCCAAGCGGACGCGTCGTCTCAGGCGCGGAATAAGCTTCAGCGGCCGGTGTATGTCGTGATCGGGGCGTGCTGGAGGCTCAAATGCGGATCCCAAGAATCTCAAGAATCTTGAGAGGCGGCGTCCTTTTGATGTTGGCCGCCGCCATCGGCACTGTAACCTTTGACGCCGCCCACGCGAGCAAGAAGGCAAAGCACGTCAAGCCGTCGCACGCGGCACACACGCCAGGTACGCCGAGTGCGGCGCAGCCGGCCCCGCCCGGTCCGCCCGACCCGGGCGTTTACAAGTAGCACGCGCCCCCGAATTGGCGCGCTGTATTCTCAGCGCGAGTAATATTCGACGACGAGGTGCGGCTCCATCTGCACCGGGTAGGGCACGTCGGTCAGCATCGGAACGCGAGTGAGCTTTGCCGTCTGCTTCGAGTGATCGACCTCGATGTAGTCGGGCACGTCGCGTTCGCCGAGCGCGTTGGCTTCGAGCACCAAGGCAAGCTGCTTCGACTTCTCCTTGACCTCGATCTCGTCGCCGACCTTGACGCGGTAGCTCGCGATCGTCACCCGCTTGCCGTTGACCTTGATATGGCCGTGGCTGACGAATTGGCGCGCGGCGAAAACGGTGGGAACGAACTTGGCGCGATAAATAACGGTGTCGAGCCGGCGTTCCAAGAGCGCGATCATGTGCGCGCCGGTATCACCCTTGAGCCGCCGCGCCTCGTCATAGATGCCGTGGAAGTGCCGTTCCGACATGTTGGCGTAGTAGCCCTTGAGCTTCTGCTTGGCGCGCAATTGCACGCCGTAGTCGGACAATTTGCCCTTGCGGCGCTGGCCATGCTGGCCGGGCCCATATTCGCGTTTGTTGATCGGTGATTTCGGCCGGCCCCAGATGTTCTGGCCCATTCGCCGGTCGATCTTGTACTTGGCTTGGTGGCGCTTGGTCATTCGCGTCCTCGCTGTTGTGTCGATAATCGCTGAGGATCGCGCCCTCCTCCTGTCCCGGCCTGTGACCGGAACCGACAGGTTTGGCAGCCGAAGCGCCGGCTCAAACCGCGGGTCGCGAAACACCGCGCGGGCCACAGCATGATCCGGAAAAGTGGCCTTCCGGTTTTCCGAAAGGATCATGCTTCACTAAAACCAACGCCGCGATCCTACCGGATCACGGCTCTGGGGCCCGCGAAGTGCGCGGTTTTTAGGAGGAAACTCGGGCGGTGTCAAACCGCGGGTCGAACCGCCGCTGGATGAGACTGAGGGTGGACACGGCTGAGCGGCCGGAAGTGAATACGACGCGAATGGTTCCGGCCTCGGCCGGCGCCAAAGGCGGCCCGAGCAGATTGACAACGCGCCGCGCGATTGCCGGCGCCGGATCGAGAAAATTCACCGGCCACGGTGCAAGTTGCCGCAAGCGCTCGATCAACAACGGATAATGCGTGCAGGCGAGCACGATCGTGTCGGTTCGCTTACCGTCGTCGCGGAAGCAGGGGACAATCTCCGCGCGGATTTCCGCATCGCCCGCAGGCGCATCGTTGAGTTCGGCCTCGGCATAGGCGGCGAGCTTGGTCGAGCCGACCAGCGTGACTTCGCAATCTTGCGCATAATCGCGGATCAGTGCGCGGGTATATTCGCGCTTGACCGTTGCCTCGGTGCCGAGCACGGACACGCGCTTGGTCACCGAGCCAGCGCAGGCCGGCTTGATTGCCGGCACAGTGCCGACGAACGGCACCTTAAATTTCTTGCGCAACTCGCCAAGCACGATGGTGGACGCGGTGTTGCAGGCGATAACGATCAGATCCGGGCGGTGCGCCACGATGAGTTCGTCCATCAGCTCGACGACGCGCGAAATCAGCGCCGGCTCGGCCAGCGCCCCATAGGGAAACGCCGCGTCGTCGGCGACATAGAGAAAATCGGCGTCCGGCCGCGTCGCCGCGATCGCACGATAGACGGTGAGGCCGCCAAGACCGGAATCGAATATGAGGATTGTTCTGCGTGACGTCATCGCGCGAACCTACCTCAAAAGCGCGATGTATGACTTTAAGCCTTCAGGCTTTCGACCAGCCGCGGCCCTTCTTTCGGGTTCGCGCTAGTCTGTTCTTGCTGCTTGGGTCGGTCCATCACCGGCGCGACAAGGCCGCTCACGGCGGTGAAGGTCAGGATCAGGATTACGGCCAGGTTGCCGTCATGAAATTTGGCGAAAGCGACGGCGCCCATCAGATAGGCCCAAAACGGGAAGGCGATCGTGGAGACGACGGCGTTCACGAGCCAGGCGTCGCCATCCTCGCGCACGTACCAGCAGAACAGCGGCGTCAAGATCAAGCCGACCAGCACGGCGCCGACGGCAATGCCGGTCACGGAAAAGCCGGCCATCGTCGCGGTGTCGCCGCCGGCCACCATCGCTTGCGCGAGGATGGCATTGACCAGCATCGAGCCGCCAAGAATCTCGGCCGGAACGTATTTCACCATCCGCATGAGATAATCGTCGCCGGGCTCGGCAGCCGACACCGGCTGCGCGCGCGGCTGGAACATGCCGCCGAAATCCGAGGTTTGCGCCGGCTCGGCCTCCGGCAACTTCGGTTTGCGTACCAAACGGCCCATCACCCTCTCCTCCGCTGGTTGCGCGACCCTACGTCAGGCCGCCGAGTCGAGCAAGGAGAGGAATCCCCAGTCAATGTCGTGGAATGCCGCAATAATATGGTTAACGGCCCTCACGTCCGGCCGAACACGCGGCGGAAAATCGTGTCGACATGGGCGAAGTGAAAGTCGAGATCGAAATTAGCCTTCAGTTCCGCTTCGCTTAAATGCTTGCGCACCTCCGGATCGGCAGTGAGCAGCGCGAGAAAATCGCCGCCGCCGGCCCACACTTTCATGGCGTTGCGCTGCACTAGCCGATAGGCGTCTTCGCGCGCGACGTTTTTTTGCGCAAGCGCAAGCAGAACGCGCTGCGAGTGAACGAGGCCGCCGAGGCGGTCGAGGTTTTTTCGCATTTTGTCGGGATAGACGATGAGCTTGTCGACGATGCCGGCAAGCCGCGCCAGCGCAAAATCGAGCGTCACCGTCGCGTCCGGTCCGATCATGCGCTCGACCGAGGAATGCGAAATGTCGCGCTCGTGCCAGAGCGCGACATTCTCCAGCGCCGGCACCACATAGGCGCGCACCATTCGCGCGAGACCGACAATGTTTTCCGACAGCACCGGATTGCGCTTGTGCGGCATCGACGAGGAGCCTTTTTGTCCTTCGGAGAAAAACTCCTCCGCCTCCAAAACCTCGGTGCGCTGCAAATGGCGGATTTCGGTCGCCAGCCGCTCGATCGAGGCGGCGACGACGCCGAGCGTTGCGAAATACATGGCATGGCGATCGCGTGGAATGATCTGGGTCGAGATCGGCTCGACCGAAAGCTCCATTTTTTCCGCCACATAGGCTTCGACGCGCGGATCGACCTGGGCGAAGGTGCCGACGGCGCCGGATATCGCGCAGGTCGCGACCTCCTTGCGCGCCAACTCCAGGCGCTGCCGGGCCCGAGAAAACTCGGCAAAGGCGACGGCGAGTTTGAGCCCGAACGTGGTCGGCTCGGCATGGATGCCGTGCGAGCGGCCGATGGTCGGGGTGAATTTAAATTCGCGCGCGCGACGCTCCAGCGCGGTCAACAGCGCGTCGACGTCGGCAATAAGAATATCGGCGGCGCGCACCAGCTGCACGTTCAAACAGGTGTCGAGCACGTCGGACGAGGTCATGCCGAGATGCACGAAGCGCGCATCGGGACCGACGATTTCGGCAAGATGGGTCAGAAAGGCGACGACGTCGTGTTTCACCTCGCGCTCGATCTCGTCGATGCGCGCGGTATCGAACTGCGCCGCGTTGCCTTTTTCCCAAATGGTCTTCGCCGCCGATTTCGGGATCATGCCGAGTTCCGCCATGGCGCTGGCGGCATGCGCCTCGATCTCGAACCAGATGCGAAACCGCGTCTGCGGCGTCCAGATCGCCGCCATCTGCGGGCGGGTGTAGCGGGGAATCATGGGTTGCGTTTCATGTCAGGCCGCAAATCGCGCGCGATCGTGCGGCTTTAGATAATCGACCGGCGTTCCCTTGGGGATGATGCCGGTCGGATTGACGCGCGCGATCGAATAATAGCCGATCACGTAATAGCGCGGTTTGACGGTCTCGGCGACGCCCGGCATCGCATAGAGCTCGCGCATGTAGTTGAGCAGGTTCGGAAAGTCGGCGATGCGGTTCCTGTTGCACTTGAACAGCGAGAAATAGGCGACGTCGAAGCGCACCAGCGTGGGAAACAGCCGCCAATCCGCTTCGGTGATGCGGTTGCCGACCAGATAGCGCTGGCGGCCGAGCCGCGCCTCGATCTCGTCGAGGGTCGCGAACAGCGCGTCATAGGCCTCCTCGTAGGCGGCCTGCGATTTCGCGAAGCCGCAGCGGTAAACGCCGTTATTCACGTTGGCGTAGACCTCGGCGTTGATGCGATCGATCTCGCCGCGCAACGGTTTCGGATAAAAATCCGTCGGATCGGCGCCGATGCCGGCGAATTCGGAATTGAGCATGCGGATAATCTCGGAGGATTCGTTGTTCACGATCCGCTTGGTCTTCTTGTCCCACAGCGTCGGCACCGTCACCTTGCCGGTATAATGCGGGTCGCTCGCGGCATAAGCCTGATGCAGATAGCGAAAGCCGTTGACGCGATCGGGCGTGCAGTCGGGGAAAGCCGGATTGTCTTCGAACGTCCAGCCTTGCGTCCGCAGGCCCGGAACCGCGATCGACACACTGATCGCGCCATTAAGCTTCTTCAGCGCCAAGTAGATTTGCGTACGATGTGCCCACGGGCAGGTATAGGCGACATAAAGATGGTAGCGCCCGGCTTCCGCCGGAAAGCCCGACGAGCCGTCCGCGGTAATGCGCTCGCGAAAGATGCTATCGACGCGCTGGAAATTGCCCGCCTTGCCGGTCTCCGCAGGCAAGTCCTCATCGCGCCATTGGCCGTCGACCAGTATTCCCATTATGCGGCCTCCCCACGGACCAGCGCCGCCGCCTGGCGGATCGCCGAGATGTTGGCGCGATAGCTCTCCGGCGTGCGGTCCTTGAACACCGCCGAGCCGGCGACGAAGGCGTTGGCGCCGGCGCGCGCGGCAAGCGGCGCGACTTCCGGCGTGATGCCGCCGTCGATCTCGATGTCGATCGGGCGCGCGCCGGCCATGGCGCGCAGATTGCGGACCTTCTCCACCGCATCGGCAATAAATTTCTGGCCGCCGAAGCCGGGATTGACCGACATGACCAGAATGAGATCGACCAGATCGATGACGTGCTCGACGGACGCTTCCGGGGTTCCGGGATTCATGGTGACGCCGGCTTTCTTGCCGAGCGCGCGGATCGCTTGCAGCGAGCGGTGAATGTGCGGTCCCGCCTCGACATGCACGGTGATGATGTCGGAGCCGGCTTTGGCGAAGGCTTCGAGATAAGGATCGCACGGCGCAATCATCAAATGCACGTCGAGCGGCTTTTTGGTGTACGGCCGGATCGCTTTGACGATATCCGGCCCGATCGAAATGTTGGGCACGAAATGGCCGTCCATGACGTCGACATGGATCCAGTCGGCGCCGGCGGCATCGACGGCGCGCACCTCTTCGCCCAGTTTCGCAAAATAGGCGGCGAGGATCGAGGGCGCGATGATGAGCGGACGGGCCACGGGTTTCTCCGAGCTTACGCATTCGGGTAACACGCCGTTTCGGGCCGGGCAACGCATCCAAAGCCGCCTGAAATAGCTGCGTTGCGCCCCGCACTTGTCCGGTAAGGTCAGGCTCGCCAGATTCGCACGTGTATCGATGCAAGGGAGGTTTTGTGGCGCGCAGCGATGTCATTGTCTTGGGAGCCTGGATCGTCGGCACCTCGGTCGCGGTGCATCTGGCCAAGCGCGGCCTCTCGGTGGCGCTGGTCGACCGCGGCGGGGCCGGCGAGGGGACCTCCTACGGCAATGCCGGCGTTATCGAGGGCAACACCGTCTTTCCGGCGGCGTTCCCGTCGGATTGGGCGACGCTTGTTCGCGTTGTGCTGAAACGCTCGCCGCTCGCCAATTATCACCTCGCGTTTTTGCCGAAGATCGCGCCCTGGCTCATCGCCTTCCGCGCCGCCTCGCAGCCGGAACGGCTGGCCGAGACGGCGCGAGCGATGCGGCCGTTGTTTGCCCGCGCGGTGGCCGAGCACGAGGCGCTGAGCGAAGAGTCCGGCGCGGCAAAATATCTGCGGCGCACCGGCTGGCTGAAACTCTATCGCACCGAGGCGGCGTTTGCCGGCGTTGCGCGCGAGCTCGAGCTTGCCGCCGCTCTCGGCATTGCCAATGTTCCGCTCGACCGCGATGCGGCGCGCGTGCTCGAACCGTCGCTTAAGCCGGCGTTCCGCCGCGCGGTGCATTGGACCGGCGCGGTGAGCGTGAGCAATCCGCTCGCCTTGACGCGCGCCTATGCGGCGCGCTTTGCCGCGCTTGGCGGGCTTTTCTTCAGCGGTGACGCGCGGACGCTGCATCGCGTACATCCGCATTGGCGCGTCGATACGGCATCCGGCCCGCTCGATGCCGCCGACGTCGTCATCGCACTTGGTCCGTGGCTGCCGGACGTGCTCGATCCGTTCGGCATCAGGCTGCCGTTTGCGGTAAAGCGCGGCTATCACCGCCATTTCAAAGCGCAAGGCAATGCCGCGCTGGCCCGTCCGGTGCTCGATGCCGACAACGGCTATTGCCTGGCGCCGATGGAGCAGGGCATTCGCCTCACCACCGGCGTCGAGTTTGCCGCACGCGACGCGCCGCCGACGCCGGTGCAGTTCGCACGCCTGCTGCCGAAGGCACGCGAATTGTTTCCGCTTGGCGAACCGGTCGAGGCGGAGCAATTCGGTGGAAAAACTTGGCTCGGCGCGCGTCCGTGCTTTCCCGATTCGCGTCCGGTGATCGGACGCGCGCCGGGCCAAGCCGGGCTGTGGCTTGCCTGCGGCCATGCGCATTGGGGACTGACGCTCGGCCCGGCGACCGGCCGGCTCCTTGCCGAGATGATGACCGGCGCAACGCCTTTTTGCGATCCGCAGCCCTATGGGGCGGAGCGGTTCTTGCAATAGAACGCGAGGGTTACTCGCTGATCGTCTTGATGACGCTGTTTTCGGGCCGCGTGTTGTTGCTGGACGAGTACTTGTCCTGCGCCCTGACCATGTCGTCGTATTTTGGAATCGTCGTCACCGCGAACTTTGGCACCAAGCCGACGACCTTGTAGCCGGCGAGGTGGAGCTGGTGCAGAATTTCCGGCATCGCTTCCGCCGTGCCGTGCTGGAAGTCATGCATGAGCAGGATGCCCTTGCCGTTCTTGGCGAGCTTGGTCATCACCGATTTGACCACCTCTTCCGGCTTGTGAATTTTGAAATCGAAGGTGTCGATATCGGTCGAGAAGGTGGCGATATTGCGCGTGCCGAGATAAGCAATTAGATCGGCCGGCTGTTGCAGGTCGGGAAAGCGAAAGAACGGCGCCACCGGGCCGCCGGCCGCCGCCATATGCACGGCGCTCACCCCCATCTCGATCTCTTGCTTGGCCTGTTCGATATCCTTGGCATACGGATTTTTCGCCAGATCTTTGTGCGACCAGGTATGGCTGCCGACCGTCATGCCGGCTTCAACCAATTCCTTGGTCAGTTGAGGAGCCCAAGTGGCGTGCTCGCCGATCTCGAAGAACGTCGCGCGGACGCAATTGTCCTGCAGCGCCTTGAGCACCATCTGCGTATTTTCCGGCCACGGGCCGTCGTCGAAGGTCAGCACCACTTCCTTCTCGTGCAGGAAGTCGTACTGCTTGAAGTGCTCCGAGCCGAAAGCGGGGCCGCCCGTCGTATCGATCTGGACGATGCGCGACATGCCGAGCGCGTCGGGGTTGTTGCACTGGGGAAGAGTGGTGGGCCAAGGCGAGGCGCTGGCCGAGCTGGCGGCGGCAGGAGGTGGCGCAGGCACCGGAGCGGCCGCGGCAGAATTCTGGGCAACGACGAGCTTAGCGGGCGAAGCGGACGACGTGACGGGCTGCGTCACGGCGGTCAGGTCCGAGACTTTGACCACCGGCGCCGCGGCGGAAGCCGGCTGAGCTGCGGCCGGTGCACTGGTCGCCAGCGCCGGCGACAAGATGTGCTCGGCAAGCGCGATCAGCGAGCCCGGTCCTGACGATTTCTGCGCTGCGACAACCCCGAATGCCGCGAGACCCAGTGTGAGCAACGCCGCAAAGATGACGACGACGACGCGCATCGTACCCTCCGCCACAAATCCACAATACCAGCCTGTCGCAAAGTGAAGGCGCAATCGTGGGACGAGTCAATAAAAACCAAGCTATGGCCGGTGGAGAATGCGTTTCGTGGTTTCCGCGGCGTATTAAGGTTTGAAATGCCGCTGAATCCGTTGAGCTAACGGCTGAATTGATCCTGCCAACTCGGCAGGGAACCGGCCAATGGCAGCGCTGCGGCGGCGAAAACGCCGCGAGCGATGGCGCGGGCCACCACATTGGCGGCGAGCGTGCCGAGCGCGGTCAGTCCGAGGGTCGCATCCGAGAGCGACCGTCGTCCGGTCGAGGCCGCGAACACCACGTCACCGTCGAGCGGGCTATGCACCGGATAGATCGCGCGCGACAGGCCGGATTGGGCCATCACCGCGAGGCGCTTCGCCTGGGCTTTCGTTAAGATGGCGTCGGTGGCGACGACGACGAGGGTCGTGCTTTCGCGCGCGCTCCCCTTGGTGAGCGGGGCAAGCGCCTGCGGCGGGAACGCGTTAGGCCATCCGCGGCCGCCATATTCGCCGTTTAATTCGAACGGCGCGGCCCAAAACCACGGACCGCGGCCGACAGTGACGCTGCCGGCGGCGTTGACCGCCGCGAGCGCGCCGACGAGGAAACCCTCCGTGCTTTGCGCCGATGCGGAGCCGACACCGCCCTTGTAATTGACCGTGGTTGCGCCGATGCCCGCGCCGACGCTGCCAAGCGCGAACTCGGTGGCGGCGTTGACTGCCGCCGCATAGCCGAGCTCGCGATAGGGCGGATAACGTCCCCAATCCTTGTCGCCGCCGCTCAACAGATCGAACAGGATCGCTCCCGGCACGATGGGAACCCGTGCGCTACGCACCGCAAAGCCGCGCCCCTGTTCGCGCAGCCAGGCTTGCACTCCGGACGCGGCATCGAGCCCGAACGCCGAGCCGCCCGACAAGGCGATGGCGTCAATACCCTGCACCGTCTGCGCCGGATCGAGCAGTGCGGTTTCGCGAGTGCCCGGCCCGCCGCCGCGCAGGTCGATCGAGGCGACCGCCGGCTCCTCGAAAATGACAGCAGTCGAGCCGGAACCCAGACGGAGATCTTCGGCATGGCCGACTTTTAGTCCGGGAACGTCGGTGATCAGGTTGCGCATGGCGGGCTCCGTCATTCCGGGCCGCGCCGAAGGCGTGAGCCCGGAATCCATAACCACAGGTCGCTCAGGACTAGCACTGAATTTTGCCTCGGCGGCAGGGGGTATGGATTCCGGGCTCGGCCCTGCGGGCCGCCCCGGAATGACGGCACTGCCTTGCAATCGCCACGGCGGTAGGTGCATTCCTTGCGCCATGAATGTCACGATCGTTGCCGCGTTGGTCGCGGGCATGCTGAGCTTTTTGTCGCCCTGCGTGCTGCCGCTGGTGCCGCCCTATCTCGTCTATCTCACCGGCGCCTCGCTCGAACGGTTCGCCGATGCCGAGCCCGAACCGCGGGTGCGGCGCGAAACGATCGCCGCCGCGGTCCTGTTCGTGCTCGGCTTTTCCACCGTGTTCGTCGCGCTCGGCGCCAGCGCCAGCGCCATCGGCGGATTATTGCGGGTCTATTCCGGACCGCTCACGGTGCTCGCCGGCATCGCCATCGTCATCATGGGCCTGCACTTTCTCGGGCTCACGCCGATCGCTTGGTTGATGCGCGAGAAGCGCCTTGCAATGGCAAAACCGGTCGGCTTGTGGGGCGCTTACCTGATGGGTCTTGCCTTCGCGCTCGGCTGGACGCCGTGCATCGGACCGATCCTCGCCGCCATCCTCGCCGTCGCGGCCTCCGAGGCGACCGTGCTCAAGGGCGCGGGCATGCTCGCCGTCTATTCGCTCGGGCTCGGCGTGCCGTTTGTGGTCGCGGCGCTGGCGGTCGAGCCGTTCGCGGCTTTTCTCGCCCGCTTCCGCGCCCATCTCGGCCTGGTCGAGAAGGCGATGGGCGGCCTTCTGGTGCTGACCGGCATCGCCTTTCTGACCGGAACGGTCAGCGAGGCCAGCTACTGGCTGTTAGACACTTTCCCGATGCTGGCAAAGATCGGCTGATTAGTTCGTCGGCGTGCTGGGCAGTTCGACATAAGTGATCTTGCCGTCCGGCTGCTTCACCCACCGATACACCACATAGTCGAGACGCGTGATATCGCCCTTCTTGTCGTAGGCGATGTTGCCGATCACCGTTTTGAAATTCATGCCGGAACGCATCGCGTCGGCGACCTTTTTCGGATCGAGCGATTTGGCCGCCGTCGCCGCCTGCGCGATGATCTGCACGGCGGCGTAGCTGTAGAGCGTGTAGGCCTCCGGCTCGAACTTCTTGGCGCGGAATTCCGCCACCACGGCCTTGGCCTCCGGCCGGTTGCGCGGGTCGGGCCCATAGGTCATCAGCGAGCCGATGACGCCGGGGCCGCCGACCGAAGCGAACTCGTCGGAGGTGATGCCGTCGCCGCCCATCAGCGGCGCGGTGACGCCCTGATCGCGCATCTGCCGCACGATCAGCCCGGCCTCGGTGTAAAGGCCGCCGAAATAAACCAGGTCGGCGCCCGATTGCTTGATCTTGGAGACCAGCGCCGAATAATCCTTCTCGCCGGTATTGATGCCCTCGTAGAGCACGGAATCCATGCCGCCGGCCTTGATCGTCTTCAAGGTCTCGTCGGCGAGGCCCTTGCCGTAGGTGGTCTTGTCGTTGACGAAGGCGATGCGCTTGCCCTTGAAGTGCTTGAGGATGTAATCGCCGGCGACGCGGCCCTGCTGGTCGTCACGGCCGCAGACGCGGAAAATGTTCCACATGCCGCGCTCGGTGACCGTCGGATTGGTCGACGCGGGCGTGATCTCGAGGATGCCGTTCTCCTGATAAACTTCCGACGACGGGATGGTGACGCCGGAATTGTAGTTGCCGATCACGAATTTCACGCCGTCGCCGGCGAAATCGTTGGCGACCGACACGCCTTGCTTGGGATCCGATACGTCGTCGCCGTATTCCACCGCGATCTTCTGGCCGAGAATGCCGCCTGATTTATTGAGGTCGGCGGCGGCCTGGTCGGCGCCGTTCTTCATTTGCGCGCCGGTGGCCGCGTTCGGGCCCGTGATCGGGCCGGCCACCCCGAGCTTGACCTGCGCGGCGGCGGTTGCCGCCGTCATTGCCGCAACGGCAATTGCAAAGCTCAGAGTAAGACCCAGCGTGGTGATCTTTTTCATGATCTTTTTCATGGCTCGTTCTCCTTCGGGTGGAGCCGGCGCTCGCAACCGTCGGCGCAACATTACGTCAGCGCGGCTTACGGCGCCAGCGCAGCCGACCCGCCGGTTCGTTGAGCCAATGATAATGCTCGACCATTTGCGCGGCGCGGGCGATGCGGAAGCCGAGAAATCCAAACGCCATGCAGAACGCGCTGTCGACCAGATAATAATGCAGCGATAACAACGTGCCGTTGAACAGACTGAAATGAATGAAGCGGACGGCCAGTCCCAATATCAGCGCGTAGGTGAGCATCTGCCACCAAGGCCGCCAGGTCAGGGCGATGGCGCGGCCGGCGAGCCATGCCGCGCCGCCGCCCAAGACGACGGTGACTAAGAGGAACACGCCGAACGAGCCTTCTTCGTAAATGAGGCCTGCTATCGACGAGGCTGTGCTGTCCATGCCGGTTTTCCGAATGCTATCGTCCGCCTTCGAGGTAAGCGGATTTGATTTCCGGCCGCTCCAACAGCTCGCGTCCGGAGCCCGACAGCGTGATCAGGCCGTTGACCATGACATAGCCGCGATGCGCCAGGCGCAGCGCATGAAAGGCATTTTGCTCGACCAGGAACACGGTCAGGCCTTCGTCGCGGTTGAGCGCTTTGATGGCGTCGAAAATCTGCCGCACGATGAGCGGCGCCAGGCCGAGCGACGGCTCATCGAGCAACAGGAGCCGCGGCCGGCTCATCAGCGCGCGCGCGATCGCCAGCATCTGCTGTTCGCCGCCGGACAACGTGCCGCCGCGCTGGGCGAGGCGCTGCTTGAGCCGCGGAAACAGCGTCACCACGCGCTCGAGGTCGCGATCGAACGTAGAGGACTCCGCCGTCGTCGCTCCCATCTGCAGATTCTCCAGCACCGTCATGCGCGGAAAAATACGCCGGCCCTCGGGCGCTTGCGCGATGCGCAGCTTGGCGATTTCGTGGGTAGGCAACGCTGTGATGTCACGGTCGGCGAAACGGATCGAGCCTTCGCGGGCGCGCGGATTGCCGCAGATCGTCATCATCAAAGTGGACTTGCCGGCGCCGTTGGCGCCGATCAAGGTGACGATCTCGCCGTCATTGACGTCGAGATCGACGCCCTTGAGCGCCATGACGCGGCCGTAGAACGCCTTGACGCCGGAAACGGACAGCAGCGGTGCGGTCATAACCCGGCCTCGGCTTCGGCTGCGCCGACCTGGTCTTCGGCGACGCCGAGATAGGCGGCGATGACTTTGGCATCGTTGCGCACGGCTTCCGGCGCGCCGTCCGCGATCTTCACGCCGTAGTCGAGCACGACGATATGATCGGAAATCTCCATCACCACGGTCATGTCGTGCTCGATCAACAGCACCGCGATGCGGAACTCGTCGCGGATGGCGCGCAGCAAGCGATTGAGCTCGGCGCTCTCGCGCGGATTAAGCCCGGCGGCCGGTTCGTCGAGGCACAGCAGCACCGGATCGGTGCACATGGCGCGCGCGATTTCCAGCCGCCGCTGCGCGCCATAGGGCAGCTCGCCGGCCGGCTCGTCGGCGCGGGCGAGGAGCCCGATGCGGTCGAGCCAGGCGCGCGCCTTGTCAATCGCTGCGCGTTCGGCCCGCGCGTAGGACGGCAATCCGAGCACGCCAAGGAGCGTGTAGCCGGATGCCAGCATCAGCCGGTTGTGCTGCGCGACCAAGAGATTTTCCAGCACCGTCATGCCCGGAAACAGCCGGATGTTCTGGAACGTGCGGGCGACGCGCGCCCGCTGCGCCACCAGATAATCCGGTATGCGCTCCAACAGATAAAGCGCGCCGTCCTTGGCGGTGACGCTTCTGGCGCCGGAGCCGGTGAGAGTTTCGAGCGCGTTCCAGACCGCGCCATCGCCGTGGCGCAGCGCCAGCCGCCCGGCGCTCGGCTTGTAGAAGCCGGTGATGCAGTTGAACACCGTGGTCTTGCCGGCGCCGTTTGGGCCGATCAGCGCGGTGATGGCGCCGTGGCCAACCTCGAAGCTGAGATCGTCGATCGCTATGAGGCCGCCGAAACGCATGGTCAAATGCTCGACGCGGAGCAATGTGTCGGCCGCGCTCGGCATGTCTGCGCTCATGGCCTAACCGTGGCCTTCCGTGACCAGGTCGGCGGCAATGCTCTTGCGCTCTTTAAGGAACACCGAGGGCTCGCGGGTTGAGATCAGCCCGCGCGGCCGCCACACCATGATCAGCACCATGGCAAAACCGAAGATGAGCATGCGGTACTGGGTCGGGTCGAAAGTCGGACCGAAAATCTTTTTAAGGAAATCGAGATCGCGCATGATTTCGGTGCCGCCGATCATCGCGATCGCGGCGATGGCGACGCCGATCTGGCTGCCCATGCCGCCCAGCACTACGATCGACAAGATCGTGGCGGACTCCAGGAACGTGAACGATTCCGGCGAGATGAACCCTTGCCGGGTGGCGAAAAACGAGCCGGCAAAGCCGGCGAACATCGCGCCCATGGCAAACGCGGTGAGCTTGGTATTGGTGGTGTTGATGCCGAGCGAGCGGCAGGCGATCTCGTCCTCGCGCAAGGCCTCCCAGGCGCGGCCGACCGGCAGCCGCCGCAACCGCACGGTGACGAAGGCGGTCAAGAGCGCCAAGCCTAAGATGACGTAATAAAGAAAGATGACCCGGTAGAGCGGGCTGAACGGCAATCCAAACACGGCGGCGAAACCGTTGTCGTCGGCGTTAAACGGAATGCCGAAAAACGACGGCCGTGGGATACCGCCGATGCCGGCATAGCCGTTGGTCAACGCGGTCCAATTGATGATCACCAGGCGGATGATCTCGCCGAAGGCGAGCGTGACGATTGCCAGATAATCGCCGCGCAGGCGAAGCACCGGGAAGCCGAGCAGCACGCCCCAGAACGAGGCGAGGATGCCGGCGACCGGCAGCAGCACCCAGAATGCCAGGCCGAAAGTCTTGGCAAGGAGCGCATAAGAATAGGCCCCGACCGCGTAGAAGGCGACGTAGCCGAGGTCGAGCAGACCGGCGAGGCCAACCACGATATTGAGGCCCCAGCCGAGCATTACATAGATGAGAATCTGGATGCCGAAATTGTCGATCCATTTCACGCTACGGGAAAATCCGGCGGTGGCGAGCACGATGGCGGGATAGACGACGACAAAGGCGATGGCGAAGGGAACGAACCATTTGCCGACGAAACTGCGCCACGCCGACGGCGAGGTCGCGATCGGCCGCAGCGCGCGCTGCCGCAGCCGCGGTTCGATCAATAGCGAATAACCGAAGCGGCCGACGGTGACGGCGGCGACGATCGCGAACAACAGCGGCCAACGCGTTGTCAGGATCAGCGCGTTCTCGCCATTAACTGCGGTCTGAAAGCCGATCAGCGGCAGGAACAAGCCGAATGCGATCGCCGCGGTGATGCCGGCATCGCGCAGCGCCGCGATCGCATCGACGCGGCCGTGGGCGAGCGCCGGGCGCGCCCGGCGCGGATCGTCGCCTGTGGAATTGGCGAGCGCCGTCACCTCACACCTTCTCGACGTCCGGGCGGCCGAACAGTCCCTGCGGCAGGAAGATCAGCGTGATCGCCAAAACCGAAAAGGCGGCGACGTCCTTATAGTCGATGGAAAAATAGGCCGACCACATGGTCTCGATCAGCCCGATCAGCAAGCCGCCGATCACCGCACCCGGCAACGAGCCGATGCCGCCGAGCACCGCGGCGGTAAATGCCTTCACGCCGGGCACGAAGCCGTCGGAAAAAGTGACCACGCCGTAATACATCAAGTACATCGTGCCGGCGACGGCAGCGAGGGCGGCAGCGATCACGAAGGTCGTGGCGATGGTGCGGTCGACATCGACGCCGACCAGAGCGGCCATCTTGCGGTCCTGCTCGCAGGCGCGTTGCGCGCGGCCGAGCTTGGTCTTGGCCACCAGATACCAGAACGCCAGCAGCAGGACCGCTGTGACGCCCCAGATGATCAGCTGCTTGTACGACAGCGTGACCGGGTAATTGTTGTGCGTGAACAGCACGAATTCGCCGCTGATCATCGGCGGGATCGACTTGTTGCGCGGCCCCTGCGTGACCTGGACGAAATTCGACAGGAAGATCGACATGCCGATGGCCGAGATCAGGGGCGCCAGCCGGAACGAGCCGCGCAACGGCCGGTAGGCGACGCGCTCGATTACCCAATTGACCAGCGAGGTGAACAGCATCGCTACGATCAAGACGATCAGCAAAGCGAGCACGACCGAGGATATGCCGAGCCAGGTGGTCAGGATCAAAAAGGCGATCAGCGCGATAAAGGCGGATACCATGAACACGTCGCCATGGGCGAAGTTCACCATGCCGATGATGCCGAACACCATCGTGTAGCCGATCGCGATCAGCCCGTAGATCGAGCCGAGCGTGATGCCGTTGATGAGCTGTTGGAGAAAGACTTCCATGCGTCCTGTCCGCCTCCGCATGGCTGGCCGGCCGACAACCGATTAAAGGATTAACAGGGGTGCTGCGGCGCGGCAACGCCGCGGGCTCCGTGCCGCAGGATCACGGCGATGGGGCCAAGCCTTCGGTATTGCCGTCACCTCGCGAGCGGGCTACGCCAAAGCAGCGAGTTTTGCCAATTAGACCAGGGAGCGACCCGATGGATCGGGCCAAATCCGAGGACGTCATCGCCGGCAAAGGACGGCCGTTCACCGGCGCGGAATATCTCGAAAGCCTGCGCGACGGGCGCGAAATCTACGTCTATGGCGAGCGGGTCAAGGACGTCACGACGCATCCGGCCTTCCGCAATGCCGCGCGCTCGATCGCCCGGCTTTACGACGCGCTGCACGCCGAAAAGACCAAGGACCTCTTGACCTGCCCGACCGACACTGGCTCGTCGGGCTTCACCCACAAATTCTTTCGCGCCGCGCGCTCGCGCGAGGAACTGGTGGCGCAGCGCGACGCCATCGCGGCGTGGGCGCGCATGTCCTACGGCTGGATGGGCCGCTCGCCGGATTACAAGGCGTCGCTGATGAATACGCTCGGCGCCAATTACGATTTTTACGGCAAGTTCGCCGATAACGCCAAGGCGTGGTACCGCCGCGCGCAAGAGAACGTGCTGTTCATGAATCACGCCATCGTCAATCCGCCGGTCGACCGGTCGAAGCCGGTCGATCAGGTCAAGGACGTGTTCATCACCATCCAGAAGGATACCGACGCCGGCATCTATGTCTCCGGCGCCAAAGTGGTGGCGACCGCTTCGGCACTGACGCACTATAATTTTCTCGGCCAGAACGCCGCCGTGCCGCTGCACGATACCGATCTCGCGGTGATGTTCATCGCGCCGATGAATGCGCCGGGCGTGAAACTGTTCTGCCGCACCTCCTACGAGATGACCGCGAGCGTGATGGGCACGCCGTTCGACTATCCGTTGTCGTCGCGCTTCGACGAGAACGACGCGATCTTCGTGTTCGATAACGTTTTCATTCCCTGGGAAGACGTGCTGTTGCACCGCGATCTGGAAAAGCTGAAAATCTTCTTTCCGCAGTCGGGTTTTTTGGCGGGCTATCAGTTTCAGGGCTGCACCCGGCTTGCCGTAAAGCTCGACTTTCTCGCCGGCATTCTCGCCAAGGCCTTGCGCGCCGCCGGCTCCGACGAGTTTCGCGGCAATCAGGCGATGCTCGGCGAAGTCATCGCCTGGCGCAATCTGTTCTGGGCGCTGACCGACGCCATGGCGATGAATCCGACGCCGTGGGTGAACGGCGCGGTGCTGCCAAACCTGCAATCGGGATCGAGCTACCGCGTCTTCGCCGGCGACGCTTACGGGCGCGTCAAGGAAATCGTCGACAAAATCGTCGCCTCATCGCTGATTTATTTGCCGTCCTCCGCAAAGGACTTCAAGAATCCGGCGATCGACCGCTACCTGGCGCGTTACGTCCGCGGCTCCTATGGCATCGACTACAAGGAGCGCATCAAGACCATGAAGCTCCTGTGGGACGCGATCGGCACCGAATTCGGCGGGCGGCACGAGCTCTATGAGCGCAATTACGCCGGCAATCACGAGGACATCCGCATCCAGGCGCTGTGGAACGCGCGAGCGTCCGGTACGATGGCGCAGATGACGGCGCTCGCCGAGCAGTGCATGGCCGAATACGACGAGAACGGCTGGACCGATCCGGCTTGGCTCAATCCCGACGATGTCGCTTATCCTGGTTTGCCGGAAGCGCAGCGCGCGGCGGAGTGACTCTTGTCCTGCCCCGCGAAGGCGGAGCATCCAATATGCGCTGACGCTTGTTGCCAATATCTGGACACAAGGTGGATACTGGATCGTCCGCTTTGGCGGACGATGACGGTGCAAGGCGATGAGCTGGATCGACCAACGGCCCGACGATGCGATGGACGGCGCCTTCACGGCGGTGGCGCCGGGGCCGGTGACGAGCGTCGAGCCGGTCGTGTTCCGCGACGCGATGAGCCGGCTCGGCGCCGCAGTCCATGTCGTCACCACCGCCGGTGCGGCCGGCAAGAGCGGCTTCACCGCCACCGCGGTTTGCTCGGTATCGGATCAGCCGGCGATGCTGCTGGTCTGTCTCAACCGCCGCAGCAATTCGGCGCCGGTGCTCGCGCAGAACGGCGTGTTCTGCATCAACACGCTTCCTGCCAGCGAAGCAAAGCTCGCCGATCTGTTCGCGGGCCGCAGCGGCCTGCATCTGCATGAGCGTTTTGCGCAAGGCGAGTGGATCACGCTGAAGACCGGCGCGCCGGTGCTTGTTTCCGCCGTTGTCGCATTCGATTGCCGCACCATCGAGACCAAGGTGATGGCGTCGCACAACGTGGTGTTTGGGGCGGTCGAAGCGGTGCGGCTCGGACCGGCCGGCCCGGCGCTGGTTTATCACGACCGGGCCTACAAGCCGGTGTAGAGGCATTCCGTGTCCGCTATCGGGAGATTTGCCGCAATTCTGACAATTATCGCTTAAATATCAATCTGTTGGTTATGGTTGCCGGCGCCAACTGGGGAACCTCCGCCCCGTTCGTCCGTTGTTCATTCTGGGCGGGGTCCATACGCAGTCCAGAACCCTCAAAATCACGGAGAGCGACCCGATGGCGAACGAGCAAAACAATCCGCAGCATAGCCAGCAGAATCCAAGCAACCCGCAGCAGGGCGGGCAGAACAAGCCCGGCCAGCAGCAGCAAGGCGGCCAGAACAAGCCCGGTCAGCAGCAGCAGGGCGGCCAGAACAAACCCGGCCAAAGCGGTCAACCTGGCGGTCAGCCAGGCGGTCAACCAGGCGGCCAGCAGGGCGGCTTCAACCGCTAACGGTTTCGCTTCGGCAAGGCGGCAGCCCGTATCAAGCGGGCTGCCGCTTTTTTTGTGCAAATAGTCGAGCGCGCCGCGGCACCGGCTTCTTCTTCCTCGGGATCGGCCTATGCTCACTGCATGGCCTCGACGCTGCCACTGTTCCATCTTTACGGCGATCCGCCGGACGATTCTGCGTTCGACTTCATTCACGTCGAGACCATCGCGTCGCGCTCGTCGGTCCACGACTGGACCATCCGCGCGCACCGCCACCGCAACCTGTTTCAAATCCTGCTGATCGAGCGCGGCGGCGGCGAGATGACTTTCGATCTGGCCAAGCTGCCCTTCACGGCGCCGGCCGCGATTCTCATTCCGGCGGCGATCGCGCATGGCTTTCGCTTCGACCCCAACGTTACCGACGGCTGGGTGGTGAGCTTCACCGAGGACGCCGCGAGTACACTTACAGACCGCGCAGGCGAGGCGTTGGGACGCTTGCGCACGCTCGCCGCCCAACCCATCGTTCCGATCGGCGACGCGACCGAGCTGACGCGGCTGTCGGCATTGTGCAGGGAACTGTCCGAGGAACACGGTCTGGCGCGTGAAGGCTATCGGCTAGCCATGCGCGGGCTTCTCGTGCTCATCGCCGTCGGGGTGGCGCGGCTCGCGGCGAGCCGCGCGCGCACCGGCAGCGTTACCCTGTACCCAACCGACGCCACGGTCGCGCAACTGCGCGCGCTGGTCGATGAGTTCTTCCGCAAGGAGCGATTGCTGGGATTTTATGCCGAGAGGCTTGGCATGTCGGTTGACCGCCTCAACGACCATGTCAAGCGCTCGACCGGCGTCACTGCGGGCCATCTCATCCGCCAGCGCGTGCTCACCGAAGCCAAGCGCCAGCTCGTCTTCACCGCGCAGCCGATCCACGACATTGCCGAGGAGCTCGCGTTCGCCGATCCGTCGCACTTTGCGCGGTTTTTTCGCAAGCAGACCGGCACGACGCCGCACGAGTTTCGCGATCAACGGGGCGGATGATGCAGGACGTGCGTTTGGAGGGACTGACGCTGCGCGTCGAAAGCGTTCGGCGGTCAATCGAATTCTACGGCAATAAACTCGGGTTTGCGGTGGAGATCGACAAGGCCCCGGACTTTGCGATGATCCGCGTCGGCGGTCCTCAAGGCGGTACGATTGGGCTGCTTCCCGCCGTGGATGGAGCGCCGTCGATGAGTGCGGAGCAACGCTCGGGCATCCACATCGAATTGACCACCGACAACCTCGATGCGCTGTACGAAAATCTGAAATCGCGCGGGGTTGAATTTTTCGAGCCGCCGCATGAAGAACCCTGGGAACGCTCGATGCGGGCCTACGATCCTGACGGCTACACGGTGGAATTTGCTGAGGGCCGCAGAGGGCACCGCGGCACTGTCCGGTAGTAACGCGGCCCGCTGCTGAGCAAGGCGGTCATTGACCGATCGTTGCTCATCGAGCTCTTTTTTTATGAGCACAGTCTCTAGTTCAGCAAAAATTCAAGCACGGTGTCGGCGTAAACTTTAGGCTGCTCCAGATTGGCGATATGCGCGGCGTCGAGCACCGCGAGCCGGGCGCCGGGAATGTGCTGGCGGATGAATTCGTTGCCTTCGAGCGGCGTCGCCGGATCGTGGCGGCCGGCGATCACCAATGTCGGAGCCATGATTTTCGCCAGCAACGGACGATGATCCATGTCGCGGATCGCTTCGCCGCAGCCGCAATAGCCGTCAATATTCGTGGCGAGAAACATCTCACGCATTTTCGCCATCGCCTGCGGGGCGCGCTCGCGGAACGACTTGGTGAACCAGCGCTCCATATTGGCGTCGACGATGCCTGCGAGGCCCTTATCGCGTACCAGCTTGAGCCGGCTCTCCCAGATCGATTTGTCGGGGAAATAGCAGGAGGTGTTGGACAGGATGAGCTTGTCGATCCGCTGTCCCGCATTGGCGCCAAGCCATTGCCCGACCATGCCGCCCATCGACAGTCCGCACCAATTGATCTTGGCAATGCCGAGCGCATTGAGCACCGCGACCACGTCGCGGCCGAGCCGCGCCATGGTGTAAGGACCCTTGGGCACGCTCGATTGGCCGTGACCGCGCCGGTCGTAGCGCACCAGGCGGAAGTGGCGGGTGAACGGCGCCACCTGGTCGTCCCACATATGCAGGTTGGTGCCGAGCGAATTCGACAGCATCAGCACCGGCGCGCTGTCCGGGCCTTCCACTTCAACGTGAATGATGGCGCCGTCGTCGACTTTGATATCCGGCATTGTTATTCCTCCCTTAGGTTGCGGCCTATTAACACCCTTTCCAGCAGCGGTGTGAGGCGGTAAGCGATTGACGGCACGAAGCCGCGGCTGGCGCGTCGGTGGATTTTCGGCACACCAGGGAGAAATACCAATGGCGATGACAATGAACGGCGAGGTTCAACTCGCAGCCCCACCGCAAACGGTCTGGGAGAAGCTCAACGACGTCGAGACGCTGAAAGCCTGCATTCCCGGCTGCGAGCAGCTCGACAAGCTCTCCGACACCGAAATGCAGGCCATCGCCACCGTCAAGATCGGGCCGGTAAAGGCAAAATTTAAAGGCAGGGTAACACTGTCCGATTTAGATCCGCCGCACGGCTACAAGATTTCCGGTCAGGGCGACGGCGGCGTTGCCGGCTTCGCCAAGGGCGGCGCCACGGTCAAGCTCACGCCGAAGGACGGCGGAACGCTGTTGTCCTACGACGTCGATGCGCAAATCGGCGGCAAACTGGCGCAACTCGGGCAACGGCTGGTCAACGGCGCCGCCAAGAAAGTCGCCGACGATTTCTTTGCCAGTTTCGCGGCGGCCGTCAATCCGAAGGCCGCATAAAGCCCACGAAACTCCCTTGACCGCTCCCTAGGGTGCGGTTCAGAGTAACCATGGTCCAGGGTCCGAAATTCGGCAAAATCGTCCCGAATTCGCGCCCGAACCCCGCCGGCCAATGAGCCGGCCGGCAAATCGCGACGTTTGACCGGAAATTTCGAGGAGGAACCCATGGCAACGGCAGGCGATACGGTCGCCGTTTCGCTCACAGTGAACGGCAAGCCCGTCAGTGCCAATGTCGATCCGCGCACGCTGTTGGTGCAATTGCTGCGCGAAAATCTGCGGCTGACCGGCACCCATGTCGGCTGCGACACCTCGCAATGCGGCGCCTGCGTCGTGCATGTCAACGGCAAGGCGATCAAATCCTGCACCGTGCTCGCTTTGCAGATCGAAGGCGCCGATGTGCTGACCATCGAAGGCTTGGCCCCCGCCGATGGTCCGCTGCATCCGATGCAAGAGGCATTCCGGGAAAACCACGGGCTGCAATGCGGCTATTGCACGCCGGGCATGATCATGACTGCGGTCGATCTGGTGCGGCGCAAGGGCAACGAGCTGGACGATCGTACCATCCGCGAGGAGCTTGAAGGCAATATCTGCCGCTGCACCGGCTACCATAACATCGTGAAAGCGATTGCCGCCGGTGCGCGGGCCATGCGCGGCAGCGGCGCGACGTCGCAAGCCGCCGAATAGGGAAGAGCCGAGGAGGGAATTGCCGGCGGGCGATTTCCTTTCCAAGGGAGTGAGTTGCCGGAGGGCAATACCATGAGCGGAACCGGGATCGGCGCCGCGGTGCGCCGCAAGGAAGATCAGCGCTTCATCACCGGCAAGGGCCATTACACCGACGACATCAACCGGCCCGGCCAGGTATTCGCCTATTTCGTCCGCTCCCCGCACGCGCATGCCACGATAAAATCGATCGACGCCAAGGCGGCGTCCGCCATGCCGGGCGTGGTCGCAGTGCTCACCGGTGTCGAGCTTGCCAACGACAAGATCGGCAATCTGATCTGCGGCTGGATGATCCATTCCAAGGACGGCACGCCGATGAAAATGGCGGCACATCCGGCGCTCGCCAACGGCAAGGCGTGCCATGTCGGCGATCCGGTTGCGGTGGCGCTCGCGGAAACGCTGCCGCAGGCGCGCGATGCCGCGGAAAAAGTCAAGGTCGACTACGCGGTGTTACCCGCCGTTGCCAATCCCGCGGCGGCGCAAAAGCCCGGCGCGCCACAAATCCACGACATCGCGCCGAACAACACCATCTATCAGTGGCATCTCGGCGACGCCAAAGCGGTTGAAGCCGCGTTCAAGTCGGCCAAGCACGTCACCAAGCTCGACATCGTCAACAATCGGCTGGTGCCGAATGCGATCGAGCCGCGCGCCGCGATCGGCGATTACGATTCCGGCACCGGCGCGTTCACGCTGTGGAACACGACGCAGAACCCGCACGTGGCGCGCCTCGTCATCGCCGCCTTCGTCGGCATGGCGCCGGAGCACAAGCTGCGCGTCATCGCGCCCGACGTCGGCGGCGGTTTCGGCTCGAAGATTTTCATCTATCCCGAAGAGGTTGTGGCGCTGTGGTCTTCGAAGCGCGTCGACCGTCCGGTGAAATGGGTTTGCGACCGCTCCGAAGCATTCCTTGCCGACGCGCACGGCCGCGATCACGTCACCCATGCCGAGATGGCGTTCGACGCCGACGGCAGGATCGTGGCGCTGCGCGCCAAGACCATCGCCAATCTCGGCGCCTATATGTCGACCTTCTCGTCGTCGGTGCCGACTTATCTTTACGCCACGCTGCTGTCGGGCCAGTACGATATCCCGCACATCTATTGCGAGGTCGACGCCGTCTACACCAATACCGGTCCGGTCGATGCCTATCGCGGCGCCGGCCGTCCCGAGGCGACGTTCGTCGTGGAGCGGCTGGTCGAGGTCGGCGCCCGCGAAATGGGGCTCGACCCGGCGGAACTGCGGCGCAAGAATTTCGTGCAGAAATTCCCGCATCAGACGCCGGTCATCATGAGCTACGACGCCGGCGACTATAATGCTTCGCTGAAGAAAGCGATGGAGCTGGCCGACTATAAAGGCTTCGGCAAACGCAAGCGCGAGTCGGCGCGGCACGGCAAGCTGCGCGGCATCGGTCTTTCGACTTACATCGAGGCCTGCGGCATCGCGCCGTCGCAGGCCGTCGGCTCGCTCGGCTGTGGCGTTGGTTTATGGGAGTCCGCCGAGGTGCGGGTCAATCCGACCGGCTCGGTCGAAGTCCTTACCGGCACCCACGCGCACGGCCAGGGCCACGAGACGACCTTCGCGCAAGTCGTTTCCGAGCGGCTCGGCATCCCGATCGATAATATCTCGGTCGTGCACGGCGACACCGACAAGGTGCAGTTCGGCATGGGCACCTATGGCTCGCGCTCCGGCGCGGTCGGCATGTCTGCGCTGGTCAAGGCGCTCGACAAGGTCGAGGCCAAGGCGAAGAAGGTCGCAGCCCATCTGCTCGAAGCCGCCGAAGGCGACATCGAGTTCAAGGACGGCAAATTTTCCGTCGCCGGCACCGACAAATCGGCGGCCTGGGGCGACGTCTCGCTCAACGCCTATATCGCCCACAAATTCTCCGGCGCCGAGCTGGAGCCGGGCCTGAAGGAGGGCGCGTTCTACGATCCGACCAATTTCACCTTCCCGGCCGGCTGTCACATCTGCGAGGTCGAGGTCGACACCGACACCGGCAATACCGAAATCGTGGCTTGGACCGCGGTCGACGATTTCGGCGTGGTGGTCAATCCGATGATCGTCGAGGGACAGGTCCACGGCGGCATCGCTCAGGGCGTCGGCCAGGCGCTGTGCGAAGGCGCGGTGTACGACAAAGACGGCCAGCTCGTGACCGGCTCGTTCATGGACTACGCCATGCCGCGCGCCAATTTCCTGCCGACGCTCAAGGTCGACACCACCATGACCAGGTGCCCGTCGAATCCGCTCGGCATCAAGGGCTGCGGCGAAGCCGGCGCCATCGCCGCGCCGGCCGCCGTCATCAACGCCATCACCGATGCGATCGGTACCGAGAATCTCGCCATGCCCGCCACACCGGCAACGGTGTGGGCGGCAATTCAGAAATCAGGCATGCCGCGCGCGGCATAATGAGGAGACTGCGATGTACGCCTTCACTTTTCATCGTCCGCAAACGGTGCGCCAGGCGGCCGGGCTTTTGACCAAGAACGCCGACGCCAAATTGCTCGCCGGCGGCCAGACGCTGTTGCCGACCATGAAGCTGCGCCTCGCCGGCCCGCCGCAGATTATCGACATGACGCTGGTCGAGGGATTGTCCGGCATCGCGCTGTCCGGCCGCTCGCTTGCCATCGGGGCGATGACGACGCACAACGAGGTCAACACCTCGCCGGTGGTGCAGCAGGCGGCGCCGGTGCTGGCGCATCTCGCCGGCCTGATCGGCGATCCCGCGGTCCGGCATCGCGGCACCATCGGCGGCTCGATCGCCAACAACGATCCCAATGCCGACTATCCGGCCGCCTGCCTCGGTCTCGGCGCCACCATCGTCACCAACAAGCGCCGCATCAAAGCCGACGATTTCTTCACCGGCATGTTTTCGACCGCGCTTGAGGCTTCGGAAATCATCACCAAGGTGATATTCCCGCTGCCGAAGAAGGCGGCCTATCAGAAATTCCGCAATCAGGCGTCGCGTTTCGCGCTGGTCGGGGTGTTCGTGAGTAAGCGCGGCAGCGACATCCGCGTCGCCGTCACCGGCGCCGGCTCGAATGGCGTGTTCCGGGTGAAATCGTTCGAAGAGGCGCTGAAGAAACGCTTTTCGCCGAAGTCGCTCGAAGGCCTGACCATCCCGGCCGACGGCATGAACTCCGACATCCACGGCAGCGCCGAATACCGCGCCCATCTCGTCGGCGTGCTGGCGCGGCGGGCGGTGGCGGAGGCGATCGGCAAGCCGTCGGCGTGATTGCCCAAATTACGTGGATTTACCATTCGTCATGCCCGGCAATAGCCGGCCGCAGGACGGCGTCGCTTCGCTCGCCTATGTGCCGGGCATCCACGTCTTTACATGGCAGCAAGACGTGGATGGCCGGGACAAGCCCGGCCATGACGGGCTAAGTTGAGATCATGAACAAGGCTTCGCCGCGCGCTCTTCCGGCCTCCATCGACGCCACGGTCAAGCTCTTGGCCGAGGCCGACTATCTCGCCGACCGCTCGCTCGGCACCGTGCTCTATCTCGCGCTCAAAATGGGCCGGCCGATATTCCTCGAAGGCGAGGCTGGCGTCGGCAAGACCGAGATCGCCAAGGTGCTGTCCTCGACGCTCGGCCGCCGGCTCATCCGGCTGCAATGCTACGAGGGCCTCGACGTCGCCGCCGCGGTCTATGAATGGAATTACGCCGCGCAGATGATCGCCATCCGCGTCGCCGAGGCCGAAGGCGAGCACGACCGGGCGCGGCTCGAACACGACGTGTTCTCCGAGCGCTTCCTGATCAAGCGGCCGCTGCTGCAGGCGCTCGAGCCCGACACCGCCGGCGCCCCGGTGCTGTTGATCGACGAGATCGACCGCACCGACGAGGCGTTCGAGGCCTTTTTGCTCGAAGTCCTAGGCGACTTCCAGATCACGATTCCGGAAATGGGCACGGTGAAGGCCGAGCATCCGCCCATCGTGGTCATTACCTCGAACCGCACCCGCGAAGTGCATGACGCGCTCAAGCGCCGCTGCCTTTATCACTGGGTCGGTTATCCGAACGCCGAGCGCGAATTGGCGATCGTGCGCACCAAGGTGCCGGGCGTCGGCAAGGCGCTCTCCGCACAGGTGGTCGGCTTCGTGCAGCGCTTGCGCAATCAGGATTTGTTCAAATCGCCCGGCGTCGCCGAAACGCTCGATTGGGCGGGCGCGCTGTCCGAGCTTGACGTCGTCGCGCTCGATCCGGCCACCGTCTCCGACACGCTTGGCGTGTTGCTCAAATACCAGGACGATATCGCGCGGCTCGAAGGCTCGAAAGTCAAGGAGCTGCTTGACGAGGTGAAGTCGGAGCTGCGCGCGGCGGAGTAATTCTTTTGCCTCTCCCGCTTGCGGGGGAGGGTAGGGT
>Ga0102924_1001132_pt1 | contig 31271 bp, 28 predicted proteins | sample PaiPotPPM11metaG_FD_80116 | JGI IMG/M metagenome (GOLD analysis project Ga0102924, IMG submission 80116) | Iron sulfur acid spring bacterial and archeal communities from Banff, Canada, to study Microbial Dark Matter (Phase II) - Paint Pots PPM... ... | reverse complement strand
TGCCCGGCTTGCTTGCGCCGGCCGGGGCCCCCTTGGACGGCGACTCTGGTTTGCCGGGCGGGGAGCCGCCGCCGGGAGTGTCGTTCGGTGATTTTGAGAAGAGGCCCATGGCCCGAGGATTCGAACATACCAATCCGAGCCGCTGCGGGGAACAGATGCATCGGCAAACGTTCGGCAACGCCGAGTGAGAGACGGTGTCCGCTGTCTAACCGTGTGCGTTCACGCGTTGCGTGGCCACGAGGGGCGGTTGGGTAGACAGCCTTTGCGCGGTGGCGCAGCGCGGCACTCATTGGCCCGGCTTCGTCAACGCGCTACAAGGGGTCCTTCCGTCCGCGCGAGTGCATGAGCGAGCTTCGGCACATCCCCCCGCCGCCTCCGTCCCGGCGTACGCCTGCGAGCGGAGTCACGTACTTCCGCGACCTCCTTTCCGATCTGAGCGTGCGAATCGAGTGGCTCGAGCAAGTTCTCGACAGCGTGCCGGAGCCGCAGGCGTCCTCGGACGCCCTGGTGCAGCTCCGCGGCTGGACGAAGGCGCTCCACGAGCTCCATCACGCGATCGTGCAGCTGCAGGAGCATCTGGGGGACGGACGCTTCGCGAAGCTCTTCGCCCTTGACTCCCCGCTCGCCGCGTATCTGAGCCGGCTGTACTCGTGGTGCGAGGAGATCACCGTCGACTTCGAAGCGCTCGCGGTGAAGCTCCGGCAGAACCAGCCGGTCCTCGCGATCCTCTCGCACAAGGCGGTGAGCGACTCCTACGGTCGCTTCCAGGCGCTTAGCGAAGCGCTTCGCGATTCGCTGGCGGAGTCGCGGCCGATGACGCCCGAATCGCAGGCAGCCTGGCGGACCTTCGATTCCGACTTCGAGGAGCTACTCTGGGCGACCGAGTGGATGCACATGAGCCTCGCGCGAAAGCCGGGAAGCTGACGGATCGGGCGGCGCGGCGCATACTCACCTGGTGACAAGGACGCCGCGGATCGGGATCGCGCTGGCTCTGACGCTCGCGGCGGGCGCGGCGTCGCCGGCTTGCTCGTCGAAGGCGCCCGCCCATCCGCCCGAGCTCGGGAACTGCATGTCGATCGGGGACGCGTCCTGCGGAACGCTCGCAGGCTCCTCAGGAGGGGCGAGCCCGCCGGGCGGCGACGGGTCGGCGAACATGGATACGGGGCTCGGAATCTCGGACGCCGGAGCATGCGGAAACGCGGCCACGCGGATCTCGACGTTGAACGTCGATTGTCTGCCGTGCATCGAGGGGGCGGACGGCGGTCAAGGCAGCTGCTGCTTGGTGGACTACGCGTGCTCCATCACGCCCGGATGCCCGGATCTCATCGGGTGCGTGGAGACGACGTGCATGCCGAACGACACCACCTGCGTCGCCAACTGCGAAAACCAATGGTCGAACGCGGTCGGCGCGTACAACGACTTCGCGACGTGCATCGCCATGTCGTGCACCCCCGAGTGCCCGACGCTCCCGCAGAACACCGCGGTGGATCCGTAGCGTCCGCGCCGGCCGTTGAGCGTACACTGCCGCCCGATGACCGCGCTTCCCGCACAAGCCCAGCCCGGAGCCGTCGACACGTCCCAGGGGAAAGCCCCGGCGGTGCCCGGCGAGCCGCGCTTCCTCGGGCTGACCATCGGGCTCGTTGTCGCGGCGTTCGTGGCGCTCGTCGCCTACTGGGTCATCTGGTTTTTCGTGAACCGCGACTGGCTCGCCAACCTCGACACGCCTTCGTACTACGTCTTCGAGAACGCCTTTCCCGCGGCGGACGCGTGGCTCGCGGTTTCGTGCGGCGCGGGCGGCTGGGCGCTGTGGAGACGCCGGTCGTCGGCGCTGTTCTGGCTCCTCGTCGGAGGTAGTTCGAGCATCTACCTCGGCCTCATGGATGTCCTCTTCGACCTCGAGAACGCGGTATATCTCGCTCCCCGAGGGGACTGGGGCGCCGTCGTCACCGAGGTCGCCATCAACGTGTATTCGCTCGGGGTCGGCGCGTGGGCCCTCAGGTTCGGCTGGGCGAACCGCCGCTATTTCCTCACGCGGTGAGCCGTGCGACCCGCGCTCGTGTCCGTCGTCCCGCTCGCGCTCGCATGCGCAGCCCCGCTCGCGTGCGCTCCTTCGGCGCACCGTTCGGCTCCGCACGGCGTCGCGCCGGAGCCTTGTGCGGACGCGCCGCTCTCGTCCCCGGCCTCGATCGGCGCGGCCCGACCCATCGACGTCGCGATCACCGTCGACGACCTGCCCGACCACGGTGAGGGCGTGCCGGGTCAATCGCGCCTTGCGATCCACGAGGCGTTCGTCTCGGCCTTTCGGGCGCACCATCTCCCGCCCGTCTACGGCTTCGTCAACGGGGCGGCGCTGGAGCGCCACCCGGAGGATCGCGCGGCGCTCGAGGCCTGGGTCGCCGCCGGCAACCCGGTGGGAAACCATACGCGCACCCACCCGGATCTTCACCGGCTGAGCGTCGACGCGTACCTCGCCGATCTCGACGCGAACGAGCCGCTCCTGCGCGAGCTGGAGCACGGCGCCGACGACCGCACCTGGAAAGTGTTCCGGTATCCGTTTCTCGAGGAGGGGACGGACCTCGCCACGCGCGCTCGCATTCGCGCGCAAATCCTCGCGCGCGGCTATCGAATCGCGCAGGTGACCGTCGACTTCTACGACTGGGCCTACAACGCGCCCTACGCGCGGTGTCTGGCCCGGCACGACGACAAGGCGATCTCCGCACTGAAGAAGAGCTACCTCGACGACGCGGTCGTCTGGCTCCACTGGGCCGACGCGGCGGCTCGCGCGCTCTTCGGACGATCGATCGAGCACATCCTCCTCTTGCACATCGGCGCGTTCGATTCCCTCGTGATCGGCGATCTTCTCACCGAGTACGAGAAGCTCGGCGTGCGCTTCGTGCCGCTCGAACGGGCCCTCGCCGACCCCGCGTACGCGGTGGAGCAGCGCGCTCCGCGCGCGCTGGGCGGCACGTACCTCGAACAGGTGCGCGAATCGCGCGGCGTGACCGACCCGCCGGAGCCGAGCCTGCCGGACGCGCTCCTCGACGCCCTTTGCGGCAGCTGACCTGCGCTACGGGGTCGGGTTGCTCGGGCAGGAAGCGTACGGCGGATTGTTGGCCGTCCATGCGGCCGTCCACGTTGTCGGGTCCGTTGCGCCCGCGTCCGTTGCGCCCGCGTCCGTTGCGCCCGCGTCCGTTGCGCCCGCGTCCGATGCGCCCGCGTCCGTTACGCCCGCGTCCGTTGCGCCCGCGTCCGTTTCGCCCGCGTCCGTTGCGCCCGCAGACTTGTCGGTGCGGACGGTATAGATCGACGAGCACGTATCCCAGTCCGAGGCGAGCGGCGGATGACCCCAGCAAGGGGTGATCGCAGCCGAACCCGCGCATCCCTGCATCGTCGCGCTCGCCCCGACGCTCGTGCTGGCAGCCTTGTACTGGCTGACGAAGTCGTAATCCATGCTGAGATCGGTCCCGCTCTCGGGGGTGTTCGACGCGGCCGTATGTTGCCGGCGAGCGGCTTCCCACGTCGCGTTCTGGTCCATGTCCTGGAGCCACGTCGGGTCTTTGGACATCTCGAGCGTTCGCTCCTTGATGAGGAGGCCGAGCCAGCGACTCTCCTCCCAGGGCTTGCCCGTGAAGTCCATGGGGACGTTGCTCCCGTAGTCGGCATCGGCCTTGGCGATGATGCCCTTTGCCCCGAGCACGGTCGAACTGGGGTCGGCGTCCTCGCCGAAGTTGACCTCGGTGTCGAAGAGATAACCGACGGTGAGCGCTCCGGTCAGCCCGCGCTGCTGCGCGTGCTGCGCGGCCGGCGCGAGATAGAAGGCGTCGACGAGCCCGTCGACGCACGCAATGAACTTCGGGTCGGTGGAGGCGGTCTCGACGTCCTCCTGGAAGCACGTGAGGCCCTGCTTGGGAGTGCATGTCCCCAGCTTGTCGATGAAGCTCGTGTCGCCCTGGTTGTTGCCGCTCTGGTTGAAGAGATCGTTGTAATAAATGAGCCCGTTGAGCGCTCTCCCCGACGAATCGCGAGTGCCCCAGTACTTCTGGAGTACGTTGTTCGGCTCGGCGTCGTTGTAACAGGCGGCGACGAAGATGAAGTCACCGGTGCCCGTCGTGAAGCCGACCGTGGTGATCGTGTATCCGCGCCCGTCGTTGATGTTCACCGCGCTGCCGTAGTCGAACACCGGTTTATCGCTTTCGCCCAGCGCGACGAGCATATTCATCTTTTGCCGTTGATACGGGTATTGCACCGGATTGCCGGGCGTGCAGCGGCCGAAGTTGTCTCCGATGTTGTCGGCCTTGCAGTACTGGCCGGCCGGACAAGCCCCGCAGTAGGCGGGCCGGTTGATGCCCTTCTCGTCGTTGGCGTCGATGCCGCCGCAGTTGTACGGCTGGCCACCTGCCTCCCCGTCGTGCATCCCCAGGCACGCGCAGAACGTGATGTCGTCGGTGTACGTGCAGTCTCCGGGCATGCCGGGCGCGGGGCCGGCGCCGGCCTCCATCGGCGTGTAGGTGGCCCCCCCGCTGCTGCCTTGCGAGGAGTCAGGCGCCCCGGATTGCCCGCACTGGAAGACTCCCAGGATGAGACCTCCCCCCAGGAGAGCAGTTGCGGCAGTCTTCGGCATGCCTCGATACAGACTCATGGTTTCACTCCGGAAGGCAAAGGGACTCGGGCTGGGCCACGATTTCCAGCAGCGCTCGTAGTCGTCCGCAGCGCACGAAACGGCTCAGAATAATACACGTTTGTCTCGGCATGGTCTGCGCGACGGGGGTGCGCGGCCCCCGCTCCGGCGCGCTGGATGCAATCGCGACGGCACGCCGGCTGCACCGCGCCCTCAGCGCTGCATCCCGCCGACACATCCGATCGTCTCGGACACTCCGTTCCTCATCCGTTGCATTCTGTCTCGTTTGCTTTCCTTTCCACTCGTTTGCTCCCGTTCGCCCCCGGTCGCCCATGAAGGCACGTCAGGCAATGGACTTTCTCTTCGGACGGCCGCTGGCCACCGGAGAAGACGAGAGCCGGTCGCGCGTCGGCTCGCTCGAGGGGGTCCCCATACTGGGGCTGGACGCGCTCGCGTCCGCGGCATACGGCCCCGAGGCGTTGCTCACGGTGCTCATCGTCCTGGGCGGGCCGTCCGTTCGGTACATGGGCCCCCTCACGCTGTGCATCGTCGCCGTGCTCGCGACGCTTTATGTGTCGTACCGGCAAACCATCCACGCCTACCCGAGCGGGGGTGGCGCGTACACGGTGGCCAAGGAGAACCTCGGGCCCGTCCCGTCGCTCTTTGCCGCGGCCGCGCTGTCGCTCGACTACGTGCTCAACGTGGCGGTCGCGATCTCTGCGGGTGTGGGGGCGATCGTGTCGGTGGTGCCGCGGCTTCTGCCGTACACGCTCCCTTTGTGTCTCGTCCTTCTCGCGCTCCTCACGCTGGTGAATCTGCGCGGATTTCGTGCGACAGGCGTGGCCTTCATGACGCCCACGTTCCTCTTCGTGGTCTGCATGGCGCTCGTGCTCGGGGTCGGCGCCTTCCGGACCCTCACGAGCGCGATGCACCCCGCTCCGGCGGCTCCGATCCCCGGCCCGCCGCACCCGGCGATCGCGTCGGCCTCCGTGTGGCTGCTGGCGCGCGCGTTCTCCAGCGGATGCACCGCGATGACCGGCGTCGAGGCGGTGAGCAACGGCGTGCCCATATTCAGGAAGCCGAGCGAGCGCAACGCCCAGTGGACGCTGACGATCATCGTCACGATCCTCGCGGTGCTCCTGCTGGGCATCGCGGCGCTCTGTCACGCGTACCACCTCGCGGCCACGCCGCCGGGGCAGCGCGGGTACGAGAGCGTCCTCTCGCAGCTCACGCACGCGACCCTCGGGCGCGGCCTCCTCTACGACGTGACCATGGCCAGCGTCCTCGCGCTCCTGGCGCTCTCGGCCAATACGAGCTTCGCAGACTTCCCGCGCGTCTGCCGGATGGTCGCGATGGACGGATACCTGCCGGAGGCGTTCGTCCACCAAGGGCGCCGCCTCGTCTTTACCCACGGCATCCTCGTCCTGGCGGCGGTGTCGGCCGTCCTCCTCATCGCCTTTCGTGGGGTGACCGATCGGCTGATCCCGCTCTTCGCCGTCGGCGCCTTCTTCGCGTTCACGATGTCGCAGGCCGGGATGGTCGTGCACTGGCGGCGGCATCCGGGACGCCATTCGGTCCATTCGCTCGTCCTGAATGCCATCGGCGCCGTCGCGACGTCGGCGACGCTGGTGGTCGTTCTCGTATCGAAGTTCGTCGAGGGCGCCTGGGTCTCGGTGCTCCTCGTCGCCGCGTATCTGTGGCTCCTCCGGCGCGTGAAGCGGCACTACGACATCATCGGCAGGCAGACGACCAACATGGAGGCGCTCGAGCTGACGTCGGTGCAGCCGTGCGTCGCCGTAGTTCCGCTGCTTCGCTGGAGCATGCTCGCCGCGAAGGCGTTGAAGTTCGCGGTGGGGCTCTCGCCGGAGGTCATCGCGATCCAGGTGCTCAACGAAGACCCGCGACTCGAGGACCTCACGCGCCGCTGGCGAGAGCTCGTCGAGGACCCCGCGGCGCGGGCCCGTCTTCCTCCTCCGCGGCTGGTCGTCCTTCGCTCGGAATACCGCGAGCTCCTCCGGCCGCTGGTCGATTTCGTGAAGCAGCTCGCGTCCGAACGCCCGGACCGGCAGATCGCGGTCGTCCTGCCGCGCCTCATCGAGCGCCGCTGGCGCTATTACCTCCTGCACAACAACATGGCCGCGGCCCTGCGCGCGCTGCTCGTTTACCGCGGCGGTCCGCAGATCGTCGCCGTCGACGTCCCGTGGTACCTGGCCGACGTCTTCCCCGAGAGGGGCGAGCACGCCTGGCGCGACCGGCTCATTCGGCGAGGGCTGCTCGCCCGGGCCGCCCGTCTGACGTTGTGGCGCGCACGAGGGTCGAAGGGGACGCCGTAGTAGGCGCCGCGTAGGGAGACCAGGTCGCGCCGCCGTCGGTGGAGTATTCGATCTTCATGCCGGGGTAGCGGAGGTTTGCCCGGAGCTGTCCCGCCTCGACGACGGCGCCGGGCAGCGGGATCCGGTAGTTGACGCCGGCGCGGGGAGGGGAACGAAGTTCGCCGCGGACGTCCACCGCGCGGAAGTAGTCGAGGCGCGGCAGCTCGGCTTGCCCCAACGTGTTCACGAAATCCCTCCACGCGTCGGGCAGCTTCTCCGCAGTCGGCGTCTCGTGATTCCACGCGCGCTCGGACACGCCGAGGATCTTGGGAAACGCCATGTACTCGAGGATCTCCGGGGTCTTCACGTTCTCCGACCAGAGGAGGCCCTCGAGCCCGAGGACGTGATCCCTGCCGGCGCGCGTCAGGCGCGTCATCTTCGCCCAGCGCGCCGGCGCGATCGGTCGGCCCAGGCGGTCTTCTCGTGCGATGGCGAAGACGTCGAAGGGCAGGTACTCGAAGGTCCGTCGTTCGTCGACGAACGCTCCCCAGTCGGACCCGGGTTCGTCGGGGTCCTTGTTGTAAGCGAGGTCCATGTAGAGGTTCGTCGCGTGCGCGAGGACGACGCGGCGGCCGCCGTTCGCCTCCTTGTAGGCCTCGTCCTCGCCGCCCTCGCCCCAGACGTTGTTCCACGGCATCGACACGAACCCTGGGAGCGTCGGCCCGCCGGCCACGACGTCGCTCCACCCCATCATCGTCGCGCCGAGCTCGGTCACGATGCGCTGCAGGCGCACGAAGAAGTAGTTCTTGATGCCGCGATCGTCCAAGCCCTTCGTCTGCGGATTGAGCCGGCACGCAGGCGACTGGGTCCACCAACGGTCGCCGGGCGGCTCGTCGCCGCCGACGTGAGCCGTCGTCAGAACGGTGTGGACCGATGCGTACATGTTACGGACCTCGCCCCAGACCTTCGCGACGAAGGCGTACGTGCTCTCGAGGCAGGGATTCATCAGGTTGTCGACGTAACCCTGCACGCTCGTGTGCGACGTGGAGTCCGCCGGGTCGAGCAGGCGGTAACGGCTCGCCGCGTCGGTGGCGCGCGCCGCTTCGTAGCGCCTCTCCATCGCCTGCACCGCGGCTCGCGCGTGCGCCGGCATGTCGAACTCGGGGACCACCTCGATGTGGCGCTCGGCCGCGTACGCGAGAATTTCTTCGAAGTCCGCCACGGAGTAGTAGCCGCTGCCCTCGCCGACGAAGTTGAGCGTTGCCTCCTCGAAGCCCTGGTACGCCGGTGCGTGGCCTCCGTTCGCCGCCGCCTCGGTCGTCGGCTTTCCGACGATCCCGTCGGCCTCGTCCAGCGCCGCGGCCGAACCCATTCCAGGGTGCAGCGCGCGGGATTCCTCCGGATCGAATCCGCGGCGAGCGCCGAAATCCGTCAGCTCCGGCAGCCCGGGGATCTGCAGTCTCCAGCCCTCGTCGTCCGACAGGTGGAAATGGAACTTGTTGAGCTTGTGCGCCGCGAGCAGGTCGAGGACCTTCTTGATCGTGTCCTTCGATTGAAAATGACGCGCGACGTCCAGGTGCATCCCGCGGTACGGGAAGAGCGGCGCGTCGGCGATTTCCACGGCAGGCAGCTCGATCGACGGCGGGCGTCGTTCCGGCACGGCTGCGAGCTTGTAGGCGCTCAGCGGGACAAGCTGACGGAGAGTCTCGATTCCGTGAAGGACGCCCGCCGCATCCGCTCCCACGATCGAGACTCCGTGCGCATCGACGACGAGTCGGTAGCTCTCCGGGTCGGGCCGGCCGCGGCCCGTCACCGCGAGATGCGGTTCGAGCGCGAGCGAGACCGTCGCGGCATCGGGTCCTCCCGGCGTGCGGACGCGAATCGAACCTGCGACGACGTCCCCCAGCGCGGCCCTCAGGTAATCGGCTTCGGAGCGCAGGGGTGGCGGCGCTGCGATCGTCGTCTGCGCGCCGACGAGCACGAGTCGCCCCCCGGTCTCCTTCACGGACCGCGGTGACGGCAGCAGGCTGCGCGCGACGTCGAGGGCGCGAAAGGGCGCGGCCGCGTTCTCGTCGAAGCGTACGCGCGAGGTCTGGAGCGGCAGGGAGTCGTCCGCCCCCCGCGCCGCGAGGCGGGCGTCCCGGGAGTCGAACACGGCTCGCGCGTGCACCGCGATGGGCGCGGCCTGCCCCGGCAGAAGGATGTGAAAAGCTGCAGGCGCCTCGGTCTTCTGGATGCTGGGGCTGGACACGAGTATTCGCACCTCGCGTGTCTCGCCCGGCAGAATGGGGACGAATCCCGGCGACGGCTCAAGCACGTGGTAGTCGCCGCTGGCGCGCGCGTCCCCGTGCACGCACCGAAGACCTTGCGCGGGAAGCTGCCCAGGAGCCGGCGGCGTGGCTCCCGCATCCTGAGGCGCGGCGCCGTCGGCGCCCTCGAGCGCCGGAGCCATCTCCGAGGTAAAATAGAGCTTCCAGTCCCCGGCAAGCGGCTCGGTTCGATGGTTCGTGATCGACAGGACGAAGCGGTATGCATCCGGACCCCGCATCGACCCATCGGGAGTCCACGCGATCGCGACCGGCGCGCCGGGGGCCGGCGAGGCCGTTGCAGCTGTCGTGCGGTCTTGCGGTTGCTCACGCGGAGCGGCCCCCGGGAGCTCGCGCGCGCCGCATGCGATGAGCGCGACGGAGAGGGTAGGCGCGAGCGCGCGTCCGACCGGCCAATGGCGGTGTGGTATTGACATGGTCTTATATTGGCGCTAGCCTGCTTCTCCAACGATTCCTACGATTTCCCGGCGTGGAGTTGATATGGCGGTTCGGCCTTTTGCAGCAGCACGCACGGATGTCGTGCTCGTTCCCGGCGTGAGCGTCGCAACAATCGGTGAGGGAGTACAGCCTTGCCTTCGCTGATGGCCACGGAAGCGCGCTCCGCTGCGGCCGCCGTCGCCGCACAGGGAGTCCAGGCGAGCGAACGCATCGCTGCGTTGGCCGCGCGGCTCGCCCAGAAGCAGCCGAAGCTGGCGTTGACGGTCGCCCGCGGTAGCTCGGATCACGCGGCGAATTACTTCGCGTACCTCGTCATGCGCCGCCTGGGCGTACCCGTGGTCTCGCTGCCGATGTCGCTGGTGACGCTGCACCGCGCGCCGCTGGCCGTCGCTGGGCAATTCGCGATGGCCCTGTCCCAGTCCGGGGCGAGCCCCGACCTCGTCGACACGATGTCGGCGCTGCGAGAGGCCGGCGCTTTGACGGCCGCGTTCGTGAACCGGACCGAGTCTCCGCTCGCGAAGCGCTGCGAGTGGGTCGTGCCGCTCGCTGCGGGCGACGAGAAGAGCGTGGCGGCCACGAAGAGCTACATCGCGGCGCTCGCCGCCGTCGCACGCCTCGTGGGCCAGTGGCAGCGCGACCAGCAGCTGCTCGGCGCCATCGAAACGCTGCCCGAGCGGCTGGAGTCCGCCGCCAACGTCGACGGCGCGCAGGTCGTCGACGCGCTGGTCGGGGCAGAGCGCGCGATGGTCGTCGGGCGCGGATTGGGCTTCGCCGTCGCGCTCGAGGCCGCCCTCAAGTTGAAGGAGACGTGCGCGCTCCAGGCCGAGGCGTTCAGCAGCGCGGAGGTGCGCCACGGCCCGATGGCCTTGATCGACAAGGGCTATCCGCTGATCGTCTTCGCGCTGCGCGGTCCCGAGCAGGCGGGGATCATCGACTTCGCGCGGGAGATGCGCGGGCGTGGGGCGCGCGTGACGCTCGCGGCGCCTCCGGACGTCGAGGACGCGGACGTGAAGCTCGTCGTCGCCGACGATCCGATGCTTGATCCCCTTCTCGCGATCCAGACGTTCTACCTCGTGGTGGCGCAGCTCTCCGAGGCGCGTGGTCTGGACGCCGACGCACCCCGCCACCTTTCGAAAGTCACTCTGACAAGATAAGCGGCGATCGAGCGTCGGACCGAGTAGCTCAGGGTTCGCAAAGCGAATCCCGAGTCACTCGCCGCTCGGGCCGCTCGCGCTGGCGCAAGTTACTTTGCCCTCGGCGATCTTGGCCTTCGCTTCGTCGGCCAACCGGCAGCCGCGATTGTCCTTCAGCGTGCATGCCTTGGCGAAGTAGCGCTTCGCCTCGCACACGTCCTCTTCGAGCCCCGCCTTCTGCCATTTGCCGGGCGCGCCGCTCATGTTCCCGAGCTCGACGCAGTCGGTCGCGTTCTTTTCGACGAAGCAGCCGGCCTCCAGCGTGCGGCGGGTGACGTCAAGCGCCGTCGTCGCGGCAGCGGTATCGTCGGGATGGGCGTCGAACTCCGCTGTGCGCGCCTGCATCACGCGCTGGCAAACGTCGTACGTCGCGTCGTTCTTGCAGACGGGCTCGCACGCCGCGAGCTCGTGCGACGCCGCGCACGCGGACCGCAGCGAATCCATCGATCGCTCCTTGGCCCAGAGCGACTGGAACGACCCGGCCCAGATTACCGTCGCCGTGACCGCGAGGACGATGGCCAGCGTGCTCTGCGTCTTCACCGCCCCGCCCAGCTTCGCGACGATGGCGCGCGCCGCGAGCGCGGTCTTCACGCCGAAGCCGAGGAGCGCAAACCCGATCACCGCCAGCGCCCCGAAGACGAAGACATACGCCCAGCGGATCGGTTCCCCGAAGAAGAGCGGCCCGCTCACGAGGCCGCTGAAAGTCACGAACAGATAGAGGCTCCCCGCCGTCAGCGAGGTCGCCCATGCTCCCGTCTTGATCGCCCGGCCCTTCTCGTTGTCCGGGACCTCGATGCTCCCGGGGTCGTCGCGAATGGGGACGAGCACCGAGATCACGATCGAGGGCAATCCCATGACGAGGATGTAGACGAAGAACCGCTTGTACCCGAGGAGATCGCTCACGAACCCCGACGTCATCGACGGGATCATCATGCTGACGTTCATCAGCGCGGTCGCGAACCCGTAGTGCGCCGTGGAGTACTTTCCGGGCGCCATCTGCTGCATGAGGACGAGAGTCATCGCGACGAAGCCCATCCCGAGCGAGAACTTCTCGATGCTCGCGCAGGCCGTCACGACCCACAGGTTCGAGTTCTGCGTCGCGGAGAGGAACGTGAAGAGAACATTCGGGACGTTGAGGATGAGGGCGAGCGGGACTACCGCCTTCTTCAGGCCCACCTTGGCGGCGAACCATCCGCCCACCATGCTGCCGGCGACCATGCCGAGCGTACCGGCCGTCCCGTACGCGAAGCCGACGTCCGCCGTGGAGAGCCCCAGCCCGCCGTCGGAGACCTTCGCGCGCAAGAAGAGCTGCGCGATCTTCTCGATCTGCCCCTCGGCCGTTCGAAAGAGGAGGGCGAACGCGATGAGCCACCATATGTTCTTCTTCAAGAAGAAGTCGGTCGTCACCTCGCGGAAGCTCCCCAGGATGTCCGAGGCGCTGGTCGCGATCGCCGCCGGCGCGCGCCCGCGCGGAGCGACGAGCGCGTGGTACGCGGCGAACCCGAGCATGATCGCGCCGAACGCAACCCAGACGATCGCCCAGGCCGGGACGATGTCGTATTTGACTTCGAGCTTGCCCGCCAGGACCGTCAGGCCACCCTGCGCCATCACCTGGCCGATGTTCCAGAACCCGGACTGTACGCCCACGTACTTCGCCTGCCCGACCGTATCGAGGGCGTCGATGTAGAGGCCGTCCGCCGCCATGTCGTGCGTCGCCGAGTTGAAGGCCATGATGGCGAACACGGAGAGCGACGCCTGAAACCAGAAGGGCAGGGGCAAACAGAACGCCATCACGCCGAAGCAAGCGCCCGCGAAGGTCTGCGTGACGACGACGATTCCCTTCTTCGATTTTCGCGTTTCGAGCAGCGGGCCGAAGAATGGCTTCAGGGCCCAGGGCAGGAGCAGCCAGCTCGTCCAGAAGGCGATCGTCGAGTCGGAGAGCCCGAAGCTCTTGTACATCATGACCGAGACGAGGATCACCGCGTTGAACGGCAGGCTCTCGGCCGTGTAAAGCGTGGGTACCCACAGGAGCGGGTTCCGCTTCCGCGCGTCGGCGCGCGCGCCCGCCCTGCCTTCGGAAGGAGGTGACGTATCGTCGACCTTCGCTTCGGCGGCGGCTTCTTGCATGGTCATCGCATTTCCTGTCGGTGAAGACCATCGCGCCCGGGGCTGCGGGAAGGTCGGGCCAGCTCGGCGCCGTATCAGCTCTTGAACTGCGGCAAATAATCGGCGTTCTCGACGAGGATGTCGTCGAGGATCTTCTGGGCGACGCCGATGGACGGGACGAGAGGGTTCATCGTGAGCGCCTGGAGGGCCGCGCTCCTGTCGCCGTGAACGGCGGCGCGGACGGTGAGTGCCTCGAAGGCCTTGATGAGCTGCAAGAGGCCCAGGATCTGCGGCGGCAACCGTCCCACGGTGACGGGCACCGGACCGTGCGCCGTAATCGTCGCGCACACCTCGACGACCACGTCGTCCGGCAAGTCGCTCAGCGCGCCGTTGTTGACGGTGTCGACGCACTGGATGTCCTTGCGATCGCTGTAGATCGACTCGATGACCTGCACTGCGGCCTCGGAGTAGAGGGCTCCTCCGCGCTTCGAGAGCTCCTCCGGCTTCACGTCGAGCTTGCGGTCCTGGTACTTCTTGAAGAGTTCCGCCTCGACCTTCTTCACTTCCTCGCCGCGGGTCGGCTTGCCCTCCCGGTGCTTCTCGAGCATCTCGGCGAGCATCACGTCGTGCATGTAGTAGTACTTGTGATACGGGTTCGGGAACGCGCCGAGCGAGAAGACGAGCTCCCGCGGCCACGCGTGGTCCGGGATGTTCTTCATGTTCATCGTCGTGTCGCCGGCGAGCTTCTCGAGGGCCTGTGCCGTCACGTCGCGCCCCTGCACGAAGACGCGCTTGCCCCACACGAGGTGGTTGCAACCCACGAACTCGATGTAGACCTCGGGGCGCGTCACGCCGAACTGCTGCGCGACCCAGTTCTGCATGTTGATGGGGTTATTGCACAGGCCGATGACCTTCACGCGCGAGTGCTGTGACGCGGCCTCGGTGACGACGCCGCTCGGATTCGTGAAGTTCACGAGGAACGCTTCCGGGCAAAGGCGCTCCATCTCGTGACACAGGTCGAGGACGACCGGGATCGTCCGGAGGGCCTTCGCGAAGCCGCCCGCGCCGACGGTCTCCTGACCGATCGCGCCGTACCGCATCGGGATCGTCTCGTCGCGGATGCGCGCGTCGAGCATCCCGACGCGGAACTGGGAGAGGACGAAATCGGCGCCCTCGAGCGCTTCTTTGCGCTCGAGCGTCGTCTTCACGGGGAACGGGTCGCCATACTTGGCGATCATTCGCCGCGCCAATCCGGCCACGATGTCCAGCTTTTCCTTGCCGCCCGCGACGTCGGTCAGCCATAGCTCACGCAGCGGAAGCACGTCGCGTCGCGCGAGCAACCCCTCGATGATCTCCGGCGTGTAGCTGCTGCCTCCGCCGACGACCACCATCTTGACCGCTGCTTTAGCCATCGAGCGCTCCTTCGTACGACGAACTGATCGACTCCCAGACCTCTCGCGTCTGCACTCCGCGTGCGTGCAGCGCCGCGCGCACCGCACCGGCGACCGGCGGCCGGTCGTTCAGTTTGACCCGGGCGCTGGCATCGACCTCGCGGATGAGACCACGGAACACGTCGAAGAGGAGGGGGCCCGTCCGCGTGAACAGCGACCCCGATGCCACGACGAACGTCCCCGACCCGACGAGCGCGAACTTGCGAATCAAGTTCGTCGCGAGCAGCGCCAGCTCGCGGCCGAACGTCGTCACGACCTCGATCGCGACCTCGTCCCCTTGCGCGGCGGTCTGGAAGAGCGACGGGCGTATGGCGGTGTGCGGGATCTCGTAGCCCTCGCGCGTCAGCGCGTGCAGGAGCGCGGCGACCGAGGTATGTCCGGTCGCTTTTGGGATGGCGGTGGTAAGCGCGGTCTTCCGCCCGCGCCCGTCCTCGGCGCGGAGGATCGCGTGCAGCGTCAGCTGGTCGATCGCCGTGCCTCCCCCGAGCTCGCCGAAGTACCCGTAGAAGTATTTCTCGTCCTTCGGGCTCAGGTACGATGCGCAGACGCCCGATCCCGCCGACACGGTGATGCCGTTCGCGGTCGGCGCGCAGGCTCTCGCTCCGAGGAAGGAGTCGTTCTCGAGTGTCAGCGGGATGTCGCCGAGGAAGGGGTCGAGCGCGCCGCGCAGGCGGCCGTCGTCCTCGGGCCAATCCAGGCCCGCGCCGGCGATGTGCACGTGCTGCACCTTGGATAGATCGGCCTTCGCGCGGTCGAGTGCGCGCCGGATCGCGTCGAAGATCGTCTCGGCGGCGCCTCTCTCGCCGACGAGCTCCCAGTTGGCGCAGCCGCTGCGCCCCGCTCCGAGCGGTCGGCCGTCGAGACTGGCCACGACCGCGTCGGTCTTCGTGCTCCCTCCGTCGACACCGATTACGTAGCTCAATTGGGGACTCCACCGACAAATTGCGCAGACGACGGGTGCGGCGCCCTGATGAGGATCGCTACATGAAGATCGACGGATCCGGCGGATCGGTCGCGAAACCCAGGACCTCCGCGCCCGCTTCCTTCGCCTGGTCGAGGACGTGGACGAATTTGCCGTAGTTGCACTCGTCCTGCGACACGACGAACACGACCTTGTCGTCCGGGTTGGGCTTCCGATCGAGCGACGCCTTCAGCTTAGCCACGAGGTCCGCCGACTCCACCCGCTCGGTGTTCAGCCGCAGGGTGCCGTCCTTGTAGATGTAGATGACGAGCTGGTCGGGAGGGATGTCCTCGACCTCCTCGAGCTTCTCGCTCTGCGGCGTGCGAACCGGGATGTCCTTCTCGAGCAGCGGCGTGACGACCATGAAGATGATGAGCAGCACCAGAACGACGTCGACCAGCGGGGTGATGTTGATGTCGCTGTTCGCGTTCTGCGCCGGCTTGACGAAAAGCTGTTTCGGGTGCCGCTTCATCGAGAACTCCTACTTCGATTTCAACTCTTCGACGGCCAGCTGGACCGCCTTGGCCCCGCCGTTCTTCGCGTGAGCCATCAGCTTTCGAACGTCGCCCACCGTGAGCGCCTCGTCCCCCTTGAGGAGCAGCCGCTTGTTGGGCTCGGTCACGAGCTCCGCGGCGATGCGCGACTCGATGTCACCCTCCGGGACCGGATCGCTCTCGACCCAGAGTTTCTTGTCGGTCGTGATCGAGAGGATGAGCGGGTCGCTCTTGCTGTCCTCGCCGCCGATCTGCTTCGCCTTGGGCAGGTGGACTGGCTTTCCACGCTGAAGCATCGGCGTGATGACCATGAAGATGATGAGGAGAACGAGAACGACGTCCACGAGGGGCGTGATGTTGATGTCGTTCTTGACGCCCTTGGAGCCGCCTGCCGCGAAGGCCATGGGATTACCCTAGGCGCCCGGCCATGCCGACGCGGGGAGGGGGAGGCTGCGACGCGTGCGGCGGCATCGACGAGTGCATGCGCGCCATCTTGAGCTGGGTGGCGACGAGGTCGAGGAGCTCGTTCGACGACTCCGACATGTCGACCGCGCGCGCCTCGATCCAACCCTGGAAGTAGTTGAAGAGCATGACGGCCGGGATGGCGACGAGGAGGCCGAACGCCGTCGTGATGAGGGCTTCGGCGATACCCGCCGACACCGTACCGAGGCCGCCGGAGCCGGAGGCCGCCATCGCCTGGAACGAGTTGACGATGCCCATGACGGTTCCGAGGAGTCCCACGAACGGCGCCGTCGACGACACCGTGGCGAGGACGCCCTGCCCGCGCTTCATGAGCTGCAGCTCTCGCTGCGATCCGCGCTCGAGCGCGCGCGCGACCGACTCGAACGTCAGGTCGGCGTCGATCCGCGGGCTCATTCGCCACGCGTTGAGGCCCGCGCCGACCACTCGACCGAGATACCCCTGCGCGCCGGTCGCCGCGGCGGCGGCGTTGTCGAGCTCCCCGCGCGACAGCGGACCGGAGATCTCGGTCGCGAACTTCATCGACTGCTTGCGCGACTTGCTGAACGCGAAGAAGCGCTCGGCAGCCACGAGCAGCGACGACATGGACATGAGGGCCAGCACCCCCACGATGCATCGGGCGAATAGGCCCATGTGGTGCCAGAGCTCGGACAACGTAAATTGCATGACGGTTACCTCTCTCGCTTTTCTGTGCGCGCTCTACGCGGGAAAACTCAGGTGGGGCTGGCTACTCTGACGGGGATGACCATTTCGACGCGCTGCGGATGCCCCTGGTACATGATTGGGGTGTACTTCCACGACTTCAGTACGTCGAGGATGGGTTGATCCATGTACTGTAAGCTCTTCATGATCTTGCAATCGCTCAAGCTGCCATCGAGATTGATTACACACTTCACGAGGGCGACCCCGCTGACTCTCATCGCCATCGCTTCTTTGGTGTAGGTCGGCGCAGGGTGAGCCAGGAGCGTCGGACGCTGCATGCCCGCCCCGAACGGAATCACCCCGGTTCCTCCGAGCTGGCCGCCCAGCTGGCCGCCCACAGTCCCGCCGACGACGCCGCCGACCACTCCCCCGACCACGCCGCCCTTGACCCCGCCCTCGACGCCCTCGGGCTCGGGCTCCGGCTCCGGCTTGGGCGCCTCCTTCGGCTTCGGCTTCTCGATGTGCTCTTTGGTCTGAACGATTTCCTCTTTGGGCTTGATGATCTTCTTGTGCTCGGTCTTCGCCTTGGTGATCGAGCCGCCGCCCGGTGGTGGGGGAGGCGGTGGCGGCGGCGGAGGTGTCATGAAGGTAACCGTTCGCTCCCTCTTCTCGGGCGCCTTGGGCCGCGACGAGATGTACAGCGCGAGCCCGATGACGAGGACGTGAGCCACGATCGAAAAGATCGCGCCGCGGCCTAGCTGGCGCTTGGGGATGTTCTGCTGGAGAACGGAATCGAACATTGGCTACCTACTGCCTTGGGAATGGGGCCAGCGGCCGCTCGAAGAGTCGCACACCTTGTATCACAGCCGGTAGCCCGCAAGCCGAGCGGGCCAGAGCGGCACGTACGGCCGAGGCGGTCAGGCTCGCTCCCGACCGATTGCGCCGCGACCGACTTCGTTGCGATGGGCGCTGCCTCCAGGGACCGAGGCGCGCCGGGAGCTCGTGCGAGCAAGAGGTAAGGAGGTGGTCTTGCGATGGACCGGTGCGCGCGACGCGCCGTCGCGACGGTTTAGCACATGCGGGGCGCGGGGCGAGGAGCATCGAGATCCCTTCGCGTTTCGAAGTATGGGCGCGCGCGGACGCGATGAAGTGCGGGCCATTTGCCGTGTTCGAGTGCTGCGGATCGCGTCTTGCTCCAGAGAACATCGGATGAAGAGCCTCCCGCGTTCTCGCATCGTGTGCCCGGGCCGTGCGCGTTCTGCTCGCGGCGTGCCAGGCCAGGAAAGGTACTCGTCGGCGGGACGTCGGTGAGACCACTGGGCGAAATCGCGACTCCCCCGACACGAGCGGCGCCGCGGGTACGTCCTCAGAGATCGTACGGATGATCCCGGGGATCGCGATCGTCCGACCCCCTTTCTTCACGGAAATGCTGGAAGAAAGCCCGGGCCCGGTAATTGCTCTGGCGCGCCATGTCATGCTCGAATCCACGGAGAACTCCAATCCCCTCGTGGCCGCAACGCGGGAAAGCGGCTCACCATCGGGCGGCGAACTCGCCTTTCCTCGGGAAGCGGCCTCCGAGCGGACCACTGGCAGACCAATAGCATACCAGGCTGCCCTCCTTTTGGAGCCGCTCATCGCCTGCGATCGGTGGTCTCTGCGCTGTCCACCCGCGCTCTTTTCGCCGCTGTCGTGAGCCGCTCGGGATGCACGAAGCTACTGGGAAACCGCGGCGATCGCGACGATCGAAGCGATGTCGCACCGGCGCGCCGAGCCGTCTTGCCCTTGCTCAAACTTCTGGTCCGTTCGCCGCGGGATCTTGTTGACACCACCGTTTCCTGCGCACTACGGTCCACCGCGGTCATTGGTACCAGCCTCTGTCGCTGTGGAGGCGCTCAGTGCGGGGAAGCATCTTCGAGCCGGGTGGGCTTTTGCTCGAAGAAAACGCCTCCGCGTGAAGTGATTCGGCTCGTCTCGTCGTCGCGATTGGGTTCTCCACGGGGGAGAAATGCGTGAGACCACATTGAAACTCCGGGTCTGCTGGGCTGCCTCGCTGTTCGTGTTCGCCTTCGTCGTCGCGATCCTGACCGGCGCGAAGACCGCTTACGCCCAGCAGGGCGCCGGCGTGCTGACGGGAACCGTCACGAACACGCAGGACAAGTCCCCGCTGTCTGACGTCATCGTTACGGCGACGTCACCGGACCTGCAGGGCGAGCAGGTCGTCGTAACCGACACGGCGGGTTTCTTCCGTATCCCCGATCTGCCGTCGGGTACGTATAGCGTGCGGTTCGAGAAGGACGGCTTCAAGCCGTTCACCCGCGACGGGATCGCGCTCCGCACGGATGCAACGCTGCGTGTCAACGCGGAGCTCCTTCCGTCGACGGTCACCGCCGAGGAGGTGGTCGTCGTCGCCAGGGCTCCGGTGGTCGACGTCGGATCCAGCTCCGTCGGTACCAACATCACGAAGGAGTTCACGAACCGCATCCCGGTCGCTCCTCCGGGCGGCAAGGGCGGTGCGAACAAGTCGATCGAGGCCGTCGCGGAGGTCACGCCCGGCGCGAAAACGGATACCTACGGCGTATCCTTCGCCGGCTCGTCCTCACCCGAGAACACCTATATGGTCGACGGCCTGAACGTCGGCAACCCCGGTCTCGGCATCATCGGTACGCCCCTCTCGACGGAGTTCGTCAAGGAAGTCAACGTCATCACCGGCGGTTACATGCCGGAATACGGGCGTACGACCGGCGGATCGATCTCGGCGATTACGAAGTCCGGTTCGAACGAGTTCCACGGCGGGGTGTGGGGTGACTGGGCGCCGGGCTCCCTGGCCGGTACGCCCAAGGTGCCGCCCGTCGGAGTGGGCGCGGTCAGCTTCTCGGACCCGCTCAGCTATACGGGGAGCCTCGGTGCCGACGTCGGCGGCCCGATCATGAAGGACAAGTTGTGGTTCTACGTCGGCGTCGACTATTCGACGGAGAACTACGACGTAAACCGCTTCTTCTACAAGCAGACCGGCGATTTGAGCCAGGCGCTCAACCCGAACTGCGGCACCCCCGGCAACCCCCCGTGTCCGCAGACCACGCAGATGCCGCAGTTCAACGAGCATTACAGCGCGGTGTCCCAGGCGCTCCAGGCGCTCGGTAAGCTGACCTTCGCGATCAACCCCGACAACAAGATCACCGCGACGTTCATCGCGGCGCCGACGACGACCGGCGGTCCGGGGAAGTTCAGCATCGACCCCAGGTCCGGCGGTCCGCAGCTGAACGGCTTCCCGGAGGGCACCTACAATTCGACGGCGCTCCAGGCCAACACGCAGGCGTACGACGCCTCGTTGAAATGGTCGACCGAGTTCGCGAACAAGCGCGTCCTCATCGATACGACGGTGGGCTACCACTACGAGCAGGATGAAGCGCTGCCGAACGACGGCTCGCTCATCGGGTCGAACCAGGGCCTTTCCGCCATCCCCAACGTCAGCTGGAACCGCACGCCGAACAGTCCGTTCACGGGCGGAATGATGCCCTATTACGGATATCACTCGATCACCGAGTTCGAGAACAACGCGCAGCTCGGTGCGGCGTGCATGCCGCCGGCGGGCGCTCCCATGGGCCTCAACACCGTGTGCCCCGTGCCCAGCTACTCGAGCGGCGGTCCCCTCGGTCCGGAGAGCCACCTCTACCGCCAGATCTACGGGCGCTACACGATCGGCAGCACGCTCACGTACCTGCTTCAGGCTGCGGGTCACCACGTCATCAAGGCAGGCTTCAACATCGAGCTCACGACGATGGATGAGCTCTACGGGCACGCCGGTGGAGCCGTCCTCAGTGAGGATCCCAGCGGCGCAACCATCGTCGAGAACGAAGGGTTCGGCGTCCTGAACGGGCCGGACAACGCCATCAAGGCGGACCCCCTCCATGTCCAGACGAAGTCGATCATCGCGGGTGGCTTCCTCCAGGATAGCTGGAGCATCATGGACGTCATCACCGCCAACTTCGGTGTGCGTTACGACGCCCAGACGCTCTACAACACCGAAGGCGCCGCCGCCCTGAGCTTCCCCAACGAGTGGTCGCCGCGCGTCGGCATCATCTACGACCCGACGCAGTCGGGCCGCGCGAAGATCTTCGCCAACTACGCGCGTTACTACGAGAACACTCCCCTGGCGCTGGCCAACGACAGCCTCGTCGGGCAGCCGAGCGTTCTCGCGGTGCACCCCGCCGTGAACCCCACCGGCTCGGCGCAGGCTCCGACAACGTCGGGTTGTCCGTCTGGTGCGAACGTCCCTGCCGCCAACAGTTGCAGCGTCGGAAATGGCTCGGCCAACCCCGCGTACAGCCCTTCGCAGACGTGGCACGCCTTCGGAGGCGGTTCGGACCCGATCGACCCGAGCGTGAAGCCGACGACCGAGGACGACTTCGTCGCCGGTGGCGAATACGAGATTCTCAAGGACGCTCGCCTCGGGGTGAGCTACCAGCGCCGCTGGATCGTATCCTGGCTGGACGACATGAGCCGGGACGTCTTGAACACGTTCTTTCTCGGCAACCCCGGCTACGGCTGGGCGAGCGACTTCCCGACGGCGACGCGCGTCTACGACGCGGGCACGCTGTACTTCGTGAAGACGTTCGGCGACGACTGGCTCACGAGCGCGAGCTACACGCTCTCGTATCTCCGCGGGAATATCGGCGGCCTCTATCGCACTTCGAACGGCGAGCTCGATCCGAACCACAACGCCGACTTCGACCTGAAGACCTTCACGATCAATACGAATGGTCCCCTGGACGGCGATACGACGCACGCGATCAAGCTGTTCGGTGCGAAGGACTGGCAGATCGCGAGCCCGCAACACCACATCTCTACGGGCCTGTCGTTTCGCGCCACGTCGGGAACGCCGATGAACTACTTCGCCGGCGACGTCTATTACGGCACCGGCAGCGCCTTCAATCTCCTTTTGCCCCGCGGCTCGGGGGGGCGCACTCCCTGGACGTACGACGTGGACGCGAACCTGGGTTATCGCTTCCAGATCGACAAGGATAAGTCGATCACCGCGTCCATCGACTGCTTCAACCTCCTGAACTTCCAGGAGATCACCGAGTACAACGACCTCTACACGGCGCAGGGCGCGATCGGAAAGCAGAACGGAACGCTGCGCGATGTGCGCGTGACCCCGGGCGACGGCTCGGCCAGGCCGCTCTACAAGGCGGACCTCAACCCGGACTTCGGACTCCCCACGGCGTACCAGGCGCCGCGTTACTTCCGGTTCAGCCTCCGGGGCACGTTCTAAGGCGGGGAAGGAAGTTCGTCATGATAACGAGGATGGGTATCGTGAAGAGCCGACTCTTGCTGGGGGGCGCTGCGACCGCAGGCGGCGGGGCCGTCGTGTGGGCTCTGTCTGCCGTGTTTCTCGCGGCCACGCCGAATTGTGCGTCGGAGCCGTTGCCCCGTTGTGTCGTGCAGAGCAACGAGGCCATCGCGAAATACACGGCCATCGGTCCGCCGACGGGGGCCAACTGCAGCAACTGGGTGTTGCCCTGGCTCGCCCAGAACAACTGCTCGGACATGAACGGCAACGACGTCTGCCAGGCAGCGACGGCGGGGACCGTCGTCGGCGAGCCGGTCGGCCTTCAGACGTACTTCCCGAATCCGAACGACACGAATCAGAACGAAGAGCCGGGGTCGATGGCCTTCAAGTCGGAGTACATCGGGACGCTGATTCAAGGGTACCTGCAGGGGTACGGCACGTCGGCCAACGGCGGAGCGCCGGCGGACTTCAACCCCAACTATCCGTACGCGCCGGGACTCACGGCGAAGCCGGCGGGTCAGCCGCCGCAGGTCACGGGTAGCAACTTCGTGTTCAACTGGGGCAAGTTCGATACGGTGTATCCCGTCAACGGGGTATGCACGATTTCGAATATCACCGAGTCGAACGTCACGTACCCCGCCATTCCCCAGTACAACGCCTTCGGCTCGAGTCCTGCCATGCCTGGCCCCTTCAGCGGCATGGCTCAGACGACGATCGACTACAAGTGGACGAGCCCACTCAAGGTTATCGTGGACGACACGACGGGCGCCATCGGAGACCAGGTCTTCGGGGACCTGACGATCAGCCAGGACGGTTGCAGCCAGTCGTTTCACGTGGCCATCCTCGCCCCTCGCGTGCAGTGCAATGCGACCGACGACGCCGGGAACATCACCGGCGGGGATCAAAGCCAGTGCGGCTCCGGGAGCCAGAACCCGGACGACATCGGGATGAATACCCCGGACGCGACGACGCAAGCTCAGCTCTACGGGTCGGGTATCCTTCCTGGCATTCCCGTGAATTGCCAGAGCATCGTTCCGGGGCCGTTGCCGGCGGCGGACGGCGGCGCGACGTCCGCTCCGACGCCGGATTTCGAGTGCCTCCTCGGGAGGTCCTCGCCGTGATCCTCCCCCCGGCGCGTGCGATGATGTTGGGGCGCCGGGGCGCGGACATCCCGGATCGAGATGCGAGCTTGTCAAGGAGCTGCGAATCATGAGGACCAGCTACATTTTCCTCGCCTCGGTGCTGCTTGCGCTGGGCACCGCGAAGCTGACCGGGTGTTCCTTCGGTCCCGACGCCTACAACGGTCCCCTTCCGCCGGACGCGCCCGACACGGGCACCGGGAGCGGCGATGACGGAGGCGGCGGCGGCGACGACAGCTCCGGGGGAGGCGACAGCTCCGGAGGAGGAGACGACGGCTCGGGGGGAAGCGACGGAGCGAGCACCGGGGACGGTGCCGGCGACGACGGCAGCGCGCCGGCCGATGGCGCGCCGGCCGATGGCAGCGCGCCGGCCGACGGCGGGGGCGGCGACAGCGCGGCTCCTGCAGATGCCGGCCGGGGCTGAGGTCGAGCGAGCGGACGCGTCCCTCAGGGACAGCCGTCTTGCATTGCGCCCAACTTCTCACGAACGGCTGTGCTGAGCGCAGTCGCCTCGGTGTTCGTGCGCGCGCGCAGGAGCAAGATGGCCCCGGTGGCGGTGTCGTCCTCTCGCGCCAACGCCGCAAACACGAGGGGCGCGCGCTGCTCTTCGCGCTCACTGGCGGGTCCCGTCACACCAGCGCTCGTCGGTCTCGGTGCGCCCGGGCTCATCGAGCTCGGGCTCATGGGACCTGCGGCGGCCCGAGCCGCCGCGCACGAGCAACCGGCGAAGATGTCGGTCCTCGTTCCCGCGGCCGGCGTCGCCATGTCGCGAACGATCTCGCGCAGCTTCTCGCGTTCGCTCTCAGGCGCCACGAACGTGACGGCCACGCCGGATCTCACGTCGCTGACCATCGTCTCGACTCCATAAAGCTGCTGCAGCGGGCACCTGGACGAGCTGGGCTGCATCATCGTGGCCCCGGTTACCCTCGCCTCGCGAGGCGCGCACGAGAGCGCGGCCGTCGCAACGACGAGACACATCGCAGGGAAAACGGTCCTCATGGGCGCGTACCTCTCCCGCAACGGTTGCAACGGGAAGGCCGCGGCGCCGCCTACCTGGCTGGCTCGGCGGACGGCTCGACGGAGACGGCGACCGCTTGCGTGTACGTCAGGTCGACGTTCTCGCCCGGCTTGATCGTGTGAAGCTGCGAAGCGAGCTGCGGGTCATTCACCTTGAGCGTGTGCTGCCTGCCGTCCGCGGCCTTGACGGTGACGGTGTCCTCCGCCGTGTCGACCGCGACGATGCGCGCAGTGACCGTGGCCTGCTTGGCCGTCACCCCTCCGCGCTGAACCGCTCTCGTGGCCACCGCGGGCCCCGCCTGCGGGTGCTTGTTGATCGCGACGGCCACCTCTTCGTAGTACGTCGCGGTCACGCGGTCACCGACGTGCAGCCGGTCGAAGTCCACATCCGGGGCGGCCTTCACGTCCAGAGATTGGCCGTTCGGTCCGAGGAGAGTCAGCTTCTTGCCGGCCTTGTCGATCTTCTGAACGGTCGCGGTAGCGACGATGGCTGTCGCCACGGCCTCCCCGGGCTCCTTCTGCGGTTGCTCGGTCGCGCCGGTGGTCGGCGCCGGAGCGGTCTCGTAGTGTCTCGGCTTCTGCTCCGGCTTCTGCTCCGGCTGCGCCGGCGCGCTCTCGTCGCGGCCCGAGGTCGACGCTCCGCCCGGCTCCGTCTGGTCCCCCTGGCTCGGAGTCGCCCCGGGCGTCGCGCCGACTTGTGCGCGCGCGAGCGCGGACGCGGATACGACGCCCATCACGAGCGCTGCTGCCGCAGTCGCTCGACCGATCTTTGCTGACCCACTCATGGTCACACCTCTGCTTCCTCGCATCTCGCGAACGGACTCGTGCGCGGGGAGGTGCAATGGACGGACCGCGGAGGGGCCGCGTGCGAGGGCCCGATGACCCATGCGACGCCGAATGCGGCGGTGCCGGCGGCGTTCCCCGCCGGTTCTGCTACGCAGGCGAGCCATGAAGCCGGCAATGGCGCTGGTGTGCGTCGTGTGCGTCGCGTGCAGCCGCGGACGGTCCTCCGGACAACAGCAGGCGGCGCCCTCGGCGAGCGTCGTCACGATCGGCGCCGCGCTCGGTGCCTGTCAGGATATCGCCGTATGCGAAAGGGAGTGCGACTCCGGGTCAGCGGATCGATGCCGCCGCCTCGCCGCGAGCTACTCCCTCGGGGAAGGTGTCGACCGCGACGAGACGCGGGCGACCGCGCTGTACGAGCGCGCGTGCGAGATGAAGGACCCCTCGGCGTGCGTCTTCGCCGGCCAGGACCACGAATTCGCGCGCGGAGTGCCGAAGGAGGACACGACGGCCGCGCGGTACTACCGGCGCGCGTGCGATATGCAGTGGGCGCCGGGCTGCTACAACCTCGCGATCATGTACGAGCGCGGCGCCGGCGTGCCGGCGAACCGCGAGAAGGCGGGCGACCTGTGCCAGATCGCTTGCACCGCCGGCGCGAAGCAGGCTTGCGACAAGGCTCGCGAGATGCACGCATCGCCGGTTGCGCCGTTCCTGGAAGGGGGCTTGCCCTGAAGGAGGCGGCCTCGTGCCAAGGCCCGTCTGTGGGCTGCCGAATCAGGAACGGTGCCTGGCGGAACCCGGTCGCTCGGGTCGGTGCGCCGGTGGGCGCGACGAGCGTGTCTCGGCACGCTGGGCCGAGAGCAGGGGTGCGACCCCGAACAGCGCGGAAAGGACCGTCGACCCGTTGTTCACGGTCGCGGCCAGGGCCGGCGGCATCAGGCCGAGCGCGCCGAGGACTATTGCCACCGCATTCGGCGCCAGCACGAGCGCCAGCGTCGTTCGGACGCGGTGCATGGCGGCGTCCGCGAGCTCGAAGACGCGTGGCAAGCGCGCGAGGCCTCCTTCGAGCAGGACGACATCGGCCGTCTCGAGGGCCACCTCGGTGCTGCCGCTAAGCGAGATGCCCACGTCGGAGCGCGCCAGCGCGGGGGCGTCGTTGATGCCATCGCCGACCATGACGACGGTGCGGCCTCGTCGCTGCATGGCGCGCACCTCGCGCGCCTTGTCCTCCGGCAAGAGCTCCGCGATCACGCGATCGAGACCGAGGCGCGCACCCAGCGAAGTCGCGATGCGGACGACGTCGCCCGACATGAGGACGACCTCGCGCCGGCCCCGGTGCCGCAGCTTGGCGACCACCGAGGCGCTCTCGGCGCGCGGCTCGTCGGCGTATCCGAGCACCGCTTCGAGCCGGCCGTCGATCGCGACGAGTAGCGAGGAGGCCCCGATCCGCCGGTGGTGATCGCGCACGGACTCCGACGCCGAGACGTCGATCCCCTGCTGCCGCAACAGCTGGCGCCGGCCGACGACGACGCGGTGCGCGCACACCGTCGCGCTCACGCCCCGGCCGATCGTGGCGCGCTCGTCGTGAATCTCGCGGGCGACCGGCAGCCCTCGCGCGGCGACCCAGCGACGCACCGCGACCGCGACGGGGTGATGCTGATGCATCTCGGCGGCCGCAGCGAGGGCGAGGGTGTCGTTGAGCGGGAGCTGTCCCACGGCGCGCGCGTCGACGATCGTCGGCTCGCCGCGGGTGAGGGTGCCGGTCTTGTCGAAAACGACGGCGTCGGCGTGCGCGAGTCGCTCGAGGAACTGCGGCCCTTTGACCAGCACGCCTTCTCGCGCGGCGAGCGTCATCGCCGTGAGCGCGACGGTCGGAATGGCGATGCGAAGGCCGGTCCCGAAGTCGGTGATGAGGACGCTCGTCATGCGATCGATTTGCCCGGTGGCGGCCGCCGAGAGAACCGCGGCAGCGACCGTCGGCAAGACGAGGCGGTTGGCGACTCGCTCGGCGTTTCTCTGCAGCGTCATCGGCTTCGCCCCGGCGCCCTGGAGGATGCTGACGATCCGCGCCGCGACGGTGTCAACCCCCGTGTTGTCGACGCGGAGCTCGACCCGCCCCTCGACGACCACGCTGGCCGCGAGCACCCGATCCCCCGGCTTGCGCTCGCGAGGCAACGACTCGCCGGTCAGCGCCTTCTCGTCGACCATGGCGACGCCGCGGACGACCGTGCCGTCTGCCGGCGCGCGTTCCCCGGTGTACACGACGATGCGATCGCCGCGGCCGAGCTTCTTGGTCGCCACGCGCTCGACCCGCCCGTCGGCACCGACGCGCCAGGCGTCCGCGACCTCCAGCTGCATGAGGGAGGAGATGGCTCGATGCGCCCGCGCCGTCGTCCGCTCGAGGAGCAGATCGCCGAGCGTGAGGAGCCAGGTCATGAACGCCGCCGTCGCGTACCGCGAGCTTGCGAGGGACGCGCCGATGGCGGCGACGTCGAGGACGTCGACGGTGAGCTCGCCGCGCATCAGCGCTCGCGCTGCGCGTCGGGTCGAGGGAATGGCCGTGAGCGCCACAGCCGTTGTGGTGACCGTCGACGGGAGGGCGCCCGTCGCGGCGGCGAGGAGGGCGAGGGAGTTGAACCAGGCCCGCAGACGGGAGTTCTCGAGCGGAGAAGGTGCTTCGGGCCAATCGGAGCGGCGGCTGTTGAGAGCCGAGACGAAGAGGGCGTCCTTGGAGGTCTGCGACGGGTCGAAGCGCAAAAGCACAGAGCCGCTGGCCAGCGCCGGGGTCGCCTCGATCACCCCGGGCGTACCGCGAAGATAGGCGGCGAGACCGGCGGTGTCGCCGTCATCGCCTCCGTCGAGGCGCAGGCGCAGCCGTCCATGCGTTGCGTGCGCGATTCGGATCACCGGAGCGATCGGCCCAGCCTCGACGCGGTCGCGCAGCGAGAGCGCCCCGACGATACGCTGGCCGTAGCTCCGAGTCGGGAGCCGCTCAGTCGCCGTCGCCTGCATGGCGCCGTCGACGGGAGTGGCGATCGTCGTTCATCGACCGGAAGAGCTGTACGCCCCAATAGAACAGGTTGTCCCAGCGGGGAGCGCGCCGGTGGGCGCTGAACAGGAGCGAGCCGAGCGATCCGGCCCACATCGCCGCGGGAACGAGAAAGCCGAGTCCCCAGCGGCCGCCCGACAACTCGAGGACGAGGTCGTCGAGCGACTGGGCTGCATCGAAGATCCTCTGCGCGGGAGAACGGCTCCGGTCCGGCTCGGCGATCGCGAGGCGCGAACGGTCAGCCAGGGCGGCGAGGAGCACCCCGCCGTCGACGGTGGAGGGATCGTAGAGGAGAAGTACGCTGCCGGTCCCCGCGTGCGCCTGGACGAGGCGGACTCCCGGTTGATCCGAGAGCCACCGCTCGATCCCGTCGAGCGTTGCCGAGTCCCGCTCGAAGCGATCGGATCGCACGCGCAGCCGGCCGGGGTGATGGTGGGCGAGAACGAGCTCTCCGTCTCTCGTGGCTTCGCTGCTCATGCGGCGTGCCCCACCGCCGGGGCTTCTGCGACGCGATCGCGAGCGCGTTCGGCGCGCCGTCGCGCGACCATGTCTCTCGCCTCCGCCACCAGGTCTTCGAGTTGCTCGCGCTCGATGGCCGCCGCGCGTTTGACGCGCGCCACGCCATCGAGCCCCAGGGCGACGATCTGGACCACAGCCGACTTGGGGCCATCGATCGCGCTTCGCGAGAGCCATCCCGCCGCGAATCCCGCGGCAAACGCCAGTGTGCTCATCATGTGAGTCGATTCCGCGCGGCGCGCTGCACGACCGCCGGATGCGACGATGCAACCTCCATGCGACGCGGCTGGCGCCATCGATGTGCTTTGTGCTTTGGCCGACGGTGGTCGAGCCCGCGCCGGCTGCCCGCCAAACTGACACTTTGTGGCGGCCCCGTTACGGGTCCGTTGCTTCGAGCTGGACCATCGTATCCCTGGCCGGCCGTGGCGCAGGCGATCGCGAGACTCGTCGGCGCCCTGGTTTGCATGCGCGTTGCTTGGTTCGGCGATCTTTCGGAGGTGTCACGATGACTGCGGAACAGCAACAAGAGACGAAGGAGGCCTCGGGCTCTCCAGCGCAACCTCCTCGGGTCGACGAACCCTCGCAGGCGGCGACCCGCCGCTCCGAGGCCGAGCACGTGACGCGAGAGGCGCGCGAACTCTTGCGGAGGGTCGCGGACAAGACCCGCAAGCCGTCCGTCGGTGCGGCGGTCGCCGGCGCGGCGGTCCTCACGGCCGGCGCCATCTGGGGAGCCAGCGAAGCAGCCGTTGCCGCCGTCGCCGCATATGCGGTCTTCCGGATGTTGCGCAAGCGCGGGCACTCGAGCCGAGACGAGAGCGAGATCGAAGAGGAGACCGAGCGAGAGGCCGCGCCCTAGGGGGACGGCCCGTAAGGTCTGTCACCGCGTCGCGTGCCGCTTCAGCGCGCGGAGGAGATCGCCGTAGCTTGGTGGCTGCGCGTGCGAGGGATCGGTGCACGCGCGGTCGAGCCACTCGGCGTACGTCCCCGTGAGCGCGAACGCCGTGATGGCGTTGACGATTGCGGCGACGCCAGGCACGTACGACGTCATCAGGTTGACCGCGGCGCGCGCAACGAGCCCCGTCATCGCGGTCTTCGTGAGAGCTCGCCACGGCAGGGCGCGGACCGGGAGCCCATGCTCTCGGCCATAGGCTGCTGCCATGCCGAGCAGCGCCGGCGCGATGACGAACTCGTCGGCGAGAGGGACTGGCGAGAGCACCGCCGCCACCGCGGCCGCACCGATCTGGGTCGAGCGGACGATCCGCCGAGCGCGAAGGGTCATGGACTCAACCTGCGGCCGGGCACCGGGAGCGCCAGGGACAGACTGCGGTATGTTGGCGCCATGGCTCGCGTTCTCGTGCCGCTGCCCGATCGCGACTTCGACGTTACCGAGGTCGCCGTCCCGTGGAAGCTGCTGACCGAGGCCGGTCACGAGGTGCAGTTCGCAACCGAGCGCGGCGCGAAGCCGGCCGCCGATCCGCTCCTTCTCTCCGGCGTCGTTTTCGGCCAGCTGGGTGCGGCTCCGGAGGCGAAGGCGTTCTACGAAGAGCTCGAGCGAACGCCTGCGTTCGAGCGTCCGCTGGCTTGGCGCGACGTGGACGCGGGGGCGGTAGACGCGATGATCCTCCCGGGGGGCCACGCGCAAGGGATGCGGCAGTACCTGGAGGGCGAGGATCTGTTTGCGAAGGTGGCGGAGTTCGTCCGGACCGGGAGGCCGCTCGGCGCGATCTGCCACGGAGTGCTCGTGCTGGCGCGGGCGAAGGACCCGCAGACGGGGAGTCGCCTGCTGGCGCGGCGGCGGACCACTTGTCTGCCGAAGTACATGGAGCGATCGGCCTGGCTGGCGACGGCGTGGAAGGTCGGGCGCTACTACCGGACGTACGAAGAGTATGTCGAGGACGAGGTGCGAGCGGCGCTCGACGACGCGGCGACGCAGTTCGAGCGCGGACCGCGTGTCTTGTTTCGGCGCGGGACGCGCGACGACGACTCGGCGGCCTTCGTCGTCGAGGACGAGAACTACGTCTCGGCCCGGTGGCCGGGAGATGCGTACCTTTTTGCAACGCGCTTGATGGATCGGCTCCGGCCCTCACGCTAGCGCCGGGCCGGCGTCGCGCCGTAGGTCGCCAGATGGGCGAGGACCGGCAGAGCGAACAAGAGAAGGACGAGCCACGCCGCCTGGCGAAGGATCGCGTTGCGGACCTGGGGTTTCACGGGTGCGTCGGGTGTCTCGACGAAATACGCGCCACGCCCCGCCGCGAGAGAGACCGCGAGAAACGCGCCGGCGACGAGGAACGCGAGGGCCGACGCGGGCCAGAGCTGCGGGCCGAGCGGCGTGAGCCAGACGAACACCGACCAGCTTGCGAAGAGCACGAGCACTGCCGACGGGCCGATGACACCCCAGCCGTCGCTCATTCGCCTGGCGACCCGGGTCGCGGCAAACACGACCAGTACCGCGCCG
>Ga0102924_1001129_pt1 | contig 31301 bp, 25 predicted proteins | sample PaiPotPPM11metaG_FD_80116 | JGI IMG/M metagenome (GOLD analysis project Ga0102924, IMG submission 80116) | Iron sulfur acid spring bacterial and archeal communities from Banff, Canada, to study Microbial Dark Matter (Phase II) - Paint Pots PPM... ... | reverse complement strand
TGCCGCATTTCAGGATTACCTAACCGAAAGTTACGTTATCCTGAAACGCATCGAATTACAAAACACCCAGTCAATCCGCGACCGAGACGCCGTCCCGCCTCTGAGAATGCGCCGGATTCAGGACTAACATGCTTCCCAGTCTACAGCCAAGCCTTGTCAGGAATGGCACGACCGGGTAATACGGTAGATTTCTTGCCAGTTTAAGAACTTCCCTGGATTTCATCCTTCCTTTGCCAGTTGTAGCCTAGGAGCGTGTCCGAGAACTCAGGTTTTGAGCCACTATAAGCTTGTAACTTGTTGATTTTTCGTTTGCAAAAAGCCCATTTTGGCAATTCTCGGACACACTCCTAGCCCGGATGATTCATGAATACAGCGGAATTTTACCCAAGCCAGCGAAAATGCGGGTCCGCCGTCACTGTCGCCGGAAGCCCGTTTGACACACTGTCATTTTTGTGCGGGACCTGAAATTGGGCTAAACACTGCATAAAATCTGGCTCTGAGGCAGTCGGGCCCCGAAATTCATGAATAATCCGGGCTAGAGGAGGCCGGGGATGCTGGAGAACTCATACAATGCTTGCTGGATAGCTTACCGTCCGGAAGTGGCGCTGTCCGGAATATGCACGCGAGCTTCGCGGCGCCTGGGCGGCTACTCGGTTTATCTCTGGAATGCGAGTCCGGCTCTTGGGTAATTCTAAACCGCCCCAGCAGTGGATGCTTCGGACCGCAGTGCTGCCGGCAACGGTACACTCGTGGTGATCGTTGTGCCGTGATCCGAGGACTCGATTTCCAACTGTCCGCCTAACTGCCTCAATCGGGTGCGCATTCCGGCAATTCCCACCCCGATGGTTTCAATTCCCCTGATCTGATCGGTATCAACATTACGGATCCCGTGGCCGTTATCCTGGACTTGGAGAATCGCCTCCTCCGGACTTACCGAGATGCGCACTCTTGCAGTGTTGCTACCTGAGTGCCGGTGAATATTGTTCAAACTCTCCTGGACGATGCGGAAGAATGCAAGCTCCACGTCTGGCGATAGCCTGACCGAGCCTTGAGGAAGGTCAAGGTCCACATTGATTCCTGTCCGTTCCGAAAATCGGATCACATGCCAACGCACCGCGGCCAGCAGTCCCATGGTATCGAGATCTGGCGGGTGCAGCAGATGGGAGAGATTGCGAATTTCCTGCGAGGCGCGGTCTGACAAATCCCAGCATTCCTGAAGTATCCTGGCCGTTTTCTTGGGATCGGAAAGCCCTCCACTCTGGAGCGTGGCGAGGCCCAGAGCGATTCCGGAAAGCGTTTGCGCTGTACTATCATGAAGCTCCCTGGCAATTCTCCGTCGTTCTTCATCTTGCATTCTCAACAGACGGCCAGAAAGCTTACGGAGCGCATCTTCGGCTTCTTTGCGCTCCGTCATATCGCTCTCGATTTGAAGCCATCCCAGAGGTTTACCACTATGGTCGCGATCTATCGTCCAATGGCTACTGACCGTTATGAACGTGCCGTCCCTTCTTTTGTGAAGGATTTCACCCTCCCAGTGGCCGGCACGAAATAATGCCTCTCTGGTTTCCGCAAAAGACAGCGGGAACTTCGTTTCGAGCAGCGAATAAAGAGATTGGCCCACCGCTTCGGCCTCCGGCCAGCCATACATCCTTTCCGCGCCTTCGTTCCAGCAAGAAACTCTTCCATCGAGTTCCAATACTAAGATAGCGTCGTTGGCCAAGTCGATGAGTTTGGCCTGCCTCTCGATGGTTCGCGTGATCTTCGGATGCGCCCGAGTGGTTTCATAGGCCACCGCCACGCACTGGCCGGGTAATGGCAATATCTTTACCGCGAAGATCCCCGCCGAGAGGTCCTCGTCCCCGCACTCAATCGGACCCAAATTCTTGACTTTGCCAGTTTGCGCAACCTCACGGAGATCATCTTCCAAGCAGGAAAGTTTCTTCAGCACCGTTTCTCCCCCGATTCTCCGCGAATCATCCGTTCCAAAATCGCTCAAGATAAGCTTGGGCATGGCTTCTGAACCTTCCAGTCGCCAGACAGCAAACCCGATTTGGAGCTTTTTCAAAAGTTCGATGGTAAGGGAAAGGGATTGTTCGACCGTTGCGAGTGTTTGAGGCGAATCCTGGGGTTCTGGAGCTGGCATTGCACGTCCTCCGGCCTCCAGGGATCTGGAGCGATCGCCCTGGTGTTTGTATCCTCTCCCCCGCATCAAGGACCAACCTTCATATTGTGCATGAAAGCGAGAGATTTTTATAGTCTCGGCAGTGCCCTCGTGAGTGGAACTGTTTTGGGAGGAGCTCCGCAGGCATTTTCCCACTTGTTCGCAAGGGCAAACCAAGAATGAGTTTGGCGGGAAATTTGAGGCAGAGAGTTGCTCTATTTGTCGAGCCGTTGGAACAGAATTCTGTTATTGAATTGGCAGAGAGGCAAGCCAACCCTTCGCCACTTTGCCTCCTGCCTTCCGAGCCCGCCCACGGAATCCCGGAAACGGCCGTGGCGCATCAGATCGAACAGGCCGCCGAAGCACATTCGGGGCGCTTGATGTCGTGCGAGGGGCAGCCCTTTCGTCTATTCATAATCTATTGCGTCGCCCGCCGGTCCGGGTAACGTTTCGCCAGCTTGCTTCCACATCGCAATCGAACGGCTGGGCAGGCTCGAAGTCAATGAGTCAGCCTGCGGCGACCGTTCTTTACTTTGAAATCTGGGACCCTTCTTCAGCATTTGCCTTGGGAAGAGATATGGTGAGATTTTTTCCTTGGAGAGAAGCTTTTGCCTTGTCAGGGACCACATCCGCGGGCAGGTCGATAATACTGAGTAAGCGCAATGAAGCCTGGAGGCCAGTTCCTCCATCGCTTTGGGATGTCTCTTCTCTCTTGCCGTTGATAATGATACGGCGGGTCTCCGCGCCGATTTTCAAGTCATCCGCGCTGAACCCTGAAATGGTAGCCCGAACCGTTATTGCGTCATTCGACTCAGAGATCTTCTCATTCAAAGGGTGCGCCATTTCTGCTTCAGCGCGAAGCCAATCAGCCAGGTCCTGCCCGTCTTCTCCTCCACGGGCATCAAAGAGTTCATAAGCTCGGCGCGCAATTGATTCCTGAACCTCTCCGAAGAACTGGGCGAACTCGCCGCCGGTAAATAGGGGAGGCTCCTTTGCATGATCTTCCCTGGGAAGGGCGACTCTCTCTTCCTGCAATTGCCGCTTCGAACCCAATACGTTCATAGTTTTCTCCTGATTGAAATTAGGCTTCCGGATGCCTGTAATCGCCAGTTTTTCGGCTTTATAAGTGTCGCCTTATGACCATTCTTCCGGTACTATGCAGTGCGGTCCATTCTGGCCAGGCACTTTTCGGACTGGCGTTTATCTCTGTCTGGATGGATTTTTCTGAGGCTGCGGCGGAGCCTGCAGCGGGCTCGCATAAGCCGCGACTTCACGGCTGACCTGGAAAGTCCAAGCGTCTCGGCAGTTTCTTGGACGGAAAGTTCTTCCAAATTTCGCAATTGGAACGCGCTGCTGAGTTTGGGGCCAAGGTTTTCCATCGCCAAGGCTAGCGTTTCCTCGAACTCGACTTCGGCGTAGCGTTTTTCAGGATCGTGCTGGCAGTCCTCGATTTCTCTAAAGACCACGGTGTCTGCATCCAGCAGTAAGACCTCGTCCAAAGACACCACCTTGGCGGAACGGCTCTTGCGTAGTTTCATCAAAGCTTCGTTCATGACGATTCTTACCAGCCAGGTATAGAAGCGCGATTTCCCCCGGAATACCCTCATATTACGATAAGCCTTCAGCAGCGCTTCTTGCGAAGAGTCCTCGGCATCCTCACGGTTTCCAGTTATTCTGAGCGCCAAACGATAGATGCTCCTGTAGTATTGGTTTGCGAGGACGGAGAAAGCCTCGGCATCTCCCATCTTGGCCGCATCCACCAGCAAGAGCTCATCAGTTAAGTGTGTAGTCATTATTTCGTCACCTCACAGAAGATTGCAACTAATGCAACACAATGCCAAATTACTAGGTCATCAATTCTCTAACAATCCAGCGAAGCTCGTAGTTAGGGGAGAAAGTCACCGTAGCAAGGGGTTCGCCTGCCAATCCCATTTGATTTGGAATTTCCGTCTTGAGTTCGGGGCCAAGCGATAACGTCCGCCTGTTCGCCTCAGTATGCCACCCTCCAGCCTGGTTCTGGTTTCGAGTCCGAAGTCTTTTCGGCGGAATCACGGCGGTCCGCTCCCAAGATTGTTTGAACAATTCTGTGCGGCCGAGTGCGCGTTTTCGAGGACGGAGCAACCCCTCAGACAATTACCGCCCGAACGATCTCCAGCCGAGCCAGCACCGCTTAGATTCTGTCCGTTTTGTCTTTCCACTGTCTGTACTACTTTGCTCATTGCACTGGTCAAAATGACTGTGACCGCGGTGATCCTTTCGTGGCCTTAACCAATACGGAGGTGTGCACAAACGCACAGACACCTGGTCACAATCGGGCAGACGCCCGCCTTCGTTGCGTCTATGATGTTGCTTGTGGGGAAGCAAGAGGGCTGCGGTTTGGACGAGTCCACCAGCTTCCTCTTACAAATGAGGTGAGACGTGGAAACCATATTGATTGTTCTTTTGGTGGTGTTTTTGCTCGGTGGTGGAGGCTGGGTATATACTCGCTAGCGAAGATAGCGTCCGGCGGTGCTTCGCCAACGGTCCAAACAAAAATCTGACCGTTTGGTCAGATGTGAACACGCAATTCATTCGGGAAGCACGCATGCTACAAACAGATCGCTGGCGTGCAGAGTTGAGCCGACAGAGTCTCCAGGAACTTCCAGTCGGCGGCGATGATCAGCTAGCCCCAAATGAGAGTTGGAGTAGGAGATAATGGTTGTTGCCCATGGCAAGGTGGTAGAAGCCACGAGACTGGCGAGACTGGCAAGCCGTGCGGCGGCCAGCAGGGTGGCGGAAGCTATGATCTGTAGCTATGGGCTCATTGCTTGTTGGCTGAGAACATTTGAGTGAGAAGGTAGTCGCTACGGCAAACTGACCCACTACCGTTTTTTTGCCGTAGTATGTATAATAGTATTATCGGTTTTTATAGAGGCCTCTGCCTGGAAATGGATAAGCACCGAGCGGTACGGCGGGTCGCTAGCTCGCGGGTCTTGGCTTACGGCCCGCTTAACGTTGCCTTGAGATTACCGTTCCGGAGTCGTCATAACGACTTTTTTTCTTTATGTTAGGGATATTGAACGGAGTGGTGGACCCCGGAAGTTTCATTAGTAAATCAAGGGCCAAGGAGTTGGAATACGTCGCGGTCGTGCACACCCAATCGATCCCGAAGCCCAAGCCCCTCTGATGCATACCCGGAGAGTTTGTAAGGAGTCGATCACACCCATGCGAGGAAGGAATTACTGGATAATGACGTTATTTCACATCGTGCGGAAATGGGTTGCGGGCTAAGTGCAATGAATTGAAGCAGTCGGCGTTTGGCCTCTTATTTGCTCAGTTTATCATTGGCAACGGCAATAAATGCAGAGTTTGGAAGGGATAAAAATGAAAGCCTACGTCGTCATGTTCCTGGCGTTCTTTGTTCCGGCCGTCGCTGTGGCATTTAACCCAGCAAATATTGGTGAATTATGGGGAGGAATCGCCAAGGTCTTTTTCTTGGTTGTCCCCGTCGTTTTCATCGTGGGCTCAGCGATAGGCCTCGTCTCCCGATACCGGGCGTGAAGGCCGTAAAGTTGGCATCTGCCAGCCTCCCGGGCAGATGAATCCTCAGTCTGACCGGCAATCTTATCCTTTTCTCGACGCTAATTTGTAGTTTCCTCCAATCAAACATAAGATAGATATCTCGATACATCTGGATACTTGCCGTGGATACTGGCAAACCGAATCAAAGCCTCTGGAATGCTTGGGATAAGCGCCTCAAGGCACTTAGAAATATTCCCCCAGTGCTCCGCATGGTTTGGGAATCTGGGCCGTTGGTGGTGGTTTCAGGCGCCGCCCTGCGGCTTGTAGCCGCGCTGATTCCTCTGGCCCTTCTTGCCGTGACACGATGGATCATCAACGCCGTCGTGGATCACGTTGCGAAGGGTGGAGCCCTTCCTAACCGGTTCTGGTGGGTGGTAGCGCTGGAATTCGGCTTGGCCGCGTTCGGCACGGGTCTGGCCCGCGGAATCGATTATTGCGACGCCTTGTTGGCAGACAAGTTTACCCTCCACATTACCGTCCGAATCATGGAGCACGCCTCGAGTCTGGACCTTGCATTGTACGAGGACCCTGTTTTCTACGACAAGCTGGAGCGGGCCCGGGTCCAGTCCACCGACAGGCTTGGAATGATTCAAGCGACCGGCCGTGTTCTGCAGCAGTTCATCACCACCGTCACGCTCGCGGCTGGTATTTTTGTCTACTCACACTGGCTGCTGCTGGTGCTCATTGTGTGTGTCGTTCCAGCCTTCCTGGGTGAGAGCCATTTCGCGTTTTTGGGTTACTCACTTGCCTTCCGCCAGACGCCAGTCCGCCGCCAATTGGATTATCTGCGCGTGCTCGGAGCCAGTAAGGACAGCGCCAAGGAGCTGAAGCTGTTCGGCCTCAGCTCATTTCTAACGGACCAGTTCAAAGGACTTTCCAAGAAGATCTATCAGCAAAACGTCGAACTTGCCAAGCGCCGGCTCTGGGCCACCTGCGCCCTTTCCTTACTCAGTACCGCCGGTTACTACGGCGCATATGCTTGGGTGATTTACAAGACGGTTGCTGGAAAATTCCGCGTTGGCACTCTCACCTTTCTGGCCGGGGCGATTGCGGGCGCCAGCACCAATATCCAGTCGATTTTTTCCACACTTTCCAGCATCGCGGACCAGGCGCTTTTCCTAACCGACCTGATCGATTTCTTTGCCATGAAGCCGACCGTCACATCGAAGCCGAATGCGATCCCAGCGCCTCGCCCCATCCGCAGCGGCTTCGAATTCAATCATGTCTCCTTCGTTTATCCGGGCACGTCGCGCTTGGTGCTCGATAATCTGAATTTCCGGTTCGAACCGGGTGAGCGAATCGCCTTAATCGGGGAAAATGGACAGGGCAAGACGACGATCGTTAAGCTGCTCACTCGACTCTACGACCCCACCTCCGGTCAAATTCTGCTGGATGGAATCGACCTCCGGGAATACAACCTGGAAGACGTTTGCAGCCAGATTGCCGTCATTTTCCAGGATTTCATGCGCTATGACCTGACGGCCTCAAAAAACATTGCAGTGGGCCTCATTGCAGAGCAGACGAATCGCCCCAGGATTGAGGCTGCGGCCCGCAAAAGTCTTGCGCACCACGTGGTCTCAAGGCTTCCGGCGGGTTATGAGCAAATGTTGGGCCGGAGATTTGAAGGCGGTGTCGATCTTTCGGGCGGGGAGTGGCAGAAAATGGCATTGGCGCGGGCCTATCTTCGGGACGCCCAGATCCTGATTCTCGACGAGCCAACCGCCTCACTGGATGCGCGTTCGGAACATGAGGTTTTCGAACGGTTCGCCGAACTGACTGCGGGCAAGATGGCTCTACTCATCTCACACCGGTTCTCTACCGTCCGGATGGCGGATCGAATTCTTGTTCTTGAAAACGGCAGAATCGCCGAAGAGGGCAACCACACCCAGTTGGTTGCCCAGCGTGGCCGTTACTCGGAAATGTTCGAACTACAGGCTGCAAACTACAGGTAATCATCGAAATGGCGGAAGACCACGCGTTTGAACCTGAACATTCCAAAGGAATCCCGCTGGTACCCCCGTCTTCTCCGGCCCCGGGTAGCATTCCGCAAGAAATACCCCCTTTTGATGTTGAGTCTGAAAGAGGACTCCGCGAGGAGGCTTCACGCCAAGCAGGCCAATGGAGTCTTTGCCCGAAGCGGAAGCGTTGCCCTGTGATGAAAGTCAAGTGGCGCGAGGCCAAAGAAACAATCGAAAAAGCCCTCCAAGAGATTGGGAAAGCTTCTTCCGGCCTGGGCCAGTTATCCGGCGAGGAGAGCTGGCTCGTCGAGAACGAACGGTTATTACGTTCAGCATTTCGGGAAACGCGGCGGGCGGGCGTGTTCAGCCGCGATCTCCCCCAGGTGGAGATTGGAGAAGGAGATGAGCGTCAGAGAGTGCCTCGCGGTTACACGGCGTCAGTAGATTTTCTTCATGCAGTGGCTTTCGCCTTTGACGAGGGCGCTTTCGACGTCTACTTCAGTGCTGTCCAGGAAGGAACGGCTTTTGAGATCGGCGAATTGTGGGCCCTCCGGCCCCTGATGCAGCTCGCCATGCTGGAGAAAATTGCCGCGAGATCCAGGCGCCTCCGTAACGAAGCTACCGATTTCACTCCCGCCGCAAAAGCAAATCAGCAGCAGGAAACTGATATTCCGCTTTCACGTTTGATCATCAGTTTGCGTGAAATCGCTGATGCGGAATGGGAAGACCTGACCGAACAGTCAAGCGAGACGGAACGCTTGCTGCGCCAGGACCCCGCCGGCGCTTATTCCCGCATGGATTATGAGAGCCGCAATTTCTATCGCGGCGCCGTGCAGCAGTTGGCTTCCAACTCCAAGGACAGTGAATCAGAGATTGCCCGGAAAGCCCTTGTCTGCGCTCAAACCGCACAGAAAAGATGGAACTCCGAGTCCCGGCAAGCCAAGCGCCGCAGCCATGTGGGGTACTATCTGATTGACAAAGGCCGGCCGCTCCTCGAGCGCGAGATCGGCTACCGGCCACCGTTGGGCAGGCAAATCCAGAGAGCCATTCAGCAGGGACCGGGTCCGGAAATATTCTACCTGGTCGGGATTGAAGTGGTGATGTTTGCCATCATAGCCTTCGTTCTTAGCGGACTCCGGACGGATGTGCCGCTTTGGGGGACGCTGCTTCTCCTATTGATTCCGGCCAGCGAATCTGCCATCGGAGTCATGAACCAATTGGTTTCATTCCTGTTGCCGCCATGCCTAATGGCCAAATTGGACTTCTCCCGCGGCATTCCGGAGGAATGCGCCACCGTAGTGGCAGTTCCCACTTTGCTCATCAATGAGCCGCAAGTCCGGCAATTGGTTCGCGACCTTGAAATCCGCTATCTGGGCAATCGAGACACGAATCTCCACTTTGCCCTCCTCACCGATTCTCCTGATTCTCCGAAGATGTCCGATGACCAGGATGTCCTGGTGGAGCTCTGTTCTGAATTGGTGAAGGGGCTGAATGAAAGATACCCGGAGCGGTCGGGTGGGCGGTTCTTCCACCTTCATCGCCTTCGAACCTACAACGCCAGCGAGGGCGCCTGGATGGGCTGGGAGCGGAAGCGAGGAAAGTTACTGGACTTCAACAGCTTGCTGCGAGGAGGATTTGATAGTTTTCCCGTCAAAACCGGCGATCTCTCCCTTCTTCCTAAAATCCGGTATGTCATTACTCTGGATGCAGACACCCAATTGCCCAGAGAGTCGGCACACCGTCTTGTTGGCGCCATGTCCCATCCGTTGAACCGCGCGGTGATTGATCCAGCCACCAACACCGTCGTCGAAGGTTATGGCATTCTTCAGCCAAGAGTCGGAATCAGTGTTCGATCCGCCAATCGATCTCGCCTGGCCAATATTTACTCCGGGGAGACGGGGTTTGACATTTACACAAGGGCGATTTCAAACGTCTATCAAGATCTCGTGGGAGAAGGCAGTTTTACCGGCAAAGGAATCTACGAGGTGGATGTCTTTCAGCGCGTGCTCGCCAAGCGATTCCCGGTCAATTCGATTTTGAGCCACGACCTCATCGAAGGGGCGTATGCTCGTGCGGGGTTGGTTTCTGACGTGGAAGTCATCGATGACTATCCATCCCACTTCAGCGCCTATAGCCGGCGAAAGCACCGGTGGGTGCGTGGAGACTGGCAGATCATGCGCTGGCTGCTTCCACGAGTTCCTGATTATTCCGGCAAAAATGTCCCGAATCCAATCAACGTCATGTCCCGGTGGAAAATTCTGGATAATCTGCGGCGAAGCCTGGTGGAATGCGCCACTTTTGCGCTGCTCTTGGCGGGTTGGTTCTTCCTGCCGGGCGGGGCCACTCATTGGACTGTGGCTGTTCTTGTCCTTCTGCTGATTCCCTCTTATCTTCGGCTGCTATTGTCGCTCCCCCAAGTATTTCGTGTTGAAAACCTGTCCGGACATCTCGCCGAGGTCGCGGATGGCTTTGTGGCCGATCAATTGAGCGTTTTTATGCTATTGGCATTCGTGGCGCACCAGACCTTGGTGACCCTGGATGCCATTGTTAGGACCGTGGTCCGCCTCGCTATTACGCATCGCAGACTTCTGGAGTGGGTGACTGCTGCCGAATCGGAAACCGAAACCAAGAAACGAACTGCGGTTGACTTTTATTTGAAATGGACGCCCTTGGTTTCACTTGCGATCGCTTTGTCTCTCGGCGTCTTGCGGCCTAAATCGCTGCTGATCGCATCCCCCATTTTGCTGCTCTGGGCTCTATCTGGCATTCTTTCCCAATGGCTGAACAGGCCATTGCGCCCTGGAAAGGCCAAAATCACCGGGGATGATGAGATTTTCCTGCGCCACGCCGGGATGCAGACCTGGCGTTTCTTCCGGACATTTAGCAATGCGGAAACCAACTGGCTGGTTCCGGATAATTTTCAGGAGGAACCCCGCTCGCTTGCGTTTCGTATTTCCCCGACGAATCTCGGCCTTTTGCTCAATTCCCGTCTGGCCGCCTGGCATCTTGGCTACCTAAGCCTACCTGAGTTTGTGAGTGAAACTGAGAAGTGCCTGGAGAGCGCGCTTCGTCTCCCCCGTTTCAGGGGGCACTTCTTGAATTGGTGCGATATTCAGACTCTTCAGCCTATTGAGCCCCTATTTGTTTCCACGGTCGACAGCGGAAATCTGGCCTGTTGCCTGTGGACTCTTAAGCAAGGCTGCTTGTGGATGGCCGGACAGCCCATTTTCGGGCCGGGACTGTGGCAAGGAATCAACGACTATCTGAAACTAATTATCGAGCTTGCGAATACAACTTCTGCAGGTCCCCAAGTGGTTTTTGCCAAGGACAAGCTGGAGTCCTGGATGGACCAGCCGCGGATAGACTCTGCGGATTGGTTAAGGGACTTGCCTTCACTAGAACGGATCCTTTCCCGGCTTCGCGAAGCGCTTTTGCACAGCGTGGAGCCGGGTTCGAAGGATCTTCAATGGTGGGTGGAAGAGACAACCATCAGATTGGCAGAGCAGCGCAAGGCGCTTCTTGCTTTGGCCCCTTGGCTCTCGGCCGATTATCGCCCGTTGCTAGATTGCCCAGAGTTAGGACTTCAAGGCGCCGCCAGCCTTCTGACTCTCAACTCCCTGCCTTCATTCCTGAGGAGTTTGACCAGCAAGCTGAAGGCGGTTTGTGAAAGGCGTAATACGGCGAAGGAAATCGTGGCCGCGGCGCAATCCGTCAGAGGATTAATTCCCGCATCGATTCGCGAGGCGGAGAGCCTTGGGATGAAGCTTCAGGCGCTCGCAGCCCAGGCGGATGCCCTGGTTTGCGAGATGGATTTTGGATTTCTATATAATCCGAAGAGGAAAGTGCTTTCCATCGGCTTTGACATAACCGGTCAACAGCTTGAAAAGAGTTGCTATGAATTGCTAGCCTCTGAGGCGAGGACTGCCGCGTTTATCGCCATCGCCAAAGGAGATTTGCCCCAGGAAAGCTGGTTCCACCTGGGGCGCGCGCACACACGGTGCAGTGGCCGGCAAGTGCTCTTCTCCTGGTCCGGGACGCTCTTTGAGTACCTCATGCCGGCGCTATGGATGCGGACCTACCCCCGCACCGCCCTGGACCAGACCTTGCGCTCAGTGGTGGTCTGCCAGCGGAAGGTCTCAAAGCAGAAGCGGATACCTTGGGGAATTTCAGAATCGGCCTGCAATGAGAGAGATGACGATGGGCACTATCAGTATCATGCTTTTGGCTTGCCGGCTCTGGCGCTAAGGCCGCGGCCCATCAAAGGCCGGGTCATTTCTCCTTATGCATCGTTTCTTGCCCTGGGCGTCGATGCTCCCATTGCCATCAAAAACCTTCGAGCGATGAAGGAAATGGGTTGGCAAGGTTCTCTAGGCTTCTATGAGGCAGCGGACTTCACACCTTCCCGAGTTGAGAGGCCGGAGGGTTATGAGCTCGTGCGCTGTTGGATGGCACACCACCAGGGGATGATTTTGGCAGCCGCATGCAACTTGCTGAATGATTCGGTGATGCAGAGTCTATTTCATGCTGAGCCGATGGTGGCTTCAACCGAACGAATACTGCATGAAAGGGTTCCCCGCTCGGTCTTGATTGAACCCTCTGAGCCGCGAGAGAATCAGGAATCCTGACCGGGTTTATTCATGAGGTCTAATTCGAGGACTGGGATGGCGCGGTTTCAACCGTGCTCTCCCGGTCACCGCCCCAAGCCTACCAATTATCCAGGCCCGGCGGAAGAATTTCACGGAAATAAGTGTTCAGGATTGCGAGATCATCGTCACGGACTGCCATGCGGTGTCTCAACCGAATTCGGCCAGAGAGCGGCAAGGAACATCAGTTGCATGCCGCACCATGTTTCCTGGTGATATCCGTCATCTACATGCTGAGCCTTTCGCCACGCACGGTTAAAAGCCAGACGGCGCCTCCTGGAACCGCCATGGAAACCATTTCCATCAACTCGCAAGCGCCCTCTCATCCGTTCCCCCATTACTGGGAACGCATGTTTGGCTCCGGGCGCGCCATCCTTTCGCTCCGCGAAAGCTATCGCCGGGATCTGCGCTCCGTGAAGGAAGCTACGGATTTTGAATACATTCGCTTTCACGGCATTTTGGATCACCAGGTTGGGCTGTACGGCGAGGATGTGCAAGGTAAACCCGTTTATAACTTTTCCTACGTCGATCAAATCTACGATGGATTGCTGGCGAGCGGCGCGCGCCCTTTCGTTGAAATCAGCTTCATGCCCAAGGAACTTGCAGCGAACCTTACGGTCCATCCGTTCTGGTATCACCCTTACCCCTCACCCCCCAAGGACTGGAATCGCTGGTCAAATCTGGTCCAGACTTTTGTTCATCATCTTGTGGATCGATATGGGATCGATGAAGTTTCCCACTGGTACTTCGAAGTGTGGAATGAGCCGAACATCGACTTCTGGTCGGGTGAACCCAAGGAATCGACTTATTACCATCTTTATGACGTAACGGCGCGCTCCATCAAGAGCGTCAACCCGCGGTTGAGAGTAGGAGGACCTGCGACCGCTCAGGCCGCCTGGGTTGACCGGTTCATCAAGCACTGTGCGGAGGAGAATGTGCCCGTGGACTTTGTGTCCACCCACGTTTACGCCAACGATAGCGCGGAGGATGTGTTCGGGACGCACGAAGCGATCCCGCGGGACCAAATGGTCTACCGGGCGGTTAAAAAAGTTCACGATCAGGTCAAAGCTTCCGCCAAGCCGGACCTGCCCGTCATCTTCTCTGAGTATAATGCCACTTACAAAAACAACGTTCAGATCACCGACTCTCCATTCATGGGGCCCTGGCTGGCCCACACCATTGCCCAATGTGACGGGCTGGTGAACATTCTGAGTTATTGGGCGTTCTCCGACGTGTTTGAGGAACAGGGTGTTGTGAAGCGGCCGTTTTACGGGGGATACGGTTTGATTGCGGCTGGCAACATCCCCAAAGCGGCTTTCAATGACTTCAAGTTGCTGCATCAACTTGGAAATGAGCGGCTCGCCGTCGATTCCGATTCGGCGCTCGTCACACGGCGGCCGGATGGATCACTGGTCATTGCGGTTTGGAATTACTCGCCCCCTGAAAAGGCCGGACCGGCCAAGCAAGTGATGCTGTCATTTCGCGGCCTCCGAGGCGACCACAGCGCCCGTGTTCAGATTGTCGATCGGGATCGCGGCTCACCTCTGGCAATGTGGGAAGCCCTGGGCCGGCCGGACTTCCCGTCGCGTCAGCAGCAGGAGCAATTGCGTGATGCCGCCAAATTATCACCACCGCAAGTTGTGGCTTTGTCAGGCAGTGATCCAGCCACGATGACTCTGACTCTGCCACCGTATGCGCTGGCGCTGGTCGAGATCGGCAAGTGAACCGCACAATTTGCAAATCCCAATCTGCCGTTAGCGTTCGGCGGCGCTTTTGCCCGGGCGTTCGCCGAGCCGAGTTCGCGCATTCTTTTTTGGAATTTCAAGAACCAGGTCTGCGATTTTACGCCCCGCGGAAAGGTTCTCAACCGCGACTTTAAGTGAGGTCCCGTGTTAGGGATTAGGTGAGCCAAATGCCTTCTGGAGCAGCCTTGAGAATTTTGGAAATGGAGCAAAAAGCTACATCTTTTTCCGCCGCTTGCCAATCCCGAGGGAATACCGCCCCGCAAACCCATGAAAACGGAAAAGTAAAAAATTCTGTCTCACCCGTCTCACCTGTCTCTCTTGTCTCATCCGGTTCTGCTACGCTTCGAAGGATGATAACGGCAGGGCGCCGCCAGAATTGCAAACTTTCACACCTACAATCGTGGCCTCGCCTGGCTCTGCCTCCGGCATGGTACGAGGGTTTACCGCCGTTAGCCGTGCCCCAGTGCGTGACCGGGTTGATTTTTTCGGACTTTCGATTCGACCTTAAGGCGATTATCCGGCAACCTGGGCAAAAGCAAATCGCATCCAAGTGTATAGAGCGCCGACGTTCGAATGGCTGGGACGTGAGCCTGCCTGTCCATTTTTATGAAAAGTTTTGTTGTGGTTCAGCCGATATGGTCTCAGAAGAGGCCCAAGTCCGGTCATGGCCGCGCGGAAGGGTTCTCCGCCGGACGATCGAAGGCTTATCAGACTCCCTCCGCTGAGAATCCTAATGGCGTCAGTGGTGAGCCACTTCGCCGGCAGAGTCTCCTCGCCGGGAATTGAAAGCTCCTTGCGAGATGGCAGGTTCAGGATGACAAGAAGTTTTGAAAGAGCGTTGAAGTCTGTTGTGCCACAGGATTGCACTGAACTGGCCGGGAAGAACTGTCAGAATTTTCGTTTCATTCCAGAACTGCCGTTGTTCCGGTTTTCGGGACACGGCCTGGCTGTGTTTTTCTTCCTTCTCGTTTGCTTGCCAATCTTGGGCACAGTCCAAGCCCGCGCATCGCAACATCTGAACATGAAGCCAACCCGGGCACCAGGGCTGTCCAAGCTCAATAATGATTTAATCGATGACATTTCCCGCCGCTCTTTCCGCTATTTCTGGGATAACACGAACCCTGGCACCGGCCTGGTCCTGGACCGGGCGCGGACTGACGGCGAGCCGGAAGATAATCCTAATCATGAGCGTGTTGCCAGCATCGCGGCCACGGGCTTTGGATTGACCGCGTTCTGTATTGCCGCCGACCACCGTTGGATCAGCCAGGAGATGGCGCGGGAAAGGGTGCTCGCGGCGTTGCGCTATTTTTATTACCGGGCGCCGCAGGAACACGGCTGGTTCTACCACTATCTGGATTCCGTCACCGGCCAGAGGCGCTGGAACAGCGAAGTTTCTTCGATTGATACATCCCTGCTGCTGGCCGGCGTCCTCACAGCTCGCGAATACTTCGGCAATGACCCGGAAATTGTCCAGCTTGCGACGGGTATTTATGACCGCGTTGATTTCCCTTGGATGATGGATGGAAGTGAAACCTATTTTTCACACGGTTGGACGCCTCGGGGCGGATTCCTGCGCTACCGCTGGGATACGTATAGTGAGCTCATGATTCTTTACGTGCTTGGAATCGGTTCGCCGACTCATCCCATTTCGCCTACCACCTGGTTCTCCTGGAAACTTCCGGTGGAGGAAGTGGGTGGCTATACTTATGTGGGCGGTGGGCCGCTCTTTATTCAGCAATATTCCCAGGCTTGGATCGATCTTCGCGACCGGGTGCCGGACGATCCATCCAACGGAGCCTTCGTCCCCCACGTCAATTATTTCGCCAATTCGGTGGCCGCCACACGCGCTCAACAACACGTGTTCAGTGATTTGCTCTCCCACAAATTCCCCGGATATTCTGCAAACATCTGGGGGTTGACCGCCTCGGAAAGCAGCAAGGGTTACGTGGGCTGGGGGGCATCTCCCAACGACCCCCGGATTGACGGCACGGTGGTCCCGAGCGCTGCCGCCGGCTCGTTGATGTTCGCGCCGGACATCTGCATTCCCGCCTTGCGCTCCATGCTGGTGCGCTACGGCAAGAAGATTTACGGGCGCTACGGCTTTGCTGACGCTTTCAATCCAAGCACGGGTTGGGTGAGCCCCTACGTGATTGGCATCGACGTGGGCATCACTTTGCTCAGCGCGGAGAACCTGCGAACCGGGAACGTGTGGCATTGGTTTATGAGCAATCCGGAGCCGGAGCGGGCGCTTGACCTTGTGGGTCTCGTAAAAAAGCAAGTTCAGACGGACCTTAGCGCAAGTTTGGGGCCCAATGCCCCTTCCAAAGGGGCTGCCGCCAAGCCTGAAAATAATCCGGAAATCTTCATCACGCCGGACCCTATGATCCCCGCATCAAGCTTCCAATTCAAGATTCCAGTTCCCGCCCTGTGGATTCAGCGGAGCTCATCTCAACCTGAAAATTCCAGCAAAAATCCAGATTCTCAAGCCCCCCATCAACAGTAATAGCCGGTGAGCCACATGAATCGTGCGGCGCCTTCAGCGGTTGGTGAGGAGCGCCTTCAGGCAGGATGTCGTGGCCAGAAATTCAAAGGCTTCCAGGGCTGCTTCGAGCGGAAAAGTTCGTGAAACCATCTGCCTCACGCGGACGCCACGACGGCTCAGCAGGTCGAGCCCAGTCCGGAAGTTGCCACACCGCGATCCAAGCAGCGTAACCTCATCGACCACTAATTTCGCTGTATCAAAACACGCTGGTTGATGGAAAGTTGATTTCATCACCACCGTTCCACGCGGCTCAACCAACCGCAATGCCTCCTCCAGTCCTTGAGGAGAGCCGGTAGCATCGACAACAATGGGGAAACTTTTCGGCGGAAGTCTGTCCTCTTTTGGAGCTTCCGGACTGGGGGGCGCTACCCGCACGGTGTTCAAACCCCAACCCCGCGCAAGCTCCAACTTCCATGCGGTCCGCCCGATCACAGTGGTCTTCGCTCTTGCTTGGCTGAGCACTTGCGCCACCAGCAGGCCGAGCCGCCCATCGCCCAGGACAGCAACGCGCATTCCGGCGGGAATTGTGATTTGCTCCAGAATTTCCGCCGCTGCGGCAAGAGGCTCCACGAAAACGGCCTCTTCGTCCGGCAAATGCGCCGGGAGTTCGTGCAGATTTTCCGCAGGCATCGCGACGAACTCGGCAAATGCTCCCGGGCGGTTGATAATGCCCATCACGACGCGATGCGCGCAATGGCGGCCAAGGCCGCGGCGGCACCAGTCGCAGCGCCTGCAGGTGACGTTGATCTCGCTGGCGACCCGTTTGCCAATCCAGCTTGCCTGCTCGCACTCCACGACCTCGCCGACAAATTCGTGCCCGGGAATCCCCCTGAAACCCGAGTAACCCTTAAGGATCTGCAGGTCGGTGCCGCAAATTCCTGCAACACTCACACGAATCAGCGCCTCGCCGGGCCCCGGCCGCGGAGTCTCAACTTCACGCATTGAAAGACGCCCGTCAAAGTAGACCGATTTCATCGTTATCAGCGCCGGAAGTGAAAAGTATCGTCCAGCGGACAGATCTCGCACACCCTTCTTTCAAACAGTGCGATGCCTTTCCATTTCTCAAGTCGTACTCAGGAATAGTATCTTTGAGCAGCCAGTGCTGAGAACGGCCCAGCTTAGAGCCGCTGTGCGCGCGGCCATTCTAGACCCTACCTGAGTGGCGGGCCACGCCATGCTTGGCGCCGGGCCGGCTGGCGGCTGGCGGCCCAATAACAAATGAGAGGCCATGCAGGAATTCCAAGCATCAAATATTATGAAGAAAAACGCGCTAATTTTGAAGAACAACTTGCTCATCGCCTCAACACCAGCAACACATTCTTATGACCCATCATATTCAGCCTAACCTGTTCATGAGCCTTGGGGCTGTGCCGGCAGATACGGACAGTTATCGATTCAGCGTTTGGGCGCCCCGAGTTGACGCAGTAGAAGTGCAGATGATTTCTCCTCAGCAGCAGGTTGTCCCTTTGCAGAAAAACGAACGGGGCTACTTCACAGCGGTGGCTGGCGGAATCAAGGCTGGAAGTCTCTATTTCTATCGCCTGTCCAATGGTCTGGAGCGGCCGGATCCAGCCTCAAGGTTTCAACCCGACGGAGTTCACGGGCCTTCTCAGATCGTCGATACCCGCATGTTTTCGTGGAAGCCCAGCGATTGGCAGGGTCTTCCGCTTGAAGATTACATCATCTACGAACTTCACGTGGGCGCCTACACTCCCGAAGGGACATTCGAAGCGATCCTTGCACACCTTGATGAAATCAAGTCGCTCGGCGTTACGGCGGTCGAGATCATGCCAGTAGTCCAATTCCCCGGAGGCCGTAACTGGGGTTACGACGGCGTTTACCCCTATGCAGTCCAGAACACCTATGGCGGGCCAACCGGTTTGCAACGGCTGATCGATGCTTGCCACCAAAAGGGAATGGCGGTTGTCCTTGACGTGGTCTATAACCACTTGGGACCCGAAGGCAACTACCTTTCAGATTTTGGGCCTTATTTTACGGATCGCTACCGCACGCCGTGGGGACCGGCCATCAATTTTGATGGACCGGGGAGCGACGAGGTGCGGCGTTACTTCATGGAGAATGCTCTTTACTGGATCCAACAATTTCGGATTGACGCGCTCCGTTTGGACGCAATTCACGGCATCGTTGACCCCAGCGCTTATCCATTTCTCAGTGAACTTTCTGAAGCCGTTCACAATTTCGCAAAGAATTCAGGCAGAAAGATCCATCTGATTGCTGAAAGTGACCTGAACGATGTTCGGGTGCTGCGTGGCCGTGAGCTGGGCGGATACGGCATGGACGCGCAGTGGAACGATGATTTTCATCACTCCCTCCACGTCCTGCTGACGGGTGAAAAGACAGGCTACTACAAAGATTTTGGAAAAGTGAGCCACCTGGGTAAGGCGTTCCAGGAAGGCTTTGTTTATTCCGGGCAGTATTCGGCATTCCGGGAGCATCGCCACGGGAACTCCTCATTGGAAATTCCCGCCGGCCGGTTCGTTGTCTGCGCACAGAATCACGATCAAATTGGAAACCGCATGTTGGGTGAGCGCCTGGCTCAACTTGTTTCTTTTGAATCGCTGAAGCTTGCCGCAGGCGCGATCCTCTTATCGCCGTTCATCCCGCTGCTCTTCATGGGAGAAGAGTATGGCGAAACCGCTCCATTCCCGTATTTCGTCAGCCACTCGAACCCTGAGCTTATCGAAGCCGTCCGAAAGGGACGACATGAGGAATTTGCGTCCTTTGAATGGAGTCATGAAGCCCCGGACCCACAGGGTGAGCCAACTTTTGCGGCTGCAAAGCTCAATCACAGCGCGCGTCTTGCAGAACCCCACCGGACATTGCAGGAATTCTATCGCGAATTGATCCGGCTGCGAAACCAATGCTCCCCACTGAACCAGCTTAGCAAAGAATCTTGCGAGGCCATTTCATTTGAGGAAGAGAGAGTCCTCAGTCTGCGCCGTTGGAAGGGTTCGGCGGAAGCTCAGTTGATTTTCAGCTTCAATAGTTGTCAAACTTCAGTGACGTTGCCCATTCGGGGCGGAACGTGGCAAAAAGTGTTGGATTCTTCGGATAAGCGCTGGCGAGGACCCGGCAGCCTGACCCCGCCGGCACAAGACTCGGTGGGAGAGATCACGCTGATGATGCCCCCAACGGCCCTTGTTGTTCTGGTTCAAAATCCTCTTCGGGAGTTGTCATGAAATACGTCTGTATTCATTGCCATTTTTATCAGCCCCCGCGTGAGAACCCCTCCCTCGAAACCGTTGAACTGCAGGACTCGGCCTACCCTTACCACGACTGGAATGAGCGCATCACCGCCGAGTGCTACGCTCCCAATGCTGAGTCCCGCATCATGGACGGCGAAAACAGGATCGTCCAAATTGTGAACAACTATGAGTACATCAGCTACAACTTCGGGCCGACGCTTCTTTCCTGGATGGAACTGAACGCTCCCAAGGTATATGCAGCGGTGCTCTCCGCTGACCAGGCCAGCCAAGGCCGATTCACCGGTCATGGCTCCGCCCTGGCCCAGGCTTACAACCACATGATCATGCCTCTCGCCAACTCACGGGATAAATACACGCAAGTGATTTGGGGAATTCGAGACTTCGAACACCGCTTCGGACGGAAACCCGAAGGGATGTGGCTCCCAGAGACTGCGGTGGACCTTGAGACGCTGGAGGTTCTGTCGCAACTTGGGATCAAATTCACCATCCTCGCGCCGCGCCAAGCGTCCCGGGTCCGGAAGATTGGGAGCCGGTCCTGGAAGGACGTCAGCGGCGAGCAAATCGATCCGAAGGTGCCCTACCTGATGCGGCTGCCATCGGGGCACAGAATGAACGTGTTTTTCTACGACGGGCCTATCTCAAAAGCAGTTGCTTTTGAGGGTCTTCTGAACAATGGAGAAATTTTCGCACAGAAACTGCTGGGCGCATTTCCAGAAGATGATGGCAGCGGCTTACCCCAACTGGCTCACATTGCGACGGACGGCGAAACCTATGGTCATCATCACCGCTACGGAGAGATGGCCCTGACTTACGCGCTGCATTACATTGAAACGAACAAGCTGGCCCAAATCACCAACTACGCAGAATTCCTCGAAACGCGGCCTCCAACCCATCAGGTTGAAATCTTTGAAAACAGTTCATGGAGTTGCGTCCACGGCGTGGAACGATGGAAAAGCAACTGTGGATGCAATGGGGGACATGCCGGCTGGAACCAAGAGTGGTGCGCGCCTTTACGGGAAGCCCTGGATTGGCTGCGGGACGATCTGGCTCCAAAGTTTGAGGAGAAGGCCCGCGGTCTGCTCAAGGACCCCTGGGCGGCAAGGAACGGTTATATTGACGTCATTCTCGACCGCTCCGAGGAAAGCCTTGCCAAATTCTTCGCCCGGCACGCGGCCCGGGAACTGAGCGGCGAAGAGAAAATCACCACGCTCAAGCTTCTGGAGATGCAGCGCCACGCCATGCTGATGTACACGAGTTGCGGCTGGTTCTTTGATGAACTCTCCGGCATCGAAACGGTTCAGGTGATTCACTACGCCGGGCGCGCCATCTATCTCGCTCAGCAACTCTTCAATGGCTACAGCGAAACGCCCTTTCTGGAGCGGTTGGCAAAGGCTAAAAGTAATCTTCCTGAACACGGAGACGGCGCGCGGATCTATGAAAAATTCGTAAAGCCTGCCGTGATCGATTTCCTGAAGGTTGCCGCCCACTATGCGATCAGTTCGCTTTTTGAGCCCTACACGGATCACACGCGCATCTATTGCTACACCGTGGACCGGGATGAATATTCCAGTCCCCAGGCGGGAAAACTGAAACTGGCTCTGGGACGCGCCCGTTTCACATCTGCAATCACGCGCGATTCCTCCATGCTCAGTTTTGGCGTCTTGCATTTTGGCGATCACAACATCAGCGGCGGGGTGCGGTCCTCGCCGGAAAGCGAAACCTACCAAGCGCTGGCTAAGGAATTGTCAGAAGCCTTCTCCAGAGCGGATATTCCGGCAGTCCTGCAGCTCCTCGAAAAAGAATTTGGCAAGAACATCTATTCCCTCAAGATGCTCTTCCGGGATGAGCAGCGCAAGATTGTGAGGCTGATTCTGGACACGGTGCTGGAAGAAGCCGAAGCCGCGCACAGCCAGATTTATGAAAACCATGCGCCTTTGATGCGTTTCCTCTCGGACCTTGCGGTTCCACTTCCCACCGCTTTCCGCACCGCTGCGGCAGTGGCCTTGAACAGCCAGATGCGAAAAGCCTTTGCGGCCGGCGAGTTCGATGCGAACCGCATCCTCAGCCTCTCGGATGAGGCGAAATCCGTGGCCGTTGAGCTTGACGCGACGACGCTCGAATTCGGGATCCGCCGAAGGATTGAGGGGTTCGCTCAGAACCTCGCCGCCCACCCGGACGATCCAGCGTTGTTAAGCACGCTTGAAGCGGCTTTGAATGCAATCTCCACCCTTCCCTTTCAGGTGAACCTCAGGAAGGTTCAGAACACGTGCTTTGAGATGCTTCGAAAGGTTTACCCGGATATAAAGTCGAAAGCTGACCAGGGCAATGAGAAAGCTTCCAGTGAGCTTAAGCATATCAACTCGATCGCCGAAAAGCTTCAAATCCACCTGGCCTGACCCGGTGATCCACTTTGCGGATTCCTCACTCCACTTACCGTTTGCAGCTTAACGGGCAATTTCAGATTGAAGACGCACGCCGCCTTGTGTCTTACCTGGCGACACTTGGGATCACGGACCTGTATGCGTCTCCACTCGTTCGTTCCCGGCGAGGAAGCCTCCACGGCTATGACGTCACCGATCCTACCCGGCTTAATCCGGAACTCGGCAACGAAACCCAGATCGAAGACCTCAGACGCGACCTGCAACGCCGGAACATGGGTTTGTTGCTGGACATCGTCCCGAATCACATGGCCGCTTCCAGCGAGAATCCCTATTGGATGGATGTTCTCGAGAAGGGGTCCGCCTCACCCTTTGCACGCTGGTTTGATATCGAGTGGAATCATGCAAAGAATGCTCTGAAGAACAAAGTGCTTCTTCCCATACTCGGAGCGCCCTTCCACCGGGTCGTGGAAAATGGAGAGTTGGTGCTGACGATTGAAGAAGGCCGCTTCTTCGTCAATTACCATGAAAATAAGCTTCCCGTGTCGATCGGGTCTTATAGCCAGATCTTAAGCTATCAGTTCGATGCGCTAAAAAACTCCCGGGGACCGGATGATGCAGCCGTCCGCCAGATTCGAAAGATCATCAGCATTTCAAGCGCGTTTTCTTCGCCTTCCAATCCCAAAGCTTCTCCCGCCGGTTCGGAACCTGAGGATGAGCGGATGTCCGGCTCGGCGACCGTAAAAGACCTTCTACTTCGAGTTTATCGAGACTCGACCGCAGCGCAACAATTTATTGACGCGAATCTGAGGGCTTTTAACGGCCGGAAGAGCGACCCCGGCAGCTTCAACCTCCTGGAAAACCTCTTAGATCAGCAGCATTATTGGCTTTCTTTCTGGCGGCTGGCGAACGAAGAGATAAACTACCGCCGTTTTTTTGCGATCAGTGAGCTTGTGGGTGTCCGGGTGGAAGATGCGGGGATATTCGCGGAGACCCATGCGCTCTTCAAACGGCTGGTTGCTCAGGGTACGGTGACTGGAATTCGTGTTGATCACATTGACGGCCTGCGTGACCCGGCAGTTTACCTCCACCGGCTGCAAGAGTATTTGACTTCCGGCCAGATGCCCCGGCGCCCAGGGAAGCCAGCGCCAAAGCCGCTTTATGTTGTCGTGGAGAAAATTCTTGCACAAGGCGAGAGCTTGCGGAGGGATTGGCCCGTCTCCGGGACGACGGGTTATGATTTCCTCAACATCGTGAACGGCATCTTTATCAAGCCTGAGGGAGTCTCGGAGTTGACCAGGATTTATGACCAGTTTGTGGGGTTCCATGCTTCTTTCGAGGATATCGTTCATGATAAGAAAATCCTGGTGATGGAAACTCTGTTTGGCGGCGAGATGCGTTCCCTGGGCAGCATGCTCGGCCGTTTGGCGGAGCGCGACAGACTGGCCCGGGACTTGCCGTTGCAGGAGCTGGCCAAGGCGCTCGTGGAAGTAACAGCTTGTTTTCCAGTCTATCGCACGTATATTCGGGATTTTCCAGTTTCGGCCAGGGATCAGCGATACATCCGCTTTGCTTTGCAAGAAGCAGAGCGCCGGAGCCCTGCTTTGGACTCACCCGCGTTTGATTTCCTCCGCCGCGTTCTGATGCTCGAAGAGTCTCCCGCCGTTACCCCAGAGCAAATGCAAGACTGGCTGTGCTTTGTCGTGCGCTGGCAACAGCTCACCGGTCCCATTATGGCGAAAGGATGCGAAGATACTGCGCTGTACGTTTATAACCGCTTGATGTCTGCCAATGAGGTCGGTGGCGCGCCCAACCAATGCACAGTGACGCTCGATGAGTTCCATCATCGCATGAAAAGCCGCAAGGTCCACAATCCCGCCACTCTGAACGCCACCACCACGCATGACACGAAGCGTTCCGAAGATGTGCGGGCCAGGATTAATGTGCTTTCTGAAGTCACCGCAGCCTGGGAAAAGCGCCTCATTCTATGGAGCCGGTGGAACGATGCCAAAAAAGGCCATTGGAAAGGGCATCCGGTTCCCGATCGGAATGAGGAAGTTCTCCTTTACCAGACGCTGGCCGGGGCCTGGCCTCTCCAAGCAAGCGAAACTCCGGCCTTTCGAGAGCGCCTGCAAAGCTACATGATTAAAGCTGCGCGGGAAGCGAAGGCGCATACGCGATGGATCCAGCCTGACACCGGCCGGGAGAAAATTGTCTCCGGCTTCATTCAGGAAATTCTAAAACCGTCACGGGACAACCGGTTTCTGCGGGACTTCTTGCGATTCCACCGCGCGATTGCCTTCTTTGGCGCGCTGAATGCGCTCTCTCAATTACTCATTAAAATCTGTTGCCCAGGTGTTCCCGATTTTTACCAAGGTTCCGAGCTTTGGGATTTGCGGTTGGTCGACCCGGATAATCGCGGTCCGGTCGATTTTGCTTTGAGGGCCCGGCTTCTGGAAAGCTTGGAAAGAGCCGGAGAGGCAAGACCGCAGAGGCTGGTGCGGGACCTCCTCGAACGATGGCAGGACGGGCGTATTAAGCTTTACGTAACCTCGAAAGCTTTGAATTTCAGGACGAGCCACCCGGGCCTTTTTCATGAAGGAGATTACTTGCCGCTGGAAGTTCAAGGACCGGCTCTCGATCACGTTTGCGCTTTCGCGCGGCGCTGGAAAGACGAATGGGCCCTCGTGGCAGTACCCCGGATGTTGCTGGGGATGACGAATGCCCCCAGTTTTCCGTTGGGCCGGACGGCATGGGGAAGCGAGAGCCGTCTCATGCTGCCCGCCGGGCCGCCGCCCCGATGGAACAACATATTTACCGGCGAAGTGGTTATGTCCCCCGGCAGACGATACGTCCACATCCACGATCTATTTCAGAGCTTTCCTGTGGCATTGCTTGCCGGCAATGCCAGAATGTGATCGAGAAAGCGGCATGTAGCTTGATTCCGGCAATCGTGTTACGTTTCGCCAACCGGTTGGACACTCTCCGCAGGCGATGCGCCCATACCTGCCCGACGAATCTTGGAGAACCCCAACAGCACGGCGAAACCCTCGATTGACATTGAAATGGGCCTTGGGTGGTGTCTCAGTTTGCTGTAGCGGCGCTCTATGAGCGCCGAATTTTATTTATCAACACCTTCCGGCGCTCATAGAGCGCCGCTACAGCAAACTGAGACACTACCGGGCCTTGTGAGCATTCGGATTTACTATGGGTTAAACTGTGAATGGCAGCTTCAGAATGTTAGCTCGACCCAGGAAGGTGAGGGTGAACAATGCGACAGGTAAAAATCATCGTTGAAAAGCATCCCGACGGCTATGTGGCCTACCCCCTGGGGCTCAAGGGCGTCATTGTCGGTGAAGGGAAATCCTATGAGGAGGCATTAGCCGACGCGACCTCAGCCATTCGGTTTCACGTGGAGACTTTCGGCCCCGAAGTTCTGGACGCGGATCCTCCGGTTCTCGAGGCGTTTGTCGCCGAAGCGCGGGTGGACCGTTGATGGCAAAATTTCCGGTTGACGCTCCGAAACGGAGCGTCGTTCGCGCCCTAGAACGGCTGGGTTTCCGGCTGGTGCGCGAGAAGGAGCACATCTCCATGGCTCGTGAAAACGCTAACGGGAGCAAAACCCCGCTCACCATTCCAAACCATTCGCGAATCAAGTCTTCCACGCTTCGCGCCATCTGCACCCAGGCGGGAATATCGCGCGATGACTTCCTGGCCGCTTATGAGGACCGTTAATTTTTTACTGTGAAGGCGCCCCCGATTTTCTATCGTCCGCTGGATCTCGATCGTTTGCCGCAGATCCCGCTGCCATGGCGCCAATGAATCCTTCGCGCTTCCCTCAGTAAGGCACTTTCAATGGAGACCGCATCCATTCCCTAAAGGCCTCCGCAGCCGCGTCCGCAAGCAGGTGCACTCCCGGAATGGTTCGGCTTTCGGGTGGCTTGCTGATTTCATCGTAAATCAGCGAGTCGTTGAAGTTGATCTTCGCCGCTTCGAGCCGGCTGTTCCCGTAATAGTAGCGCGCCAGCCGGGCCCAGTAGATCGCGCCAAGGCACATCGGACACGGCTCGCAAGAGGAGTAGATCTCGCAGCCGGTTAACTGGAAAGAACTCAGAGTCTGGCAGGCGGCACGAATTGCGACTACCTCGGCGTGAGCGGTCGGGTCATTCGTACTTGTTACCAGATTGACACCCCTCGCAATCACCGCTCCTTCCTTGACCACAACCGCGGCGAAGGGTCCGCCGCGACCGCTCCGGACGTTCTCAATGGAGAGCGCAATCACCTCGCGCATGAATCCTTCCTGCATAAATCCCCGGCGGCTCAAGATCGCGTCACAACGGCCTCAATAACTCCGAAAGGCTCATCGGTGGGCACGAAAACTTCGTTTGGATTATCGAGGCCGAACGGCGCCAAATCCACCAACAGGCAATGCCGGTTGGGTAGCGACAGCTCGATCCGGGTTACTTCCGGAATCCGCTTCAGCACGTTCTCTCCCATTGCGTACAACGTGTGCTGGACGCTGCGGCTGTTGTGCCTGGCGAAAACTTCCAGGATCGTTGCCCGGGCCCTTTGCCACATCGCGCCGTAATCGGATACTCCCGGCGCGTAAGTCCACTCCGCTTTCACGATGGTGCAAAACAATCGATCTCGAGCTTCCTTCAAAGTCGTGTATTCGTCGCGGAGGTACCCTTCAAACGCCGAACGGGCGGTTTTCAGCACCCTCAGATCAGCGATCCCTGCCTTGATAGTGACGCCGGCGCGATCCTGGACGATCACGGCTGTTCGACGCTCTTCAGCGGAGCGAGTGAAGGAGTGATCGTGCGCCTGGCCGTCGACGCGAATCCGGTCCCAATTAGTTTCTGAAACGTCGATCTTCACCTTTGAAACCGGATGGCTCCTGCTGAGAAAATGACCGGCGAGCCGCTGGCCGAATTCCTCGATCTCGCCGAGCGGCTGGCGGCGCGCGAAGGCATACACCGTGTTTTTCATCGTGTCTGTCGGCAAGACCAGAGTGTTGTCACCTTCCAGGTAGGCGGCTGAGAACTCCCCCGAGAACTGAATATCCAGGTTCAGCTCCCTCACAGAGTGCTGTGAACCGCTACGTTCTACTTTCAGCAGCCGCACGGACGATTTCCCGTATTGATTCTCAACAAGCACGGCAGACATGGAATCAACTACCTCGATAGGCCGTAAAACCGAATGCACTGAGCAGTAAGGGCACATGAAAGCGCTGCGCTGGATCGTCCACCCGGAACCGGAGCACCACTTCAGGAAAGAATGCCGACAAGCCCGAGGTGTCGAAGCGAAGACTGTAGAGACCGGGTCTTAGCGATTGACCATCCGGAAGAAAATCGCGGACGCGCCCGTTGGCCCCGGTCTGTTTCTGGGCGATCACCTCCCAGTTTCCTTCCGGACTCTGATACTCCAGCGTCACGGGGATACCAGAGGCTGGTTTGCCGGAGACGCAGTCGAGGACGTGAGTGGTGATGGCGCTCATTCGCTCAGTAGTTTCCTTAGCCTTTGCCGCGCGATCGCGCGCTGTTCTTCTGCTGCATTCAGGATTTCGTCTTCGAGATTGCTCTCAAGCCGCCGCCTCAAGATCCCAAGCAACTCTTCTGCCGTTTTGCCGGTCGCGCAGACGATGAAGCTGTACCCGAACTTTTCAGAATATCGAACGTTCAGCTCTTCCAGCCCGTTTAGCGTGCCGATACCGGCATCTGCCGCCCGCGCCTGCTCTTCCTGTGACCATTTGCCGTCCGCCGCCTGTCCGATGCGAGGATGGGACGAAAACGCCTCCAGCCAATCCTCCCGCGAACAGCAACCCCAGGCACGATCGGCGGCCGTCTCAAGCGCCTGCAGACCAGCATAGGGGCGTCCGCCCGCTATTTCGTTCGCCCATGCCGTCGATCCGCCGCAGCGGATAAAATCGGCCACCGCCTGCTTTTTTACCGCAGCATTCAGCGCGGTCAGGTTAGCATGGATGCGTCCTTCTTTGCTCATGCGCCCGTACAAGCGCAGACGGCTCACACCGCCGTCAGGATAGATATGGAATCGGGCAAAGCGCGCCGTCAAATCCGGCGCTGGAATCGGGCGGAAGACGTGCGAAGAATGCGCCTGAAGTTTATGAGAGGGCAGCACCTCGATCCACGAGCCCTCCTCGCCCGTTGAGCTGACCTCGAGCGAGCAGGCATCCGGAAAGTTGCCTTTGAAATGCGTTGTGTCCACCACCACTCGCTCAATCATGCCTTCGGCGGCCAGGCGGAGGATCACCCAATCGTGGCCCGGGCCTCGCCGCCGCCGCGTCTCCCAGCCATCCTCCATATTTCGGCCGGGACCCGGCATGATTAAATGCTGCGGATGACCGTAGTGGTGGTCGCTCGAACCGATGATCGTAGCGCCGCATTCGGCAGCGGCCAAATCGATTTCCGGTCCGAAATTCCGCCAATCCGGGATGGCCTCGCCGTAGATGCGCAGCCGGGCCACTCCTCCATCTGGAAAAATGTTGAGCCGCACGTGGGTCAACCGCTGGGTTTCGGTGGCCTGAAAGCAGTTCCGGCTGTCCCCGCTGACCGGCGACCTCGGAATCAGCTCAATCCAGTCCAAAAGGTCTTCCACGCGGGTGTTCAGTGCGGCCGTGCACGCTTCGACCGATACCTGCGCGGGATAATTCCCCGTGAAATGCCGCGTGTCCACGACAACGCCACGGATGATTCCCGGAATGCCCAGGCGGACCACGGCCCAATCGTTCCCGGCCACACGTCTCCGCCGTGACTCCCATCCGTCCATCCACTTTCCCCGGTCCGTGTACTTGCCCGGCAGAAAAACCGGGTCTGGCGCCTTGATCAGGTTCTCTTTCTCCGCGAAGAAGTCATCGCTGGCGGCAAGCACCGAACCTCCGGCGGGCTCGCCGGCCAGCTCCAATAGACTGGTAAACTGTCCGGTATGCATGGTTCCTATTGAAGATGCGGCTGGCGAATGGCTGCTGTTAGCCATTGCATCGCCTCAGAATACGGCCCGGCGCGGGACCCTCTAAATCAACGGGATCACCCCGCAAGAATGTCTTTTTCACAACCCCGAAAAGCTGCCGGCATGCATAAGGTGTCAACTTATGCCGTTGCCGGAGGTGGCGCGGATCGACCGTGAATTCAGCTTCCGGCTCCCAGATTACAAAGTCGGCGTCATAACCAGGAGCAATCGAGCCCTTACGGTGTCCCAGGCCGGCGAGCGAGGCCGGCGCAGAAGACATCCAACGCGCCAGGTCCTCGATACGCGCGGACCTGTGGCGAGCTCCGGTCCAAACTGCGGCGAGTCCCAATTCGAGGGATGAGATTCCGCCCCAAGCCTGGAAGAAATCGCCGCTGCCCTTATGCTTCATAGCGGGTGGACAGGGTGAGTGGTCAGATACCACAAAATCAATTCCGCCGCTTCCCAGCGCCTGCCAGAGCGCATCCCGGTTCGTGGCCTCCCGGATGGGTGGAGCGCACTTGAATTCTGTGGCGCCGCTGGAGATCTCCTCGGCAGCGAACGTGAGATAGTGAGGACAGGTCTCGACCGTCACTTGCAAACCGTTCGCGCGCGCTGCCGCCAACTGGGGCAGCGAGCAGGACGAAGAAAGATGAACAATGTGCATGCGACACCCGGTTTCGCCACTCAACCGCAAGAGAAGTTCAATAGCAGAGTCTTCCGCCTGGCTTGGGCGGGAATCCAGGTAATTCAAATACTGGCGCGGATCGCCAGAACCCGCCAGCAGGCGAGCCGGATCTTCAGCATGAGCCAGCAGAACGCCGCCACAAGCAGCAATTTCCGGCATGGCCTCACGGAGGTCTGCTTCCTTCACGGCCGGGAACTCATCTACGCCTGAAGGCGCCAGGAAGCATTTGAACCCGAAGCAACCCGCTTCCCACAGAGGCCGGATTTCGCCCGCGTTGCCGGGAATCATCCCGCCCCAAAAGCCGATGTCTACCCAGCATTTTCCCGGTGCGGCCTCCATTTTGCTTCTCAGCGCCTGCGTACAAACCGTGGCGGGAATGCTGTTGAGCGGCATGTCGATGAGCGTGGTCACGCCCCCCGCCGCCGCGGCCTGGGTAGCGGTGGCAAACCCTTCCCAATCGGTCCTTCCCGGCTCGTTGATGTGGACGTGGGTATCGACGAGGCCGGGCATGATCACCCAATTCCCAAAATCCTCGGCGGCCTCCGGACGATAAGGCCCGACCTCAGCAACCCGTTCGTCCTGAATCTCGATCGATGCCGGGCGCATACCTTCCGGCAGCACCACACGACGGCTGCAAATTGTCCGTCCGGAATCAGGCATCGAGGAATTCCCTCAGCAGGTTCTGTGCCACCCGGAGGCGATACGCCGCCGTAGAACGTAGGTCATCGATTGGCGCAATTTCCGAGGCCATCGCTGCCGCCGGATCACCCCCGGCTCGAATGGCGGCTTCTGTTTTCCTGCATCGCCAGGGAACAGGGGCGACGCTGCCCAAAGCGATCCGGACTTGCCCGCTCGATTTGTTTCTCAGGCCGGCAAAGCAAACCTTGGAAATGGCTTGCGCCTTACGTGTTCCGGCCTTGCGATAGTAGGGCTGCCATCCGGCCGTCTGGCGTGGCAGACGAATGCACGCCAACAGTTCATCCGCAGCCAGGCGAGTGGTCTTATACCCAGTGTGGAAATCGCTGTATGGCACCCAACGTGAGCCGTGAGCGGACACCAGTTCAACCTCCGCATCGTAGACCAACAGCGCGGGCGGCGAGTCCGCCGCAGGTGAGGCGTTGACGATATTTCCACCTAGCGTGCCCCGGTTCTGGGTGGCGATGCCCCCGGTTTCAGCCGCCGCCGCGGCCAACAGCGGATATTCACGGCGCAATGCCTCGTGGCGCAGCACGTCGGTATAGGTCGTGAGGCACCCCAAAGTTACTGAGTCTGGGGTGAATACAATGCCACGTAATTCCGCGAGGCCCCAGATGCTTAGTACCATATTTCTTAAATACACTAACGTATTTGATTTGCCCTGCTGAGCCACATTAGAATAACATGGGTAGGCATGGAGGACTTCCATGCCAAGGCCCAGCCCGTATCGAATCGTATT
>Ga0102924_1001126_pt1 | contig 31367 bp, 28 predicted proteins | sample PaiPotPPM11metaG_FD_80116 | JGI IMG/M metagenome (GOLD analysis project Ga0102924, IMG submission 80116) | Iron sulfur acid spring bacterial and archeal communities from Banff, Canada, to study Microbial Dark Matter (Phase II) - Paint Pots PPM... ... | reverse complement strand
TGGTGGCGTCATTCGCTTGCTGTAGCGGCGGTCTGTGACCGCCGAACTTTATTTCTCAATGGATTCCGGCGCTCCCTGTCAGGGCAAGCTCCGAGCGCCGCTACAGCAAATTGCGCCACTACCCGCTGCCTGAAAAATTGCAGAATGCGGGCAGAACCCGAAGCGCAGCTTAAGTTTCTATACTGCCCAGAGATTTTTCAGTTGACGGCATCGGCAGTGAACTATAGATTTAGCCTCTTATCTCTTGTCGATGCCGGGGATTTGCGGAGCGTGGGGAACTTGGACTGATGCTGCTCCGGCGGTCTGCAGGCACTACAATCCTAGAAGGGAGAGTGTCCATGAAAATAGGACTTTTCACAGCACTGTTTGGCAAGCTGACTCTGGACGAAGTGATTCGCAAGATCAAGCCGCTCGGCATTCGCACCGTTGAAATTGGTACGGGCAATTACCCGGGCGATCCTCACCTGAAACTGGAATGGCTGAGCGCGCCCGCCAAGCTCAAGGAGTTCAAGCAGCGGCTGGACGATCAGGGGATTACGATCAGCGCGCTCAGTTGTCACGGGAACGCGCTGCACCCGAACAAAACCTTTGCGGAGAGCAATGCCGAGGTCAGCCGCAAGACCGTGCTTTTAGCAGAGAAGCTGGGCGTGACGCGGGTGATCGATTTTTCCGGTTGTCCTGGAGACTCCGAGCAATCGAAATTTCCCAACTGGGTCACTACGCCGTGGCCCCCGGATTATCTCGATGTGCTCAAGTGGCAATGGGAGAAGAAAGTCATCCCATATTGGAAGAAGCACGGGAAGTTCGCTGAAAATCACGGAGTCAAGATCGCGATTGAAATGCACCCGGGATTTGCCGCCTACTCTCCCGAAAGTATGCTGAAGCTGCGGGCTGAGGCCGGACCCGCGGTGGGCTGTAATTTTGACCCCAGCCATATGTTTTGGCAGGGCATCGATCCCTGTGCGGCCATCCGGCAGCTTGGCGAGGCCGTGTTCCACGTCCATGCCAAGGACACGCGCATGTACGAGATGAATTACAAGGTGAACGGCGTTCTGGATATCAAGCCCTACCGCGATGAAAAGAACCGCTCCTGGATCTTCCGCACCGTGGGTTACGGGCATGGGCCGGACTTCTGGGGCGATTTTATCTCCACCTTGCAAATGATCGGCTACGACGACGTGCTTTCCATCGAGCATGAAGACAGCCTGATGTCGGTGGACGAAGGATTGAGCAAGGCTGCCGCGTTTTTGAATCAGCTTGTGATTAAGGAAAAAGTCCAGGAAATTTGGTGGGCGTGAACGGGCGCAATCACAGGAGAACACCGGGAGGATGGTTCGATGCCCCAAGTTAACGTTGCGATGATCGGCTACAAGTTCATGGGCAAGGCGCACTCCAACGCCTACCGGCAAGTGGGGCATTTTTTCCCCGGGAAGTTCGAGCCGCGGATGAAGGTGCTCTGCGGGCGAGATCGCCAGGCGGCGGAAGCGGCGGCACGGCAGTTTGGCTGGGACGAAGTGGAAACCGATTGGAGACGAGCCGTCACCCGCGAGGACATTGACGTGGTGGACATTTGCACGCCGGGCAATCTGCACTGTCCCATCGCCGTAGCCGCTGCGGCGGCCGGGAAACACGTCATTTCTGAAAAGCCGCTGGCTAATACGCTGCCGGAATCCAAGGAAATGCTGCGGGCCGTTGAAAAGGCCGGCGTCAAACACATGGTGATGCACAACTACCGCAAGATTCCGGCCATCGCCTTTGCCAAGCAGATGATCGAAGAAGGGCGGCTGGGCCGCGTCTACCATTATCATGGCGCTTACTTGCAGGATTGGATCGTCGATCCCAACTTCCCCCTGATATGGCGGCTCGAAAAGAAAATCTCCGGCAGCGGCGCGCTGGGGGATATTGGCTCCCATGCGGTGGACTTGGCGCGCTACCTGAACGGCGACATTCAATCAGTCACGGCGCAAATGACCACCTTCATTAAGGAGCGCCCACTTCCCGGCGCGATGGGGGGGCTGAAAGCAGAGGCAAAAAAAGGTAAAGGGCGTGTGACCGTGGATGACGACACGAATTTTCTGACTACTTTCAAGAACGGCAGCGTGGGCGTGTTCGAATCGTCCCGCTTTTGCGGCGGGCGCAGGAACTACAATACGCTTCAAATCTATGGCAGCAAGGGAAGCCTGGCCTTCAACCTGGAGCGCATGGACGAACTGGAGTTTTATGACAACACCGAGCCGCAGGCCGGCCAGGGATTCAAGAACATCAACGTGACGGAATCGGTTCACCCTTACGCCGGCGCGTGGTGGCCGCCGGGACACATCATTGGCTATGAGCACACGTTTGTTCACGCCATTCACGATTTCATGGTGGCGCTCGAAAAGGACCGTTTGCCCGATCCAAATTTTTACGACGGCGTTAAGGATCAGGCGGTGCTGGATGCGATTGAGCGCTCTGCAAAAAGCGGACGGTGGGAGAAGCCCCGCTAAATTGGCTTCCTGAATTACTGTTGCAGGATAATTCCGGAAGGTTTTTGCGACGACCGTCGGGGCCAGTTAAGACCGTGTCCCAACGGCAACTCACCGGGTTCATGCGTTATGTCCTACATGATGGGGATCGACGTTGGCACCACGGGTACGCGCGCCGTTATTGTGCGCCCGGACGGCCGCGTGGCGGGCGCCGCCACGGTGGATCATCAACCGATGCGAATGCCCAAGCCCGGATGGGCGGAGCAAGATCCCGAGGACTGGTGGAAAGCCACGATCGGCGCGGTTCGTGGTTCACTCCAACAGTCCGGCGTGACCGGAGCACAAATCAAGGGTATTGGTTTCTCCGGGCAAATGCACGGCGTGGTTTTGCTGGACAAGGTCAACACCGTCCTGCGGCAAGCGCTGCTCTGGTGCGACCAGAGGAGCCAGCAGCAATGTGAATGGATCACGAACAAGGCCGGGGCGGAACGCCTGATCCGCCTGGCGTCCAACCCGGCGCTGACTGGTTTCAGCGCCCCCAAGATGCTTTGGGTGCGGGACAACGAGCCGGCGGTCTTCGAGCGGGCGGCTCACTTCCTTCTGCCGAAGGATTATGTCCGCCTGCGCATGACCGGCGAATATGCCACGGATGTTTCCGACGCCTCGGGAACGCTTCTGTTCGACGTCACGCATCGCCGTTGGTCGCAGGAAATGCTGGAACTTCTGCAAGTGGATGCGTCGCTCCTTCCCAAAGCTTATGAGTCGCCGGTAATCACCGGCGCCATCAGCACGGAAGCGGCGCTGGTGACGGGACTCCGAGCGGGCACGCCAGTGGTGGCGGGTGCAGGCGATCAAGCCGCCAGCGCCGTGGGCAATGGCATCGTCCGCTCAGGCCTTACCTCCGCCACGCTCGGGACTTCAGGCGTGATTTTCTCTTACACGGACAAGCCCAAGCTCGATCCCCAAGGCCGCATTCACACCTTCTGCCACGCTGTCCCCGGCAAGTGGCACGTGATGGGTGTGACGCAGGGCGCGGGCCTTTCGCTTCGCTGGTTCAAAGAACAACTTGGAGAATCGGAAGCGTGGTACGCGCGACAAATTGGCGTGGACGCTTATGAAGTTTTGTTGGCCGAGGCGGAACCTATCGCGGCAGGCAGTGACGGCCTGCTCTTCCTGCCTTACCTCATGGGCGAGCGCACGCCCCATCTCGACCCCCAAGCGCGCGGCATGTGGTTCGGATTGACGGCGGCGCACACCCGCGGACACTTGATCCGCTCGATCCTCGAAGGCGTTGCCTACAGCTTGCGGGATTCGCTCGAGATTTTCACCGAGCTCAAAATTCCGGTGGTGCAGATTCGCGCTTCGGGTGGAGGATCGCGCAGTCCGTTGTGGAGGCAGATTCAGACCGATATCTACGGCAAGGAGATCGTCACCCTTCGCGAACCGGAAGGATCGGCCTTCGGCGCGGCGCTGCTGGCGGGCGCAGGAGCCGGCATTTATTCCTCCGTCGAAGAAGCCGCAAATGAGGCGATCCGAGTGGAAAACTCCACTCAGCCTGTTCCGGAAAACGTGGAGTTCTACTCCAGGCAATACGAGATTTACCGCAAGGTTTACCCCGCAATCCGCGAACTTTCCCATGAGCTTGCAAACCTCGAACCCGCCGCAGTCGTCCATGCAGCGCCTGCTGGCCGCGATGCTAAGAAAACTCGACGGAAGAAACACAAAACGTAGCTCCGCGCGGTCACACTCGATACAGGATAACGAGTGGAGCACTGGGGTTGATCGATGACTCTCGCAAACCTTGTGTTTATGAGCCTTCCAGGGCTTGCCCCGATAAGTGTTTGCTGAAAACGTTGCTGCCTTGCATCGCATGGATTCCCGCTTTCGCGGGAGTGACGACGGCGTTGCTTCGCGTCCGCGCCGCACCACTTCAGATCATGCGAACGGATAGCGGCCAAGATGGAGAGCCCGATTGGCGATGAAGCGCTTCAATTCGATGGTATCCACCAGCGTATGTTTCAGAAATCGCCGCATCAGGGCAAGCTGGGAGCGAAGCGTGTCACCCCCGGCAATGCGCGGCAAGATGCGCCGGCCTTCCATCTCCATGCGGTCCGCAGCTTCGTGGATGTAACACGTGGCAACGGCCAGATCCGTGGCGACCGCTTCGGCGGAAGAACGTGAAAGCCTCTTGCGGGCGCGCAACAGGCAACTCTCCATGGCGTAGACTTCCATTACCATGTTGCTCAAAGCGCCGATGATCTCTTGTTCCCCGGCAAGCGCCTGAAGATATCTCTCCACCGCGCTCCCCGCCGCGAGCAACGCCGCTTTTTTCGCGCCCTCTACAAGCTTGGCTTCAGCGGCGAGCGGCTGATCGTCATCGAAGTCTGCGCCCGCGTCCATGCCCAGCACTTCATCCAGTAGTTTCCGGGCGGCAGGGATCAGCGCCAACTCACCCTTCATGGACCGCTTCAGCAGCATGTCCACAATCAGCAGCCGGTTAATCTCATTGGTGCCTTCGAAAATGCGGTTGACACGCTGATCGCGGTATCCGCGCTCAATTTCGTAATCCGTGGTGAAGCCATAGCCGCCATAAATTTGAACCGTCTCATCCACCACCCAGCCCAATGTCTCCGTTCCCATCACTTTGAGAATCGAACATTCCACGGCATATTCCTGAAGGGCATCTAGAGTTTGCCGGGCCGCTGTGGATGCGCCGTGGTCCACACCTTCGAGCCGTTGGTCGATCATTCCCGTGGTACGAAAGGCTATGGTGTCACCGGCGTAGATCTTCACCACCATGCCGCCCAGCTTTTCTTTAATAAGGCCGAAGTCCGCGATCGGATGACCGAAGGCAATGCGCTCCTTTGCCCATTTCAGGGCCGGACCCATCAGAATTTTCGAGCCGCCCACGCATCCCGCGCCCAGCTTCAGCCGGCCAATGTTCAAAATGTTGAAGGCGATGTAGTGCCCTTTGCCAACTTCGCCGAGCACATTCTCTACCGGCACCGGCACGTTCTCAAGATTCAGCGGCGTGGTGGAAGAGCCCCGAATCCCCATCTTATGTTCTTCAGCTCCGGGAGAGACCCCAGGAAATTCGCGCTCCACGATAAAGGCGGTGAATTTTTCGCCATCCACCTTGGCAAACACCACATAAATGTCGGCGATGCCGCCGTTGGTGATCCACATTTTCGAACCATTCAGGATGTAGCTCCGGCCATCCGGACTCAGCGTGGCTTTCGTCTTGCAATGCAAGGCGTCCGAAGCGGAGCTCGATTCACTCAAGCAGTACGCGCCCACCCATTCGCCGCTCGCCAGCTTTGGCAGATACTTCTTCTTCTGTGCCTCAGTCCCAAAAAATGAAATCGGCAAGATTCCGATACCGCTTTGCGCGCCGACGGTTGCTGCCCACGCCCCGTCCCGGGCCATAATTTCGGCAATGATGACGGCAGAAATCTTGTCCAGTTCAAGGCCCCCATATTTTTGTGGAACGTCGGTTGCACAAAGGCCCAGATCAGCAGCCTTCTTAATCAACTCCCGCAGCAGACCCGGCTTTTTCTGTTCAATTTCCTGGATGCGCGGAACAATTTCCTGGTCCACAAACTGCTGCGCCGTCTGCGCAATCAGGTGGTGCTGATCCGTTAGATCCTCCGGTGTAAAGATGTCGCAGGGCTGCCGTTGCTCGATGAGGAACGAACCGCCCTTCGTGCAGCTTTTTTCGCTTGGAACCGCAATGGACATATTTGCTCCCACTGGTTACTGCAGATTCTCAAAGATTCCTGCAGCCCCCATGCCGCCGCCAATGCACATGGTGACCATTCCATAACGAGCGTTACGCCGCTTCATTTCGTTGAGCAGGGTTGCCGTTAGCTTGGCGCCCGTGCAGCCCAGGGGATGGCCCAACGCCACGGCGCCACCGTTGACATTGGTTTTCTCCGGGTCAAGCCCCGCAACTTTGATCACGGCCAAGGCTTGGGCGGCAAACGCTTCATTCAATTCTACTAGTTCAATTTCCGAGAGTTTCAAGCCCGCAAGCTTCAAAGCTTTGGGGATGGCGTAAACCGGACCCATTCCCATTTCCTCTGGAAGCGTCCCGGCGGTTGCGAAGCTCACAAACCGGGCGAGTGGAGGAATGCCCAGCTCCTTCGCCTTACCAGAGGACATCACAACGGCTGCCGCCGCGCCGTCACTCATCTGCGATGCGTTGCCCGCAGTCACCCTGCCCTGCGCGTGAAAAACCGGCCTCAGCTTGCCCAGCGCTTCCAGGGAAGTATCTCGCCGAGGTCCTTCGTCCATTGAAAAGGTAATTTTGCGGGTCTGGGGCTTGTTGTGGCCGTTCATGCTGCATTCCACCACCACCAAAGGCACAACCTCATCCTTGAATTTTCCAGCTTCCAAGGCGGCAAGGGCGCATTGATGGCTGCGCAGTGAGAACTGGTCCGCCTGCTCCCGGGTCACTTCGTACTTCCGCGCCACATTTTCCGCCGTCAATCCCATACTCAGGTAGTAATCGGGATAGCTTTCCATCAAGGAAGGGTTGGGCGAGAAATGGAAGCCCCCCATAGGGATCATGCTCATGCTCTCCGCGCCCCCAGCAATGGCGATTTCTCCCAAACCCGCCATAATGCGCTCCGAGACCAGGGCTATGGATTGCAGGCCAGAGGAACAGAAACGGTTGATGGTCATGGCCGAGCAATCGACCGGAAGTCCGGCTCGAAGGGCTGCTGTGCGGGCCATGTTGTTTCCCTGTTCCGCTTCCGGCATAGCACAACCCAGGACCACGTCCTCAACATCCTGCGGGTCAAGCCGGGGGACTCTGCGCAGCAATTCCTGAATCACGGTCGCGGCCATGTCATCCGGCCGGGTATTTCGCAATGTCCCTTTGGGCGCCTTACCGACCGCCGTCCGTGCAATCGAAACAATCACAGCCTCTTTCATATTTACCTCCACGTCCATTGCCTTCTATCTGTACTTCAATTTCAAATCTTGAAACATTCAGTAGTCACTCCGATATGAGTCTTAAATCATAAGATTTTATGATTCAGGATAAGGCAGCTAATCCAAGAAAGCGGTTTGCAACGGGATCTCCCAACTCTGCAATATCCATTACTCTTGTTCAGATACTTCGCATCCTCCGGTTTGTCTTGCAAAACGAACCGGAGCGGATCCTTTATTTTCAGCATGTTCTCCGGTTCGTTTCGTTATTTTTGGCATCCTTGGCATGTTTCCTATTTCCCCTCTCGCGGTTGACAATCAAAGGGGTCAGAACAGACCATAGGATCTTGCCCCCAGATGCGCAAGCATTCCCGCTTGCGCGGGAATGATGGTTGGCGCGGCCGCAGACCGTGGAATGCCAGCGGTGGCCACGAAATGATATACTAAATAGTATATTATTTCTCTCTGGTGTCAAGCCTGTCCCGGTTTCTGACTTCCACTCCAAACCCGGAATGCCCACTTAGTTTCGCAACGGCTTCCCCTTCTTTAAGATGTATTGAATTCGCTCGACGGTTTTCTTTTGCCCGCAAAGGCTGACAAAAGCCTCACGCTCCAGATCGAGCAAATACTGCTCGGAAACCCGCTGAGCCGAGGTGAATTCGCCTCCTCCGCTGAGGACACGTGCCAAATGGGTGCCAACCGTGACGTCATGGTCGCTCAGGAATTCCGCCCGGCGGTTTAAGTGGAGGCCCAATTTCATTTTGGCAAAGGCCGCTTTGCCCAGCACCAGAATGTCCTCGCGGGGCTTGCCGGGCCGGTAGTCCAAGCTCACCAGGTCAAGGGCGACTCGCTTCGCGTCTTCCATCAGGCGGTCACGGTTCATGGTCACGGAATCTTGCCCGGCAAGGTATCCGAGCTTCCGGGCTTCATCGGCGCTGGTCGAGACCTTGGCCATGCCGATATTCAGGAAAACCTCTTTTACGTTGATGAAGGGGTCGGCCTCGTTATCCTGAAGAACTCGATTCACGGCGCGTATCAGCATTTCCTTGACACCGCCGCCAGCGGGGATCAGTCCCACTCCGGTCTCGACCAAGCCCATATAGGTCTCGGCGGCGGCCCGCACGCGAGAAGTGTGCAAGCACACCTCCACACCGCCCCCCAGGGTGACGCCAAAGGGAGCCGAGACGACCGGCCTTGACGCATACTTCAGCGCCATGTTGGCATTTTGGAATTGGCGAACCGCCTGATGAATTTCATCCCATTCACCTTCCTGGATGGCCATCAAGACCAACATCAGGTTAGCGCCAGCACAGAAATTGGGCGCCTGATTGCCAATCACCATCGCGTCAAAATGTTCTTTTAGCGCCTTGAGTCCGGCGTGAATCATCTGCACCGCATCGGCGCCGATGGTATTCATCTTAGTGTGGAATTCGAGGCACAGAACGCCATCGCCAAGATCGATCAGGCTGGCGCCGTCATTCCTCTTCACTTCCTTCTTGCGATCCTTCAGCGCAGCAAGAAGCAGGACGCCGGAACGCTCTTCCAAAACTTTGTGCTTGTTGCTGGCGAGATCGAAATAAAGGGTTGTTCCATCCTGCCTTTCATAGAACGATTTCTTTCCGGAACCCAGCAATGCCTCAACCAGCGGCGGGATTGGCCGGCTTTCCTTACGCCAAGAACCAGCTATCTTTTCAACCCCCAGAGCGTCCCACAATTCAAAGACGCCACACTCCCAATTGAAACCCCACATCATGGCGTTGTCGATGGCCGTGATGTCATTGGCGATTTCAGGGACACGGTTGGCAGCATAGTGAAAAGTATCCGGTAGAAGGCGGCGATAGAAGTCTCCGGCGCGGCCCGAGTCCTGAAAGAGGGTGACAACCCGCTGCTGCACGTCTTCGACGCTCTTAACCATTTCCAGCGCCGGAAGTTTCGGCTTCTCTCTTGGATCATACTCAAAGGTGGAGAGATTCAACGTGAGAATCTCATCACCGTCCAGTCCCGAACCTTTCACTTTCTTGTAGAAGCCCTGTCGCGTCTTTTCACCAAGCAGCTTACGTTCCATCATGCTTTGAATAAAGGGCGGAATCTGGAACAGGTCGCGGCGCTCATCATCGGGAAGAGCGGATTGAAGGTTCTTGACGACATGAACCAGTACGTCCAGCCCGACCAGGTCGAGGGTCCGGAAAGTGGCCGACTTCGGAAGCCCCAGGGCCGGACCGGTGAGCGCGTCGATCTCCTCGATGGTGAAACCTTCCTCCTGCATGATCTGAAGGACGCTCAAGGTGACGAAGGTTCCGATGCGGTTGGCGATAAAGTTGGGCCGGTCCTTGGCGATCACCACACCTTTGCCTAAGACGAAATCTGCGAACCGGCTGATGGCGGCTATCAATTCGGGAAGGGTCTCTGCGGTTGGAATGACCTCTACCAACTTCATGTAGCGCGGCGGGTTGAAGAAATGGGTTCCCAGCCAATGGCGGCGGAAGTCCTCGCTGAAGCCCTGCGCAATGGAGGCGATGGAGATACCGGAAGTGTTGGAACTGATGGCGCATCCGGGTGGCCGATGGGCTTCAACCTTGCGAAGCAGGCTCTGCTTGATTTCCAGATCTTCGGTTACCGCCTCAATGATCCAGTCGCAATCTTTGAGCCATGCGAGGTTATCCTCAAAGTTACCGATGCTGATCAGTTGCGCCTGTTCGGAAAGAAAAAACGCGGCGGGACGGGACTTCAAAGCGGCATCGAGTCCGGCCTGTGCCAGGCGGTTGCGAACCCGGGGATCATTCAGAGTCAGGCTCCGAACCGTCTCCTCGGGCCGGAGAGACGATGGAACCAGATCGAGCAGAACACTGGGAATTCCGGCGTTGGCGAAATGGGCGGCGATCCGGGCGCCCATCGTGCCCGCCCCCAACACTGCGACTTTGCGAATTTCGCGCACAAATGCCCCCTTTTCTCGTGGAGGATCGTTGCCTTGGCATTATGAGCGACGGCTTGGGAAGTGGTCAAGCGATGCGGACAGTGAGCAGTGGGGCATTTTCGCCGTTACAGTCGCCAAAACGTACCACTACTGGACAGTGATTTGGGTGCTCCCCAACTAAAAGCTTGCCCTCTCTGGCGCCTCTGCTAAGATTGTGTCCGATGATAGTTCGCACTCCGGCTCGCGTTGTTAACGTCGCCTCCGTTACCCATCGTAGTCCCTTCCGCTATCCGGGAGGAAGGACTTGGCTGGTCTCGTATGTGCGGCAGTGGATGCGAAGCTTAGCAAATCGCCCATTGGAGTTTGCGGAGCTGTTGGCCGGTGGCATGGTTGGCCGGTGAGCCACCCTTTTCTTGAGGAGCTGCCATTCATATGAAAACGAGCGCAAAGCTTGCCGAGTTGAGGAATCTTCAGAACAGGGCTGACACTCTTCGCAAGGAACTTGGGACCAGTCGCCCCGGCGAGGTCACTTTTCTTGCCTCATGCAACGGAATGGGCGATGACATCGTAGTTGTCGAGGCTGATGGCCTCGGAGGAGCCACAACAAGTGTCGTGGTGGGAAACTATCCGGTGGATTACCTGACCAAATTTGAGAGGTCTTTCCCGAGCGAGCGCGAGGCTGAGGCGGCAGCCGAAGAGATCGCTTTCAACGGGATTTCACCGACCGATATCTTGGGAGACCCGACGTAGCTCCGTTATTTGATGGTACTGGAATACTCGCGGGCGGCGTAGACATTGCCGTCCATGTCTGCGCCCGGGTTACAGACCTCTGCTTCCCCCCAGAATTCAGATGTTAGCGGCAAGGAAGAACCCGGCTTGCTCAGGGGTGCCGACATGAAAACCAATGTCGGTGCCACCCGCGGAGCCGTCCCAATGTTAGACGACGCCTTCATTCCTCCGCCCCTTCCTCGTAGTCGTCGAGAACAGTCTCCTTGAGGTGGGCCAGGTTTGGCTGCGCAGCCAATTCACGCAAGCTGTCGTACGACAAGTAAGTGCAGCTCTCCGAAAGCGGCCCGCGCTCCAGCAGCGAGAAGACCGGGCGCCTGAGTTCCTGCAGGACCTTTTCCCTCCTTCCGACCGGCGCAACGATGTGGAGCCTGATGTCCATGTTCGGCTGAAGTGCGAGGAGGTCAGCCATTCGAAGGATTCCAGAGTACACCGAAGTCGTATGCTCAACTTCGAACGCCCGACGGATCGACCTGCCCTTGAGCCAGAGGACGTCGATCTGTTCAATCGTTTTCAGAGTAATCTCATCGTAGTTGAGGGGCAGTCGCTCCAATGGAGGCGAATGATCGCCCTTCCACTCGGCCGTCACGGCTGCACGATCTGAACGAGGGAGCCAGACTTGCATGCCCATCCGGGAACCGATCTCCGCCAAGAGTGCCTGGATCTGAAAGGACTCCCGGACTTCTCCTTGAGCCGGTGTCGGGCTTCTGTCTTCATCGTCGCCATTCTCTGGAACACTGACGGCAACGTCTTTGTCGACGCGCCGAACGCGATGCGTGGAGAGCTTTCGAAAGTCGGCGGGATCCACCGGATACGTCTTGCCTCCTCGCGCCTGTTCAATGAGCAGGGTTTCCAGGAATCGCCCATCATCTTCCGAAAGCTGTACGAGACTTGTGCGAACGTGCCCGGTCCAAGTGGGCGTTCCCCGGGTCTGGCCCCTTGTATACGAAAGCTGTTTCCAAACCGCGTCCTCATAAATGGGAATAGCTTTGTCCACAGATAGCCACACGTGAGTCTGAACTCGAAACCGAACTACGAAGGGATCGTCGCTTGAATAGAAAATCGGCGCGGTGTCTTGAAAAGGGCCTTGCAGCACTTCCAAGACACCAAACCAGCGCGACAGCTTTGTCATGTAGCATAGAAGTTTATCTCCCGGCTGAACCCGTTCTGCAGCATTCTTGTGCCGCAGCCTGAAGCCGGATATACACCGGTTCGAGCGGGCAAACGCCTCGTAGGTTTCGGGGCTAAAGAGATCCAGGAAGTAGCTCATTTGTCCCCTCCGACAGCCGTAGGTGGCGCCTACATGAATTTTGATGTATGCGAAAGTCTGAGCCGGCGCCCACAGTCAATCCGTACTTTGATTGAGTTTGGCTTTGTGGCCGAAGAAAGAACTCACGAACAGCAAGGAGCTAACCGTGGGTGACACCGTCATTCCGCGAGAGCGGCGACGTACTGGTCACGCTCGGACCACACGGCCGGAATGACGCGATAAGCATGCAACGCTTCGATCACGTCCCCGCCGATTGGCTGCTCATGATCGTTCAGAAAGGCGTAAGCTTCACCCTCTTGCGCCGAATCGCCGGCGCGGGCCGCGCGTGTATCGCTGAGAGTCCAGAGATAGTTGAAAATATTCTCTCTCTTGGGGGCGGCAATCGCCTGCAAAATCCGCTCCGGGCGCTGGCGTGACTTTGGGATCAAGAAATCCACGCCGTGATCGTAGCCGCTCTTGCCCGCCAGCTTCACCCTGGCCGTGTAGCGAACGTCATGGCTGTCGAGGAAGGCGCGCACGTCTTCAAAGAAGAAGCTGGCCACCCGTGACTGGGCCATTACGAACATGTCATTGACGGCCAGCATCGCCTGAATCAGAGAATGTAGCCGCTGCCCAAGATTCTTGGCCGAGGCCTCGACGATCAACTGATTGTTTTCCACACGCACACCGAGACCGTTGAGCACACTCTCCAAGACCATCTTCCGTTTTGGGGTGTCTACTTCAAGCCCGCTCGTTCTCAGGTCGGAAAGGATATACCCATCGTCGGATAGAACGATGTTTCCATTCTTGCGTATGGCATACACCTGAAGGTGGTCGTTGTGGCGGTCGAGGAAGGGACTGGTCAGCTCGCAGGCTCCGCCCACAGCTTCCACGGAAAGCCCCTGGCGAAGCCAATCCACGTAGGAATCAATCAGCTTTTGGCACTCGTCCCGGTTCACGCGATGACCCCCTGAACTGGAGGAGGTGATTCAATCTTGCAGTAGCCACAGAAGTCGTGAAGTGTTTTCCCTGGATCACTGAGCAGAGTGAACGTCTTGGGGTCCGCCGGGTAAGCCCACTTGTCATCGTAACCCTCTTTGAACAAGTGTACATGGGCGCCCGAAAGCCGCACACCATCCGGATTCGTATGGGGCGCTCCGTCCACATCGAGCCGGACAAGAACGACAGTGGCGCGCACCCGGTTCTGGAATTTCAGTTTCGACAGCCGGAGCGTTCCTCGCCAAATGTCGAGCAAGAATTTCTCTCGATCATTGGAATCTGCGAGCTCGTAAGTGTCGTCCGCTCCCGGCGGAATCGTGATGGTCGCCGGAGGGCGGACAAAGTGTTTCGCCATTTGCATGAGCTGGTCGGCTTCAGCCTGAGTCAGCATAGCTTGAGAGTTCCTGCCGTGGCGCTGACAGGAGCATAGCATTCGCTTGGCCGCGCGCGTTAGAACTTTTTCCCCGCACGGCTCCCGATGATACCTCCCTAAATGGCCGAAGGGCTAGCCCGGAGCTGGTAGCGCAGAGTTTCGCTTCCCAGAAACTCTGCGGCTTCTTGCCCCGTGCCGACCCAAAAACCGCAGAGTTTGAAAATCACAAACTCTGCGCTACCGCTTTTGGGCTGTTTGCGGGTGGCCTCTGGATTCGGCCAGCGATTCCGCCGCCGCGGGATCAATCGCGACATGCTTAATGCGCAGGCGATTCCAGGTGTAAGTGATGTGCAGTTTTCCGTCACCCGTCTGGATGATGGCAGGATAGGAAAACTCGCCAGGACCAGACTCAATGGTGAGCGGCGCAGTCCAGGATTTTCCATCGTCGAAGGAGAAGGCGAGATTCAATGGGCTGCGATTGCGCCGGGTATTGTTGTAAGCCAAGGCCACGGCGCCATCTTTCAACTTCACGGCATCGATGCCGCTATTGGGGTTGGGCAAGGACGTATCGAGCGGGGTGCTCCAATTTTTCCCATCGTCCTTGGATGTGGACTCGGCAATCCAGCCGATATCGTGGCTTGAGCGAACCAGCATTCGCTCTTCGCCGTTGTTCATCTGCCAGATCGTGGGTTGGATGATGCCATGATGCCAGCCCGGCATCTTGATGGGCCCAATTTTTTGCCAGGTTGAACCGTCATCGGTGCTTCGATCCACCCAACAGATCCAGCTCCAGGCCGTCTCGACCGACGTTCCCGCCAGAATCGTGCCATCGGCCAGAGTCACAGGCTTATCCTTTGCCGGCCCCAAGATGCCATCCGGCAAATATTGAATGGCGCTCCACTGAACTCCATCCCCGCTTGTGCGGTAAGCCCCCTTCCAAGCCTTGGGGCTGGACCCATACTTGAAAAACAACCATATCTTTCCATCCCGGGCTGCAAAAAGCACCGGATTCCAGCAGGGAATGCCGGGCTTGCGGGCAAGAACTTGAGGCGTGGACCACTCACCGTCGTGCCGGATGGCGCCCCAGATGGCGACGCTCCGGTCGCCTTCCCGCGCTCCGCCAAACCATGCCGCCAGCAAGTCCCCATCCGGAAGCTCGATGAGTGTTGAGGCGTGACACTGCGCGAACGGAGCACGCTTGAAAATGAATTCCGAGACCAGCATGGGGGCATGGGGGAAATGCTGGATGGGTTGGTTGGCTGGACGGCAGGCCGGAAGGCTAATCGCAATCCACAACAAGGTCAGAATCGAAAGGGAGCTTCGCCAGTTCGTCATGCGTTGCCAAGCTATGCTACGTCACAATTGTGTGAAAGGTTCGCCTTCCCTGCCCCAACTTCGAAGGCATCACGGCTGGGGGCGACTCAAAGGTGAGGGAAGTCCGTCTGGCAGTTGTTTCCGAAGGTGAAAGAATTAACGGTGATGCCTTTAGAGGTGGGGTAAAGGTCCACCACATGAGAGCCGAACTCTGGATTCTGCACCAGATAGTACATGCGCGGGGCCCGCACTTCGATGTAAGAGTGGCCCTGCGAGTCAAGCCGCACATCGACGCCTTTGTTTTGCGCCGTCAAATCCTTCCCGTCCTGGCGGATGTAGAGCCGCTGCGGATGGCCGTGAGAAACGTTCAGGACCGCGTAGAGTTCGCGAGCGTGATAGCGCATTTCCAGGCGGTCCGTGAACGCGCCTTTCTTGGGCTTGCCGCGATAAATCATTCCATTTTTGTCAGTCTCCCAACGCCCGGAAACCACTGCCTTGCCATCCTGCACGTCACCCGGCATCTTGTAACCCAAAGTTTTACCATTGTGGTATCCCTCCGGATTGGCTAGGATGCCGCGTCCGTACCAATTCCCAACATACATTTCTTCCGTGGGGATTCCGCAATCCGGCCCGAAGGCGCTCTTTTCCGCGGGGATCGTGTAGCTTGCAGGAAACTTCAAGCCGGGATGCGCCTCCAAGAGCAGCATCTGGATTGCCTTTTCCATGGCGTCATCGCCGCCTTCACCGGAGCGATTGAAGCGAACCACGCCTTGAGCGTCGATCAGGAAGCGGTTCGGCCAGGTTGAATTGTGATAGGCATTCCAGATTTGGAATTGGTCATCCACTACAATGGGATAAGGCAGGCCAAAACGCTTGACCGCCACACGAACATTTTGAACCGGATAAGCGATGTCAAACTCCGGGTCATGGACTCCAATAATCTCGAACCCATAGCGATGATAGCGCGCATACCATTTCTTGTTTGTGGCGAATGTACGGATGCAATTGATGCACGTGTACTCCCAGAAGTCGATGAGGACAACCTTGCCGCGAAGCTTTTGCATGGTGAGCGGCGGGGAATTGATCCATGTCACGCCTTCTGAGAAACCGGGCTGCGGTTGGTTTTGATTCGGGCCTTGGTTCTGGGACGGCATGGCGGGAGGGCCACCTTCCGTTGGGGCGCGTCCAGGGCTTGGCAAGGATCCAGGCCCGAGCCCCCCTTGCGAAGTCGGGCCGCCGACACCGTTGGGATTTGCAAAAGCCTGGGCGGGCGTAGGAAATTCCGGAGCGCGGAAATGAGTGACGTTCAGTTCCCCAGCAGCGAAGGATTGCGCCCGCGCAGCCATCGGCACAAGTTGCGACGCCAACACCCAGCCAAGAACGACCGCCGGCAACTTCATACACCTCTTCATGTTCAGCCCTCCTGCACAGCCTATGAAAAGCTTAAAACAAATTAACCATAGAGACCAGTATTCCTATGAACATTTCTTCAATAATACAAGCATGCATCCGGCGCCTTGCATCCTTCGGATGCAACCAAATTGCAGCTCATCGTGACCGGCCCTAACCCTGTTCACCTAAGGTCCGTTCGAGAATAACTGCACATCGTAGAATCCGGGCGCCTCACCCACCGCGTCGCAGTTTCTCCCCCGTTTGCGGGGAGCAGAAAACTGGACCCCACTTTCGTGGGGTTACAACAAAAACCAGCGTCGTGGACGGCGGAACTGAGCGGTATGCGTTATCCCATTTCCGGGCTTGCACCTTGGGCTGCTCACTGTCGGCCCCTCCAGGCCCGGGTCAAGTGGAAATGCCCAAAAGCGGGAACAAAGCCATTTTTTACGCTGTTTTTCCGCGCAAACCTTGTAACTTATTGATTATAAGTCAATTGCGTTGGTTTGTTCGAAAAATCTACATAACTTACGTATTATCTATGGGTTATCCGACTTTTCAATGGCTTTGATATTGGCTTTGAATCGCTTTGTTCCGTTCAATTTATCCATGTTTTCAATGGATTGCAGACTTTTCCACAGGCAAAAAAGAATTGTTTTTTCTCCTCTTTTTTCTAGAACCCGCATTTTTACTGGTTCATTTGCATGCTCGCAATGGCTTTGTTCCTCGAGCGGCAAATTGGTCATCTTTTTCGATGTGGATCGGCCGGTCATGAGAAACCTTTCGAGGGACGTGTACTACACGCATGTTACTCCATAAGTATATTATTGTCAAGGACTTTGTGGCTTGGGTAGTGTCTCAGTTTCTTTGTTGTAGCGGCGCTCTATGAGCGCCGCACTTGTATCCTCAACGGTTTCCGGCGCTCATAGAGCGCCGCTACAGCAAAAGGGTGTCTAAAAGCCCTGCAATCAGCGGGGTTGAAACCCTGCCGTGACGGTTTCGGCGGCAAGATCGTGAGTAGTCCAAGCTAATGATCCTTCCGGCTTCTGCCGATAAGGTTCAGTAGGCAGGTGAACTTAGGCTTGGCGCGCTAAAGGGTGGCAACTCTGCCCACGCGACAGGATTTAGACGGAAACGGGAGTCTTTACCATGAAGGTAAACAGGTGGAAGGCAGTACCCATCGGGTTTGCAGCCGCTTTGTTGATCTTAACGTCAGGTTGCCAGCTTTCCGGAACGCCCAAGCCCAAACCGGCTGCGAAACAGGCAACGGATAGCGTGGACAAGAAACATCCGCTGTTAACGGCCTCGGCAGCGGCGCCGCAGTTCCCCCGCCCGGTCGCTTCTCCTTCCCAGGACAACGGTTCCTCTACCAACATTGATCTTCTTGAACGGCAGATGGTGGAACTGGTGAATGCCGATCGTCTTGACCCGGACAACCGGGCAGAAACCGGTGGCCGGGCCATGCCCCTACGGTGGGATCCCCGGCTGGCTCAGGCCGCCCGCACCCATTCGGAGGGAATGGCCTTGCGCCACATCCTCAGCCACTACGAACCCAATGGAGACTCTCCGGTGGAAAGGATTTACAAGGCAGGAGTCCAGTGGGTGGCGATGGGAGAAAATATTGCCCAAAACCTCACGGTGGCGGAGGCCGAGGCCGCCTTGATGAATGAACCCCGGTTCCAGGCCAATCATCGCGGCAATATTCTGAGCAAGAAATACAATTCCATCGGCATCGGAATCGCCCGTGGAGCAGATGGCCGCTTCTACATCACTCAGGACTTTGCTGCGGAACCGTGATCGGGCTCGCGCATCCTCATAATAATATCGTCGTTGATTGAACCTTGCGCCCCAATAACGGTCGAAGATAGTGTCTCAGTTTCTTTGCTGTAGCGGCGCTCTATGAGCGCCGCAAACCGTTGAGAATACAAGTTCGGCGCTCATAGAGCGCCGCTACAGCAAACTGCGTCATTACCCGGTCGAAATGCCGTTGTTAGAAATGGTTAAAACCATGCCCTGACGGTACTCCCAGCGACTTAACATAGTAATATTAGGGAAGCTCTCAAATAATCCAGGTTAGCGAAACGACTCTTCCGGGGACGTCTCGTAGACTTCAGGACCTGCCAATGCCGCCTTGGCGCGCAACGGTTCCCCGCAGGATGATACCCGCCGCAAGCGATTCTGGTTGGCCGCGCCGACGAATGCCTTAAATAGAGGGTGAGGCTCAAGCGGCCGCGACTTGAATTCCGGGTGAAACTGGCAACCCAAAAACCACGGATGATCCCGGACCTCCACGATCTCCACATAAGTCCCATCCGGCGTAACTCCAGTGATGTCCAGACCGTGAGCCACCAGCATCTCCTCATATTCGCGGTTAAACTCGTAACGGTGTCGGTGACGTTCTGAAATCTCGGAGTTGCCGTAAGCCTGGAAGGCGAAAGAACCGGCTTTCAGCTTGGCGGCCCATGCACCGAGCCGCATGGTGCCGCCTAATTCATCTACGCCTCGAAGCTCGCGCAGTTTGTAGATCACGCGGTGAGCGGTGGCAGGGTCAAATTCGGAGCTGTCCGCATCGCGGAGGCCGCAAACATTCCTAGCAAATTCAATCACCGCGCACTGCATGCCCAAGCAGATTCCGAAAAAGGGCACTTTCCGCGTCCTCGCGTATTCAATGGCCCGTAACATGCCGGGAATGCCGCGTTTGCCGAAACCGCCCGGGACCAGGACGGCGTCCAGACCTTTCATCTGGTCTTCCCATTGGTCGCTTTCCAGCCCCTCGGCTTCCACCCACGCCAAGTTCACCTTCAAGCGGTGGGCTGCGCCGCCATGCACCAGCGCTTCATTCAAGCTCTTATAGGAATCCTGATATTCGACGTATTTCCCGACCATGCCGATGGTCACTTCAGCAGCCGGGTGGCTCAGCCGCTCGACCAGGTCTTCCCACCGCGTCATGGCCCGCTCGCCTGTCTGAAGCTTCAAGCGGGAAATGATTTGCGTATCCAACCCCTCATTCGCCAAGGCCAGGGGAACTTCGTAGATGTTGCCTACATCTTTAGCGGTGATGACCGCTTCTTCCGGGACGCTGCAGAAGAGCGCGATCTTGGACTTCAGGTCCGAAGAAAGGTAATGATCCGTGCGGCACAAGAGAATGTCCGGCTGAATACCAATCTCGCGCAAATCTTTCACGGAGTGCTGAGTGGGCTTGGTCTTCAGCTCCCCGGCGGCCTGGATGAACGGCACCAGGGTGACGTGGACAAAGACAACGTTGTCGCGGCCTTGCTCTTGGCGCATCTGGCGGATGGCTTCCAGAAATGGCAGCGATTCAATGTCGCCCACCGTGCCTCCCACTTCCACGATTACCACGTCAACGCCGTCCGAAATCTTCTTGACAGCGGATTTGATTTCATTGGTGACGTGGGGAATCACCTGCACGGTCTTGCCCAGATAATCGCCCCGGCGCTCCTTGGTGATGATCCGTTCGTAGATGCGGCCGGCGGTACAGTTATTATCCCGCGTCATGCGGACATGGGTAAAACGCTCATAATGGCCCAAGTCGAGGTCGGTTTCGGCGCCGTCATCGGTGACGAAAACCTCGCCATGCTGGAAAGGGCTCATGGTGCCGGGATCGACGTTGAGATAAGGATCAAACTTCAGGAGCGTCACCCTCTGCCCGCGCGCTTCCAACAAACAGCCGATGGAAGCCGAAGCCAGTCCTTTGCCGAGAGAGCTTACAACTCCACCCGTAACAAAAACATATTTGGCCGCCATGTTTGCCCCTTCTATGAGGTTGTTGATTGAGCCGGTTTATAAGCCAAAGGATGTGAATGAGCCGTTCGAACTTGAACCATCGAGCGGAAGAAAAGCCGCCGCCAAAACGTTTGTACCGAGGTCATAATCAAAAGGAAGGTATCGGTACGACCTATTATCCGGCTCAGGAAATGGCTTGTCAATGGAGAATTTTCGTTCCCACAATAACGGGCGGGACGCGCCGGCCGGTATTCTGCGGGGCCCGAGCCAACAGCTCGCCGCTTCTTCGGAATGACTGATTCCGTAGACTGGAAGACCTGCAAAGGGGTTCTTAGAAAAAAGATGGTAAATCCAGGGCAATTAGGAATAGAATGCAGCAAAAGTTTTCCTTAAATCAGCATAGGGGTGATCAGGCGATGGCCAATTCCGATCTCACGAACGCAATCCCCGCCGGGGGACAGGACATGTCAACGGCGGGAAAACTTTTCGGAGTGATTTTCTCGCCGGGCGAGGCCTTTGAAGCGATTTCCTGCAAACCGGATTTCGTCGCGCCGTTGGTCGTACTGATTGCCGGATCGGTGGCCCTGACGGAATGTATGCTGGCCAAGATCGGCGCGGCTCAGATTGTCCGGAACGCCATCGCCCAGAGCAGCGGCGGCAAAAACATGACCCCGGACCAGATCGACCGTATCGCGGCCCAGGGAGCAAAGAATGTTGCCATCTTCACTCGCATCGTCGAATTCCTCGGCGTACCCATCTTCCTGTTGATCGTGGCAGCCATCGCTTTGCTCATCGTGAACGCCATCTTTGGCAGTGAAATTAAGTTCAAAACCGCCTTTTCCATTTCCGCTTACGCCGACATTCCCTCGGTGCTCGCCAGCCTCATCGGGATTGTGATGATCTTCTTCGGCGACCCGTCCCACTTCGATCCAAATAATTTTCTGCCGACAAAGCCGTCATTTTTTATGGACCCCCAGCAAGTCCCCAAGCCCCTTTACGCTTTGGGTAGCTCCATAGACATTTTCTATTTCTGGTTCATGATCCTGCTCGCTGTCGGCCTTTCCACGGCGACCGGGAAGAAGGTCAAACCACTCCCCATTTTCCTGGGATTTTTTGTGGTCTGGGCGCTGATTACGGTGGCCCGGGTCGGGTTTGCGCTGATATGATGTACCACGCGCTTTCCCCCAGGCTGAACGCTTCGAGACCCCTATTCAGCAAACGCATTCCGGATGCTTCGCAAAAAACCACGGCTCGGCCAGCACTTTCTGGTTGATCAGCAGCTTGCACGCCGTATCACCGAAGCCTCGGGCATTCGACCCGCCGACCTAGTGATTGAGATTGGTCCTGGCCGAGGCGCCATGACGCGCTTGCTGGCGGACCAATGCGCGCACCTGGTAGCCGTTGAAATTGACCCGGCGCTGGCCGCAAATCTGCGCACCGAATTTCAAAACGAGCCTCGAGTGGAAATTGTCCAAGCGGACATTCTTCAGACCGATCTCTCCGCTCAGGTGAGGGATCGCGGTTTCACACAGTGTTTGGTTTTTGGGAACCTGCCTTACTACATCACCTCCCCGATCCTGCAACACATGTTCGGCTTTCAGCATTTCATTCGGGCTATGGCCACCCTGATCCAACTCGAGGTCGCGGAGCGCATCACAGCCAAACCCGGCAGCCGGGATTATGGCTATCTCAGCGTTCTAGCGCAGCTCTACTCTTCCCCCCACATTACCCTGAAAATTTCTCCTGGCGCTTTTTCTCCGCCGCCTAACGTCACGTCGGCGCTGGTTCTGTTTCCAATGGTCCGGCGCTTCCCGGCGTGGGATGAGCAGACTCAAACCGGCTTCCTAGGTTTTGTGAAGCGAAGTTTCACCAGCAAGAGAAAGAACCTGCTGAACAACCTTTCCGGCCTCCGGCCCCGGACCCAATTGGAGCGGATACTGAAGAAGCTGGGTCTGCCGCTCACCGCGCGCGCCGAAGAAGTTAGTATCGACGAGCTGGCGCGACTCTATGAAACCTTGATGGCTCTTCCGGCTCCTTAGAGGCTTGTCAGATAATAACTGTTCCATTTCGGACCAAATACATCCCCTCACCCCTGCCCTCTCCCCGCAAGTGGGGAGAGGGTGACGCGAAGCGGCGGGTGAGGGGTGCCGGTTGGAAGATGGAACAGTTATTTCTGAACGGGCCCTTAGTGCGCGGGTCCCGGCCCTATTTGGATAACACAGGGTCGCTGAAGCCCAACTTGTTTCTACGAACAATTGTTGCCATTTTGTACATTCAATCACTTCCGTCTTCCCCCTTCTGCACGATCCGTCCCGACAGCGCCAACCGGGCAGTGGCGCAATTTGTAACGGCGCTCTATGAGCACCGAACTTGGATCCTCAGCGGTTCCCGCCGCTCACAGAGCACTTCTACGGTCATAAGCATCAATGCTTTGGTTCAACCGGCATTTCGCTTAGGGCGGTGCGGTCACCTCAAGAAGAAGTTCTGGGATGCGCCCACTGAGTGTACAATAACGAGAAAGATGAAAAGCAAGGCGATGGAGTTCGCCTGAACCGTCCTCGTGGACTGATGACTCCTGGCGCGATCACGGGTGCCAGGAGTTTTTGTTTTTATGCAACCTGATGCGAAAGGTGATCAATCTTGAGAATTTTGCTGATCTCAGTTTTCGGTTTGGCGGGTACGCTGGCGCGCTATGGTTTGCAAGGCCTGGTGCAGGAACACACACCGGGCGATTTCCCGATGGGAACGCTTGTGGTAAATTTGGCCGGTTGTCTTTTTCTGGGACTCATCGGTGAGTTTACTTTGAGACATATTTCTATTCCGCCCGAATGGCGCATCGGTATCACCACCGGCTTTTTCGGCGCATTCACGACCTTTTCTACTTTTACCTGGGAAAGCGCCCACCTTCTGCAAGACGGCGAGTGGACCAAAGCAGGACTCTACATCGGCATCAGTTTGGCGGGTGGCCTTATCGCAATCCTGACAGGGATGCGGCTTGCCGACGCGGCTTGAGAGGTGAACAGTGCATGAACGGTTCGAAGGCGAAAAAACGCTGATGCGTGTCTACCTGGGCGAATCCGACAAATGGCATGGAAAGAACCTGTTTGAAGAGATTGTTCAATGGCTCCGCCGGGAGAAATTTTCCGGAGTCACGGTGCTGAGAGGCATCACCGGCTTCGGTTCAACCAGCCGCGTCCATTCAGAAAAAATCCTCCGGCTCTCGCAAGACCTGCCGGTCGTGATTGAGGTCGTGGAGACCGCCGAACGTATTCAACAAATCCTTCCCCGCCTGGACGAAATGCTGGACGGCGGAATGATTACGATGGAGAAGGTGCAGGTGATCCTCTACCGGCCCAATAAATGATGGTGGTTATCGGCCTCGGCTCCCCTATCTCCCTGCAATTCCACACCCCTCAAGCTGCCTTTGCCGCTCCTGCCCTTACTGAGTTAAGATGCTTGCGCGGACCGTTTCCATGGAAGACTTCAAGATCGAGATCCCAACCACGACGGCGGCTTCCGCTAGTTTGAAAATCCTGGCCGCTGCGGCGGTATTGGGATTCATCTACCTGGCCAGTTCCATCCTCATCGCCATCACCTGCTCGATCCTCATCGCTTTCATGCTCGAGCCGGGAGTAGAACTGTTGGAGCGTCTGCGTCTGCCGCGCTGGCTGGGTTCGCTGGTGATGGTGCTGATCGCCTTGGGCCTAATTTACGTCGTCATTTACCTGGCCTATGCCCGCTTCGTGGCGTTTCTAGCAGCTTTGCCTCAACTGGCCATCCGAGTAAAGGATCTCGCCACCCATCTTGAGGCGCTGATCAGGAACTTCCGGGACAGCGCCACGATTATGTTGCCCGCAAATGCCCCGTCTTCTGGAACCACGGTGCGGCTGCGGGAAGAATCACCCTGGCTTCAGTTCTTGTTGCGCGGGATTGGCTCGATTTATACCTTCACCATCACCGTGACATTCATTCCTTTCCTGGTCTTCTTCATGCTCACGTCGAAAGACCAACTCATGCACAGCACGCTGCGCTTCTTCCCGCTGGAACGCCGCCACCATGCCAAGAAGGTCATCGAGGCCATCAGCCGGATGCTTCGCCGCTATGTGTTCGGCAACATCCTGGTGGCGCTGATTTCCGCCGCCGCTATCACTCCCATATTTGGCCTGATCGGCTTGCGCTACGCTCTCGTGCTCGGCCCGCTCGCCGCAGTTCTGAATTTAATTCCTTACCTGGGGGTTCCGCTGGCCGTATTGCCACCTGCGCTCATCGCCCTGATGGAATTTGAACATGCGGGCCCACTAATCGCGGTTCTGATTACGGTGATTGTGGTTCACTTCTTCACCGCCAACATGCTCACACCCTTGCTTGTGGGTAGCCGGGTGCACCTGAATGCCTTGAGCGTCACACTTTCCGTGATGCTGGGTGGCTGGCTCTGGGGAGGATTTGGCTTGCTGCTAGCTGTACCCATCATAGCGGCGCTGAAAGCTGCTTGCGACAACGTGGAGTCTTTGAAGCCGCTCGGTGATTGGTTGGGCGGAGACTAAAACGGCATAGCGGTTCTCGTGCAGTGTGCTGTAGGGGCGCTCTTTGAGCGCTGGAAGCCGTTAAGGGTCGAAGTTCGGCGCTCCCTTCCAGGGCAGGCTCCGAGCGCTGCTTCAGCAAACAAACTGAGACACTACCAACCGCTCGCTTTGATTGCTTTCATTCACGGGCCAGGGTATGATGGCGGGCGCGCGGGAAACGGGCCAAAACTCTAACGGGCTGCTGAAGAACGCCACATTGTCATGCTGAACGCAGCAATGCATCCCGGCATGGCACCAAAAGAAATGCCAGAGATCCCTTCGCGGAGTTTACCCTGAGCGGATTGCCGGAATGCTTCGCTGCGCTCAGACTGACAGCGAAGGGTTCTGGATGATAGGTCCGTAACGTTTTGTAACCACTGCACATGCGAAGTGAGGCCGGAAAGGCGGTGAGTCCGCTCCATCTCAAAACCTGACGGGCAGAGGTCACGAAAATCCTTGGGTATGAATCGGGAATATCACAGGTTCTACAGCCATCAATTACAACGGGACATGGAGTTTCTGGCTTTCGGCCACGGCGGAGTTCCCTTGCTGGTGTTTCCCACCTCCTGTGGACGCTTTTACGATTATGAGGACCGGGGCATGATTGCCGCCGTTGCCCACAAGTTCGAGGGTGGCCAGATTCAGGCTTTCTGTGTGGATAGCGTAGATGCGGAAAGCTGGTATAACAAAAGCATCCACCCGCGGGATCGAGTCCTCCGCCACCTGCAATACGAGCAATACCTGATTCAGGAAATGATTCCGTTCATCCGTTCGCGCAACCACTCGCCGGAGCTGGTGCTCACCGGGTGCAGTTTCGGCGGGTACCACACCATGAATTTTTCCCTGCGGCACCCGGAATTGGTGACTCATGCCGTGAGCATGGGAGGGGCTTTTGACATCCACCAGTTCCTGAACGGATATTATGACGAGGATTGCTATTTTAATTGCCCGCCGGATTATCTGGCGAATCTCAAGAACGATTGGTATCTCAACCGCTTCGGGAGCCATTTGAAGATCGTTCTGGCCACGGGCGAGACCGACATTTGCCTGGGAGAAAACCGGCGGCTGTCGCAAATTCTGAGTGATAAGCACATTCCACATTGGCTCGATGTGTGGGGAGACGGCACGGGCCACGACTGGCCCTGGTGGCAGCGGATGGCCGTAAAGTTCTGGGGATAGGGCACGGCAACAGACGTAGCAGTGGCGCTCTCACTGCCGAAATGATCCGAAAAACAGAACCGGCGGCGAGGACACCGCCGCTACTGCGGAAGAGCTGGAAGTTTGAGCAAGGGGGTACGGGCTATGCACAAAATCGGCATCATTTTCGGCATGGAAGACACATTTCCGTGGGCGCTCATTGAGCGTATCAATTCCCTTCGCCCGGAAGGAATCATCGCGGAAGCGGTGAAGCTGGGCGGCGTGCGCATGGCCGGGTCCAGCGGTTATCGCGTCCTGATTGACCGCATCTCCCACGACATTCCCTTTTACCGGGCCTATCTAAAGAACGCCGCGCTCACCGGGACGCTGGTGATCAACAATCCATTCTGGTGGAGCGCCGATGATAAGTTCTTCAATTACGCTCTGGCTTCAAAGATCGGCGTGGCCGTGCCGCGCACTGTGATCCTGCCCCACAAGACCCACCCGCCGGGCACCACAGAAAAGTCTATGCGGAATTTGATGTACCCCTTGAATTGGGAAGAGATATTCAGCTACGTCGGTTTCCCAGCCTTCCTGAAGCCCTTCAGCGGCGGAGGCTGGAAGAGCGTTTATAAGGTTCACAATCCCGAAGAGTTTTTCAGCGCCTATAACGAAACCGGCGATTTGTGCATGACCTTGCAGCAGGGCATCGAATTCGACCAGTATTTCCGCTGTTACGTGGTTGGTCAGGAAAAAGTGCATGTCATGCGCTACGATCCTCGCCAGCCGCACCAAGGGCGCTACGTCAAGAACCCTCCACCCGTTGAGCCCCGGCTACTCGAGCGCGTGGTGGGCGACGCTTTGAAGCTTTGCCGCGCTCTTGGTTACGATTTGAACACCGTCGAGTTTGCCGTCGAAGGCGGAATCCCGTATGCCATCGACTTCCTGAACCCGGCCCCGGACGCCGACCTGCACTCGGTGGGACCTGAGAATTTCGAGTGGATTGTGCAATCGGTGGCGGACCTTGCGGTGAAGAAGGCGCTTAGCAACGAACAACCATTATGTGAGTACCGTTGGAGTCTATTCCTGCAGGGATCAACCGGGGCCGCAGTCGCAACCTCGTAATGTGGGAGGCCGGCTTCGACCGGTCACCTTTCCTTTCCAACAAAGCAGCCTACCGCGGTGAAGCGCGGCACTACAATCCGCCCTGCCTTCCCCCAGCCATTGACCCTGTCGAAAATGCGAAGCAAAGACCTACCGTTTGCACTAAACTAAGTCAAGCCTCAACCTTGAACTGGGGACTCGGGCGGCCCCGCAGCAGAGGTTCAAGGATGCTGGAGTGTGGATCATGAAACCCTCCTTTACCATCGGTATTGAAGAAGAATATCAGGCCATCGATCCTGTTACGCGAGACCTGCGGTCTCACATTCAGTCGGAAATCATCGAGAAAGGCAAAATGCTGTTGAAGGAGCAAGTGAAGCCGGAGATGCACCAGTCGGTGATTGAGGTGGGAACTGGCGTTTGCGGCAACATTCGGGAAGCGAAGGAAGAGATCAAGGGCTTACGCCGGAAGATCGTTGAGCTTGCTCGGGAAAACGGCCTGCGCATGGCCGCCGCCGCCACCCATCCCTTCGCGGATTGGCGTTCCCAGGAGATTTATCCTGACGAGCGCTATCACGCCATCGTCGAGGACATGCAACAGGTGGCGCGTGCCAATCTGATCTTCGGATTGCACGTGCACATTGGCGTGGAGGACCGCGAGGCTGCGATCCACCTGATGAACGCCGCACGCTACTTCCTGCCTCACATCCTGGCGCTTTCCACCAACTCACCCTTCTGGGCGGGGCTGGATACGGGCTTGAAATCTTATCGCTGCAAGGTGTTTGATAAGTTTCCACGCACCAATATTCCGGACTATTTTCCGAGCTGGGGAGAATATGAGCGGTTCGTCAGCATCCTCATCCACACGCACTGCATTGACAACGCCAAGAAAATTTGGTGGGACATCCGTCCCCATCCGTTCTTCAACACTCTTGAATTCCGCATTTGCGACATTCCCATGCGCGTCGAGGAGACGGTTTCCCTGGCCGCCCTGATCCAGGCCACTGTCGCCAAGCTCTACAAGCTTTACGCCGCCAACACCGGATTCCGCCTCTATCGCCGCGCCTTGATTATGGAGAACAAATGGCGCGCCGCCCGTTACGGACTGGACGGAAAACTCATCGATTTTGGCAAGGAAATCGAAGTGCCATTGCGCGACCTGATGGAGGAGTATTTAATCCTGGTGGATGACGTACTGGATGAACTCGGCAGCCGCGAAGAGGTGAATGGGATTCGAAAAATTCTGGAGAGAGGTTCCGGCGCAGATCGCCAGCTTCGGGTCTACCGTGAAACCGGAGATTTCAAAAAAGTCGTCGATTACATCATCGAAGAAACCGAAGCGGGGCTCTTTGAGTCTCATCAGATGGAGGTCAGGGCAGGACAATGAAGAATCCCCTGGAGGGAATCGCACTCAACCCGGAGCTTACCGAAGGCGCGCGGAACGCCATTGGTGTTTGCCTTCGTGTGAAACCGGAAGAGCGGGTGACGCTGATCACCGACGAAACCACAAAGCAAATTGCCGCCAGCCTTGCCGGTGAGATTACAGCGGCGGGTTCTTCCTTCCACACGTTTCTTCTGGAGGAGCTTGCGCCTCGTCCGCTGAAGGCTATGCCGCAGCCGGTGCTGGACGATCTTGAAACCTGCCAGGTGAGCATTTTTGCGGCGCAGGCTTTGCAAAACGAGCTTTACTCGCGCATGCAGTTGACGGAAGTGGTGAACCGCCGCAAGCTTCGCCATGCCCACATGGTGAATATCAATCGGCAGATCATGATGGAAGGCATGAGGGCTGATTTTTTGAAGGTTGATGAGATCAGCCGCCGCGTTTGGGAGCTCGCCAGCTCGGCTCGAACCATCTACGCCACTACCGCCGCGGGAACTGACCTGCGGGGCGAATTCAATCCCAATTTCCGGTGGCTTAAGACCAGCGGAATTATCAGCCAGGAAAAGTGGGGCAACTTGCCGGGCGGCGAAGTGTTCACCGCGCCGGAAAGCGTGGATGGTACCCTCGTGGTGGATGGCGTGGTAGGTGATTACCTTTGTTCCAAGTTCGGCAGTCTTCATGATGCGCCGCTGACCCTGACCATCCAGAAGGGCCGCTTGCAGGAAGTTCACAGCCAAAATCGTGAGCTGGAAGATGATTTCTGGCGCTATACCCATACCGATGAGAACAGTGACCGAGTCGGCGAGTTCGCCATCGGTACCAACGTCGCCCTGCGCGAAGTGATCGGGCATATCCTGCAGGATGAAAAACTCCCTGGCTTGCACATTGCTTTCGGCAATCCTTACGGTGAACACACCGGCGCGCAGTGGTATTCCTCAACCCACATTGACGTGGTCGGGACGCGCTTCAACATCTGGGTGGACGGCCGGCAGATCATGAGCCAGGGGCAGTTCTTGCAACCGTTATGAGGCTCATCATTAATTCCAAAACAATGAAAGGAATCTACCATGCAAGCTGAAAACGATCTAGGAAAGCGCCGCAAGGCGGCGCTGGCCACGCCCAGCGATCTTGGACCCGAGGCCATCCAGAACCTCACAGGAGCCCTCAATGCGCTCCTGGCGGACGTTTTTGCGCTTTATCTGAAGACAAAAAACTTTCACTGGCACATCAGCGGACCGCACTTTCGAGACTACCACCTGCTGCTCGACGAGCAGGCTGGCCAAATATTTGCGATCACGGATGACATCGCGGAGCGGGTTCGCAAAATCGGCGGAACCACGCTGCGCTCCATCGGGCATGTCGCCCGTCTTCAGCGCCTGGCGGACAACGACGCTGACTATGTTGACCCGCTCGATATGCTGAGCGAACTGCGCGAAGACAACAAGGCCTTGCTTGTCAGCATGCGCGAAGTCCATAACCTGTGTGACGAGGAGAACGACGTCGCCACGGCAAGTCTCCTGGAGAATTGGATTGACGAAGCTCAACGCCGCGTCTGGTTCCTGTTCGAGACGAGCCGGCGTCAATAACTGGTGCGAACCGAATCGAGTCTTATATTGAGGATGCCGGCCGTTGGGTGGGATGGGGGGCCGCTGTGATCCTGTGCGTAGCCTATCGCGGAGCGCACGCATCCAGGATCACGGATACTTTGCGGGCGATAGTCAGGCGGGCGAAGGGACGAACTTCCCACCCAAGCTCACAAAAAACATTCTGCAACACGGTCCACGTTTTGCAACTCATTATTCTGACGTCCTCGATTGCGGTTTTCCATACCGGGAAGCCATGTCTCCTGAAAGCAAAATGGCCGCGATCACTCGCGGCCATCTCGAAAGGAACCGAACGCCCTTCCTACACACATCGATGTTCGTACCTGACAATCACGTCCGGCAATCCTTCCGACGCAGCGTGTGCAAGCTCAATGGTTTCGTAAGGTCCGTGCCAGCGAGCGTGGCGCGGATCGTAACCTCCGGCGCGGCCCTGACCGTCATTGCAATGTCCGCACGTACCGCGATGGATTACTGCCTTATGTGGACCATCTGCCCGTTCTCGTAGACATAGAAGCTCATCGATACCTCCCCACCCTGCAAAAGCAAAAAGGCCGCGAATGCTCGCGGCCTCTTTCCAACTTATCAGATCTCGAATTAAAAACTTGAGATTAAACAAAAACCTTGACAACTGAGTTGAGCAGCCACGCCCCCATCGGGAATCTCAAATCGAGGATTCAAGATTTCAGAAGGGCCACTGAGCATCCGTTCCGAGCCTGTCACCCGAAGGCGACCTCGAAACCGGTTCTCTCTTAGAAAGGAGGTGATCCAGCCACAGGTTCTCCTACAGCTACCTTGTTACGACTTCACCCCAATCATGAATCATACCTTGGGCGCTATCCTCCTTGCGGTTGGAATGACGACTTCTAGTACAATCCACTTTCGTGATGTGACGGGCGGTGTGTACAAGGCCCGGGAACGTATTCACCGCGTCGTTCTGATACGCGATTACTAGCGATTCCAGCTTCATGCAGTCGAGTTGCAGACTGCAATCCGAACTGAGACCGGCTTTTGGCGATTGGCTCCCCCTCGCGGGTTCGCGACGCTTTGTACCGGCCATTGTAGCACGTGTGTAGCCCTGGACATAAAGGCCATGAGGACTTGACGTCATCCCCACCTTCCTCCCCGTTATCCGAGGCGGTTCCCTTAGGGTGCTTCCCTTGCGGGCGAGCAACTAAGGGTAAGGGTTGCGCTCGTTGCGGGACTTAACCCAACATCTCACGACACGAGCTGACGACAGCCATGCAGCACCTATGCAGCCGTCCCTTGCGGGAAACTGCCGTCTCTGGCAGCGGCAACTACATTTCGAGCCCAGGTAAGGTTCTTCGCGTTGCGTCGAATTGAACCACATGCTCCACCGCTTGTGCGGGCCCCCGTCAATTCCTTTGAGTTTCAGCCTTGCGACCGTACTCCCCAGGCG
>Ga0102924_1001123_pt1 | contig 31431 bp, 25 predicted proteins | sample PaiPotPPM11metaG_FD_80116 | JGI IMG/M metagenome (GOLD analysis project Ga0102924, IMG submission 80116) | Iron sulfur acid spring bacterial and archeal communities from Banff, Canada, to study Microbial Dark Matter (Phase II) - Paint Pots PPM... ... | reverse complement strand
GTTTTTGGACGGGCATCGCAAGGCACCGACGGGCAGGAAGGCGGGGCGACCGGTCGGTGCGATGGATAGCCGTCCGCGCAAGGCGTACACCAAGCGTGCGAACTTACCAGCACCTACTTAGATTATGCCGCAAATGGAGCAAAGAATTGGTCAATAGATACGCTCAAAGCGCAATTTCATGCTTCCTGCGAAAAGCGCCGCGTCAATCCGCAGAGCTTGATAGATGAACTAATCGGAGTAGGCGAAGATGAGGAGTACTTTTGGCAGCGTGCAAAGACGAATCTTGAAGAAGGGAACCTGCGGCTCATATTTGTCGCTAATGTGATCGCACCGGAACTACGTCGCATCGTCGAATTTCTCGACGATCAAATGGATAAGACCCAGGTCCTAGCATTGGAGGTGAAGCAGTACATTGGAACGCGCACGACGACGTTGGTCCCGCGTATCGTCGGTCAGAGTATCAAAGCTCAAGATAAGAAGCAGACTTCCGCACGATCAGGCACCACGCATCAGTGGGACGAGCCGGAATTTATGGAGGAGATACGTACCCGATGCGGTGACCAGTGCGTGACCGCAGTCCAGGAGATTTTAAAGTGGGCCGCGCCTCTAGGGGTTTTGTGGGGCAAGGGTAATGTAGACGGTTCGCTCTCTGTATACTTTGATAACAATACGGGACGATATTGGACGTTCATAGTTTATACAACGGCACCACGTATTGAGATACAGTTTCAATATATGAAGAACAAACCGCCATTCAATAGCGAAGAATTGCGCCGAGCATTAGCAGATCGCTTGAATGAGATTCCTGGAATCTCGCCCTTCGGTGACGGCGATCTGGGCCGACGTCCGACGTTTCCGCTCGCGTTACTCGCAAACGACCACGCACGGAGAACATTTCTTGCGGCCTTCGACTGGTATATCAGTACGATCCGTACCCATATCGCGCCCTGAATTTGCCGAGGACGAATGCGTTCTCATAACCCGCATGAAGACTGCCGCATTCCTGGTGGCACAGGTTTGCAACCTGTGCCACCGATCCTTGGCGACACTATTTACCTGGACTTGGTATCACGCATCTATTCGTCGCGTATGTCCAGCGCGTCGGAGCTGGTGAGTTCGCCGTTGTCGCGGAGGGTTTTCAGGACGGTGCGGACGATGTCATAGCCGTAGCCACGGCGGGCGAGGAGGCCGGAGAGACGGCGGGTGATGACGTCCGGCTCCAAGCCGTTTTTGTGGAACGAGCGCAGTTTGCTTCGGGCAAGCGCGAGCGCCTGCGCGTCCGCATCCACCGTTTCCGCCTGCTCCGCGAGGGTTTCGTCAATCGTCGCGCTCGTCACGCCCTTCTGGCGCAACTCCTGCCGGAGCAGATGCGGGCCACGCGGGCGGAACTGCGCGCGGTTCTCCGCCCACCAACGGGCGAAGGCGAGGTCATCCAGATAGCCCCGCTCCGTCAGCCTGCCGACCGCCGTTTCGACCGTTTCCGGCGAATAGCCCTTGCGATGGAGGTAATCGCGGATTTCGTGCGTCGAGCGCGGGCGCATGCCGAGGTAGCGCACCGCCGCCTCCGTCGCGCGCTGCCGCACATCGGCATGCCGGAGCGCATCGAGATCGCCTGCCTGAAAGACCTTGCCGGGCGCAATCCCGAACTCCACGACGACCGCCACCGTCAGTGTCAGTGGCGCCGAACCATCGAAGGTGACAGCGAATTCCTGCCCCTTCCGATCAACGGGGGCGACCGATCGTACGGTCGCCCCTGTCATCTGCACAGTCAGTTCCTCATTTGTCATCGCGTTCCCAACCATGCATCCCGGTGGCGGCGGGCTTTAGCCTGCCGTATCGCTCGGCAGGCTAAAGCCCGCCGCCACCAATCTCTCTATTCGTCGTCCAACTCGTCCAGCACGCCATCGGGGCCATCAGCGGTGACGCCGATATTGAAGTCATCGGCCGCTTTATCCGCGAGGCCGAGGATGCGGCGGTAAATCTCTTCCTGCATCTCAGGATGCGCCTTGAGGAAATCCTTCGCGTTCTCGCGGCCCTGACCGACGCGCTCCTCGCCGTAGTAGAACCATGCGCCGCTCTTGCGGACGACGCCGAGTTCCACGCCGACATCGAGGACGCTCCCGGCGGCGGAGATGCCTTCCGCATACATGATGTCGAACTCCGCCTGCTTGAAGGGCGGCGCGACTTTGTTCTTGACGACCTTGACGCGGGAGCGGCTGCCCGTAATGTCCTGCCCATTTTTGATGCTGTCCACGCGGCGGATCTCCAGCCGCACGGAGGCATAGAACTTGAGCGCGCGGCCGCCGGAGGTCGTCTCCGGGTTGCCGAACATCACGCCGATCTTCATACGAAGTTGGTTCGTAAAGATCACCGACGTACGCGAGCGGTTGATCGCGCCGGTCAACTTACGGAGCGCTTGCGACATCAGCCGCGCCTGCAACCCGACGTGCGCGTCGCCCATGTCGCCGTCAATTTCGGCGCGCGGCACGAGCGCGGCGACGGAGTCCACAACGACGACATCAATCGCGCCGGAGCGGACGAGCGTTTCGGTGATCTCCAATGCCTGCTCACCGGTGTCCGGCTGCGAAATGTAGAGGTTTTCAAGGTCCACGCCGCACTTGCGGGCATAGGAGGGGTCGAGCGCGTGCTCGGTGTCCACGAAGGCCGCGATGCCGCCCATCTTCTGCGCCTCGGCGATGATGTGGTAGCAGAGCGTCGTCTTGCCGCTCGATTCCGGCCCGTAAATCTCGGTGATCCGGCCCCGTGGGATGCCGCCGACACCGAGCGCCAAGTCGAGCGCAATCGAACCCGTTGGGATGACTTCAATCGTCATCTTATTGGAAACGTCCACCATCCGCATGATCGAGCCTTTACCGTAGGCGCGCTCGATCTGCGAAACCGCTGTATCGAGCGCTTTGCGCCGGTCATCCACACTCGCGCCGCGCTCAACGCCGTTGGCACTCGTTGCCATTGCTGACTTTCCTTCCTTCCCTGCGCCGTTGTGGACGACACTCGATTTCCCTGTACGCGTGTTGTCCGTCGGCATCGAAATATCCTGTTCTCTCCGGGGAGATTGTGCCGTGCGACCCCGTGCCCACGACTGCCGCAACGGAACGCTTGTTCTACTCCACCGAGTGTATCATAACCCGGCCATTTAAGCAACGTTTTGCCGTTCGATTTTCCCTTGCCAGCGTTGCCTTTCGTGGCAACCAGATTTCTGAATCTACGGATAGACGCACCGTGTACAATAACCCGAACGGACGCCCGCATTCGTTCCGATTGGTCTGGCAGATGAAACGCAGTCTTCTCACGCTTCTTATGGACGCACCACCGGCCGACATTCGCGCGGTGGCGGAGGCGTGGGACGTTCATCTGACGAAGCGGACGCATACTGATAATGTCGCGCTCGTCTATCAGGCGATGACCGATCGCTGGACGGTCGAGGATGTGCTCGACGGCCTGCCCTCCCATGCACGCGACATTGCCGGGGCGCTCGCCCTCGGCCCGGAGGATGGCTTGGCGCGCGAGGACCTGATGACGCGTTTGCGTCTCGATCCGCTCGACTTGAATGCATCGCTCGCGGCATTGCGCCAAGCCGGGATCGTCCACCGGCAATCAACGGGCACGCTCTCCTTGCCGCGGGAACTCGCGACCGTGATTGCCCGCGCGATCCGGGACCGGCAGCGCGGCGATCTTGCCGCCCCGACGATCAACCAACTGCTCGATTCGCTCGACGCGGATGTCTTGCTCGATGCCGCGCGACGCTGGCGTGTGACCGACACGCCGACCAGCCTCCGGCCCGGCGACCGTGAACGATTGCTGCACGCGCTCCAGACCCGTGTCCGCGCGCCGCGCGCGCTGGCGGAAGTCGAAGCGGCCCTGTCGCCCGGCGCACGGCGAGTGGTTACGGCATTGCGCGAAGAATCGTCGCCGTTGCCCTTGAGCGAGGCCGCTGCACTCGCAAGCGCGGAGACCGCGTTAGCACGGCGCGCGCTGCTCGTCGAGTTGACCGCGAGCCTGCTCGCCTGTCATGGCTGGTCGTGGGGCGAGCGGATGCTCGTCATGCCGGGAGACTTTCGCACGCCCGCGATGACCCAGATGCCGCTGCCTCCCTTGAATGCGGTCTCCGCCGAGCCGCTGCACGGCTGGCGGCATCCCTTCGCGCTCGCCTGGGACATGCTCACGCTGCTGCGGTTGATCGAGCATGAGGCGGCGCGCTGGCCGAGTGGCGGCATCGCGGCGCTCGCGGACGATCATCAATTGACCGAGCGCGTTGCCCCGCATTTCTGGGCGTCGCTCGATACGACGATCCCGCCGAGCGCCGCGCTCGCTTTTCTCGCCGCCCTCGGCCGGGCGCGCGGCCTCGTCACGGAACGCGAGGAAGATGGACGGCGCACGCTCGCAATCAACGACCCCGTTGCCTGGGCGAAACTCGGCTTCGGCGCGCAAACGCGCGAACTCTTCACGGCGTGGCGCGGCATGGCGGGCTGGCAGGAGGGGCAGGGGACGGCGACACAACTGTGGGGCGTGGAATGGCCCGCATTCCGGGGGCGGCTGCTCGATGCGCTGACGCAATGCCAACCCGGACACTGGTATCTGCTCGATCATCTGCTCACACGTCTTGTCCAGGTGCGGCCATCGCTCCTCGGCGAGGAATTCACGGCGGCGAGCGCGGTGGGCCAGGCGCCGCCGGATCGCGACGCGCTCGTTCGGGGCTGCATCGAGGCGACGCTGCGCTCCGCGCTCGCGTGGTTTGGCGTCGTCGCCTGGGGGCGAACGGCGATGGGCGAGGCGGTGCAGATCACCGATGTCGGTTGGTGGCTGCTCGGTCGTGGGCCGGAGCCGATCATGCCGCCGTTCGGCGCGACCCCGCTCGCAGTCCAACCCGATCTTACCGTGCTGGTGCTCCACGCGGAACCGACGCATCTCTGGCCGCTCCTCGCGCTCGCGGACGCGGCGACGTTGGACCGCGTCAGCATCTATCGGATTACGTCCGGGTCCCTCCGACGCGCGCTCAGGCGCGGCCTCGTATTCGACCAGATCGTGCGATTCCTGGAGAGCCGCACCGGCGGGGCGCTCTCCGACGCGACCCGCACGACCCTCGATGAGTGGATGCGGGCCGTGCGCCGCGTCCTCCTCGAACGGGTCGTTCTGCTTGCGGCCGACGAGCGCGACATCCTCGACGAGGCCATTGCGCTTGCCCGCGAGCATGGTGCGATCGTCCAGATGCTCCCGGACGGTCGCGCACTGATCCACGTTCCCGAAGGAGATGACACGCTCGCGGCGTGGCTCAAAGAGGCCGATATTACCGCGGTCTGGATCGCGAGCCGCTAGGTTGCCTCTCGTCTCCCATGTAACCTACAATGCGATGCGGTGAGGCGATGTGCGACCTCCGCGAGAAGGGGCTGACATGAGTAGTACCACGCAACGACAGAACGCGGCGAAACTGCGACGCGAGAAGGCGAAGGCGCAAACGGCGTCCGTCGCGAAGAAAATCCCCGTTTCCCAGGACGGCATGACCGCCCTGCAGGCGGAATACGACCAACTCACGAAGGTGAAACGCAAAGAGATCTCGACGGTCGTCCAGCGCGCCCGCGAGGAGGGTGACTTACGGGAGAACGCGGGCTACCACGCGGCGCGCGAAGAGCAGGGGATGGTCGAGGCGCGCATCCGCGAACTCGAATACCTGATGAAACACGCGGTCGTCACCGCCGATTTTGTCGAGGACACGAGTGTGATCCGGGTCGGCTCAACCGTGACGCTCAATCTTGATGGGGACGATGTGACCTACACGATCGTTGGCGCGGTCGAGGCGCAGCCGCGTCGCGGGCGTATCTCAAACGAGTCGCCCGTCGGCAAGGCGCTGATCGGCCACCGCTCCGGCGATGATTTTGAGATCGTCACACCCTCTGCCTCGCTTCGCGCCGTTATCAAGGATGTGCGCGCCGCCTGAGCGGGGCAGCCTCATCACGCGTGGTGGACAGCCGATCTCTGACATCACAATCACCACCATGCGGCCGTTAATCTGTTTGGGCTCCATGCTAAGGAGGGCGACAGATTGTGTGCGGTGGTGATACATCCCACTGTTCTGTACACGCTCGCGGCATACCCGCGCGTCGCTTGGTGAGAGGGAAGGGGAGGGACATGAACATCCCAGCGGGGCGACTGACGCGTTCCCGGTTCCGACATGTATTCACGGCAAGCCTCCTCGGCGCCCTGCTCCTCACGGCATGCGGTGGCGGCTCCTCGCCCGCTCCCACCGCCACTTCCCGGCCGAACAGCAACGCCCCCGCTACCGGCGTTCCGGCCGGCCGGCAGAATCTCGACAAAGTGGATAAAATCTTCCTCCGGTTACTCACCACCTATCAGGCCCAGGGGTTGGAGGCCACCAGGCAGTTCGCGCGTGACCAGCAGCTCCTTACGTCGCGAGACGAGGTGCGGATGACCCTCGTGCTGGACAGCGACGACAGCACCATCGTTGACGCGACCGCGATGGAGGTTAGCCGGCTCGGCGGGCGCGTCATGTCAACGGTTGGCGACCATATGGAGATACTCGTTCCGGCACAAGCGCTGCTGGAGTACGGGAAGCAGACCAATCGCCCGAGTTTCTTCGCGGATGTCGCCGATTTGCGGCATATCAAGAATATCGAGCGCACGCCGATCACGACACCCTCGACGACACCGACCGCCCCGCCTACCCGGAGTAGCAAAAGCGACCCGACCGGCGGCAAGAGTGAGGGCGTCGCGTCCACCGGCGCCGACAAGTGGCAGGAGGCGGGGATTACCGGCAAGGGGGTGAAGGTCGGCGTCATTGACCTGGCATTCAATACCTACACTCAGTTCCTCGGCAACGCCACGGTGACCACGAAGTCCTTCCGCTCGGACGGCCAGATCGAGGAACTGACCGACAAGGGGCTCATTCATGGCACCGCGTGCGCGGAGATCGTCCATGAGATGGCGCCCGATGCCGCGCTCTATCTCGCGGCATTCCAGACGCCGAACGAGTATATCGCCGCGATTCGGTGGCTCACGTACACCGTTGGCGTCTCCACGATCAGCAGTTCCATCAGTTTCCCCGGGCAGTATGCCGCCGACGACACCAACCGACTGTCCATGGAGATAGATCGGGCCAGGGCGGCAGGCGTCTTCTTCGCCACATCCGCAGGCAACCAAGCCAATGGCCTCATCGGTACGGACACGTTCCAGGGGCACTTCGGCGCGAGATTCACGGATAATGACAAGGACGGCTTCCATGATTTCCCCGGCGCGAAGAACAAGAACGGCCTCATCATGCGCGTCGGGAGCGGGTCATTCCAACTCGTCCTCAACTGGGACGATTGGAAACAGCCACATGTCAACTATGACCTCTTCCTCTTCGATAAGAATGGCAAGGAGGTCGGCCGTAGCGACGACAACCAGGCGACGGGGAGGAAGACGCCTGTCGAGGAGATTGACGGGAAACTCCCGGCGGGCGACTACCTCGTGAAGGTGAAGAAGGTCAATCCGAGCGACCCGGACCTGCCCTTCAATCTCTTCTTCAAGGAAGCCTTCTTGGAGCAGGTCACGGCGGCGAATAGCCTCTCCACTCCTTCGGACGCGAAAGGCGCGGTCACGGTCGCGGCGATCAACGTGCGGACGAGCAGGGTGGAGAGCTTCTCCTCCCAGGGCGCGACGTTGGACGGACGCAAGAAGCCGGACGTCAGCGGGCCCGATAACACGTCCAGTTTCGCCTTCGCGAGCATCGGCAATGCGACCTTCTTTGGCACGAGCGCCGCGACGCCGCATGTGGCCGGTGCGGCCGCGCTCTTCATGCAGGCATTCCCGGACGCCACGCCCGATACGACCCTCCGCTTCCTCGATGACCACGCGAAGAAGCCGCAGGGAACGCCGAGCGGGGACAATATCACGGGCGCGGGGCTGCTCTTCCTCGATGCGGTGCCGACGAATGCAAGCACCCGACCGGCCCCGTCTCGCTCCGTAGGGGCGGCGACGCCCGCGGCGACGCGCTCGACCACCGCACAGGCCCAGCCGACGAGCGGCCTGTCCGGCGGCGCGACATTCGTGGACAACTTCACATCGCCCGTCACGGGGTTGCCACCCCAGGGGTACCAGAATGGGGAGTATCGGGTCCATGGCGACGCCGGCACATTGACCTCGCTCGACTACCCGAAAACGGTCAGGGATGTCGCGGCTGAGACCTACGAAGTCGAGGCGCGCGCGGTCAGCAGCGCTGCGGATGCCATGATGGGGCTGCAGGTGCGCCGATTGGACAAGGACAACTACCTGCTCTTCGTGATTTCAAACGACGGGGGATTCGCGGTCTTTGCCAGGGTGAACGGGAGCCTCCAGGCAATCGGCACAGGTGGGACAAGCCCCGCGATCAAGGCGAACGCGCCGAACGCGCTGCGCGTTTCGATTGCCGGGACGAAGTTCGTCTTCGCGGTGAACGGGCAAGTGCTGACGCAATTCGACATCACGGACATCTGGACGCAAGGTGCGTTCGGTTTCGTGGCCGGCGGAGGGAACACGGAGAGTGCGGAAGTGGCATTTACGAGTTACCGTGTGAAGGTGGGTTGAGGGTGATCGCCACATCCGCAAGGACGCGCAGCACGCGAAAATCCTCCGCCATCCGCTCATAAGGAAACCACGCCAACACCTTGGGCGATGGATGCAAGAGCGGGACGAGCGTGCGGCCGTACCATGAATGTGGCGTTCCGCGCGCCTCCGTCACTTTCAATCCGTGCGGCTCGATGCGGCCCACTGCCGCGAGCGCAACGGCGCCGAGCGTCACGACGACGGGCGGGTCCACGATGGTCAGCGTCGCACGAAGATGACCGATACAGTTGGCGAGTTCCTGACGGCTTGGGGGTCGGTTCGCACCCGTCGGGCCTTGCGGGTTACAGAGCGCGGCGTTGGTGATGAAGATGTCGTCGCGCGTCCATCCCGCCTCGCTGAGCAGTCGTTCGAATGTCCGCCCCGAGAAGTCTCCCGAAAACGGCACGCCCGTGCGTTCCGCGCCGCCACGCCCCGGCGCTTCCGCGATGAACATGACCGGGGCGTCAATGTCGCCGTTCGCGGTCGTCAGGACGCGCCGCCGCCCCTCCATCGCCGGGCAATGTCGGCAGGCCGCAACGGTCGTCACGAGCGCGGCGAAGGCGGCATCGCGTCGTGCTCGGTCGTCCGCAATTCTGGTCACGGTTGGACGGATCCCGTGGGGGCGGCTGTCACTGCCATGGGCAGGGCGGTTGCCGCGCATTCGAGGCGCGACGACGAGTTCGTGATAATCACACCGCCAGTCACTCGCGGCGCTTAGCCGTTCGGTCGGAGCGCCCGCAGTTCCTCGAACAGTCGCTTCTCGTCCTCCGACAGATGCGCCGGAAGTAGCACGCGGAGCGCGACGAAGAGATCGCCCCGCTTCTCCCCTTGTCCGACAACGAGCGGCATGCCTTTGTTCGCGAGGCGAATTTGCCGCCCGTTCTGCGTCTCCGGTGGCACCTTGACGAATAATCGCTTGCCGTCCGGCGTTGGCACGACTACCTCGCCGCCGAGAATGGCTGTATACAGCGGCACATCAACGGTCGTGCGGAGCGTCGTCGGCGTCGTTTCGTCGCGTGTGAATCGGGCATCGGGCAGCACGCGCAGTTCGAGGACGAGATCACCCGCCGCGCCGCCGTTTGATCCGGGGTGCCCTTTACCGGCGAAGCGCAGCCGCTGGCCATCGTCCGCACCGACGGGGATCGTGACGGTCATCGGCTCAGCGCGGTTCATGTCGAAGGAGATCTGTCGCTCGCCGCCGGTATAGGCATCCGCGAATGAGACTTCCAACTCCGCGAGAATATCGCGCCCTTTGCGGGTACGCGGCGGCGCGTGCGTCGCGGTGCCGCCCCGTTCCCGGCCGCTCGCGCGGCCAAACAGCGTCTCAAAGAAATCTGAGAAGCCAGCGCCGCCATCCGTGGACGTATACTCGGTGCGGAAACTGCCGGGAAACCCGTCGCGCCGCGCGCCGCCCTGCTGCGAGGTGAACCAGCGCGCAAAATCGTCCGCATTCTGGCCCGCCGCACCTTGGCCGCCGTTGCGCTGATATTGCTGCCATGCCTGGCCGTATTTGTCGTATTGCGCCCGCTTTTCGGTGTCGGAGAGCACGTCGTACGCCTCACTGACGCGTTTAAACTGCTCCTCCGCACCGGTGTCTTTATTGACGTCCGGGTGGTATTTCCGGGCAAGTTTGCGATAGGCGCTCTTGATCTGTTTTTCGTCGGCGGTTCGGGGAATGCCCAGCACCGCGTAATAATCCTGAAACTCCATCGCCCTGATCCGTGCCCCTTCCTGACGCGCCGACACGCGACGCACGACGCGTCATGATTAGTCTAAGGATAGAATACAACTTGAGTCGTCTTATGTCAAGTCTGCGGCGCGGGCGCGATCGCCGCCGCGTCGCGCCGTACCTTCCGCTGAACAACATTGCCAATCCACCACACGAGGAGTGCCGCAAGCAGCATGACGATACCCCCGGCGATTGGCAAGAGCAGGGCGAGGATCGCGCCCATCGCCACGAAGAAGTCTTCTCCCGCGGAGGCGACCGGCGTCGGAATGCCACCGAGGATGCCACTGAGGGGGCGGCGATAGCGCACCTTCAGCAGATGCATACCAAGCGCGAGCGCAGCGCCGATGACCGCCGCGAGAACGGCGGGCAATCCCGTCCCCTTCGTCGTCGCCAGCATCATCAGCGCGCCCGCGACCGGCCGGTAGATCAGACCGAGGCGATCATTGACTCGCTCAATACTGGGCGCTTTGTCGCCGAAGAGTTCGATGGGGAGCAGGAGCAGGAGCGCCAGAATACCGCCGTTACTGGAAAGGAAGGTGTAGGGCGATCCGATGGGAATGCGGCCGCTGAGCCGGTGCGCGAAGGCCAGCGCGAGGAGCGGCAGAAATGCGTTCCACCCCGCCGCCGCCGCCAGCGCCATCCCCAACACACTATGCATGCACCCCTCCGCGGATACCCAACCCGACCCCGTTCAGTGCAGTATGGTTGCAGATTGGCCGGAGCGTCAACCGGGTTCGATCAGCGCGGGCGTTTCCATGGGATGAATCGCCGCACTGTCAATCGGCGCGCTCCGCAGCGAATCAGGCAAACCGTGCAGACAACCGGTCGGTAGCGTCAGATTGTAGCGATCCCGCGCGATGAGCCAGAAGGTAAGCGTGATGAGATGGACGCGGCGATAGGCCGGATTATTCTCAGTTGGCAGCAGCGCATCGTATTCCGTCAGCCAGCGCAGCGCCTCCGCCCGATCATCCTCGACGACTGCCAGCACAAAGCGCGCCTTCGGGTACTGCGTATCGAGGGTGGCGACGATCTCCAGCGAAGCGGACTTGACAGGAGCGAGCAGTCTCCGCACGCGCGCATCATTGGCGCGGCTCGCACCCCAGAGCGCCAGCGCGTACTGCACCCGGTGGGTGAGGGTGTTGCCCTTCTGCTTGACCACCGCGTCGAGCACCTGCGCAAGCGTGTCGAGTTTTTTCGTCACGTCGCCGCCCGCGAGGTAGGCATCCGCGATCAGATCCGCGTTGTTGCCAACGTACTCGTCGGGAAGCGCTTCGTAGGAATGCACGCGGTCATGGAGGCCGCGTTGAAAGGCGCGCTCGAGGTATGGCCCGATCCGTTCGACCGGAAAGCCGGCAGCGAGATAGGCCCGCGCCGCGTCGCGGCATCGCCACGATGTGGTTTCGTGGCGCGCGAGATCGAAGGAGAGCATGTCAAGGGCGCGGCGCGCGGCATCGAGCGCCGCCGCCTCACGCGGGGAAGTGTCTGTCACCGTTCATCGCTCCAGTCGTGGGTCATGCGGTCGTACCACGGATACCCACAGAGATTGATCGTTCCTTCCAGCAGCGCGGCGTCGCGGTCGGCGGGTGTGAGGTTGGCGACGGGCGTGGTGTCAATCCGCACCGGACGGCTCCTGCTCGTTCGGCGTCTCGTCGCGCGCGGGGAAGGTGAGCAGCGTCATCTGGCTGGCGGCGGCGGTGCCGAGCAAAACCGCTACGATCCCCCACACGACGCGCGTGCCGACTGGTGACGCCGCGTAAAACTGATACACGGGCAGGAGCGCCGCCAGATGCGCGCCGAAGCCGCCGAGCCAGTGCGTCAGGAGGTTGTTGTGCCCGTCCGGCTGGTTGTACAGCCATTGCGGCTGGCGCAGCCACCCCGCCGTCCAGACGAAGCCCCACGCGCTTACGACACCGAGGAGCCATGCCGCGCCGCGCGGATGCGCCTGTGCGGCCGCTTCCCACCACCAGGTGAGGGGCAGCGCGAGCAGGGGAAGCGCCGCCGTCCAGTAGCGCGCCGCCGGGCCCCATTCGCCCCACCAGACGATGTACGCGCTGATAATAACCGCGTATGGCACGAGCACGAGCAGGAGAGCAATACCGTTTCGAGGATGCGCGCACGCATATCGCACGAGTGACGCCGCTGCCAGTATATAGATAGGGGCGACGATGAATAATCCCCATTGCGCGTCGAGGAGCGAGCCGAAGAAGCCATTCATCGTGCCGACTGCCGACGAGAAGCCCGCGTGATCCCGCCGGTTCGGGACCGGATAGTGATAAAAGACGAGCGAGTAGAGTTCGAACAAACCGAGCAGCACCCCCGCAGGTACGATAGCGACCAATCCCGGTTTCCACGCCGCGCGGAGATGTCGCCACGCGAAGAGGATTGCCAGCCCCGCGACGACGGGGACGAAGCGCGCGTGCAGCCAGGGCAGATAGCCGACACTGAGGCCGACGAGTGCCCATTGCCATGGTGCATTGACGGGCGCGAGCAGGCGGCGGACCGCATAGATGAGCATCAGCGCGGCGGGCATCTCCGGGAAGATCAGGAACGCATACGTCGCCAGCGGCACGCTCGCCATGAGAATCGCTGTGACGATGAGCGCCCGGCGTCGCGCGGCGACACTGCGGGCGAGAAGGTAGATGTTCGCCGCGACGCCCGCCGCCATCAGGTTATATAGCAGCACCACGCCCGTCCGCCCGTGCAGCGCGAACGGTATGAGAATCAGGACGGGGATGCCAAGCCCATGTTTTGAGTAGAGACCAACACGAAAGGTCTTGGAGGCGTGCGGCGGCAAATTCGGTGAGATATTCGGCCAGCCTTGCCAATCGCGCGGCAACGGATACGACGGGTAGAACCGGAGCCAATCTCTCTCCGCGAAGTTGTTGGTCTCATCAATATCATGGTCATGGAGTATGGAATAGGCAGTCATCAAGTAGAACGGTTCGTCGCCCGTCACGGGATCGAGGCGTGTCGTGATGCGCGGGATGCAGGCAGCGAAGATCAGCAAGGCGATGCCGAAGACGGCAATAGCAATCTGTTGATCCGTGAATGCCGCGAGACGGAGCCGCCCGCGCGTTTCGGGGCGAGCGAGCGTGCTCACTTCGCGACGCTCCGGGTCAAGACGCGATGGTAGATCGCCTCGACCGTCTCTCCTTGTGTGGCCCACGTCTGCTCCTGCCATGCCCGTTTCCGCGCGGCGCCTCCGAGCAGACGCGCGCGTTTCGGGTCCGCAAGCAGGCTCGTCACCGCCTTCGCGAGCGCAGCAGTATCGCCCGGAGGGACGAGCAGGCCGGTCTCATTGTGGTGGATGACGCTGGCATTTTCACCGACGGCGGTCGCGACGAGGGCCTGCCCGGCCGCGAGGAGATCGAGCGTCTTGACCGACGACTTCGCACGGTTAATGAGTGTATCCGCGAAGGGGATCACCGCGATGTTCGCTGCACGGATGTATGCGGGAACCGCCGCGAAGGGGACGAAACCCGCGAAAATCACCGCGTCACCGTGTTCCGCCAGCGCGCGCCGTGCATGCGCATCCTCACTCTGCAGACCACCGCCGACGACGAGTAAACGCGCTGTCAGAATCCTCTCACGAATCATCCCGAAGAGCGACGCGACTACCTCTGGCGCAAACTCCACAAAGCGGGTGTAGAGCAAGACGGTCGGGCCATCAAGACCGAGTCGCAGACGAATCTGTGCGGCGTGTTGCGCGATCGTGTCTTGATCCGGCCACGCCGCGTAGCGCACGTGGTCGAGCGCGTTTGGAAGATACGTGACGCGTTCCGGCGGGATGCCCAGCCCCCATTGCTGCGTTTCGAGCGTCCTGCTCGCGACGGTGACATGCGCGGCGCGGCGTGGAAGATGCCGCTCCTGCCACGTGAACAGGCGTTGCTGCGCGGCGGAATACGGGCCACGTTCGTTCCAGCCGCCCGTGCCTTCCCAGTCATCGGTATCGAGGACGACGGGAGTACCCCTGAGAAGAGGCATGACCAAGCCGGAATACCCCTTCGGCTTGAAGATGTGGACGATGTCAGGCCGCGCTGCAAACACCGCCCTTCGTAGCGCGGTTACGATACCCGGTGTGCGAATGCGCGACGACAACCCGATGTTGACGACGCGCACGCCGTGATCATCCCATGATCGCCCTGCGTCCTCGGGATGATCCCAGGGCGGGACGATGAGTGTCACCGCGTGCCCGCGCGTGGCGAGTTCCCGGCCCAGTGGCAGCGCCCGATAGGTCATCGTCGCCTTCGGCTGCATACCGAAACCGCCGAGCAAGACAATCCGCCGCCGCGCGCCGTGGCGGCTGGGCGGAATCATCGTCGGCGGAGCAGGCGCGACCGTCTCAAGCATACCGGGGATGATACCACGCCACCCTTTGAGCAGTATCAGCAGTTCTTTCAACCCGCGAGCGGATCGTTGTTACGGGCGAAGCGCTGGCCGTTGATGTTGGGGACCGTATACGTGCCTTCCGTCACTGGCACACGAGTCGTGCCCGCCGTGACGCCGACGATCCGAATTGCGTCACCTGGTTGGAGCGCCTGCACGCGCGGGGAGACCGGAAAACTGACCCGACCGGCATACCCCCGTTGGGGCGGGACGGCGATATAGAAGGTGAGCGTCGCCCCTTCCGGTACCGGCACGGTGAGGACGATCGCGCCGATATCCACGTCCACGCTTGACCGAGCGGCGTAGGTCGCGACGGCAGGCGTGCCAAAAGGCCAGTTGCTGTTCCGCAGCGTGCCCGGCGCTTTCGGCGGCTCCCTCGGATCAGTCGTCGGTGTGGGATAGAACGCGGGCGTCGGCACACGCGCACCGGCGAATGGCGTGATTGTCGCCGTTGGCAGCGCTGTCGCGGTCGGTGGTGCAACGGCAGTCGCGGTCGGCGGGGCATTCGCGCACGCGAACAACAGCGAGACGAGCATCCCGAAGAGGGCAATGATTGCCGCGCGCCGCATGACTGCTCCGCCCTGACGACTGCCCCACTCACAGAGACCGTCGGAGATCGGTCGAGTGGATGGCCCGATTGCGCGAGGATGATACCAATTCCACCACTGTGATTCGACTCGTACGCGATCAAAGAACCAGGGAAGCAACCGGATGCACCGCTCTTTGGACGTGGAAACGCCATCGAGCGTGTCCGGCCCGATGGCGTCGAGGAGAGACGGAATCGCGGATGTTATTAGAACCGGTTCTCCACCGCACGGATGACGCCGACGAGTTTGCCCTGTACGGCGACGTTCGTCGCGTCCGTATAGATCGGCTGCATGGTGACATTTGCGGGCTGAAGGCGGACGCGCGTACCCTCGTGGTAGAACCGCTTGAGCGTCGTCTCGCGCTCGTTCTTGAGCCAGACCGCGACGGTGTCGCCATTGTCCGCCGTCAATTGCGGTTTGAGGATGACGAGGTCGCCGTCATTGATGAGCGCGTCCACCATCGAATGACCGCGCACGCGCAAGGCGAACAAGCCATCCGTCGCCTTCGGGAGCATGGACATCGGCATCGTCACCGATTCCGCGAACTCACCGGCGGCGTAATCCTCCGGCACCTCGATCGGTTCACCGGCGGCGATCCGGCCAACGACCGGGATGGTGACGACATTGCTCGGTTGCGTGGCGCTGAAGCCGAACATCTCGATCCCGCGCGAGATATGCCGGTTGCGGCGGATGTAGCCCCGCTCCTCCAGCGCGTTGAGATTGTAATCCACGACGCTCGTGGACGAGATGTCCAGTTCCTTCTGGATCTCGCGGATCGTCGGTGGGTAGGCATTCTGATGGAGGAAGGTCTCGATAAAATCGAGGATCTGCTCCTGCCGACGAGACAGACTCTTCGCTTTTTTCAGTGCGGCGGCCATGGGCTTGATACCTCCCGGTAGTTGTGAGCGACGTGTATACACACGCGCCGGAGTGGCATCACCCCGGTTCTATCCCTCTAGTGTAAATGGAACGCCTGTTCGTGTCAAGTACACCTGTTCGCGTGAACGTACAACAGACATAACAACGAAGAATGTCTGACGATACGTATCGCGCATATGACATGGATGAATGGTACGATATGGACGGGCAATGGAACGAGTGGAGGGGCGCGACGGTATGGTACAGCAGAAGTCACTACGAAGCGTCAGGAGCGGAAATGGCGAACCGCTCTTCGCTATACCAAGTAAAGATGGCCTGACGACGGAGTATTATTTCTCCGAGGAAGAGGCGGATGCGGCAACCGGCCCGGTAGCAATAGCCGAAGCGCTTGCTCTGGCGGGCGTATGGGGTAATCTGGATTGGGATGAAGCGGAAGCGGAACTTGACCGAATCCGGCACGGGGCCGATCCCACACCACCGATCGTTGATATCGAGTGAGACGGTATCTTCTCGATACCGGCCCTCTCGCTGCCTACCTCCTCAATCGTACCGCTGCAACGCGCATTATCACGCCGTGGACGCGCCAACATGAAGCCGTTACCAGCATCCTCGTCTATGGCGAAATCATGGAATACCTGAAAGGCAAGCCGGATTTCGCGAACCGGCGGACGCAACTCAACACGCTTCTGCGCGCCGTATACCCTGTGTCGCTCACGTATGCCACGATGGAGCGATACGCCGATCTGCGCCGCGTAATGCGCACGCCATTTGGCCCCGGGTTGATTGGTGATGTTGATACGCTGATCGCCGCGACCGCACTCGAACGGAATCTCACAGTCGTCACGACGGACGGCGACTTTCAACGCATTCCCGGTCTCACCGTCCACCGTCGTGCATGTTTCACTCAAACCCTGACTGATTTCGTTAGCGTCCTCGTTCGCGCGAATATCGTACAATACCGCGTGGAGCGATGACGCTCCTCTGCTCATTTCAGGATATGGGAGGCGATGGCATGGCGAGTCGTGACGGTTCCGTTCGGGTCGGGGTACTCCATTCGCTCGTGCGGGTGGAAGAAAAACTCCTCTTCGCCGAACTGGAGAAACACGGCGTCGCCTACACGCGCATTGACGACCGCGAGATCGCGTTGCCATTCGACCGGCCCGATACGTGGTCGTTCGATGTCGTGCTGGAGCGATGTATCAACCACACCCGCGCGCTTCACGCGCTCCGGCTGTTGAACTCGTGGGGCGTCGCGACCGTCAACACCTATAGCGTCGCGGAAGTCTGCGGCAACAAACTGAACACGACCGCCGCGCTCGAAGAAGCCGGGGTGCCGCAGCCGCGGGCGATTGTCGCCTTCACGCCCGCGTCCGCGCTCGTGGCAATCGAGGAACTGGGCTACCCGGTCGTGATGAAGCCGCCGGTCGGCTCGTGGGGCCGCCTGCTCGCGAAGATCAACGACCGCGACGCGGCGGAAGCGATCCTCGAACACAAGGAAGTGCTCGGCTCATACCACCACAGCACCTATTACATCCAGGAGTACGTGCCGAAGGGCGGGCGCGATATCCGCGCCTTTGTCGTCGGCGACGAGACGATCTGCGCCATATATCGCGACTCGCCGCACTGGATCACGAACACCGCGCGCGGCGGCGTCGCCTCCAATTGTCCTGTCACACCCGAACTCGCCGACCTTTGCAACCGGGCAGCGGCGGCGGTCGGCGGCGGCGTCGTCGCGATTGATGTCTTTGAGCATCCGGAGCGCGGCTTGCTCGTCAACGAAGTGAACTACACAATGGAATTTCGCAACAGCATAGAGACGACGGGCGTCAACATCCCCGCCATCGTCGTAGAGTACGTCCTCGCCGTCGGGCGGGGTGACATTATGCCGCAACTCCACATGGCGGTCGGGTTGGCTGGGGAGGGGAACGCATAGATGGCCCGTGTCTCGAAGAAATATGCGCCACCCGGCCGCGCCAAACCGGAGCCAGCCCCAGAGGCCATCGAACCGATGGCCCAAGAATCACCGGTCAATGCAAACGGTCACGCCGCGTCGGCGGCGATCCCAACCTCTGCCGTGGCATCGCCGGATTCCGCCGCGATGCGCCGGGCAATCGCGGACAATGTCTGGCTGCATTTCACGCAGATGCATGAGTTCGCCGCGGGCGGGCGGCTCGAACGACCGACCGTCATCGTGCGCGGGCAGGGCAGCCATATCTGGGATGCCGACGGCAATGAGTATATTGACGGCCTTGCCGGGCTTTTTTGCGTCAATGTCGGCTATGGTCGTACCGAGATCGCTCAGGCGATGATGGCGCAGTTGGAGCAGATCCATTTCGTCTCGCCCTTCTCCTTCCCAAATGTCCCCGGTACCGTGCTCGCGGAACGGCTCGCGACAATCGCGCCGACGGGCGAAGGCTCGCGCACGTTTTTCGTGACGGGCGGCTCGGAGGCGGTCGAGACTGCGTTGAAAGTCGCGAAGGCGTATCAGCGCAAACGCGGTTTCGCGGGGCGATACAAGACGATCTCGCGCCGCTATGCCTACCACGGTACGACGATGGGCGCGCTCTCCGTCACGGGGCTGCCCTCCGCCCGCAACCCGTACGAGCCGCTCGTGCCCGGCGCGCGGCATGTGCCGATCCCGCATCCGTACCGCTGCGCCTTCTGCCAGGACGCGGGGGCATGCACCTGGGCCTGCGCGGACGAAGTCGAGCGCACGATTGCAGTCGAGGGACCGGAATCGGTCGCGGCAATCATTATGGAGCCGGTGCAGAACAGTGGCGGCTGTATCGTTGCACCGGACGGCTACTATCAGCGCATCCGTGACCTCTGCGATCACCATGGCATCCTGCTCATCATGGACGAGGTGATCTGCGGCTTCGGTCGCACCGGCGCGATGTTCGGCACCGACGTCTTCAACATCCGGCCGGACATCATCACGGTGGCGAAGGGCCTGACCTCCGCCTATGCCCCACTCGGCGCGGCGATTGTCCGGCGCGAGGTGGCGGAGGTCTTCGCGGGGGATGAGCAGGCGAAGTTCCAGCACGGCATCACCTTCGGCGGCAACCCGGTCGCGGCAGCGGCGGCGCTGGCGAACCTCGATATTCTCGAGCGCGAGAACCTGCCCGCGCGATCGTATGAGATGGGCGAGTACCTGAAATCCATGCTCAGTGCGGCCATCGGGCAGCACCCGAATGTCGGCGAAATCCGCGGGCGCGGCCTCTTCGTCGGCATCGAGTTGGTGCGGGATCGGGAGACGCGGGAGTCGCTGGATGACAGAGCGCTGCTCGGCTGGCTGTCCGACGCGATGAAGGGACGCGGCCTGATCTGCCGCGCCGATGACCGACTCGATTCAGTCATCCAACTCGCGCCACCGCTGAACATTGAGCGCTCCGACCTCGACCGCATCTGCCAAATCATCACGGACACACTGGACGAGATGCGCGGCAAAATAACTGGATGATGAACCGCCGGGAGAGGGGCGCGCTATGCCTGACGATGCGTGGATTCGCGCGGCGATTGATGTCGAAGAAGCGGCGACACTCACCGCGCAACTGGTCGCGATCCGTAGTCATCCCGGCGAAGAGGGAGCGGTGCAGCGGGCAATTGCCGTCTGGCTGACGGAGAATGGTCTCGAACCCGAGATGCAGCCAACCGAGGGCGACCGGCCCAATGTCCTCGCGTGGGTACGCAATGGTGACGGCCCGACCTTTATGCTCAACGGGCACGTTGATACCGTGCTCGCCGTCGAGGGCTGGTCCCGCGACCCGTGGCAAGGGTGGCGGGACGGCGACCGTCTCTATGGCCTCGGCGCCTGCGATATGAAATCGGGCGTCGTCGCGGCGATGCTGACGACGCGCGCGCTGGCTCGCAATCGCGATCGCTGGCGCGGTACGGTGCTCTTTACGTCTGTAGTAGACGAGGAGGCGTACTCGATCGGCGCGCGGGCGCTCGTGGACAGGGGCATCAAGGCGGACGGCTGTGTCGTCACTGAGTCGTCCGATCTGCATGTCGTCATCGGCTGCATCGGCAAGGTATTGGTGCGCGGCGAGGTGACGGGCAAGGCGGCGCACGCATCGTGGCCGGAGCGGGGCATCAATGCCGCGGTGGAGGCCGCGACGTTCGTCGCGCGGCTCGATGAGGTCTCGCTCAGTCAGCATCCACGTCTGACCGCCAGCCAGTGTGTGCTCTCGCTCCAGAGCGGCAACGCGCAGTACGTCATCACCGTGCCGGAGCAGGCGCGCTTCACGATTAACCGGCACACTGTCCCAGGCGAGACGGACGAAAGCGTCCTCGCCGGGATGCAGGCACTGGCGGCGCGCCTCGATTCCCCCGCATCGTTCGCGTTTTCCATTGACCCGCCATACTACCCGCCGTGGGAGATGGCGCCGGATCATCCGTTCGTCCGCACTGTCCAGCAATCATTCGAGAAAGAGACTGGCGACGTGCCGGTGACGCGCTACAATCGCGGCCTCGCGGACGCCAACTATTTCGCCGCCGCCCTCGGCATCCCGACGGTCATGTTCGGCGCGACCGGCGCGAACTACCACGAAGCGGACGAGTGGGTGGATATTCCGAGCATTGGCATCTGTGCCCGTACCCTCATTCGTATCGCATTGAACGTGTTGCAGTAACGAGGGAATCCCTGGTGATCGCAGGCTGGGAAGCCTGCGATCACCGATCACGTTACGTGCGCCGCCGCGCGGCCCGACGGCGGGCGAGCAAGGCGGCTGCCCCGCCGAGTGCGAGACCCGTTGGACGAACCCAGCGGCGTGCCCCATGCGCGGCAAGATCCCGCATCATGAGCGTCGCGGCGTTCTTACCGGGCGCGCCGGAGACGCCACCGCCGGGATGCATGCTCGCGCCGGTGAGGTAGAGGCCGATGATCGGTGTGCGGTAGTTTGCCAGTTCCGGCAGCGGGCGGAACATGAAGAGTTGGTCGAGCGCCATATCGAGATGCATGAGGTGGCCCCGAATTAAGCCGTTTTCCTCCTGCAAATCCACCGGCGACTTCAGGTAGGTCTCTGTCACGGCGTCCGTGATGCCGGGTGCGTAGGGTTCAAGCGTCGTCAGCAGTTTCCGACCTTCCCGCTGTCGTATCGCCGCCCATGTCCCGGCGCCGGGCGCGAGATCGAAGGGGTGGTATTGCGCCCAGATGACGGTGATGTGTTTCCCCGGCGGGGCAATTGTGCGATCGGTGGCGGTCGGCGTCATGACGACGAGCGCCGGGTGTTTTGGGGGCAGGCTGGATGCCGCCTCCTTGCGGGTGCGGCGGAGATAATCCACCGATGGACAGATCAATTGCATCCCGTTGTGTACGTCGTCCGGCGCGTTCGGATAGCGCGGCAACGTCTCAGTCGCGCAGCGGATCGTCATGCCCATGCCGTTGGCGATCCGCAGCGCGGCGACACGGTGGCGTAGTGTCGCCGGGAGATCATCCGGCGCGACGAGGTCGAGCAGCGTTGTCTGGACGTGCGCGCCGCTGACAACCGCTGAAGCATCGAACCGTTCGCCGGTTGCCAGTTCCACGCCACGCACTTGGCCGTCGCGGACGAGAATGTGGCGAACGGGCGCATCCGTGACGATCTCGCCGCCGTGATCGCGGATGCAGGCGGCGAGCGCCTCGCTGAGCATACCCGAGCCGCCAATGGGGCGTGTCAGGCCGACGGTGTGGTAGATCGTGTGTGCGGTCAGAAATGCGCCGCCGCCGATCTCATCCGGGCCGGGACCGGACTGCGCGGCCAGCCACGCCAGGGGAGCGCGGACGTATTCGCTCTCGAATAGTTCATTGAGCAGCGCGCCATACGGCTTGAAGATCGTTTGGAGCAATGTATCCGGGCGGCCGAGCCGGAGTTGTTTCGGCAGATCGCGCCCGACCCGTTTGAGGATGGCGGAGAAGATAGCGTGCGGGGCAGGTGGCGCGCTGAACGTGGCGAAGACCGCTTCGTTGAACCGGCTCCATAGCCCAACAAAGGCGCGATACGTCTCCGCGTCACGCGGGCTGACGCGCGCGATCTCCGCGCAGGTGCGATCCACGTCCTTGTAGAAGCGGAGCGCCGTGCCGTCCGGGAACGGGGCGTAGGCGAAGGGATCGGCGCCCTGATAGCGGAGGCCGTACCGGGTGAGGCCGAGTTCCTCGATGATGCCGGTCAGGTGGATAAGCACATGGAACGACGAACAGGTGTCCACCTGGTAGCCGGGCCAGAGTTCCTCTGTGTGAACCGCGCCGCCGACCGTCGGGTTGCGTTCGAGGACGCGCACGGGGTAGCCCGCACGGGCAAGATACGCTGCCGTGACGAGGCTGTTGTGGCCCGCGCCGATGACGATGATTGGCTGCTTCACCGATTTCCCTTCCATTCAGCGCGAGCGGCCACTGATACCGAATCGGTCGGCATTCGCACGACACGCATGCGGAAACACTATGATATACTCGCGGCGTGTTCCTATCTGGTCAGAGTGGCGGGCGAGACGGACGCCCTTCCCGCATCGCGATGCGGTTGGTGAGGAAGCATCCGATCACCGGGCAAACCAGGATAGGCCGCCCACACGTAGGGACCTGTGATGCACGGTTTCGATGGGCAGGGTGCGAGCGGTTGCCCACCGGTATCGTGCGACGTTGAAGGGAGCGACCGGGGATGCGAACCCCCTCACCATCCGAGGCGATCACGCCTGTCCAGCAGATCGCCGATCGTGTCATCACAAATGTCGAGAAGGTAATTGTTGGCAAGCATCGGGAAGTGCAACTGACGCTCGTCGCGTTGTTGTGCCGCGGCCATGTCTTGATCGAGGATGTGCCGGGTGTCGGCAAGACCGTATTGGCGAAGACGATTGCCCGCTCGATCGGCTGTTCCTTCAAGCGCATCCAGTTCACGCCGGACCTCTTGCCCGGAGACGTAACCGGCGTCTCGATCTTCAATCAGGGGACGCGCGTCTTCGAGTTCCGACCTGGCCCGGTCGTCGCGCAGATTGTGCTGGCGGACGAGATTAACCGCGCGACACCCAAGACGCAGTCCGCGCTCCTCGAAGCGATGGAGGAGCGGCAGATTACGGTGGACGGCGAGACGCACGATCTGCCGATGCCGTTCGTCGTCCTCGCAACCCAGAACCCAATCGAATATGAGGGGACGTTTCCACTGCCGGAGGCGCAACCGGACCGTTTCCTTCTGCGCATCTCTCTCGGCTACCCGGCGCATATGGAGGAGATTGCCGTCCTGCAAAATCAAATGTCCGGCCACCCACTCTCGCGGATCGAGCAGGTGGTGGATGTCAGCGAACTGGTCGCGGCGCAGCAGTACATCCTCGAGAACGTTCGGGTGGACCCGCTCATCCTCGAATACATGGTCTCGATGGCGGAAGCGACGCGGCGTCACGACGAGATTTACCTCGGCGCAAGCCCGCGTGGCACGCTCGGTCTGCTCGCCTCGGCGCGTGCATGGGCGGCTCTGGCCGGGCGAGATTACGTTCTGCCAGACGATGTCAAGGCGCTTGCGGAGCCCGTTCTGGCGCACCGGTTGATCGTCAGCCCGGCGGCGCGCATGCGCAACCTTGACGGTCGGGGCATTATCCGCGAACTTCTGCAGCGCGTGCCCGTACCCGGCGCGACGCCATTCGCCCAGCGGGTCGAGGGCCGGCCGCGTGGAGCGCGCCCGTGAACGCGGCCAAGGTTGGCGCGCTGGCTATTGTCATTCTGATCGCGGCGCAGGTGAGCGGTTGGGGTGTGCTCGACACGCTCTTCTTCGTCGTCGTCGGCGTGCTGATCGTTGCCTTCATCTGGAGCCGCGTCAGCCTGCGTTCTCTTGCCCTCACGCGGGAGACGCGGACAGATCGCGCGCAAGTCGGCCAGACGATGGACGAGCGCCTGAAAATCGAGAATCGGGGCAAGGTATCGAAGCTCTGGCTGGAAGTGCGCGACCATTCGACGTTGCCGGGCCACGCCCCCGCCACCAGCCAGGTCGTGCATTTGCCCGCCGGTCAGCCGTATCACTGGCGCGTCCGCACCCGCTGCACGCAGCGCGGCAAATTTACCATCGGCCCGCTCACGCTCCGTGGCGGAGATCCCTTCGGCCTCTTCCCGGCGCAGCGGCTGATCCCCGAAACCGCCAGTCTCGTGGTCTATCCCGCGACGGTGGATGTCTCCTCGTTCGTCGTCTCGGTCGGCGATCTGCCGGGTGGCGCGGCAACGCAGCGGCGCACACATTACGTGACGCCGAACGCATCGGGCGTCCGCGAGTATTTCTGGGGCGACTCCTTCAATCGGATCGCCTGGAGCACGACGGCACGGACCGGCAAACTGATGGTCAAGGAATTCGAACTCGATCCGACGACCGATGTCTGGGTGCTCGTTGATCTCCACCAGCCGGTCCATGCCGTCGCCCCGCCGTCGCAACCGGGTGTGCCGGAACCGATGGACGAATGGGCGATCTCCACCGAAGAGACCGCGATCACGATTGCTGCCTCGATCATGCAGCACTTCGTCGAGCAAGGGCGTAACGTCGGCCTGGTCGCGCGCGGCATGCATAGCGAGATCGTGCATACGGACCGTGGCGAGCGGCAGACATTAAAGATGCTCGAAGCGCTCTCGGTCGTCCATGCTGATGGCATGACCGATCTGCAGGAAGTGTTAACGGCCGAGTCGGTACGGTTTGGGCGCAATAGCGCGCTCGTCGTGGTCACGCCGTCCGCCGACGAGGGCTGGGTGGCGGGGTTGCTGCCGCTCGTCTATCGCGGCGTCAAGGCGGTCGCCGTGATTGTGGACGCCGAGTCATTCGGCGCGCCGCGCGGCACCTACCGCGTCGTCACCAGCCTGACGGCGGCGAATGTACCGGTCTACATGGTGCGACGGGGCGAGGAAATCGGCCGGGCCCTCACGCATCCAATCGGTCTGTCGGATGCCGCGCCGCCGACGATCCGCCCGACGCCCGAACCGCAAGTCGTCCGTGCGCCGCGCGAGGAAGTGCGCGGCGGTATCCCTGTCCAGCAACCGGCCGTCCCGTAGTCGTTCGCTCCGTACGGCGCCGCTCCTCACGGCGCGGGGGTTCGCAGCATGGCACAATCGTTCACCGACTGGAAGTCGAAACTCCCCAAACCGAGTTGGGAGACTGTGCTCCGTCCGCTCCGTTTGCCGGAAGGGTGGGGAACGTGCGCCCTCGTCGCGCTGATGGTGCTGCTCGTACAGTCGGCGATCTTGCGCGCGGAATGGGCGCCGGAACTACGTATTTTGCCGTCCGTGACGTGGATTGGGCTGCTCGCCGGGTTCGTGCTCGCCCGCATCATGCCACTGAGGAACTATTACGCGCATCTGATTGGGTTCGGCGTCGGTATCGCCACGATCTGGCTGCGGACACTGTCGGTAATAGACGATCGTTTCGGCGGGACGCGCGGCAAATCGGTCGAGTTGGCCCACCGCCTCGGCAACTATCTCCGGGCCGCGTGGAACGGCAAAGCGGAGGACGATCTCTTCCTCTTCATCCTCATCTGCGCCGTGCTCATGTACTTCTTCGCCTATTTCTCGATGTGGTGGATCTTTCGGTCGCACTGGCTCTCACCGACGATTGGCGTCGCCGGCCTTATTCTGCTCATCAACCTCGGTTACGACCGGGTGGACAGCGGTGTCTATCTCTTCCTCTTCCTCCTGATTGTCATTCCTCTGGCGATCCGCTTTTATGCCTTCCAGCAACAGGCGGAGTGGCGTACGGCGCGCATCAAGTTCCCCGACTCGCTCGGTTGGCGATTTATGTCCGTTGCGACGGGGTTGTCGCTCGCCTTACTGATTTTCTCCTACCTGCTGCCATTCTCTGTGCATGGTGGGCCGGTGCATACGGCGTGGGAGCGGGCATCCGCACCGTGGAATACCCTCGAAGGGCGCTGGGAAGGCTTCTTTCCGAGTATCCAGGGTCGTGGGCGGACACGGAGCACCTTTCCGGGCTTCGCTGCCTTCGGCGATACATTCCAACTCGGCGGCGGCCTGAATCTCCCGGAAGACCCCGCGATTGCCCTGAAGTGCGACACGATTCCCGGCCAGTACATCAAAATGAACACCTACGATTTCTACACCGGTCATGGTTTCAAAAAGCAGGTGCCGAACGATTTTAAGGCGCAGCAACCGGATGGCAGCACCTACGACCCGCATATCTCGCTGGACGCGGACAAAGCCGTGCCGTTGCCTCCCATCGCCGATCAGACCGCAAAGAGCGCCAGTTGCACAACGCAACTCTTCCGCCCGCGTGGAAACATCCTGCCGGTCACCGGCGCGCAACTCGAACATATCAATACGCAAACGCTCGTCAGCCTCGGCTGGCAGAGTTTCAATCTCACCGGCACGACGATCCCGCCAGCCGCCGCCGACCCCGTACCCGCACCGCTCGCGGACCTCGTCACGAAGGTATCCAGTTTGCAAGGATTGACGCTCCCGACGGACACGCCGCCGACGCTGCGGCCGGGCGCGCAAGGGCAGGTGACGCTGCAGCGGGACGGCACGCTGGTCATCTACGTGCCCGTGACGACACCGACGACCTTCACGCCGGAGCAGTTGGCGCAACTCGTCGCCCGCACGCAGCAGCAGGCGGTGGCGCAGGGCGGCCAACCGCCGCGTATTCTCCGTGTGACGATCGTGCAAGCGCCCGTTCTCCAGCCAACGCCATCGCCCGCACCAACGCCAGCGGGTGGCACGACCGTCGGAACGACGAGTGCGCCGCCGACGGCCACACCGGCTGTGACGACCACGCCCCAGGCGGCACTCGCCCCGCTGGACCGGCGCTTTGATGCGATCACGCAGGAGCAGAACCGCCTCGCCGCGACGCTGATTCAGACGCAGATCGTCGTTGAAGACGGCAAGGTGACCGCGATCCTCTATCGCGGGCAGGCGCCGAACTTCTCCGATATTGATGAAGTGATCTCCACCGCGCCCGTGCCGGTCGGCAAGGATGTGACCGAGTCCGTGCGCGTCAGTGAAGCGACGGAGGAGATGCTCCGCAACGCGCCCACCCAACTGCCGAAGTGGACGGACCGATACACGCAGTTACCGGACGGCATCACCCAGCGCACCGCCGATCTCGCGCAGAGTCTGGCGAAAGGCACGACGAACCAGTACGACTACGCGGCAGCGGTGGAGAAGTACCTGCGCGATCACTATCTCTACCAGGAAAAAATCAACCTGCCGCCGTTCGACCGCGACGTCACCGACTATTTCCTCTTTCAGTCGAAGCAGGGGTACGGCGAGTACTTCTCGACGGCAATGCTCGTACTGCTCCGGCTGAACGGTGTCCCGGCGCGCGAAGTCGTCGGCTATCTCCCCGGTGGGCGAGCGGAAGATGGCCGGCTCGTCTCACTGGAGAATCAAGCGCACGCGTGGGTGGAGGTTTATTTCCCGCAATTCGGTTGGATCACCTTCGATCCGACGCCGCGACCCGGCGTCCCGCCGATCACACGCGGCCCGCAGATCGTGCCGACGGTGAACGCGACAAATCCCAATGCCACGGCCATCGGCGACCTCGCCGGTGGGCAGGATCGTCTCGACGCGCGCGGCGAGGATCGCCTGCGCCAGTTGGATGAGGAACTGAATGGCGGGTTCGACCCGGGCGGCACATACACGCCTCTGGCACAGCAGCGCCAGATCAGCCCCCTCTTCTTCGTGATCCCGCTCCTGTTCGGGCTGTTCGCGCTCGCGGTCGCCTTCCTGTGGCTGCGTACCTTCCGCGGCATGGGCGGGGCGACACAGTGGTACGCGCGCATGACCCGCGCGACGGGCCTCACCGGGCTCATCCGCTGGAACCAGACGACGACGCCATTCGAGACGGCGGCGGCGGTAGCGCAGCGCCTCCCGGGCAGTAAGGACTCCGCGATGCTCATCGCGCGGCGATATGCCGAGGAACAATACGCCGGGCGTCCGCCCGACGATGCGGATGTCGCCGAGACGCGCACGGCCTGGATGCGGCTGCGTCGGTTGGTTGTCCAGAGTGCGCTGCCGGGCAACCGGCGCAAAAACCGCAAAGAGACGGACGCCGCGCCGCCGATTCAACCGCGTGGCCGCCGTCAGCGGTAGTGAACCGGGGGCGGACGATCCGCGCGACCAAATCAGGAGAGTCGGAGCCTACGTGAGGAGCATGGCGAGTATGACATCACCGACGCCGGCCCTCCGCCCCGTTGTGGTGCTCGGGAGCATCAATACCGACCTTGTCGTCCGTGCGCCGCACTTTCCCCGCCCTGGTGAGACTCTGCACGGCTCCGAATTCGCGGTTGTTGGTGGAGGCAAGGGGGCAAACCAGGCGACGGCGGCGGCCCGGCTCGGCGCGCCGGTGCAGTTCATCGGCGCGGTGGGCACGGACGACTTTGGCACACGCCGGATCGAGGAGATGACGGCGGCAGGCATAGATGTCGCGGCGATCAAACGCATCGCGGACAGCCCGACCGGCGTCGCGCTGATCACTGTCAATGCGCGTGGCGAGAACACGATTGTCGTCGCGGCGGGGGCGAATTGGTGCGTCACCGAGGGCGATATCTCCGGAACAATGCTGGCGATGGCGGCGGGTGGCCTCTTGATCGCCCAACTGGAGTTGCCGCTCGAAACGGTGGCTGCCGGTCTCGCCCGCGCGCGCGCGGCGGGGCTGACGACACTCCTCAACAGCGCGCCGTATAAAGCCGAGGCACGGGGCCTCCTCCAACATGTGGACATCCTGGTCGCCAATGAGGTGGAGGCGGGCGATCTCGCCGAGTGGGCGAGCGCGGTCACGGAAGAGAACGCCGACGATGTAGCGGCGCGGCTACGAGCGCGGGGGCCGCAGACCGTCATCGTCACGCTTGGCGCGGCGGGCGCGATTATCGCGACGGGCGCGCGGACCATGCTCATCCGGGCGCCGCGCGTCCATGTTGTGGATACGACCGGGGCCGGCGACTGCTTTACGGGCGCACTCGCCGCCGCGATCGTCGGTGGGACGGTAATTGACGAAGCGGCACGGCGGGCGGTATCGGCAGCCAGTTACTCAACAACGATCTTCGGTGCGACGACCGGGATGCCGACGACGGAACAACTCGAGGCGTTCTTGCGATCAACAACAGCGTCGTAATCGCGAATGAAGGAGGCGGCAATGCAAGCACAGGAGAATCCATTGGTGCAATATGGACCGAGCGGTGAGCAATGGTGGCAAATTCCGGCGGGTGCGGCGCTCGTCGCGAGCGACGGTGTGCCCGTCGGAACGGTCCTCGCGGTTGGCACGACCTATCTCCACGCCGGCGCCTCGATGATGGCGGATGGGGACGTCTATTTGCCGCTGCAAACGATCGGCGCCTTTGACGCCGCCGCGAATGTCGTCCATCTCACCGTCATGTCCGACGCAGTGCGGGCGATGTTCGGGAACGCGCCCGCGAGCGATCCGCAGTCGCTCCAGGCGATGCATGGCGGCACGCTCCCGTTGCCGACAACACGGACGGTCATGCCCGTTCGGGAATTGAACATCGCGTTACGCGAGCAAGAGGTGGTGATCACCGTCCTGCCCAACGTCGTCAAAGATGTGCTCGTGCGCCGCGTCCGGCAAGGCGGCGAAGTCACAATGACCGAGACCGTCCGGAAAGAAACTGTGCATGTCGAGGTGGAGCGAGAGACGCCGTAGATTCTCACCATTTTTGCCGCGGCACTCGACGTGCGGGGCAGGAGACGCCACGGCGACGGGCCGAACAACCGTGCTATACTCAGCCGTGGTAATCCGGTTGGCGTGCAAACGCTCATCGGAGGCTCTTTGTTGCTGCTTCGCCAGTGTACTGGGCCGTCGTCGTGGAAGGAACGCCCCTGTATGGCACTTGCCGACCTGCTGCCCCTGCTGCGTGATCAATCGTGGTTCATCGAGATAGTGGCGGCGATCGAACGGCGTGACGGTCGTGGGATTTCCTTGCCGGGCTTGACGGTCGCCGCGCGTCCGTATGTCGAGGCGGCGATCGCGGCTTACCTCGGTCGCCCCGTACTCATCGTCACATCACGGCCCGACCGCGCGCAGGATATCGCGGAGGCAATTGGCGCATACGTGCCACCGGATAGGGTTTCCCTCTATCAATGGCAGACCCCCGACGCGTTACCGTATGAGGTGCTGCCCCGCGACCCCGCTACCGCCGCGCCACGCCTGAATATCCTCCACCGTCTCGCGACGGCGCACGAAGACGGCGCATGCCCGGTTGTCATCACGGCAGCGGGCGGTCTGATGCGCCCCGTCATGCCGGTTGAGGAATTGCGGAGCCATACGACGCTCTTGCGCGTCGGCATCCGGTTCAATGAACGCGAGCGGCTCGCTGAGTGGCTCGCGTGGGGCTACACGAGTGAGCCACTCGTCGAGCAACCCGGCCAACTCTCGCGGCGCGGCGGCATCATTGATATTTTCCCGCCGACGATGGACAGCCCGGTACGCATCGAATTGTTCGGCGACGAGATCGAAAGCATTCGCCAGTTCGATCCGGCAACGCAGCGGTCGTCCGGTCGTGTTGACCGCGTGGCGATCATCCCGCCGGTTGAACTGCCGCCATGGCGGGCATCCGCCGCTGCCGCCGCGCTCGGTGAGATTGACCTCGACGCCTTGAGACCGGAAATTATCGCGGAGTGGGAGCGGCACCGCGCAGCATTGGCACGGGGCGATGTGCCGCCACTCGGTGACGGCCCACTGGCGCCATACGTTCTGCCGGAAATGGCAACGCTCCTGGACGCGCTCCCCGACGACACACTGGTGATCGTGGACGAGCCGGGCGCGGTGCGCCTCGCCGGGACGCAACTCGCCGCGCAGGCGGAGGAGTTGCGCGCGCAGTTCGTGCAGGGCGGGGAACTGCCGGGGAACATCCGCACGCCGTATCTCACATGGGATGCCGTCCAGGAGCGCATCCGCGCGCGGACGCATCTCGACATCGGTTCATGGGAGGATACGCCGGGGGCCGAAGACGAGCAGTTGGCGCGTGGCACACGCGGATTCGACCCCGCACCGGCGTTCGGCGGCAGGCTCGATCAGGCGATTGAGACGATCCGGGCCGCATCGGTCGCCGGCGATCGCGTCGTGATCGCGACCAATCAAGATCAACGCATGCGCGAATTGCTGCTCGAGGCCGATCTCTATCCAATGACGCGTACGAACCGCCCTCGCACCGTCGGCGATGCGTCGCTCGCCCATCTCACTCCGCCGCCGATCGGTGGCATCGAACTCGTGCATGCCGTACTGCCGGTGGGGTGGCGCAGCCCATCACTTGGCGCGCTCATCCTGTCGGATCGCGAACTATTTGGCGTGCAGACCG
>Ga0102924_1001122_pt1 | contig 31524 bp, 19 predicted proteins | sample PaiPotPPM11metaG_FD_80116 | JGI IMG/M metagenome (GOLD analysis project Ga0102924, IMG submission 80116) | Iron sulfur acid spring bacterial and archeal communities from Banff, Canada, to study Microbial Dark Matter (Phase II) - Paint Pots PPM... ... | reverse complement strand
GCGCGCCGCGCGGTCATGACGCCGAAGATCATGTTGCTCAGACCCGACGGACTGTGCGCATCGCTGTTGATCGTCAGGATGACACCGGCTGTGGTGGCGCGCATCGCGTGCGGCGCGTCGAGGTCGAGGCGATGATAATCGGCGTTGATTTCCAGGGAGGTCTCCGTTCGCACCGCTTCCGCGATGATGGCGTCAAGGTCAAGGTCCATCGGCTCCCGGTGCAACGGCATCCGACCGGTCGGATGGGCGATGATATCCACATACGGATTACGGATCGCGGTCAGGGTGCGGCGCGTTACCGTCTCGCGGTCGCCACGCTGGCCGCTATGGACGGACGCGATGGCGTAATCGAGTGTCGCGAGGACTGCATCATCGAGGTCGAGGTGGCCGTCGCTATGCACTTCCGTCTCGCACGCGCAGAGGACGGTGATCCCGGTAGGCAGCGCATCTATTTCCGCCCGCTGTTGACGCAGCCGCTCCGGATCGAGGCCGTTGGCAATCCGCAGCGAGTACGAATGGTCGCTCACGCCATAATAGGAGTAGCCGCGTTGTCGGGCGGCGGCCGCCATTTCCGCGATTGTCCCGCCACCATCACTCCACACCGAGTGGGTGTGCAAGTCTCCGCGGATGTCGTCAAGCGCGACGAGACGTGGCACGCCGGAACGAATGACCGCGTCGAGCGCCGCACCGCCCTCGCGGAGTTCGGGGGGGATGAAGGGGAGGCCGAGCGCCGCGAAGGCGTTGGTCTCATCTCCTTCGATTATTCGCGCACCTTGTCGCAGCCCTGCTTCGTCCAGGGTGAAGCCGCGTGCCTCGGCGTACGCCGCTACCGCTTCGCGGAAACCCGGCTGATCGCCCCTCGTCGTGTTCCCCGTCAGCCAGAGGAGCGCGCCGCCGGCAGTCGCGGTGGGCCGGGTAATGCATTCCGCCTCCGCGCCATCAATCAAGCGGACACGTACGGCATCGGCGTCTCTCCGCACGACATTCAGGACATCCGGCAGACGTGCGAAGAGATCGAGCGCCACGGCGGGCGCATTTGTTGCGGCTAGTAGGTCAACGTCGCCGAGCGTTGGCGCCCATCGCCGCAGGCTGCCGATTGGTGTGAGCGGTACATCCGGCAATCGTGCGTGAAAGTCGGCGACCAGTTTCGCGGCGACGGTCGCGCCCGTCCCGAGCAAGATGCGCCCCGCAGTGGCGATCCGCGCGTGCAAGCCACTGAGGATTTCCGCCTCACGGTGCGCGCCGATGCCCTTGACGGTCTTGAGCGCCCCGGCCTGGAATGCCTGTTCGTAGGATGGAAGATCGGGGAGATTGAATCGCGCATGTAGCGACGCAGCCGTCTTCGGGCCGATACCGGGGACACTCATCAATGCGACAACGACTGCTGGCAATGCCTCGCGTAGCGCGTTCAGGCGCGCAAATTCGCCTGTCGTGAGCATCTCCGTGATTTCCGCGCCAATGGCTGGGCCGATACCCGGCAGCGACTGGAGTTGGTGGCGCGCCGCGAGCGCCGCGAGCGGGCGCGCTTCGTGGCGGACCGTGTCACTCGCGCGGCGATAGGCGGAGACACGGAAACGATCCTCACCGGCGATCTCCATCAAGTCGGCGAGTTCCCGCAAGGCTGCGGAAACCTGGCGATTTTCCAATGACGCGAATCCTTTCGTTGCCTACTATTCGCAGTCTACCACGCCCATTGCCGAACCGTCGTGCGCGTGGCATACTGGCTGTACGTACAGGAGGCGCTAGACGATGGCAACCCTCGTTGTCGCATCGAACAATCCAGGGAAGCTCCATGAGTTTCGGAAAATACTCGCGGCACTGCCGCTCTCATTGGTCGCGGCCAGCGACGCGGGCGTGACGGTTTTCCCCCCGGAAATCGGCGTGACGTTCGCCGAAAACGCGCGAGCAAAAGCCCGCTATGTCACGGGAATGACGGGCCAGCCTGCCCTCGGTGACGATTCCGGTCTCGTCGTTGACGCCCTCAACGGCGCGCCGGGCGTGTTCTCCGCCCGATTCGGAGGGGCTGGCCTGAGCGACCACGATCGTTGTCTCCTCCTCCTCGACAAATTGAAGGCCGTGCCACATGCCTCGCGGACGGCACGGTTCATCGCGGCCCTCGCACTTTCGTTGCCAGATGGAAGTGTGCTCGAATCGGAAGGTCATTTAGCGGGCATCATCGCGGACCAGCCGCGCGGCACGTCCGGCTTCGGGTACGACCCCCTGTTTATCGTCGGAGGCACGGATCGGACGCTCGCCGAGATGCAGGATGACGAGAAGAATGCGATCAGCCATCGCGCGCGTGCATTCGCTGCACTGCGCCCGCGATTGGTTGCAGCGCAGTTGGCAGGGGGATTCATTGCTCCACAATGAGAACGATGCGGTTGCGTCCGGCATGACGGTCGCGGCGGCGATAGATGACTTCCTGACGACGATGCGGAAAAGCCCCAAAACCGTGGCAACGTACGGGTATGGGCTGCGGAAATTTTGCGCGTTTCTGGTGAGCGAGGGCTTTCACGCTGATACGGTCGCCGTCACCGAACTGACGACCGCACATGTCGTGGATTTTGCGGCGTCATTGCTCCCGCGAGAACGGCAGACGCGCGAAGATGTCGCCGCGACGCGTACCGCACAAACGTATAGCGCCGCGGTGCGCAAGTTCTACAAGCATTTGGTAGCGAACGACCTCCATCCGGCGCTCTCGCTCGAAAAGATGGGGTTGCAACTGGCGGCGCAACAATCGGGTTTCAGCGCGCCGCCGCCAGATATTCGCACGCGCGACCTGAACCGCATCCTCGACTTTCTCGCGCGTCAGCCGAAAGAGGAGAAAGCGGAGGCCGATCTCCGCCGATTGAAAGTTGCCGCCCTCATCCGCTTTCTCTATCGCTCCGGCACACGCGTCTCCGAATGTTGCGCGATGCGCCGTGGTGATATTGACCTTGAGGACGGCACGGCGTTCGTCTTTCGAGGCAAAGGCGGAAAGAGTCGCCGTGTCTACTTCGATACCGACACAGCGACGGCGTTGACGCGCTACTGGTCAGCACGGCTCGATGGCAGCCAACCGGTCGCGCTGGCAACCTTGCCGGCATTCAGCGGGCGCGATCTTCCCGGCAAGCCGGGCAACCGCATCACGCCCCGATCGGTGGAGCGGATAGTCAGCGAGGTCGCGCGGCAGGCCGGCATCGCCGCGCATATCACGCCGCACTCATTTCGCCACGGCCTTGCGACGCATCTCGTCGAAGGCAAAGTGCCCGCGCCCGTGGTGCAGCGCGTCCTCGGTCATGCAAACCTGGCGACGACGCAGGTCTACGTCCATCTCGTGGATGCCGAGGTGCGTGCCGAATACCAGGAGGCGTTCGGCGAGTATCGTCCGTCGTCGGCATCGGTGGAGTCTCTCATCCTCGAAAGCGACGCGCCGCCGTTGCCGGACGATGACTAATTCTTTATGCGCTGATCCGCACGCACGCCATTGATCGCGTTACGGATGACGATTTCGATGTCTTGCTGCGTCGCACGGCGCGGGTTGATACGAATGTTTCCCGACTTCATCGCATCCACCGCAATCGCCGCGACGTGTTCCTCGGTCACGCCGACCTCGCCGAGCGTTTCCGGGATACCGACATCACGGCTGAGGGCGCGTACCGCCTGGATCCCCATCTGCGCCGACGTGTTCCACGCCATCTGTGGATTGTTGCCGGATAGCGCCTTGCCGATCTCCGCGATGCGCGGGCCCGCGCCAATCGCGTTGTACTCCAACACGTAGGGGAGAAGGATCGCATTGGCAACGCCATGCGGCGTACCGACGTACGACGTGACCGGGTGCGAGATCGCGTGGACGATGCCGAGACGGTTCTGGCTGAATCCCATGCCGGCCATCGCCGCGGCGACCGCCATGTAGGCCATCGCCTCACGGTTGCCGTTCGCGACGGCGGGACGGAGGTACGTGCCGATCAGACGAATTGCGTGGATATCGAAGGCGTCCGAGAACGGCTGCACATCCTGATTCGTGTACGACTCAATCGCGTGCGTGAGCGCGTCCATACCGGTCGCGGCGATCAGCGACGCGGGCATCTTCAGGAAGAGATCGGGGTCAATAATTGCCACGCGTGGCACCTCGCGTGGCGACGCGATAGACATCTTCCAATGTCGCTCTTCATCGGTGATGACGGCGAAGGGCGTCACCTCTGAACCTGTGCCGCATGTTGTCGGCACGCAGACTAAAGGTGGCAGATCACTGCGGACGGCCTCGGGCTTCCCTTCGTACTGCGCAATCCCGCCGCCGTTCGTCGCGAGGATGCCGACCGCCTTTGCGACATCCATTGGGCTGCCGCCACCGACCGCGACGATCGTGTTGCATCCACCGGATTGATACGCGGCAAGGGCGGAATTGACCGTGCCGATGCTGGGATTCGGTTCGACCGCGTCGAAGACCGTTGTGCGAATGTCCGAGGCGGCGAGACTGGCACGCACGCCGTCGAGCAAGCCCGCATGAACGACCCCACGGTCGGTGACGACGAGCGCCGCTGTGCCGCCCAACGCGGCGACCTCGCGGCCCGTCGCCTGGACGCTCCCACTGCCGAAGATCACGCGCGTTGGCGCGTGGAAAACGTACTGTCGAGTCAGGTCCATCGTGATGATCCTCCCGCGCACTGCAAGTCAACCGTGAGACTGCCATGCTAACGCATTTGGCAGCGTGCTGCATCTTCGCCATCACGATCCAGTCGGATTATCGCCTCGGCTTATCGTAGCCCGTCAGTTCGACATATCCCGAAGCGGTGATCGGCCCGCCTCCCTTTGTGCCCGTGATCGTGCAGTCGCCTTCCCAGTAGATGACGCTCGTGGAGCGCCGGGTGTCCAGTTCGGCATTCGGGATCACGGGCGTGTAGGTAAGGTCCATCGCGGGCACATCGCCCTGCGCCAGGACCGTCACCCGCCAGGCGCTTGGATAACTGATGCCGGTCGTCGGGCTTGTCCAGGCGCCGAGCGGTGTGATTGAAAATTGATCCGCGGAGAGTGCAACGGAGGGGACGGGCTTCGTCGGCGAACAATCACGCGGACACGGCGGGATGTATTCACCGAAGGTTTGGACAATTTTCCCGGATGGGTCACGCAGGTGGTAAATCATCATCTCGCTGTTGTCGTCGAACTGCGTGCTGAACCAATCCCATCCGCCGTTCGTCGCGAGGAAGTTGCCCCACTGGTGGTCGAACCAGAGCGTCCCATCCACGATGGGTTTCGCAACCCCGCCCACCGTCATCGTCCCGCTCGGTCGCATGCGCGTGCGACTGTAGTAGTAACTGCTGCCACCCGGCCCGTAACTGAACTGGCCGCCACCCTGCAGGACCGGCCCTTTCGTGTCGGTCACAGTGAGATCAATCGCGTACGCCCCGGACTTCATGACTGCGTGCAAATGATCCGCCCCGCTCCGTCCCCGCATCGTCCAATCATTCACGCGGAGGTCGAATCCGTCGCTGCCGCCGAACGCGACATTACGCGCGAGCGATGATGCTTCATCGTAGGCAAACGCGCGGGTGTGTGGATCAATCACGGCGAAATGCGCCGCATACCCGATCGGGAAATCCGCGCGGCTACCTTGGAATATGACGTACTCGACACCGTACCGTGCGCCGTCAGCCGTCTGGACGTGACCGGTGTAGTACCACCACTCGGTAATGACCGGATGCGGGGCCTCATCCAACGGAAAGCGTATGACGGTGCCCGGCACCGGCCCTGGTGTGCTCGCCGGTACGGTCGCTGCGGCGATATTCGGCCCCGGCGTCGGGAACGATTCCGCGACGCCCGCACTTCCGCAGCCCGAAAGCGCCACGATCACTACGACGGAGAAAACGGAGAAACATGCGGGAAATTGAAATAGACGGGGACGCATATATGGCGCTCCTTCGTAGGTCATCAAGGGCTGACGAGATCTCGATCCCGCTCATAGAGAGATTCAGTCGCGCCTTCGCGGTCGAGCGCCCCGCCAGTGGCCAGCGCATGGCGCGGTAAGAACCGCAAGAGCCATCGCGGTGCATACCAGTTCCAATGGCCAAGAAGCCGCATTGTCGCTGGCACGAGCAAGGCGCGCACGACCGTCGCATCCACGGCGACGGCGACCGCGACCCCGAGACCGAGCGCCTTGACAAGCACGATGTCCGCACTCACAAACGATGACGCGACGAGGACGACGATCAGCGCCGCGCTCGTGATGATCCGCGCGCTCCGCTCGATGCCCGTTGCCACGCTCCACGCGTTGTCGCCGGTCGCGTCGTACGCCTCCTTGATGCGGCTCAGGAGGAAGACTTCGTAATCCATTGAGAGGCCGAAGAGCGTGCAGAACATGATGATCGGCAGCGTCGGCTCGATGAAGTGCAACGCGGTGAAGTGCAACAACCGCCCGAAGTGCCCGTCTTGAAAGACGAAGACGAGCATGCCGTAACTGGCAATGATACTGAGGGCGTTCATAATGATTGCCTTCAGTGGCAGGACGACGGACCGGAAGAGGAATAAGAGGACGACATACGTCGTCAGGACAATGAAGAGGAGCGCAATCGGAAATGAGCGATAGAGGCCGTTCACCACGTCAGTGACACCGGCAGTCGCGCCCGTTACCTGGAAGATCATCCCGTTGCCGATCGTGCTGTTGCGCAACTTGGCGACGAGGGCACGGGATTCGGCAGAGTTCGATGGGAATTTGCTGATGATCGAAATGAGCGTCGTATCGTCGCGGGCATACTGACGCGCGAACTGGGTGATATACGGGTCTTGAAGGTCGGCAATGGCGCGGTAGTAGACCTGATACTGCGTAAGTGTCAGGCGTGGATCCACGGAAACGATACTCTCGACGCGCGCGACGCGCGGATCTGCCTGGATATTTCCCACGAAGGCGGACAGCGTGGCCAAATTTGCGGCATCGAACGCGGTCGTGCCCGGCGCCGTCTTCACGACGACAAGAATCGGCGTTGTCTCACTCGCATTGAACTCCGTGTTGAGGATGTCATACACCTGTCGGCTCTGGACTGACGGTGGCATGATCGAGGCGTCCGGGCTGCTGAAGGTGATATGCAGAAACGGCGTACCGAGCAACAATAAGAGGCTGAGTGTCGGCAGGAAGATGGCGATTGGATGGCGCATGACCAGGTGCGCGACGCGTGCCCACAGACCTTCGTCTTCCCGCTGTGCAGTATTTCCCCGGAGCAGTGTCACCAATCTACGGACGGAGAGGGCATCAATGCGCGTGCCGACGAAGGAGAGCAGTACCGGCAGCAGCGTCGTCGCGGCGAGGACGGAGACGATCACGACGACCACGCCGCCGATACCGATAGAGACAAGCAGATTGATATGGAAGGTGAGAAGTGCACAAAGCCCGATCAATACCGTCAGGCCGCTATAGACAACCGCCTGGCCCGCCGTGGCGAGGGTCCGGGCGACCGCTTCCGGCACAGCGAACCCATGCGCCAGTTCTTCACGAAACCGGCTGGAAAGGAAGAGCGAATAATCGAGACCGAGGCCAAGGCCAAGGAGCGTCGCGAGATTGACTGTGAAAATCGAGAGTTCCATCAGGGTGCCGAGCGCGTAAATCACCGCCAGAATGACGACCACTCCCGCACCGCCGACGAGGACCGGCAAGCCCGCTGCCAGGGCGCTGCCGAAGACGAGGAGGAGTGCGACGACCGCAATCGGGAACGCGACTTCTTCCGCGCGGGCCAAGTCGCGCTGGCTGACTTTCTCGACATCCGCGTAGAAGGCGGGGCCACCGCCAATACGCGTCCTCAGGTCCGGCGGTGGGCGGATCGCCGCGGTGATTTCCGGTATCAGTTTTGCCGCTGCCTCGGTGTCCGTCGTCAGGCTGACGACTTCGAATGCGGTCCGCCCGTCGCGGGAAATCTGCCGGGGGTTGGCCGCGTGGGTCAAGACGGTCGTTTGCGCATGCACGTTACGCAACCCGGCAAGCGACGCTTCCGTTTCGGCGATAAAGCGTGGGTCAGTCGCGAGAAAGGACGGATCATCGCTCGAATAGGTGACGATGACGCTGCTCGTGCTGTAGCCGAGATCTCGCGCGAGCGTCGCCGCCGCCTTGGAACTCTCCAGCGCGGGATCCGCGAAACCGCCGACGCGCAAAGGCTCCGTGACGCGCGGCGCGAAGGGGAGGGCGATACCGAGTACCGCGATCCAGCATGCGAGGACGAGCCAGCGAAACCGATAGATCAGACGACCGAAAGCGTAAAACACGAAGCCACTCTTTTCGTCATTCCATTGACGATCGTCGCGACATTGCGACTGCGCGCGTAGGCTCGCTCGTCAGGCGACGACCAAACCGTGCGTGAGAGAAGCATAGCGCGTTTTTGGCTGACTGGGTCTCTTCGTCGCGTGAGATGCGATTTCGGAGAGAGCGGTTTGCGTCACCGGGTGCTTGTTTTTGTTGCCACTCTCCCGCACAATAGCCTCAGGAGCCTGACCATTTCATGCCTGGGTGCGCAGAGTTGACGGTTCGCAGACAAGGAAAGCGGGGCGATACGATGGCGATGGCAGTTGGCGCACGACCGATCAAGGCCCCCGGCTGGTCCGGCGGCGTACACACCGATCTTGCCCTCGTGGACTGTGATGTTCACCAGACGGTGAGTGCGCCTGAGGAACTGCTGCCGTATCTTTCCCGCGTCTATCGTCAGCAGGCGACCGAGCAGGGTATTCGCTTTCCGGGGTCGGGCTATTTCAACGTCGCGAACGATGCGGCGCGCACCGATCTGGCGGCCAACTGCGACGCGCCGAAGCACGACGGTCGCCAGATGGGCACCACCTACGAGCGGCTGCGCGAGCAGCATCTCGATCTCTGGAATGTTGACAAAGCCCTGCTCACCGGGGCGAGCACATATGGCGCGTCCATCCTCCCCGACCCCGACTTCGCCGCCGCGCTCTGCCGCGCCTTCAATGATTGGACGATCGAGCAGTGGTTGGAGAAGGATGACCGGCTGATGATGGCCCTTTCGATCTCAACGACCGATCCACATCTCGCGGTCGCGGAAATTGAACGGCTGGGGCCCGATCCGCGCGTGCGGGCAGTCATGCTGCCGACGGGCAATCGCATGCCGTACGGCAACCGCTTCTACCACCCGATCTGGGAGGCGTGCGAGCGACATGGGCTGGTGGTCGGCATTCATCCCGGCAACGAGGGCGCGGGGATGGCCGGATCGCCGACCGGCGTCGGCTACCCAACGTACTACATCGAGACCCGCATGGCGCGGCCGCAGATGGCGATGGCACATTCCGTCTCCTTCATTGCCGAGGGCGTTTTCGAGAAGTATCCACGGCTCAAGGTGTTGTTTGATGAATGTGACCAGTTCTGGGCGGTCGGCCTGATGTGGCACATGGATGCGGACTGGAAGTCGCTGCGCGATCAGACGCCCTGGGTGAAACGCCTGCCGAGCGAGTACTTCCGGGAACATATCCGTGTTGGTTCGCAACCGATGCTCGAACCGGAAAACAGCGCGCAGTTCTTCACCATGCTCGACGCGATGCACGCCGAGGAGACGCTCGTCTTTTCGTCCGATTGGCCGCATTGGGACTGGGATGACCCCGCGACGACCTTCCCGAAACTCCCGGAGCGTCTGCATCGCCGCGTCTTTGTCGAGAACGCGCGCGCACTCTTCGGGCTGTAGGGCGCGGTCGCGACATGCCGCTCGATGATACCCGGCGCGTCGTCGTTGGCCCGGCAGCGGAATTTCCTCCCGGTACGCGGCGGATCATCGTGCCGTTTCGCGGTCGGGCGGGGATCGGTCTCTTCAACGTCAACGGAACGTACTGCGCCCTACGCAATCTCTGCCCGCACAAGGCGGGGCCGCTCTGTACGGGGCGGGTCAGTGGGCGCGTCGTCGCGGACGCCCCACCGTCGGGGGAGAACACCAATCTCGATCTCATCCGCGACGGCGAAATCATTCGCTGCCCGTGGCATTTATGGGAGTTCGACCTCCTAACCGGCCGCTGCCTCGTTGACCCAAAGGTGCGCGTCAAGACATATCCCGTGAGCATTGAGGATGGCGAGATTGTCGTCTACGCCGATCCCGCCGACTTGCCGGAGCAGCCCGCGCCGTTGGCGTCAGTTCCCCTCTCTTCCTGACAACAGCACGGGTTCGTGCCCGTACGGTTGAGGAATGGCGCTTGACAGCCGTAATCAGCGATGCTATTCAGGTGCGGGCGATAGGGTCGGGGTCACCGTTCCGGTGCGTGCGAATGAGTTTTCCGTAGAGGAGTAAGCGTTGATGGATCGTTTCGAGTTGTCCGAAAACGAACTGCGTGCGCGTCGCGGTGCGAAGTGGCATCATCACCCTGAAGACGTCATGCCCGCGTGGGTGGCGGACATGGATTTTGCCGTCGCGGAACCAGTGCAGGCGGCCATCGCCCGCATCGTTGACCAGCGGGACTACGGCTATCCGTATCGCTCCGGTGAAGAATCGCTGGCCGCCGCATTTGTCGAGCGGATGCAGGAGCGGTTTGGCTGGACGGTTGATCCTACCCTCGTCCAACCCGTCACCGAGTGCGTCCAGTGCATGTACGCGACCGCACTCGCCTTCAGTGAGCCGGGCGACGGCATCGTCCTTCAGACACCGATCTACCCGCCATTCCTCTCTGCGGTCGGCAATACGGGACGGCGGTTGGTGGAGAACCGCCTCAAGGATGCTGGCAGCCGGTACGTGTTGGATATTGACGGATTGCGTGCGGTCGTAGATGACCAGACGCGCATCCTGATGGTGTGCAACCCGCATAACCCGACGGGCCGCGCCTTCTCGCGCGATGAATTGATGGCGCTTGGCACGCTCGCCATCGAGCGCGACCTCGTAATCCTCTGTGATGAGATTCACGCCGACCTGCTCTATCCGGGCAGCACACATATCCCGATGGCGACGCTCAGCCCGGAGATCGCCGCACGCACGATTACGATCACCTCGGCGACGAAGAGTTTCAACATCGCGGGGCTTCGCTGCGCGGTGATGCACTTTGGCTCCGCGGAGTTGCGCGCCCGCCTCCGTGCCCGCGTGCCGGATTCACTGATGGGGCAGATTGCCATCGTCGGGACGGACGCGACCGTTGCGGCATGGCGGCACGCGCAGCCGTGGCTCGATGACGTGATGGTGCGCTTGCAGTCAAACCGCGATTACGTCGCGCAGTTCATCGCGGAGGAGATCCCCGGTATCCATCATTACCGGCCGGAAGGCACCTACCTCGCCTGGCTCGATTGCCGCGCACTCGACCTGCCGGACAGCCCATACACGTTCTTTCTCAACGAGGCCAAGGTCGGCCTGAACGACGGCGCAATGTTCGGGACGGTCGGGCAGACGTGTGTGCGGCTCAATTTCGCCACATCGGAGACAGTCCTGCGCGAGGTCCTCTCGCGCATGGCCACGGCCGTGCAACGTGTGCATGCAGGGAAGGCATAAACCGCCAACTCACGGGCGTCAGAATACCTGTAGGCGGGAATGTAGACGATAAAACGGGCGATCATCGCACAGTGATCGCCCGTTTCGCTTGCGATACGTGGAGCGGGAGATGGGATTCGAACCCACGACAGCCTGCTTGGAAGGCAGGAACTCTACCACTGAGTTACTCCCGCACGGAGGATAATCTAGCACTGCGCTGGCGAATTCGCAACGGGTGTTTGACGCATTCAGCGGCACGACCGCATACTGCAAAGCATGGGGCTGATGCAGACGACGTACAGATTCGTTGCAAGCGAGGATGCCGTGTGTCTCGACCGCTGATTGCCACGATCATCTTTCTCGCGACGCTCGGTTGCACGCTCTTCTTCGTGTGGCAGGTGCGGGGCATCGCCGTTCGTCTCGGCCTTTTCGGACGGATGGGCGACCGGCATTTGCATTCGCGCGCCATTCCTCGCCTCGGTGGGGTGGGCATCTTTCTCGGCTTTTGTGTCGGCGTCGCGCTCTCGTTCGCGTTGCCGGTAACGCGTTTCCCGATCGAAGTGGCGCGCATTGTCCTGATGCTCGTTGCCGGTATGGTGATTTTTTTCGTGATGCTCGCGGACGATCTCGTCGAACTCGCGGCGTTTCCCCGGTTGCTCTGGCAGTTCGGCGCGGCGGCGCTCGTCGTCCTGCCGCGGCTGCGTGGGCTAAATTCCGGGATCGTCATTGACTCCGTGCCGAACCCGTTTCATCTGCGGGTCACGGAGTCGTTGGCCTTACCGCTCGCGGTTGCGATTCCGTTCACGCTCTTGTGGATCGTCGGGATGACGAATGCGATCAACTGGGTTGACGGCGTAGATGGGCTTTCGAGCGGGATCGTCTTCATCGCGAGCGCGGTATTGTTCGTCCATACCTATTTCCGCCCACCGGGGAACCCGCAGTTTACGATCTCACTCCTGCCGCTCGCCCTCGGTGCGTCCGTGCTCGGGTTCCTACCCTTCAACTGGCACCCGTCACGCATCATCATGGGCGACTGCGGGGCGATGTTTCTCGGCTTCGCCCTTGCGGTCGCCTCGATCATTGGCGGCGCCAAGATCGCGACGATGCTGCTCGTCCTGATCGTGCCGTTGCTCAACATCGCCTGGGTGATCCTTGATCGCTTGCGACACGGCACGAACCCGATGCGTGCGGACCGCCGCCATCTGCATGATCGCTTGCTCGACGCGGGTTGGTCGCAGCGTCAGGTCGTCACGGCAGCGTATGGGATTTGCGCCCTCTTCGGCGCGATCGCGCTTCTGTTCGATAAGCGGGTGAAGTTCTATGTCTTCAGCGCGATGGCGATTGTCCTCGTCGTTGCGCTCGTCGTCTTGGTGTTGCGCGGGCCGACGCGTGCGAAACCGGAGCGGGGAGGTCACGCGGGTGGGTCTTCGCCTGCGCCAGGGCCCGGCGCACCGACGCATCAGGCCACGCGCGTGCATGCGGCGCGCGAACCTTCACAGGAACGACGGAGCGCCGAAGGCGTCAGATAAATCCCTACTGGGCGAGGAATTCGAAGTGTGGTTCATCGTCCGTGCCGAGTCGTTGTCGCAGGGAGCGGACCGCCGCCCCGATTGGCCGGGCGAAGACGGAACCGACAACCGAGCCGACGAGCAGGCCAAGCGACAATCCGACCGCGCCGCCGAGGAGGAACGCGGTCAATGAGGGGGACGTATCGGTATCAACCTGCGCGTGATCCATCATGCGGATCCTTTATGTACCGGCGCATGCGACCTGCCACTATTGAATGACGAGGAGACGCGGTGCATCCGCCCAAAGCCGGTCAAGCTGGTAAAAGTCGCGCTCGCTCTTGCCAAACGCATGCACGATGACTTCGCCGAAATCCATCAGCACCCAGCCGGATTCAGGGGTGCCCTCGACGCGGTTGAGCCGCGCGATGCCCGCCTCGCCCGCTTCAGTCAGCGCGCGTGTGATGGCGCGAAGCATCCGCACGTTATCCGCGGTGCAGACGACGAAGTAATCAGCGAGCGTCGTGAGGCTGGCAATGTCGAGGACGAGAATATCGCTGCCGTGGGCATCCGAAGCGATGTGCGCGAGATCGCGCGCGCGCGTCTGCGCTTCCGGACTGACTTCAATGGGCTGTACCGACATTCACACTCCTTCGCAACCACGTCGTCACGCTGACCGACACACCATACCGTACGGTAGGCCATCATGCAACCAAAGTGCCACGACATTTCGCGGTTGTCAGGCGGAGTAGGCGAAGGGTTTGAACATGGCTTGTTCTCCGCAATTGCCTCTGGTATACTGCGCATCGGTGGATGTGGGGGCATAGCTCAGCTGGGAGAGCGCTACAATCGCACTGTAGAGGTCGGGGGTTCGAGTCCCCCTGCCTCCACCACATTTTTCCACACGGGAAACCCACTATGGCAATCCGCATTCTGTCGCCCGAACTCGTCAGCAAGATCGCGGCGGGCGAGGTCGTCGAGCGGCCCGCATCCGTCGTCAAGGAACTCGTCGAGAACGCGCTCGACGCCGGTGCGCGCACCGTCCGTGTCGAAGTGCGTCAGGGCGGCCGCGATCTCATTCGCGTTACCGACGATGGCGTGGGGATGACGGCGGACGATGTGCGCCTCGCTATCGAGCCGCATGCGACCAGCAAGGTCACCGCGCTCACCGATCTGCAGAACATCACCACGCTCGGGTTCCGCGGCGAAGCGCTCCCCAGCATCGCGGCTGTCTCGCGGTTTACGCTACTCTCTCGGCCCCTCGGTAGCCAGGAGGGATTCGAGATTCAGATTGACGGCGGTCGGCCCGTCAATGAACGGGCGCGAGGCTGCCCGGAAGGGACCGCCGTGACCGTGCGTGACTTGTTTCAGCATGTTCCGGCGCGGTTGAAATTTCTTCGGTCGGTCGCGACGGAAACCGCGTTCATCACGCGGGTCGTGCAGGCGTACGCGCTTGGGCGGCCCGACGTGCGGTTCGAGATGGTCGTGGATGGCCGAAACACGCTCCGAACAGCCGGTGATCGCGATCTGCGGGCCGCTATCGGTCAGGTGTTTGGGCACGCGGTCGGGTCAACGATGCTCGCACTGCCCGATACCGATGGTTCGGCAGAGACGGTGGCGCACATCACGGGTTACGTCGCGCATCCGTCGCACGACCGCGCGGATCGAACGCAGATCCTCTTCTACGTGAATGGCCGGTGGGTGCAGCACCGGAACATGATGTACGCACTCGAGGAAGCCTACCATAGCCTGTTGATGGTCGGGCGGCATCCGACGGCGATTGTCTCGCTCGCCATACCGCCGCATCTCGTTGATGTCAATGTTCACCCGACGAAACAGGAAGTGCGCTTTGTCCACGACCGTGACGTCACCCGGATGCTCGGCGCGACCGTGCGGGCGGCCTTGCTTGGGAACGCGACCGCCGCTGCCGTCCCGCTCGTCAGCCTCCCGTCAGCCTTCTCCGGGAGCGGGCGCGATTTCTCACGGGCCGCGTCACCCTTTCCATCGCCGGGGCAACCCACATTGCGTGAGGCGCCGCTATCGCCGTGGATGGGTCCGTCCACGTCAGCGCCTGCGCGGAGCATCCCGGATGCCTCCGGGCAGCAGACGGCGATCTCTCCGGCGGCAGTCGCGTTGCCGGATGCCGCGCGCCTGCGCGTCGTCGGCCAAGTGGTGAACACCTACATTATCGCCGAGGATGCGACGGGGATGTACCTGATTGACCAGCATGCGGCGCACGAGCGGGTGATGCTCGAACGGATGCGGGCGCGCTTGCGTGCGGGCGCGTCGGACACCCAGTGGTTGCTGTCGCCACGTTCATGCACCTTTCCGGCAGCCGTGCAGCAGGTGCTTGAGACGCACGCGGAGGACCTCACACGGCTCGGCTACGTCATCGAATCATTCGGTGACGGCACATGGCTGCTGCGGGGCGTGCCGGCGGCGCTACGCGGTCAGCATGAGACGGATCCGGTCGCCGCGATTGAGGCGGCACTGGCCGAACTCGGCGCGGGCCGATCAGGTGACGACGCCTTCGAGCGGCTCGCTGCTCTCCTGGCATGCCACAATGCGATACGCGCCGGACAGGTGTTGACCGACCCGGAAATGCGCGCGCTGATCCGACAACTCGAAGGCGTGGAGACGCCGGGGCATTGCGCGCATGGCCGGCCGACGATGCTTCATATCAGTCAACACGATCTCGAACGGGAGTTTTCGCGCCGGTAATTCAGCAACGGTTGGTTCGCCGCGCTGTGCTGCCCGCGCTGCGCTACACTACGAGTGTGATGAGAATAACGGCCAATCCACATCATGATACCGGGGCGCTACCCACGGAAGCGCGTCGTCGTGTGTCAGCACGCGGGCGCGGCGCCGGTCGTACGCTCGGGCGGCTCACACGGTCGCCCTGGCTGCTGGCGCCGATCGCGTTGATCGCGCTCGTCCTCCGGCTACACGGTCTCAAATGGGATGACGGGTATCATCTTCACCCGGACGAGCGCTTTATCACGATTGTCATTACGGAGCGCATTCTGCCCGACTGGCCGCCCGACTGGCACGCGATCCTCGATCCCGATCACAGCCCCCTCAACCCGCGATCGAACGATCCCGCGACCGGACAACCGCGCGATTTTGCGTACGGGAGTCTGCCGCTCTTTGTGACGAAAGGTATCGCCGGGGCAATGCAAGCGGCCACGGGCACCGCGTGGGCAGACTATGACCACGTCTACCTTGTCGGCCGCGTTCTGTCGGCCCTCCTCGATATCGGCACGCTGCTTCTCGTGTACGCCCTCGCGCGGCGGTATGGCCGCGCGTACGCGAACCTCGCCGCTGCGTTGTTCGCGCTCTGCGTCCTCCCCATTCAACTCGCGCACTTCTTCGCGACGGATACGTGGGTGACGTTTTTCGCGACGGCCGCCGTGCTTGCCTTCGTGCGGGCGGCGGAGCGACAACATACGCGGGATTTCGTGATCGCGGGTGCGCTCGTTGGCGCGGGTGTCGCGTCGAAGGCGTCGGTCGCATTTCTTGCCTTTCCCGCCCTTGCAGCGGTGGCAATTGCGACGGCGCGCGCGCGCACCGCGGCAGATGGAGACGATGACGCGGTTTCGCCCCCGCTCCGCGCGCTCTTTCTCGCCCTCACGACATGTTGGGCGGCACTCATTACCTTCGCCGTCTCTGAGCCGTATGCCCTCTTCCGGCTGCGGACGTATCTCGACGCCATCGGAACGCAGGCGCGCCTGGTGCGCGGGAATCTCGATTACCCATACACCCGGCAGTATGTCGGGACGGGCCTGCTCTATCATCTACGAAACCTCGTCCTCTGGGGCATGGGGCCCGCCCTTGGCCTGCTGGTGATCGCCGGTCTCGTCTGGGCGTGTGTGCGTGCGTACCGGCGGCGCGCAACGGTGGACCTCGTGCTCCTCGCATGGGCAATTCCGTATCTGCTCTATACGCTCCCGCAGTCCGTCAAATTCATGCGCTATCTCCTGCCAATCTATCCGGCCCTCATCGTCCTCGGCGTCGCCCTGATCCATGACCTCATTCACACGCGTCGCCACGGGTTCTCGCGGCGCTGGTGGCCGTTTCGACCACTATTGCGGGTGAGTGGTCGTGTGGCGGCCTGCCTTGTGCTCGGTTGCACCGCGCTCTGGGCGCTGGCATTCTCGACGATCTACGATCAGCCGCATTCGCGGGTCGCGGCGAGCAACTGGATGAGCGATCACGTCCCGGCAGGTGCGACCGTCGCTACCGAAGTTTGGGACGATGCCCTGCCGCTGCCGGTACCGGGCGTTCCCGGCTATGGCTGTGTCCGCCTGGACGTGTCGAATGGCAACCAGTGTACCGGTCTCGACCTCTATCCCGACGAGGGAAGCGGCGAAGCGCGGCTGCAATATCTCGCGCGCGCTCTCTCGCAATCAGAGTACATCGTCATGTCGAGCAACCGTCTTTACGGCTCGATCCCGAAATTGCCATGGCGCTATCCGGTGACAATTCGCTATTACGACCTGCTCTTCGCGGGCGAACTCGGTTTCACCAAGGTGTACGATCAGACCGTCTCACCGCATCTCGGCCCCTGGCGGATTGACGATCAGCATGCGGACGAGAGTTTCACCGTCTACGACCATCCGCGTGTGACGATCTTCCAGAAAACCCAGGCGCTGAGTATCGAGCAGTTACGTCCGCTCTTCGCGGATACGCTGACTGTGCAGGCGCTCCCGCAGCGCGATCCACCCGCGAAATCGCTCCTCCTTTCCGGCCCGGTCGAGTCGTTGCCCGCCGTGTCGGACCGTGCGTGGGCCGGATCGTTCGGGCAGAACAGCGTCGTCGCGGTTGTGCTCTACCTCGCGCTCTTTGAACTGTTCGGCATGATCGGGTGGGTATGCGTTGCGCGGCTATTCCATCGTTTCCCGGATCGTGGTTGGGGCCTCGGCAAACTCGTTGGCTGGCTCGGCTGCGCGTATATCGTCTGGCTCGGTGCGAGCATTCATGCATTGGCTTTCACGCTGCCATGGTGCGTCGCGGCGGTCGTGGTCGCGTGCGCCGTTGCCGCCCTTGTGTATTGGCGTCAACAAACGGTATTGCGTGCGTTCCTACGGTTGTCGTGGCGGGTGATGCTTGCCGCGGAGGCCGTAACACTGGCCGGATTTTTCTTGTTCCTCGCCTTCCGGCTGAAGAATCCCGATCTCTGGCAAACCTATTGGGGCGGTGAGAAACCGTTTGAGATGGCGCACTTGAACGCGATCCTGCGTAGCGCGCACTTCCCACCATACGATCCGTGGTACGCGGGCGGGTACATCAACTATTACTACTTCGGTGGGTATCTGCACGCCTTCGCGATGAAACTGACGGGCATTGCACCGGAAGTCGCATTCAATGTCGCGGCGCCGATGACGATGGCGCTTGTCTGGGGCGCCGCGTTTTCCACCGGGGCCGCCCTCTGGGTGAGCGTGCGTCGTCGGCGCCCGTCGCGGGCGCTCCTTCCAGTCGGCAGTCGGCAGCCAGCACTCCGTCCTCAGTCCTCTGCGATCGTCGGCGGCATCTGTGCGACCGCAGCGATCGGACTCTTTGGCAACCTCGATGCGTTCGGCCAGGTGGCACACTCGCTGCGCGACGGTCTCGGCATCCATGCGGCGATGGATCGTTTCGACTTCTGGGAGAGCACGCGCATCATTCCGGGTACGATCAACGAATTTCCGTTCTTTAGTGGCCTCTGGGCCGATTTGCATGCCCATCTAGTCGCATTACCGTTTGCCATTCTCGCCGTCGCGGTGAGCGTGAGCGCCGCGACTGCATCCGAGCCACGGAGAACTCCGGCAATACAGGCTTCTCAGCCAGCGCCAGCGCTTCGTTCACAGGATGGAAAGCCTATCATGCTGCCAAGCCAACTGAAGACGACGCTACCGTGGGGCACACTGGCTCTGGCCGGTCTCATCATTGGGGCGCTCTATTGCATAAATGCGTGGGACTTTCCCACGGCACTGACGCTGATGTGGCTTGGCCTGCTCGTACGACTCCGCGCTTCCCGGATGCCGTGGTTGTCGTCAGGCATCTACGCGACGGCATGCGCGGCTCTTGTTGGTATCGTGGCGTATCTTTGCTATCTGCCATTCTTCGCCCATTTCCAGTCGCTCTACGGTTCACTCGCGCGCGTCCGCGCGCCGTCGCCGCTCGGTGGGTTCCTCGTCATTTTCGCTCTCCCGTGTCTGGTGATAGCCGTCGCGCTGCTGCTGATGCGACCCGCGCGCGGGTGGTTCCTGACGATCCGTGCCGACGCACGCTGCACCGCGATCGCGGGAGTCGGTGTCTGCGCCCTCGGTACGGCCCTCGCCACGCGTCGCTTCGTCCTCGTTGTGACACTCCCGCTTCTTTGCCTACTCGCGATGCTGTGGCTCCGCCAGGATGGACAACCAGGGCGGCGGATCGCGTTCGGCATCGCGGGCGTCGGCCTGGGGCTGCTCTCGATGATCGAAATCGTCTTCCTCGCGGACGACCTGATTGGTGGGGACTTCGAGCGGATGAATACCGTCTTCAAGTTCGATTTTCAGGCGTGGACATTGCTCGCCCTCGCTAGCGTCGCCCTCATCAGCATCGTCGTCGAGCGATGGCGCGTGACGCCTGGCCCGTGGCAGATCGGTGTCTCATGTCTGCTCGGCGCGGCTGTTGTCCTCTCGCTCTTCTATCCGGTCTTCGGTACACCCGCGCGTTTGCGACAACGAATGGTATCGCCGCCGCCCCATGCCGGCCTCGACGGCTTCGCGTGGATGACGACCGGATCCGTACCCGCCGATCAGTTCAACAACAGCGGGAGCGGCGAGCCGGTTTCCTTCGCGGACGACCTCGCGCTCATCCGCTGGCTGAATGATACGGTGCAGGGAACGCCCGTGATCGCCGAGGCGAGCATTGGCCCGTACCGGGGAAATGGCTCGCGGATTTCGAGCGCGACGGGCTTCCCGACGATCATTGGCTGGGAGCGGCATGAGGAGCAGCAACGCGACCGACTCGTACTGCCCGCGCGTGTCATGGACGTCCGACAAATTTACACGAGCACGGAGCCGCGTGCGGTACAGGACGTTCTCGACCGCTATCATGTGCGGTATATCGTCGTCGGCGATGTCGAACGGAAGACGAAACTCGACAGCGGACAAATCGGGGCGGCAGTGAAGGGCGAACCTTACGCGTCACCGGCGGGGCTGGCGACGCTGGGGCGGATGGTGGATCAAGGGATGTTGCGGGTTGCCTGGCAGTCCGGAACGACGCTCCTGTACGAAGTCGTCGGCGGTTGGCGCGCGGGAGCGGTAGATGCTCGCTAGTTCGCTTGGCTGGGCGGCGGCGTGGCTCGGCTGGCTCTTCGTCCTCGCCGTGGTCGCCTTCCCGCTCACCTATCGCCTGCTGGCGGGGTTGCCGAGCCGCGGGATCGCGCTCAGTCCGATCGTTGGTCTGCTGCTCGTGTCCTATTGCAGTTGGATGCTGGCTTCGGTGCATGTGGCGCCGTTCGGGCGCGTGTCGCTCCTCTGCTCTGTCGGGATCGTCGCGGCCTTGTCTGTCGTTTCAGGGTACCTGGATCGAACCACAATCATTCGCTGGCTCCGCGTTCATTTGCGGCTTGTGGCGATGTTCGCCTTAATGTTCGTGGTCGTATTCGCGCTCTTCTTCTGGCTGCGCGGTTTCTATCCGGACGTGCGCAGCACCGAAAAGCCGATGGAGATCGGCTTCCTCACAAGCACGATGCGAGCGCGGTGGATGCCCCCGCACGACGCGTGGCTCTCAGGCTACGGGATCAACTACTACTACTTCGGATACGTTGAGGCCGCGGCGGTCGGGTTGCTGTCGGGCGTGCGCCCGGAGATCGCCTTCAATCTGATGAGCATCTCGCTGCCGGCGCTCACGTTTTGCGCTGCAAGCGGCATTGCCTATGACCTGCTCGCCCGGTTTCGGCGGGAGCGTCGGCTCATCGCGCGTCATCTCCATCCACTCCGGGCGTCTGTTGTTGGCGGGCTATTGGTCGCGGTTGCCGGAAATGCCTTCGGCTTCGCGCGTCTCGTTACGAACCCATCGGCGGTCATCCACGCGAATTTCTGGACGGGCATTGGCTGGAACAGCACGCGCGTCGTCAAGGACCATATCGTCCCCGGTTCCGTCGCGGAGATGATCACGGAGTTTCCGCTCTTCAGTTTTCTGCTTGGCGATATTCATCCGCATGTTCTCGGGCTGCCTACTGTGCTCCTGGCGGTCGCCGTGGCGATCGGACTTTGGCTTCGGCCAGCCCACGGCTCCGACCGGCGCATCGGTTTTAGCCCGCTCTCCGGTGGTAGCCGACGCGCAGACCTTGCTCTCGTCGCGGGAACGCCTGCGGAAGCCTTCACCATGGACTTCACGCGGGCGTGGGCACGATTCTGTCCGGATATCGGGCGGTACGCGCTGACAGCGCTCGTCATCGGCGCGTTGTACCCGACGAATGCCTGGGATTTGCCGACCTTCACGCTGCCGATCCTTGCGGCGGTTGTGCTGCGCCGCCCGGACCGATGGTGGCGTGTGCTGGGTAGAGTCGGACTGCTGTGCGCGGGCGCCGTTCTGCTCTACCTCCCGTACTACCTTCATTTCAAAAGTCTCGTCGGCAATCCCGGCGATGTACCCGCGTTCGTCCAGAGTTTCGAAGGCACGCCGGTACTCGGGACACTTATCCGCACGTTTGGGATCGTCACCTGGCCGCACACAAGCCTCCTGCAATTTCTTGCCGTCTTCGCTGTACCCCTGCTGGCGGCGGGCACACTGATCCTTCGGGGGAGCATCGCTCGCCCGGTGCCGCCGACGATGAGTGAGCGGCGGTTCATGCTGGTTGCCGGTCTCTCCATTGGCGCAGTCGCGCTCCTGACCCGCACCGCGATGCTGCTGCCGACCGGCCTCTTCGCGGTTGCCGGTCTGCTCACGCTGCGCCGACCATACGTCCGCAGGCACGATGAAGCACGGATATGGTCGGTGTGGACACCGATTGATCGCGCGATGGTTGCGATTGCCGTCTATGGTGCGCTTCTGCCCGTCATCCCTGAGTTCGTTTTCCTGCGCGACGCGTTCGACAACCGGATGAACACGATGTTCAAGGTGGATTACCAATCGTGGGTCTTGTTAATGCTCGCAGGCGCGTATGGCGTCGTCACACTCGCGTGGACCGCCCTGACGGCACGGCAAGCAGCGGGAGAGGGCAGCCCCACCCCCCGGTTCGCGACCGTCGTCGCCGGCCTGGCGTGTCTCTCACTGATCGCGGCAGTCTATCCGGCACTCGTACCCTTCCAGCGGACGGGCCACTTCGGTCACGAGGGCGCTGATTTCGGTGGGCCAGGCAATGGCTGGCAGGGCCTCGATGGGTTTCGGTATGTGGGCGAGACGAACCCCGATGAGTTCCAGGCGATGCTCTGGCTCCGCGATCACGCGGCGCCGGACGACCGCCTCGTTGAGGCAGTCGGCAACTCCTATGGCGAGTCACACGGCTGGTTCCAGAGCCGGTTTGCCGCCTCGACGGGTGTCCCGGGCGTGCTCGGCTGGTATTTTCACGAAGCGCAGTGGCGAGGCGGTTCGGCGGAGATTGTTACCCGCGAATTACCGGCGAGGGCCGCCGAGATTGGCACACTATACACGACGACAAACAGCGCCGATGCGCGGCGGATCATTGCCAAATATGGTATCCGATGGATCATCGTTGGCCTGACGGAGGAGGAGGGTGAGGGGCATTGCACGGTGCCGCTTGGCTGCCCACCCTACGCAGCGGCGGGATTAGCCAAATTTAACGAAATGTTTCCGCTGGCCTTTCGCCAAGGTCGTGTCTCGATTTATCGCGTCACATAATGGGGAAGTAACGCGTCACGCCTGGATGCATCACTCTGTGAGTCGGTACTCCCGACGCATTACTGCCGAAAGGACGAGAATTGTGGTCGTGCCCCGCTCGGAGGCGCCGGTCCCGAATCCAATCCCGACCGTCTTTTTTGGCTCGCCGTCGTTTGCCGTGCCGACACTGCGTGCACTCGCGGATGATCAACGATTTGACCTTCGTCTTGTCGTGACCCAGCCGCCGCGCCCGTCCGGGCGGGGGCAGCGTCTGCATCGGAGCGCCGCCCATCAGGCAGCAGAGGAGCGGGGCATGCGCGTCTTTGCCCCCGACCGACTGCGCGGCTCTGACGTGGTTGACCGACTTGCCGCGGTCGCCCCGTCGCTTTTCGTCGTCGCCGCTTATGGAAAGATCCTGCGCCCTGACATCCTGGCATTGCCCGACCGTGGGACGCTCAACGTCCACGCGTCGCTGTTGCCGGCCTATCGCGGCGCCTCGCCGATTCATGCGGCGCTGCTTGATGGCGCGGCGGAGACCGGCGTCTCGATCATGCTCATGGATGTCGGGCTTGATACTGGCCCAGTGCTCGCCCAAGCGCATATTCCGATCGCTGAGAACGCGACAACCGAAACACTCACCGCGTCGCTTGCCAATCTTGGGGCGCCGCTCCTTGTTGAGACTGCGGCACAGTGGGTGCGGGGCGAGATCGTGCCGAGGCCGCAGAATGACGACGCGGCAACGATGACTCACCTGATCACGAAAGAGGACGGCAATGTACGGTGGGAATTGCCCGCCGCGCGAATCGCCCGGATGGAGCGCGCCTATCGGCCGTGGCCCGGCGTGTTCACGTTTCTTGCACACACGCGCCTCCTCCTGCACGGACTCCGCGCGGCGCCGTCGTCACAACTGCCCGCATCACCGGGTACGATCGTTGCCGTGGATGCCGACGGACTTCGTGTCCGTGCCGGTGAGGGTGACGTGTGGGTTGGATCAGTGCAACAGGAAGGAAAATCACCCTCAAGCGCTGCCGCCTACGCCCGAGGCCATCACGGGCTTGTCGGCATGCGGTTCGCCGCGACGCCGGAAGCCGGGAACACGTAGCCACATTCAGACCGACATGTTATAAAGATGCGTGGGAACGTGAGCGAAAGGACCCCGCATGCCCCTGATCTTCCGCATGATGCGCTACCTCCGCCCCTATCGGCGGCAGGCGATTTGGTCGTACGCGGCACTCATTCTTGCCATTTTGTTGCAGTTAGCCGTGCCGCTGCTCGTCCGGCAGATCATCAATTCGGCGATCGGGGCGGGGGATCGCCGCTTTCTCGTCATCGCGGCGACGGGGATCGTCGTCGTCACATTGGCGCAGTCCACATTCATGTACACGCGCTCGTACTGGCTCCAGTACTTGGCCGAGCGCGTCGCATTCGATCTCCGTAACGAGATGTACACGCATCTCGAGCGACTCTCATTCTCGTTCTACGATACCGCCCAGACGGGCCAACTCCTCTCCCGCGCGACAGAGGACGTGAACAACATCCGGCGCTTCTTCATGTTCGGGTTGCGCATGGCAGCCCAGTCGGCGCTACTTCTCATTGGCGTAATGGTCGTCATGCTGCGCTTGAATTGGCAACTGGCGCTCCTCGCCCTCTCGACCGTGCCGTTCATGCTCTGGGTGACGCTCTGGTTCAGCACCTCCATCCGGCCGCTCTTCCTGCGCGCCCAGACGCAATTCGGCGTGGCGATGAACGCGCTGCAGGAGAATCTGGCGGGTGTGCGGGTTGTCCGTGCCTTCGCGCGGGAGGAGTTCGAGATTGTCAAGTTCGAGCGGGAAACGACCGCCCTTTATGACCGGCAGATGGACGCCGCGCGCCGCTGGACGTTCGTCTTTCCACTGATGTCGTTCATTACCGGCCTCGGTACCGCGATCATTATTGCCTACGGCGGCTCGGCAGCGATCCGCCAGGATTTGCAGGTCGGCACGCTGCTCGCGTTCTACCTTTACCTCAACATGCTCGCGGAACCCGTGCGCAATGTCGGCTGGATCGTCAACAATGTCGCGCGCGCACAGGCGTCGGCGGAGCGTGTCTTTGAAGTGCTCGACAAGAAGCCGCAAATCGTCTCGCCCGCTCATCCCTATCGCCCGGACGCGGTTGCAGGGCATGTCACTCTTGACAACGTGCAGTTCGCGTACTCGCGCGCGAGCCGCGATGTGTTGCGGGGTGTCTCGATTGACGCGCCGGCCGGTTCCGTGACGGCACTGCTCGGCGCGACGGGCAGCGGCAAAAGCAGCATCATCCAACTGCTGCCACGGTTCTACGATGTGACAGACGGCGCGATCCGGGTTGATAGCGTAGATGTACGCGAATGGGACTTGGAAATCCTGCGGAAGAATGTCGGCCTCGTGCTGCAGGAGACCTTTCTCTTCTCGGTTTCGATCCGCGAGAATATTGCCTACGGGAACGGCGACGCGACCGACGAAGCGGTGATTGCGGCGGCGCGGGCAGCGCAGGCGCATGACTTTATTGTGACGCTCCCAAGGGGGTACGACACCCTCCTCGGTGAGCGCGGCGTTAATCTGTCGGGCGGGCAGAAACAGCGCCTCGCCATCGCCCGCGCGCTCCTTCTCAATCCGCGCATTCTCATCCTCGATGACGCGACAAGCAGCGTGGATATGGAGACGGAGTACGAGATTCAGCGTGCATTGAACATTCTCATGGAGGGCCGGACGACGTTTATCATCGCGCAGCGGTTGAGTAGCGTCCGCAATGCGGATCAAATCTGCATACTGAGCGAGGGGCAAATCGTCGAGCGCGGCACGAACGCGGAACTGCTGGCGCGTGGTGGATTGTATACCGAACTGTATGACCTCCAGATGCGCGATGAAGATGTCGTGGTGACGAAACCGCGTGCCGATATACCCGTCGAAGCTGACGGTGATTAGGGAGGGCGCCCGCCGATGATGCACTTTCAGGGCGATCCCGATGATCTGCTTGGCAAGGCATTCGATACACACATCGCCCGTCGTCTGATCGCCTTTCTTGGCCCGTACCGATGGCAGGTGCTCCTTGCGTCAGCGGCGGTGCTACTCGGGACGTTTTGCGATCTCTCGTTGTATTGGCTCTTTGGCCGCGCGATAGACAAGGGCGTCAGCCACGCGAATTACGCGACGCTCTTCGTGATTGTTGGTTTGTTCCTCGGCGCGCTGACGATTGCCTTTTTCTCGCGCTGGATGCTCTTTTTTCTCATGGCGCGCGTCGGGAACCGGGTCATCTTCGATTTGCGCGCCGCGCTCTTCCGGCATATGCAGGTGCTTGGCCTGAAGACCTATGACCGGATGGGTATCGGTCGCATGATGTCGCGCATTCAGAATGATGTCACGGTTCTCGAAGATTTCCTCTCGACCGGCATGATCAGTCTTCTTTCCGATGTGTTGACGCTGGTCGGCGTGGTGTTCGCGATGTTTGCCCTGAATATCCGGCTCGCGCTGATTTCGTACACGGTCTTGCCATTGATGTTTGTCGTGATGTATTTCTGGCGCAAGCGGGCGATCCAAACCTACCGCGCGACGCGCATCGCGATCAGCCGCGTGACGGGGAACTTCGCCGAAAATATCAACGGTATGCGCGTCGTGCAGTCGTTTGGGCGCGAGGGGAGGAACTTCGCGGGCTTCAAAGTCCTCAACCAGGAAAACCTCGACGCGAATGCTGACGCGGCACGGCTCTCCGCTTTTCTCTTTCCGGCGGTCGAGTTATTGAGCGCAATGGCGACGGCGATCGTCCTGCTCTTCGGCGGATTGCGCGTGATCGGCGGTAGCCTGACGGTCGGTGCGTTGATCGCCTTCCTCGGCTATGTGACGCGCTTTTTCCAGCCGGTGCGCACATTGTCAGACCGCTACAACACGCTCCAGGCCTCGACCGTCGCGGCAGAGCGAATCTTCGAACTGCTGGACGAGCCTCCGGAGATCGTGGATGCACCAGACGCCTATCCGCTGCCGCCGATTCATGGCGCGATCGCACTCAACCATGTGACCTTTGGCTACAACGCAACGCCCGTATTGCATGACCTTAACCTGACAATCGAGCAGGGCAAGACGGTCGCGTTCGTTGGCGCGACGGGCGCGGGAAAGTCCAGCCTCGTGAATCTGGTGCCGCGATTCTATGATGTGTACGAAGGTGCGGTCACGATTGACGGTCACGATGTCCGCGCTGTCCAACTGGAATCGTTGCGAAGCCAGATCGCCGTCGTGCTGCAGGACCCATTCCTGTTCGCGGGGACGATTGCGGACAACATCCGCTACGGCCGCCTGGAAGCGACAGACGCCGAAGTGGAGGAGGCCGCACGCGCGGTGGGGGCGCACGGGTTTATCGCGCAATTGCCGAGCGGCTATGCGACCGAGATACAGGAACGCGGCGGCGGCCTCAGCGTCGGTCAGCGCCAACTCGTCGCCTTCGCGCGGGCGTTGCTCGCCGACCGGCGAATCCTCATCCTCGACGAAGCGACGAGCAGTGTGGACACACAGACGGAGCGCGTCATCCAGGAGGCATTGAAGCGGGTGCTGGCGAACCGCACGGCCCTCGTCATTGCCCATCGTCTCAGCACCGTCGTAGACGCGGACGAAGTGGTCGTGCTCGATCAGGGGCGGATCGTCGAGCGCGGCCGTCATGTAGATTTGTTGGCGCGGCGGGGGTTCTATTTCAATCTCTACGCCATGCAGTTCCGCGCGCGGGATGAAGCAGGCGATGGGCGCGCGGCGGATTGAGGGCGATACTGACACCTTGCCCCCACGACCCAATTCGTGTGGCGATGGAGAGGGGAGCGATTGGATGTGCGATTCACTTCTTATCCGAACAGGGTCAGTTGCCGGTGCCGGACGCATTGCCAGACAGGGCCATTCGCGTAGCGTGGCAACGCGGTAACACTGGCGCGGAAGATTCCGGCGGTATGCAGCGCCTCAGTAACCGTCCGGACGGCTGTCTCGGGTGCATTGTTGTTTGCGGAGAGGTGCGCGAGCCAGACATCGCGTGGGCCGTCATGCACGAATGCTTGTGCCAGCAGCGCGCCACAGTCGGCGTTCGAGAGGTGGCCGCCGCGCCCCTTGATACGTGCCTTGAGAAACCACGGATACGACCCGGCTTCGAGCATCGCGCCATCGTAGTTCGCCTCGATGACGACGAGATCCGCAGCGCCGATGGCGGAACGGACATCGTCCGATGCGCCGCCGAGATCGGTAAAGAGTGCGACCGCACACCCATCGGCCTCCACGACGAACCCATACGTTGCGGCGGCATCGTGCGTGACACGGCAGGGGGTAATTACGATGTCACCGACCGACCGTGACATCGTCGGGTCGAATGCATCCGTCACGACATCACTGAGCCACGTCGCTTCAGCCACGAACTCCGGGCTGGCGATGATCGGTATGCGCGCTGTTTCACGTAAGGGGCGTGCGGCCTGGGTGTGATCGGAATGCTCGTGCGACAGGATGACCGCGTCAATGTCACTGGAGCGGACGCCGAGCCGGGTGAGGTTCTTGCAGAGGCGGGGATACTGGACGCCACAGTCCACGAGCACAGTCCGGTTCGCGGCGCTGCGGACGAGCGTGGCATTTCCACTGCTGCCACTGCCGAGGCTACAGACGAGCACCCGCATCTCCTTGTCATCATCGGATACGACATTCGACGCGCACATGCACCGCGGCCGCCGATTCAGTGGTATCGTATCAAGGGCGTTCGTTCAATGAAAGAGAGTACCCGATGGTTTTCGATTTCGGCGGTCGGCCGCGGCCATTGCGTCCGGAGCGGCGCGACCCTTCCGGTACGGGCGGCGGTGTCTCGGGTGGCACACCAGCGGTGAGATCGGGCGATCGCCCGTGGTGGCTCTGGCCAGCGGCGGTCCTTGGTGCATTGGCGCTGCTTATCATCGTGCTGCTGATGACGGCAGGGTTTTGGGCGAATCTCTGGTGGTTCTCCAGTCTCGGCTTTCGCGATGTTCTGGTGACGCGGTACGTTGCGGCGATCGTCTCCTTCCTTGTCGGCTTTGCCATCGCCGCGCTCTTTATTGGCGCGAACCTGTTCGTCGCGCTCCGCTCGGATGGGGGATTGGGCCTGACAGTCGGCGATGTTCGCCTCGGCCGACGACTCAGTTTGGCAGCCCTGGTCGGCGCGACGGTCAGCCTGAGCGGCCTGTTCGCAATCTCGGTCGGGTCGGAATGGGAAACGTTTCTCAGGTTTCTGAACCGGACATCATTCGGCGTCACGGACCCGCAGTTCCATCAGGATGTCTCATTTTACGTCTTCACGTTGCCCGTCCTGGCATTCTGGCGCTCCTGGATGATGTCGCTCATCATCCTGACCGCAATTGCGGTCGCGGCGGTCTATGCGGCCAAACTCAGTGTGGAACTCGCGGCCGGTCGGTTTCATCTGCCGCCGCACACGCGCACGCATTTGTCGTTACTTGGCGTCTTTTTCCTCATCGGCATGGCGCTTGGCTATTGGCTGGACACGCGCGAACTTGTCTATTCGACGCGCGGTGTCGTAGAGGGGGCGTCGTATACCGATGTACACGCGCAGATTCCGGCGAACTATATCTTACTTGGCATCTCGCTCGTCGCTGCGATATTGCTTGCTGTCAATGCGTTCCGTCGCCAGTTGCCGCTGTTTCTCGGCACGCTCGGTGTCTGGGCCGTGGCGGCGGTCCTGATCGGAACGGGCTATCCGGCGGCGGTCCAGGCGGCAAGCGTGCGGCCCAATGAACTGGGGAAAGAACGCCCGTACATTGATCGTAATATCGCGATGACCCGGCAGGCATACAATATTGATCAGGTGGATCGTCAGCAACTTCCGGGTGTCGGTGACCCGACGCAAGAAGGTCTCGATGCGAACAAAGCATCCATCTCCAACATCCGTCTCTGGGACAGCCTCATTTTGCTGAAGTCCTATCCGCAACTTCAACAGATCCGGCAGTATTACGCGTTCAGAGACGTGGATATTGATCGCTACCGCGTAGACGGCCAATACCGACAGATCATGCTCTCTGCACGCGAACTCGATTCGACGCAACTCGCGTCGCAATCGCAGACCTGGCAGAACCGCCATCTCATTTATACGCACGGCTACGGAGTCGTCGCGAGTACGGCGAACGAGGTCGTCGGTGGTGGCAACCCGAACATCATTCTCGGTGACATCCCGCCGCGCGGTCCGAGCGATTTGCAGGTGCAGGAACCGCGGATCTACTACGGCGAGGCGACGAATGACTATGTGTTCGTGAAGACGACGCAACCGGAGTTTGATCGCCCTTCGGGGACGGCGTCACAGTCGCAAGGGGAGTACACGACCTATGCCGGGAATAATGGCATCCCGGCGGGCAGCATCATCCGCAAAGCGGTCCTTGCCGCCTACTTAGGCGAGCCGAAAATCCTCCTCAGTGGCGACATTACCGGCAATGCCGAAGTGCTCTTCCGGCGGAACATCATTGACCGCCTGCATGCCGTTGCTCCGTTCCTCCGCTTTGACAACGACCCCTATCTCGTCATCATAGATGGGCGCCTTGTCTGGGTTAACGATGCCTACACGCTGACGAGCCGCTACCCGTATTCGACGCAGTTCGCCGGCGGTAGCGGTATGACGGGGGGCTTTAACTACATCCGTAATAGCGTCAAGGCGACCGTGGATGCGTACGATGGCACAGTCCGCCTCTATGTCGTTGATCCGACAGATCCGATGATCGCGACCTATCAGAAGATCTACCCATCGCTTTTCACCCCCGCTAGCGCGGTCTCGCCGTCATTGAGAGCGCATTTCCGTTACCCCGAGGATTATTTCAGCGTTCAGACCTCGATGTACACCCGCTATCATGTGACCGACCCACAGGTGTTCTATGGGAGCGAGGATCAGTGGGCGATTGCAAACGAGCAGGTTGGCGAAAAGAAGGTGGTGCAACAGATAACCTCATACTACGTGCTCGTACGCCTGCCCGGACAGACCCAGGAAGAGTATGCGCTCGTCCGCCCCTTTACCCCCGGCGGCGGGACGAATAACCGGCAGAATATGGTAGCGTTCCTCGCTGGGCGGAGCGACGGCGCGAACTACGGGAAACTCGTGGACTATGAATTTCCCCGGCAATTGACCGTGCAAGGGCCGCAGCAGGTGGAGGCACGCATCAATCAGGAGCCCGACATATCCAAGGAGATTACCTTGCTCGACCAAGCCGGGTCACAGGTGATTCTCGGCAACTTCCTTATCATTCCCATCGAGAACACACTCCTCTATGTCGAGCCGCTCTATGTGCAGGCGACGAATAGCCCGTTCCCGGAGTTGAAGCGGGTGATTGTGGCATCCCAGAACAAGGTCGTCATGCGTCCATCGCTCGATGAAGCAATCGCCGCGCTGGTCGGCTCCGGCGTACCGAGCGTGGCCGCTCCAGGAACGAACGGCACGCCGCCTAGCCAGACGACGCAGCCCGCGTCCAGCAGCACGGATTCCGCGCGTGCCGCCGAGGCGCTGGTCCATTATCAACGGGCGCAGGATGCACTGAAAACAGGCGATTGGGCGACGTACGGGAACGAACTCGCGCAGATGCAGCAGATTCTGCAGCAACTCGCCGGTTCAGCGACGCCGCCCGCTCTACCCGCCGCGACCCCGACGCGGACGGGACAACCGGCGCCGACCTCGACGCCACGCCCCTAAGTAGGTAGACAATCATCGTTAGACAGAGATACGCTGATGGCCTCAAAGGGGGCCTACATGCGCGTCACGCTTACTGAGGACGAGCGCGAGCAGTTGACCGCTGCCGCTGCCCGCGAACG
>Ga0102924_1001121_pt1 | contig 31535 bp, 41 predicted proteins | sample PaiPotPPM11metaG_FD_80116 | JGI IMG/M metagenome (GOLD analysis project Ga0102924, IMG submission 80116) | Iron sulfur acid spring bacterial and archeal communities from Banff, Canada, to study Microbial Dark Matter (Phase II) - Paint Pots PPM... ... | reverse complement strand
GTATGCTCACACCCATCGAGTTCGAGGCTCGGCATCAACCAACAACGGCAGCGTGACTTCAACAATCCGGCTCCATCGAAGTCAGGACACCCTATCGGCCGTGATACTGCGGCTTGCGGGCGGATCAGGCGGTGCGCGAGCCGAGCCGGCTGACGATGTGCAGCACGGTAAGAGCAGCGGCCATCAGCGCCAGGAGCGGCCCAAGGACAAGAAGGCCCGCTGACTGGAGCATCAGGCCCGTGGCCGCCGGTAGTGCGCCGGCACCAATGTTCCCTGCAGCCAGTCCATAACCGACGGTGTGCGGGGTCATGGCGGTCCCGACGCGTTCCGGCGTGAGCGACAACAGGAGGGGAAAGATCACCGAGATTGCGATGCCGAGGATGGGCAAGGCGATGAAGGCGGCGACCAGTGGGGGAGCGAGCCAGAAGCCGAACGCCGCGAGCATCGCCATGCCGACCCCGACATCTAGCAGGCGGACCGGCGTGGCTCGATTGCCGTACAGGCCAAGCGCGACTCTGCCTCCCGCGAGACCAGCCCAGAACAGAGAGGCGCTCCAGCTCGCAAGGTCGGCCGACACGGCACGACCAGCGGTCAACTGCGTGTAGGACCAGTCGCCAGCCGTCGCCTCCAAGCCGGCGCCAACCAGAAATATCGCCGCCAGCAACAGAAGCGCTCGTCGATATGCCGGTCCGGCGTCTCGCTCCTGTGGCGGCTGTCGCGCCCCGTTGCTTGCACCACCGGCCCAGTCACTGCGGCGGGCGCCGACCACGAGGCCGATCCCGAGGAATGCCGCTGCCATCGCGGCGAATGCCGCCCGCCACGACCCGGTCGCCGCTAGCGCGAGCACGATGGCCTGGGGACCGAGCGCCGCACCCAGCGCCCACGACGCATGCAGCCAACCCATGTAGCGAACCCCGCGATTCAAAGAGACGTGCGCGTTGACCGCCGCATCGATGAGCCCCGAACCGGCCCCGAGGGGCAGGGCGGCCAGCGGAATCACCCACCATTGGCTCGAGAGGGCAAGACCGAGTGCCCCGGCGCCTGCCAGGACGCAGCCGCCCAGCAGCAGCACCGATGTCCCGAACCTCGCGGTGCCCGGCCCGCTGCTGGCACTGGCCACGAAGTAGGCGATGGTCCATGCCGCAAGCAGGAGTCCGAGACCTGCCAGCGGCGCACCGAGCGACGCCCGCATGTGCGGCCAGGCCACCCCGATGGCACCAGCGGGTAGTCCCAGCGCCACAAACAGCATGAGTGGGGTGCTGGCGCTCGCCCAGGTCCCCGATCCGGACGGACGCCAGAGATTCGGTTCGATCACTCGCGAAATGCTAGAGGGTCAGCGGTGGATTCGAGGCTCCATATTCTGGGTAGAGGGAGTCGCATTACTTTTGGGAGGGACGTGTGGATCGATTTGACAGGCTGAAAGACGCGAGCAGGTGGATGTGGAGCCTCGGTGACTATCGTGACGTGGCGCGCTATTTGCAACCGCATGCCGAGGCGCTCGCAGTTGCCGCCGATATCCGACCAGGAATGGATGTCCTCGACGTCGCAGCCGGCAACGGCAACTTCGCGATCGCCGCGGCCCAGCGCGGCGCCCACGTGACGGCCTCAGACTTCACGCCGAAGATGATCGAGCTCGGTCGTGCTCGGACTGCGGCGGACGGCCTCGACGTTGATTGGCAGGAGGCCGATGCCGAGCAGCTGCCGTTTCCCGACGACCGCTACGACGTCGTGGCGTCGGTGTTCGGTGCGATGTTCGCGCTCCGGCCGGAGCGGGTTGCTGCCGAGCTGTTCCGCGTGGTCAAGCCAGGCGGCCTCGTCGCCATGGCCAACTACGCGCGTGAAGGATTTCTGGGCAGCTTCGCCGACCTGTTGGTCAAATACTCGCTGGCACCGCCCGGCGGCGCAGCGCTTCCCTCGCCGTTCGAGTGGGGCGACCCAACAGAGGTTCGGCCCCGGTTCGACGGCAAGGCGTCGTCGTTGCGGCTCGAAACGCGGATCGTCCGGTTTGCATTTCCCTCGGTGGAAGACGGACTCGACTTCTGGGAACGGACCAACCCGCCGCTGATGGCGCTGAAGTCGATGTTGTCGGCGGAGCGGTATCAGCCGCTGCGGACTGAGGGTGCCGGCATGATGCGGAGCATGAACGCGGCGACCGACGGCAGCCTGGCGCTTGATTCCGAATACCTGTCCGTCATCGCGCTCAAGAACCGGCCCTAGACCCCGACATCCGCCGGTATCCGGTCGTATCATGAGCGGCCGCCCACTTATACTTCAACCCACCAAACCGCCACTACAAAAAGGGGTGAACTGTGCAGGTACAGGCCATCATCCCGGCTGCCGGGGCCGGGCTTCACCAGGGAGAGTCCAGTGCGAAGGTCTTGTTGCCGGTGGGGGGCCGGTCACTGATCCGCCGAACGCTCGAGGCTTTCGACCGTTGTCCCGAGATCACCGGCATCACCCTGTTGATTTCCCAGCGGAACCTGCTCGAGGTGACGCGGGAGCTCGAAAGCGACGGCTGGCGGAAGGCGATCGACATCCGCCTTGGCGGCGAGCGGCGGCAGGACTCGGTTCGACTCGGCCTGGAGAGCTTGCGCAACGATCCGCCCGACTTCGTGATCGTGCACGACGGGGCCCGGCCGCTGGTCAGCGATGAGCTGATCCACGCCGGGCTCGAGGCCGCTCGCCAGCATGGCGCGGCGACCGCCGCCATTCCCGTTCACCACACCTACAAGCACGTCGACAGCTCCGGCTTCGTCCATGGGACGGTGGAGCGCTCCGACCTGATGCAGGTGCAGACCCCGCAGGTCTTTCGCTACGACTGGATCGTCGAAGCCCACGAGAAGGCGGTGCGCGAGGGAATCGTCGTCGAGGACGACGCCGAACTGATCGAAAAGCTTGGCAGGCCGGTCAAGGTCTTCGCCGGCTCGTATATCAACATCAAGGTAGCGACCCACGAGGATGCGTTGATGGTCGCCGCCTTGCTTGCTGCCGACCCCTTGTGCGTGTAGGGGTTAGTGCCTAAATCCGAATACGAATCGGTGCGTTTGACTGACAGCTTGCGCCCGATTTGCAAGGTACGCCCCTAGGGCAAATCCGGGCGTGGCCCGGCTCCTCCTGAACCAGCTTGACGGGTCCACCGGCCCGCCAGTCGTAGGGTGGCACCGCAGGGCTGGCATACTGTCCGGCGATGGGCGGCGGATCTCGATTCAGACTAGTCCGAGGGTTCGTCTTTGCCAGACGAAAATTGACAGATGCCGGTGAGGCCTCCATTGTGCGGGCTTTACGACTGCGTACCAGGCCCCGTTTCTATCTGATGTATATCGGTAGCGAAGAAACCCAGGAAGCGGCCAGTGCGCGTGATGCCGAGCTCCGCGGGACGTTCAACCAGCAAAACGTACGCCTAGAGACGGGCTGGCTGCCCGAACCGCCTGTGGAGGGTCAAAAGGGCGGAGGTGGCGGCGGCGTAGACACGATCGTAAACATCGGGATCTTGGTTGGGGCCGGTGCGGCGGGTATGTTTCTAACTGGCTTTGTGGGCGCCATCGGGGCGGATGCCTGGAATGCGACCAAACGGCTCGTCATGCTCCTGCGCGATCGGCTGCGTGATCGCTCGGATGCCTTGACGATACGCCTGGTTATACAGCTACGGACAGGTCAGCAAGTTTGGGCGACCCTCCCGGTCGGCGAGCTGAGTACAGCGCTGAATTCCCTCGACTACATTCAACTGCCGCCGCTCCCCTGGAACGCGTTCCACTGGTCGCTGCAGTGGAATTCCGAGGACAATCAGTGGACGTTACGATTGGAGTCCGGTGCGTTGCCGGACTCCAATTACGTGCCGCAAGGTGGGATAAAGGAATAGCCGGCGGTACTTGAGAGTTGCGGCCGATCTGAGGCTAAGCAGTCGACACTGAAGGGTCTAAAATGTCCGGCGAGTGATCGCGGCCCCAAAGGGCCGGACCTCTGGCGGCTTCCGTCAGGCGAACTAGGCTTAGTAGTTCGGGCCGGTAGCTGAATTGGCGGAGCAGCTGGTTGCGACCCAGAAGGTTGCGGGTTCGAGTCCTGTCCGGTCCACGATTTACTCAAAAGAGAGGGCCGGGGAGATCTCCTTCCCGGCCTTCTTCACCGCCCCTCGCCCAAAGCGAGAGTAGCTGGTTGCGACCCAGATCTAAGATTATGCCTCGTTACGACAGCTGTATGTCGTGCCAAAGCCAGCTTGTGATACTTTCGTGCCAATTTCACCACGCTCGGTGACGAGGGCGGCTTATCCGAGCAGGCGCTCCATTGCCTCGGCCGCTTCCTGACGCGAGCTGGGCAGGACGTGGGCGTAGAGATCCATCGTTGTGCTGATCCGGGCGTGGCCGAGCTCCTCCTGGACCACTTTGATGGCGACGCCGGCCGCAAGTCGCAAGGTGGCGCAGGTGTGGCGCAAGTCGTGGAACCGGATCATAGGCAGGCCAGCCTCTCGGAGCAGCCGCTTAAAGCCGTCGTGGATGGTGGTTCGGGCGGTCGGTGAGCCGTGCTCACCCGTGAAGACCAGGCCCCATTCGTTGAGCCAGGGAATCCCCGCTTCGCCCGTATCCGCCTGTTCGACGATCTGCTGGAGCCGGTGCGTGCGCAGCGCCGCGGTCACACGCTCGGGCAGGGTGATCGGACGGTTGGACGTGTCGGTCTTCGGCTCTTGCAGCCCGAGCCGCGCGTAGCGATAGCTGTTGACGATTCGCAGCTGGCCCTTCTCTAGGTCGACGTCCTGCCAGCGGAGGGCCTGCAGTTCTCCGAGTCGGAGCCCGCAGTAGAGCGCCAGCAGGTAGAAGGCCTCCAGCCGGTTGCCCTTGACCGCCTCGGTGAAGAGACGCGCCTGTTCGCGGTCGAGATACTTCATCTCGCGGCGTCGCATCTTCGGCGGGTCAGTCATGCGCACGACGTTCTCAACACCAGGGACGCGCCAGCGGATGGCCCGGTTGAGGGCGGCACCGAAGATGGTCCGGACCAGCCTCACGGTGCCAGGAGCCAGCCCGGCTGCCGCGGCGTGGTTGACGACCATGTCGACGTGCTCGGGCGTTAGCTCCGACAGGCGCACCTTGCCGATGACTGGGATGAGGTGAGCCCGGCAGACCTGCTCATAATCCCGGAAGGTGCTCTCCCGCTTGGTCTTAGCGACATCGGTTTCGAGCCACCGCGTCAGGAAGTGTTCAACCGTCTCGCTGACCTGTGTTGACCGCGCACCGGGCTTGTGCTGGCCCCTGGCGCCGGCCAGCAGCCTGACGGCCTCGGGGCGGCTCTTGGCATAGAGGAAGGCGCGCTTGCGCTTGCCGTTCTCGATCCCCAGCGACAGGCGGATCTCATAGCGCCCGTCCTTTCGCTTGCTGATCGATCCCTCACCGCGCGCACGGACGCGACTCATGCGGGTACCGCCACTCCAACCGAGGCCGTCGCGTTGCAACGTCGCGCTGGGCAGAGCCACCAGGTATCACGTCGGAATCGCCGACGCCACTTCTTCGGGGCCGGGCTGGCATAGAACTCCGTGCCGCAGGTCAAGCAGCGGAGCCAGTCGCGGCCGGTGTCGCCTGCCGCGATTCGTAACGCTTTGAGGATTTGCGGACGGACAGTGCGCCTCACTTGACCACCTTCGGCGTCAGCAGTCGGCGCAACTCTGAGCGATCGATGTAGGTGCGACGGTCCATCGCTCGCCTGTAGCGTCGCAGCTTGCCCGCCTTCAGGTAGCGGTAGATGGTGGCTTGATCGACCCTGAACTCAGCTGCGGCAGAAGCCAGGGGGATCAAGTCAGGCACCCCGCGAGTGTAAGGATTGGATGACTCCGGCTCATTCTTGCAAACTCTCGCAACCTATGGTAGGCTCCTTGATAGGCAAATGTCAAGGTCGATGCACCCCGAAACCGTGCGTCAGCAACCTTGCTCGAAGGGGAGGAATGCGGTTTGATGCCCGCGGGAGGTGATTGGAGAAACAAGGAACGGCCGGGGCGAGCCTGAAGAACAGACCCCGACCGAATCAAACTGAGCAATTCGGAGGTTAGCACCCATGGCAACAGCGTTCTCAGGAAGAACCGAACTCGACGCCGATCTCAACGACACGGCCTGGTACAGCGGAGATCCCGACCTGATCGACGTGGCTGGCCTTGCGGCGAACCTTGCCACCCGGCTGTACCAGTGGCCCGGCGGCTCCATCGACAAAGAGAACCAGTTCATGGCGATGGACCCGGAGCACCTCGCGCGACTCGTCGCAGCCGGCAGATTCGCGCCCATGGTCGATCGGCTAATGGTTCGCGCCCTCACTGAGGGATGGACCCGAAAGCATTTGCTCGCCGCCCTGGCGAAGCTCGATTCGGACTACCGCGCGCGCTACGCCGTTCGAGCGCACTAGACGTTGGCTGCGTCCGGTTCAGGACCCCCCTCCTCGTCGGGCGCAGCCCTTCTCCCGACTTTCAGGTGTTCGCGAAAGCGCTCGATGCGCGGGGACGAGACCGAGACGGCACGCAACATCATGGAAGCCGCTCCTAACCCGCGCGCGAGCTTTTTGTTTGAATCAGGACTGCTTGTGGAGCAGCAAAACGAGACCGCTCTAGCGCGCCTGGCGCACACCGCGCTGGAGCACTACGCGACCAACGCCGCCGCGCGCGCTGCAGTCGCCGCAATTCCGTGGTTCGGAGGCGGCGTTGATGCGTTGCTGGGAACGGCCGGAACCAACCGACTGGCTAATCGCATGCAGGTATTCTTCGACGAGCTTCACGACCAACTCGGTGCTGTTGAGGAACGTCTGGATCATGCCGTCACGGAGGAGGATCTCTTCGATACCGCCCTGAAGGCAATGCGGGGTGCGCTCGAGACGGGCGATCGCGAACGAGTTCGAATCCTGGTTGCGATCCTTGTCGAAGCCGCCACGGTTCAGACCACGGAAAGCCTCGATCCGGAGGCAGTGCTCACCGAGCTCCTTAACCTATCATCGGCAACGCTGAGGGTGGCTCGACAGATGTACGACGAGGCCACTGCCGGCTGGCATCCCACGAACAGCGGCGTGCCGGTTCCCTACAGCGCGGATGCTGATTTTCATGTGCAGCGTCTTGAAGCGGCCGGGTTGATCCAGGTACTGAAGCCAGCCGGGACGATGGGCGCAGGTCTATTTAGCCCAACCCGCTACGAACCAACTGCCACGTTTCGTCGGATCATGGCCATGGTGCGCCACGAGCCGGCTGGCGCAGGCGAGTGAGCGTGTCGCCAACCATCGTCATCAGGCGGCTCGCGCGGGCGTCAGGTCGACAGACGGCGTAGGAGGCGAGCAACGTCCTCTGAGCCACCGGAGGCGCTTCCATGGCGTGATTTGCTCCATGCGTCGGCAAGGCGGGCGCTTGGTGGTCGCTGCCCAGACCCCTGCACGCTCGATCAGACCGACCGACGCCGGATCAACGCACTGGAACCGCCGTCGGTGACGGTCGAAGGCTGTAACGCTTGAGAACTTTTGGGACTAGGTGCCGATGTCCTCGACCAAGATGTAGGAGGGGTAGGTCGCGGCCGCACTCCAGGTAATCGAGCCGGTGCCGGCGCCGCGCACGGCTTGAACCTTGTAGGTATGCGATCCGACGGTTGGGGTGAGTACGACGCTGCATGTGCCGCCGCCACCGCCAGCCTGGCCGATCTGCTGAAGGTCGACGTGCGACAGCTCAGTGGCGCCCTCCATGATGTGTATTTCGCCCTCATCGGTGGCAACCGTGGAGACGAGGGCTGGTGTAAAGGCGCTGATTCGGATGCGGCGCCCTGTACCCACGGTCACCGTAACCGTCAATCCGGTGATATCTACCTGGGTGGTAATACCCACCTGAGAAGCGACGATTTGCGCATAGCCGAGCGTGCCGAGCGTCGGCGTCCCGAGCAAGCCGAGCGTGCCGAGCACGAAGCGCGCTGCCTTCGCCTGGCCCTGCATCCGCGCGACCGCGACGATGTCGTTCACCTGCGGGGCATAGGACGCGAGGTAGTACAGGCCGGTGGTCAGCGTTGCGGAGCCGTCGAGGTAGACGTCGACATTAGGGCCGAGGGCCGGGGTAAAGGGAGCGGTTGTGTGAACCGCGCCAACCTTTCCCCACTGGAAGGGGCCCATGTAGTTCCAGTTCGGTGAGAGCTCAGCCCGCAGATGGCGAGCGGCATGCAGAGCAGCGCTGCTCATGTTGTCACGCTGCAGCCGGAACGGGGCTCACGCTCGTAGCCCGAGGGCCTTTCGGCGACGGAGCCGTGTCTTCTTCGAAGTCGACCAGGTCATCCTCGCTCAGTTGTTCAAAGACGCCCGGGCCGAGCACGGACCGGTGGAAAAACACGCGGCGCCCGTCCTCTGTTTCGACGAAACCAAAGCCGCGGTCAGCGACGAGACGCTTTACGGTGCCTTTCAAACTAGACGACTCCTTACTTCGGAAAATTTGGACACCCGCGAACCTTCCGGTTCCCGCCGGGTGCCATGGGGGTTGGTGATGTCAACGCCGACGCTTACGTGCTTTCAAGCGGCTGGCTTGGTCAGCCGTGATGGCGTCTGGGGCGGGCCGGCGAGCTGGTCAGGAAACGGTCACAACGGTGATTGGTGCCTCAACGCTGGCCGAGGAGCTGTGAGATGGCGCTGGCCGAGGAGCTGTGAGATGGCGCTTATAACTCTGGGTCGAAGCTCGGCATTCCCCACGATTCCTCATTGAGCCAGCCCTGAGCAACTAGCATGGTGCCGATGTCATGCGGCACGGTGAACCACCCTTTCTCATCGGCGGTGTAGGTCTGGCCGTTGCACACCAAGGTGTGAGCGGGTCCGGCCGGCACGAAGCCGACCGGTAAATCGTGGATATCGCGGGGAATGCGTTGCTGATTGATAACCTTCACAGCGTCTCCTTTATTCGGCAGTCATCGGGATTTCGGCTTGTCCCGGGTATCAGTCCAGCGGCAACCGCGAAGTGGCGGAACATCGCAAGGTTGTCGGTGGCCACGGCACCTCGCTCGCGTCCGCGGGCAGCCAGGACGATCAGGCTCGCGGCGAGCCTTCGGGGAATGGTCTCGAGCGGGTCAGCGCGCACCGCAAGAGCTTGGTCCAGCACGTCGGCGAGCGCCGACCGATCCATGTTCGCGATCGACACGGCTGCGGTCGCCAGGATGTCGCCCGGGGCCTGATCGAAGCCAGCCGGCGTGAGGTCAAGGCGTGGCATTTAATTCACCGTCCCTAAGGCAGTCCGATATCGATGCATGATGCCGACGGACGGTGCCTCCTCGCGAGGCCCTCGGTCGAGTTCGATCCGCGCCCGACGACGCGCGCCCTCGGTGACCAGCAGGTCGCTGAGCGCCGCGATGAAGAACCCGGTCATTTGGGCCGATGGCCGCGACGACTTCAGGTTCATGGACTCCCGCGTGCAAAGGTACTGGATCAAGCCCCAGTCCGAGGTCTCGTAAAAACTGCTTTGCCCAGCCGTCTTCAAGGACTCGTAGAATCGCAGGATGGCTGGATGCCAGTCCGGATCGGCCTCGGGCGGAATGACGGCACCGGTGACCCGTAGTGAAACGGGCATAGGCCCGTCATCGGTGTTCCGGCGCCGACGTTGGTCCGAGCGCTTGGGCACTGGCCCGCGACGTCCACCCTTTCTCGGCGTCATTTGCGCTCCCTCCAAAATTCGTTCGTTCAAAGAGCCGAATGGTCCCGTTTTCCCCAAACCCGTACGAAATCGGGGACGACCAAGCACATGTCGTGATCGCGAGGTCGAGGTAATTTTCGGAAAAGACTAAGAGCTGGCTAAGCGATCTCTAAGATCGTTGGCCGCGCGGGCCGGCCCGACAGTGGTGTCAACCCGACCAAAACCGGAACCATGGTTTGGCGCGTGTCGCCTTGAACTTGAAGACGCGCTCAACCGGGTCGGCGTTGGCCGCCGTGGCGCGGATGTGCAGCGCGTACTCCACCTCCCAGACCAGCGGGCACCAGACATTCGCAACGCCCTGCATCCCGAGTTGGTAGGCGAGCGCGTCCTTCTCCGCGATATGAAAGGCGACCTCGGGAAACCCGGTCACGTCGCTCAGGTGATACACGAGCATGTCGAAATACTCTCGGGACTGCGGGTTGATGTCGCAGCGCAACGGGAACTCGCGCTGACCGGTGACACCCTTGCGGTCGAGCAGTGAAGGCAGCACGTCGATGCCCTTGCGATTACCGTTGGTGACCGCGAGCATCGGATTCTGGTTCGCCGGTTCGATCCGGTCGAGCGTTACGACAACGTTGCCCGCCATCGCCGGTCCGCTGTTGGTCGCCATCACCCGCACCCACTGCCTTTCTTCCCACCACAGCGCCGGTTGCGCCGCATCAAAGATCACGTCGAGGTGGGCTCGGCGAAGCAGCCTCTCGGCGTCTCCCTGCTGCGCAAGCTGGCGGGTCGCCGAGGCCAAGGTAGTGTTGGCGAGCCACGCAAAGATGCCGAAGGAGACGAGCATGAGGGTCGCCCCGGCCAATGCCTGGGTCGAGTCCGTCACCCTTACGGGCAACGTTACGAGCCCAGCAGAGGCGAGTACCAGCGCAAGGCCAGCCACACCAACGAGCGCCCCTAAGACGCCGCCCGCGACGCCTCCCTTACTCACGGTCCGGCCGGTGCTTACCTGACTAGCGGTCCGCTTTCTTCGACGGTCGTTTCATCGCCCTTAAACCAGCGCACCCACTGACCGGGCGCAAAGCCACCGACTTCCTGACGTAGACCCTTAGCGTCCAGCTCCTTCCGGTAGAGGTGCAGGTGCCCAGACCGTTCTTCCACCGTCTCGGCGTCCTTGTACTGCCGCTTGAAGCCATCCTTGTCCATCACCGTGACCATTCAGTAGCCTCCCCCAAAGAAATCGTCAGGCCCACGATAGCAGCCAAATCCCCGCTCAAACCGTCTTCGGCTCAATGTCGTCCGCGCCCATCTCTCGCCGCACCTGATCCTCTAGGGCTTCAAACGCATCGCAGACAGCCAGGCGCGCCGTGATCCGCTCGCCCTCATTCTTTGGCCGAATCAGTGCGGCGTTCAGGGCCTGCCCTTGGAGTCGATTGAACAGCCGATTGACTTCTTTGCTGCCGAAGATGGTCCCCGTGATCCAAGGCGCGAACGCTCTAGTGGCGGCAACCTGAGATCGGTGCGGTAGGCGCTTACCCGCTCTCGCGTCTCGTCATCGGCGATGTCGAACTCAAAGAAGTCCTGTTCAGCATGGGCCTCTGTGAGCAGGTCCACATAGAGTTGCGCACGTTGATCGTGAAGACGCCGCAGTCGGTCCTGCCGGAGCGCCAACCGAAACGTAAACCATGGTACGACCACGGCGACGATCACCGCGATTGCACTCGGTACTAGAGTCAGCGCGGTCTGTGCTTGCATGATCCCGGCCCAAATTTATCAGCCACCAGACTCCACCTGCTTACGTCTTGGGACGTCGCGCCAGCAGGGTGGCGTCGGCCGGGCGATGAATTGTCTTGCTTTGGTGGTCGTGGTAGAAGATTGGCTTACGAGCGACCTCGACGATCGGGCCGCTATTCTGCTCCGTCATGCCGCTTGCTCCGAGTTCGGCTTGTGTGCCCGGTGAACTCGGGCTGCGGGTTCGAGTTGGAGGCCTTTGCTTACTTAGCATCCGAACCTCGGTTGTTGTTGGATATGAGCGGCCAGCGCTCGCTCAGCCGCCGCGAGCCTCGGCGCGTACACAAGAGCGTCTGCGGCGGCGACTCGTGCGTCCGCAATTGGGGCGGTGAGCGCGAGATCCTGCGCGGTCCGCAGCTGTACCTTGAGCGCGGCGACCTCGGCCTGCAGCAGGGCGCGGTCTTGGCTCCAGCGAACCTGGGCGACCTGCTGGTTCTCGGCCTGACGCTGCGCGGCGGCCTGACGCGCGTCGCTAGCTGCTCGCTCCTGCGCCTCTCGCGCCTTGACGAGGTCCTCCTGCCGCCGCGCCTCCGCTGCCCACGCGGCCTGCGCACGGGCGCGGTCGGCGGTTCGCTCTTCCTTGCGGCGCGCCTCCTCCGCGGCCTCCCTGTTGTTGAGGTAGTTTGCCATCCGCTGCTCGGGCGCGGCTTTCTCGACCATGGCTAGATTTCGCCCCGACGATGGCCGAGCACCAATCGCTCTTTGGTAAGCCTCATGCCCCACTCTGCGCGGGCCTCCGGGGTCTCCGCCTTTTGGAGGTTTACCTCGGCCTCTCTGATTCTCGTTTGGCTCTCAAGCTCTGTCTGATCCACCGGGAGGCTTTCCCGCCGATAATCGCCTGTGTAAACGTCTCGCAAACTCTGCCGTGGGTCGCTGATCCGCGCGCTCGAGGGGCGCTGCGCAGGCCCCAGGGCGGTCCGAATTGAAGGCCCGCTGGCCGCGGCGATGGCGCGCGGCTGCGCCTCTACGTTTGTGCCCAGCTCAGCCGCCACCCCGGCGAAGTCTAAAAGGTTCTCTTTGGCCAGCATGTATGCATAGCCCCGGCCGGCTTGAGTGGCGGTCCCGCCCGCCGCGACGATGGCCTTCTCGAGCGCTTCGCGACGCTGCGCGGGCCCGCGTGCGGCCCTGAGAAGCTCGATGGACTGCGCGAGTTTCTGAACTTTCTTCTTTGCGTTTTTCACGGGTCCCTCCTTAGGGATCAAATTTCCGAATGCGAGTGTCGCTTGGCGGCCTTTGCAAGAGCGTCGGAAATAGCCGCCGGATCTGGCCGATGGCCACAGTGAAAGAGGCCGCACCACGAACACCGATAAGGCACCAAGCGGCCGCCTCCCAGCAGCGTCTCAGCCCACCTTCCGGCGAGCTTCGCCTGGCGCTTTGTTGCGTACCGTCGCTTCGTGCCGCACTCCGAATTCGGCGAAAAGGTGATGGCACGGCTCATGCGATCTCCACCTCGATCGACTCGCCTGCGGCTCGGACCTTGATGGCGCGCGGACCCTTGGGCGTCTCGCTCGGCTCGAATTCCATCGTGGCGCCCGCGGCCAGATCGCGAAAGGCGCCCGCGGCCAGATCGCTGTAATGGAAGAAGTATTCCTTGCCGTCAGGTGCTGTCAAAAAGCCGTAGCCGCGATTGAACACGATCGTCTTGATGGTTCCGGTCACGTTGGTGTCGCCTCCAGGTAGGGGTTTGGGTAGAGAAAGCGTTTGCATCCAAAGTTCATAGCTCGCCTCGAGTTCCGGCGGCTCTGACGCAGCCACCGCAGATGCGGGAGCCGTCGGGTCGATACCACCACTCAAGCCGGCCGCAGTCCGGGCATTTCTCAGGCTCGGGCGTCATGGTCATTCCACTTCCTCATTCATCGGGCTCTCCTTCAGTGGGCTTGCGCCCGATCAGGCCGCAGACTGGCCCTTTGTCGCTCGTCTCGAGCAGCTTGAGTAGTGCGGCCTTCGGGATCAGGACCCGCCGGCCGAGCCGGAACGATGGCAGGGTATGAGCCTTGACCGCGGCGTAGACAGACGCCTGGCTGACGCCTAACGCTTCAGCGGCACCGGCGACGTCGTAGACGAGAGCGGCAGGGACGATAGTTTCCACACCTCCGGTTGGGCCTCGGCTGGCCCGTTTGGCTGAAAATCAGCGGGGAAAGAGGCAAGCGGTCTGGGCGACCGTTTTTGCCCAATACTCGTTCTGGAAGGCCGTTTGTCACGACTCGGCGGGGGCGCGGTCCGGCGTCCGCCCCCGCGATTCCAAAAGATGTGGCCGGTAGGTTTGGCTCTAAGCCGCCGGCATCCGGAGCTTCGCTGCTAACGCTTCAAAGCCGGGGACATTAGCAACCGACTGGTGCTTGTCGCGCACCCACTGCGCGTTCTGCCAGTCACGGAAGCGTTCTTCGAGCACATGGACGATTCCCGGAGCTGGCGGCTTCATCGCCCAGGCGTCGAGGCTATGGAGCCCGTCCGGATGTTTGCGATTGCCTTCGGCGCGCAGGTCATCGAGGAACAGCCGGCGATCCTCGACCGGCATCCCGTGGGCCTCGAGCCAGTCCCAACTGTCGAGCTCGTCTGAACCGAGGTGCGAATTATGAGGAGAAGGCTTTTTCGAAGAGGCCTCTACGGGTACGGGTACGGGTACGGGTACGGGGAATGAGAACTTCGGGCGAACTTCGGGCGAACTTTGGTCAGTGTTCGGGCGAACATCCTGCGAACCGCGGGACTTCTTCATGCGGGCCTTGGCGTCCGTGCGCGCGGCGAGAACCTTGACCCGGGCTGGCTGGTAGTCGGCATAGTCATGGATCAGGAAGCCGTCGGCGACCTGCTCCCACACACCAGCATCGACCAGCTTTTCGGCTAGTGAGACGGCCTTCACCCGCCCGCCGTTCTCGCGATAGATGCTGAAGCCTCGCGCCAGTGTTTCAAGCACCGACACCGGGATGTGACCATCCGTCAGGTAGCGATTGCTGTACAACAGCGCCCGGACCTGCATGAGCTCAGCGAGTGGGCCGACCTGCTGCATCTTCGGATGATCGCTAAACGAGTCATCGAGTCGAGTCCAGGGCATGTTGCTTCCTCAAAGGGTCCGGAAATGCGAGAGGGTCGCGCGACGGAGAGGTGCTTAACAGCCCCTCAGCACGCTAGTTAGTTAGATAGCTGAGCGGTCGGGAAAGAAGCGGGCCAGCGAGTCGCCTGGCTCGCGAAGTGCTGCCGACAAGAGTTTCTTGGCAGCTGCGTGAATCTCAGGTGTGTCGTCGCCATCGATCTCGATGAAGTTCCTCAGCGTGCGAAGAGCAACGTCGGGATGGGAGCTCGTTGAAATCAACTCAGCGAGTCGAGGCGACGGCCCCGCGAAGATGCCGATGAGAATCATCGAGTTCCTCCCTGCAAGTTTTCCTGGGTGCGCCGGCCGCGCTGACGACCTGACGGAGTTCATCGCGGGCCAGTTGGCGACTGTAGTGGCGGGACCCTACATCATTACAGGCGCCAGCGCCGGCCGAAACCTTAAGATCCTCATCACCGAGCCAAGCCCGGACCTTCTTTCGAGCATTCGAGAAGTGGACGTCGACGGCGCCAGGGGTCGTGCGCATCCGATCAGCGGTTTCCCTCGCGCTGAAACCGGCTGCGCGCCAGCGCCAAACCCGCGCTTCGGTCGGCGTCAGACGTACCCCCGACGGGATCCGTAACGGAGTCGGCTTCATGGACTTGGCGAGACGCACCGTCTCGAGATACCGGTTTTGCCCCTCGTCGCGGACACACTCGCGCGACCGTCGCCAAGCTTCGTACTCGGATTCGCGCTCTTCGGCCACAGTCATGGGGCGCGCATATTCACGGCCGCGGCCGCCTGTTACGCGGATGCGGTCCTTGGCGTTATGGACGGGCCTGGCGTCAGCCTCTCGGAACCCCATGTGCCCGCTGACCACCTTTTCGGCGATCGCGGCTTGATCGATCCCGGTCTCCATACACGCAGGACATTGAGGCGTACGGTAACGCTCTCCGCGCCAGTTGTGATCGAGCAAATATGGGAGAGACTGCTCGTGGGAAGGGTTCCGGCACGGACCATTGGTAGGACACCTTGGACACTGGTGGTGGGGGCAACGGCCTGCCGCCGGCACGAGTAGGTGATCGAGCTGGTACGCCGCGGTCTCTGCGCTCTGGCCTGCCTTAGGCTCGCCAGCCGGGAATAGCGACGAGATTAGGCGGGCTTGGACGGCTTGGAATGGGCCGTCTTCCGATTTACTCCGCACTAGGAGCGGGATGGGCCAGCCGAGTTGCCACCGCTCAGGCTTGGCCTTGAAGAGACTCGCCAGTCCCGACGCATACCTCAGACGCTCCTCCTCAAAGTAGCCGAGAGATGCTCCTGGCTCAACTCCCGCCTCAGCTGCCGGTCGAAGGCTCTCGAGGCATGTCGACGCGTTGCTGTGCGCTTGAGTGCGTTTGCGACGGTCATCCTTATCTGGGAAGAGCATCTCTTCGACTCGTCCGGCAACCTGGCGCTTGAACAGTCGGAGATACCGCGCGAGTGGCAGTTCGATGGGCCTTCCTGTCCATTCGGAACCGTAGGAATCGGTTTTAACTTTCTGCGGTGCGAAGCTTCGTTTCGACCAGTCGAGGATCGCGACAACGATCAGCGTACGTAGTGATGTCTTGAAGTCCATGGGCTTTGACTCAAGCTCAACGTATTCGCGGTATTCGCGCAAAGCGCGCCCGACTCTAGGCGCGAGAGCGACCCAGCGTGCCGAATCCCACGGCCTAGCGAGCCATTGAGTTGCCAGCCGGCCGGCGGTGAGCCGCTGTGCCGCAGCGATGAGCCGCACCTCGTCGCCTGCGATCTCGGAATGTTCGCGAAGCCACTGCTCCGTGACGTTGAGCCGGAGTACGTCGGACGCGATTTCCAGATGTTCGCGAAGCCGCTGCTGGGCATCGGATCCCCAGTCGGAAGGGGGCCCACGGAAACCTAGCGCCTTGGCTAGGATCTCTGGGCTGTGTTCGGGTTGGTGGTCTAAATTCTCCGACGGTTTACCGGGATCGACAAATCGTAGCCACAATTCCGGATACGGTCTGGGGGAACGCTGGTCGTTTGGCGTCAACTTCGCACCTACCTCGCGGAAGTTGGCTCAAGGAAGGGGCTTGCTCGAGGTAGGCGAGCAAACCCCGGCCCTGAGCCTCTACTACATAACAGGCACCGGAACTGGCCTAAATCTTAAGGGCGAGTTTGGACAGCTGCGTGTCGGAGTTGCTGACTCAGACGATCTGATATGCCCTGGGGCCGCTTCAGATGGGCAAGGTCGTGTCGCGCCCGCTCGATTGCCTAGCTCGGCGAAGTCGGGACGGCCGGTACTTCGATCACGCGGAATGGGAGATCGGCAACGGCCGCGTTATCCGCCAAGATCGCGATGCTGTAGAGCCCCAGGCGTGGTAGAGGGGCAGACATGCCCCCGACGATGGTCACGGGAATCTCCCAACCCACTGGATATTCAGGCGGTATCTGCGGGTTGACGTTGACGCTCAGGTCAAAGACCTGCTGCCCGTCCTCGGTGAGACACCGCAGCTCCACGAGGTGGTTCCGACCGCACTCGACCCTGGACGCAAGGAGCCGAACCACCAGCGTGCCTCGAAAGCCAATCGGCTGACCCTTCGGCACATTCACCGTATCCCAAAACCCACCGAGGACGTACACTTGGCCGCCCTTCTCCTCGGCCGCATTGGCGAGAAAGGCGGCGGCTACCCTCACGCCGGACTACTTGCTCGTCGTCTGAGTTGGAACGGTTTGGGTCGCTAGCGTCGAACCGTTGTCGGCTCCAGCGACGTTTCCGGTTCTCGGTGCATCTAGGTCGATCGTTTGCTTTTCGCCGATCTGCGTAAAGACGACCTGAATTTCAGCCATGTCCCTCAACTCCTTAACTGTGGGTCAGTGAGAAAGAATGTTACCTCTCAACGCTTGCCACCGCTCTAACGGGTCTGGTTCGTATTTGGTCACGCTCCCCCGACGGGGCGCCTCAGGGGGCTTCATTTGCCTGAACTCGTCTCGCCTCCTGACTCGGCGTCCGGCTTTGGCGGTTCGGGCGGTTCGGGCGGGTTCGCCACTGGCTGCGTGCCGGCGGCTTGCGGCGTTGCGGGTGCCGGTGGGGTGGCCGGCGGCAGTAACCCTAGATGTGGCAGGCCTGGTGCAGGCGGCAGCTTCCTTAGCGCATCGAGGTCGCCGATGGCGTAGTAGTTCTCGATATTGATCGATGGCGGCACTGCTTTTTGGGCCTTGAGGTTCGCGACCTCAGTCTGTAAATCGGCGATTTGATGCCGGTCAGCAGCCTGATCGGCTTGCAACGACGTAGCGCGCGTCCGCTCGGCCGCGAGCTTTCGTGAGGGGGTGCCGACCAGTACCAGCCAAATTAGAACCGCGCCCGCGAGAAAGTCGACCGCCTTAGCGCTATCCTCGACGAGCACCGAGTAGGAGCTATGGCCGAAGAAGTGCTCGCCCGAACCCGCCAGAACGGATGACAGGCATATCACGGCCACGCTGCCGCCCACTTGATACCGTCCTGCGCCGTCGAGGCTCCCCCCTATCATCTCGCGAAGGTATCCAAGCACCCCCATGGCCGGATGATAAAGGCACGCTCAACTTCGATGGGCCGGGGGTTGAGTTTCGGCCTTTTTAGGGCTCCAGGCCGCCAGGAGGAGTAGTACCGTTTGCCAGTCCTGCGGGTCAGGCAGCTTCCCTGAGCATCCGCTTGCCGAGACAGACGTATGTGCCCATGGCGGGTTCGAGTCCCGTCTCCCGCTCCATGGGCACATATTCGGCGACCTGCTCGGAAGGTGGACGATCGGCTCGCCTTGACCTGAATCACGGAGAGCTTGCGCCCATTGCGCCCGATCGCGCCCTAACCAGCCCTGGCCCGGTCGCGCTACCGTATACGGGAATGAATTGGACTCGACTCGATTGCAAAGTGAGGCGGTTGTGCGTGTAGGATCCGGCTTCGACCTGCACCGGCTGGCCGTCGGTCGCCGCCTGGTGCTCGGCGGAGTCGAGCTTCCCTGGGACATGGGGCTCGTGGGGCACAGCGATGCGGACGTCATCTGTCATGCGCTGATCGACGCCCTATGCGGCGCCGCCGGCATCGGGGACATCGGCACGCTCTTTCCCGATGACGATCCGAAGTACAAGGATGTCCGCAGCCTCGACCTGCTGCGCGAGGTGGCCGACCACTGCCGGCGTGCTAAATGGGCGGTCGAGAACGTCGATGTGACGCTGCTCGCGCAGGTGCCTCGGCTCGCGCCCTACCGTGAAGCCATCCGCAACAACCTGGCCGGCGTTCTCGGCATCGACCCGGGCGCCGTGGGGCTGAAGGCGACCACGACCGACCATGTCGGCCCCCTCGGTAACGGCGAGGCGCTGGCCGCCCAGGCCGTGGTGCTGCTTCGCGAGGTCCCGTGATGGCGATGCGCCTCCACAACACGATGAGTGGCCGGGTGGAAGAGTTCAAGCCGATCGAGGTGGGCCACGTCCGCATGTACACCTGCGGCCCGACCGTTCACGACTATGCTCACATCGGCAACTTCCGCACCTTCCTCTTCGAGGACCTGCTGCGACGCATCCTACTGCAACAGGGGTACCGCGTCACCCAGGTGATGAACCTGACCGACGTCGAGGACCGCATCATCAAGAAGGCGGCCGAGCACGGCCAGACGATCGACGAGTTCACCGAGAAGTACATCGAGGCGTTTTTCGAGGACCTCGATACGCTGCGCATCGAGCGGGCCGAGCATTACCCGCGCGCCACGGAACACATCTTCGAAATGGTGTCGCTGATCGACCTGCTCAATGAGAAGGGCCACACCTACGTCACGGACGGCTCGACCTATTTCCGGATCGCGACTTTTCCGAGGTATGGCGAGCTCGCGCATCTCGACCACGCCGGACTGAAGGCCGGGGCCCGCGTCGATGTCGACGACTACGGCAAGGACGACCCGCGCGACTTCGTGCTCTGGAAGGCGCGCAAGCCAGGTGAGCAGTCGTGGGAGACCCCGCTCGGGATTGGCCGCCCCGGCTGGCACATCGAATGCTCCGCCATGAGCATGAAGTACCTCGGCGAGAGCTTCGACATTCACACCGGCGGGGTCGACAACATCTTTCCCCACCACGAGAACGAGATTGCGCAGAGTGAGGCGGCAACCGGAAAGCCCTTCGTCCGTTACTGGATGCACGCGCAGCACCTGCAGGACGCGGTGGGCGAGAAGATGTCGAAGCGCCTCAAGAACTTCACGACGCTTCGTGATCTGGTCGCGGAAGGCTATCAGCCGCGCGCGATTCGCTACGCGCTGCTCACGGGAGCGCACTATCGGAGTCCGGTCGCGTTTTCTCCCGAGCTGCTCAGGGCAGCGGATAACGCCATCAAACGTCTAGATGAATTCGCGGTCCGCCTCGGTCCGATGCCCCCCCACCCCGACCCTCCCCCGCAAGGGGGGAGGGAGATTGAGGGCACACCACCCACCGATGTCCGCAAGCGCTGGGACGACGCCTTGAGGGACGACCTCAACCTACCGGCGGCCGTCGGTCACCTCTTCGAGTTCATCAAAACCTTCAACACCCGGCTCGAGTCGGGGAAGGCGACGCTGGACGAGCGCGCCGCCGCAATGGCGATGCTGCGGCACGCGAACCGCATCCTGGACGTTGTCGAGTTCCCGGAGGTGGTCGATGCCGAGGTCGAACGGCTGATCGCGGAGCGGCAGGCCGCGAGGGACCGGCGGGACTTCGCACGAGCCGACGAGATCCGGCAGCAGCTGCTCCGCATGGGCATCCAGCTGGACGACACCAAGGACGGCACCCGCTGGAAACGTTTGCCCCCACCCTCACCCTCCCGCAGAGGGGGAGGGAATTAGCCGCGGAGCGGGCGTGCCTAACCCTCCCGACATCATCTATGGCCGCAATCCCGTCCTCGAGGCGTTCCGGGCCGGCCGCCCGGTGAAGCGGCTGCTGCTCGCCGAGGGACTCCGCGAGGAACCGCGCCTCAAGGAACTGCGCCAGCTTGCCGCCGGGCGCAAAATCGCGATCGAGCCGACCGACCGACGCAAACTGGACGATATCGCCCACTCGGAAGCCCACCAGGGTGTGGTCGCCTACGTAGGACCGCGGAAGTACTGGGAGCTCGAGCCGATGGCGCGCGCCGCGCTCGAGGACCGACCCGACGCCGTGCTGCTGATGCTCGACAGCCTGCAGGATCCGCAGAACCTTGGCACCATCAGCCGGACCGCCGAGGCAACCGGCGTTGGGGGCGTCATCACCTCCCACAACCGTTCGCCGGAGGTCACGCCCTCCGTTGTGAAAGCATCAGCGGGCGCCGCCGAGCATCTGCGCTATGCGCGGGTCGCGAACCTGGCGCAGGCGACGGACACGCTTAAGGATCTCGGCTTCTGGATCGTCGGCCTAAGCGGCGACGCCCCGACGCTCTACACGGACTTCGACTACCGGCGGCCGCTAGTGCTCGTCATCGGCGCCGAGGGCGAGGGGATGCACGATCTGCTGCGCAAGAAGTCCGACGCCCTCGTTCGCCTACCCATGCTGGGCAAGGTGAGCTCGCTCAACGCCGCCGTTGCCGGGTCGGTCCTGCTCTACGAGGTCATCCGGCAGCGACGCCAATGATCAGGCCGATTGCGATCTGCGTCGTGCGCAAGGCGGATTCGATCCTGGTCTTCGAGTCGCGCGACTCGGTCAAGAACACGACGTTTTATCGGCCTCTGGGTGGCGGCATCGATTTCGGCGAGTACAGCATCGATACGGTTGCGAGGGAGATGCTCGAGGAAATCGGCGCGCAGATTTCGACTCCACGGCATCTCGGGATGATCGAAAGCGTTCTCGTGCTCAATGGTGTGCCTCGACACGAACTGGTACAGGTCTACGAGGCCTCGCTCGTCGACAAGTCGCTCTATCAGGTTGCGAGTCTTACAGTTCGCGAGGATGATGCCACGACGCACCCTGCCATATGGAAGAATGTCAGCGACTTTCGCACCGGCGCCGCAATCTTGTACCCGGAGGGTCTGCTGGCTCTGCTCGACTAGGGACCAGCCGCCCAGAACGCCCAGGCGCTGGCCGCCGACAGTGCGGCGAGCCCGACGAGGATCGCTGCGCCGAGGAATCGACCGTTGAGAATGCTTGCCACACCGAGGAGGAGCAGGACGCCGCCTTCGAGCGCGAGCACCCGTTGCTTCATTCCACCCGGCCGGTTCGCACCCGATGCTCGCTGAGGGCGGCCTCATACTCCTCGAGCGACTTGAATTCTTCCGCCTCCAGGAGAACTTTCTTGGTGGCGGTCTCCCAATCACGTGGCAGCGTCTTGAGAACCGGGAGTCGCCGCTTGCGCCGATACATCGCGAACAGGATGATGGCGCCGATAACCCACAGGGGACCAATGATGCGTGCGTATTGATGGGTCAGCAGGACCATGACCAGGAAGAAGAGGACGCCCAAGAACCCCAGCAGGCCCAACACGGGGAACCAGACCTGATTGCCCTTGTATCTGATCCGGATGTTGATCGGCATCTTGTAGGGACGCGGCGTGAATGGGTCCTTGAGGCGCAGCACAAAAAGCGATATGAAGACGAGCAGGTATCCCGTCGTAGCCCCAAACGCATAGAGGTCGGCCAGAACATCGATCGCAGCGGTCTTGCCCACCGGGCCCGGTGTAAAGAAGGCGAAGGTCGTCTGCAGGAGTGCCACCCCGCCGAACACGATCACCGCGCGGGCCGGCGTGGCAAATCGGCGGTTGACCTTTGAGAACCAGGCCGGGAGGAGGTCGAACTGGCTCATCGAATAGCTCAAGCGCGACGAACTGACCACGCCGGAGTTGGCGGAGATGTAGACGATCAATGCCCCGATGGCCGCCGTCAGTGGCGCGGCTACGACGCCGATGATCGGGATGTTTTGGGCAATCAGGGCAACTGGATCGCCTTCATGTCCATGGAAGTCGAGGGGCCGGCCGGTGTGCGCGTCGAGCATGCCTATCGCCAGCAGCGAAAAGGCCATGGCGAAGAGAAGGACCGAGATCACGAGGCCGATCGACGTACGCGGAATGATCGTTGCCGGCCGGCGGGTCTCCTGGGCGACCTGGGAGATCGTTTCAAGTCCGACGAAGGCGATGATGGCGAGCGATGAGCCGAAGGCGAACTCGCCCAGCGAGGGCGTATGGAACAGAATCTCATGGGCCACCAGCCCCGGATCCCAGACCAGGACAAAGCCTGCGAGCACGATGATCGTTTGCGCGACGATCGCGACCGTGCCGATGATCTCATTGAAGTTCGTCGACACCTTGATGCCGCGGACGTTCAACCAGATGAGCAGCAGGATGCCGGCGACGGACTCGACGAGCCAGAGCCAGGCCAGATGGATCGGCCCGATGGTCGTCGTGAAATCCGAGATGTGGTGGCCAAACGTGATCCAGGGGAGGAAATAGTTGAAGTAGCCGAAGGCAACCACGGTGAACAGGGAGATGTCGATCGTGTAGTCGAGAACCAGAGCCGCTCCCGCGATGAGCCCCGAGAGGTCACCGAGCCCGCGAAGAGTGAAGTACTGACCGCCGCCGGCCAGGGGATAGGCCGAGGCGAGTTCCGCATAGCAGAGGCCGACGAGCGCAAAGACGATGCCGGCCGCCAGAAAGGCCAGCGGGGTTAAGCCCAGGGCGGCTAGCGTGATGATGCCCAGCGCCGTGTAGATGTCGGCGCCCACGGCCGCATAGCCCCACATGTAGGAGCCCCAAACAGAAACGTCCCGCCGAAGCTCGCTTCCTGAGATCGCTTCGGGTGGGTGGTGGCCGTCCGCTGGCGGCTGCATTCTCTCCGCCCACGCTAGGACCTCCATCCCAAACCCCCACCCGTACTCGGTACGGATTCTTGTACGGAGCCCGCGAGATTCCGTACTGCGGCCCGCCTCCGGACGCGGTACGGGTCCAAGGTCGTAGGATCTGGATCGGAGGGTTTGGTGCCGATGATCCCGATCCGGCGCGGCGACAAGCTGGCTCGCATCCTGCCTGGTCCATTTGCGTTGGCCGGGCGGTCGGACGAGATCGCGGTCGCCGCGGGATGCATCGTACTGCTCCTGCTGGTCTTTGCCGGCGATCTGGTGACGCCGGTCCAGGTGGCCCTGACCGCCCTGGGCTTGATCCCATTGCTGGCCGCCGCCTGGCTGCTCTCGGACCGGCTGGCGCTGGCGGTGGCGGTGGTGGCGCTCGGGCAGCTGGTGCTGACCGCAGCGCTGGGTGACGTGAGCATCCCCACCGCGGTCTCCGAGGCGACCGCCTACGTGGTGCTCGGCCTGGTGGTCCGCCTGTACGCCGGCAGCCTGGCGGAGCTGCTCTCCCGCCAAGCACCCGTGCGGCGCGCGGAGCTCACGAGCAGAACCGGTGTCGAGATGCTCACCAAGCGCGAACGCGAGGTCGCCGTGCTGGCGGCGCAGGGATACACTGCGCGCGAGATTGGCGTTCAACTCCATATCGGCGAGCGGACGGTCGAGACGCACGTCGCCAACGTGTGCAGCAAGCTGGGGCTGAAGGCGAAGGTCGAGCTGGTTCGGTCGGCGTCCCGGCTGGGCCTCTGAGGCCGTGGAGCGCCTGATCGTCGACGGCTACAACATCATCTTTGCGTGGCCCGAGCTATCGGCGCTCAAAGACGTGAACCTCCAGGACGCGCGCGAGCTCCTGATCGCGACCCTGGCGGATTACGCGGCGATGACCCGGCAGAAAGTCACGGTCGTCTTCGACTCGCATCGACGCCCCGACGCCGATGCCTCGCAGCAGGAAGTCAGCGGTATCCAGGTCGTCTACTCTGGCCGCAAGACCAGCGCCGACCATGTGATCGAACGGCTTCTCTTCGAGGCGAAGTCGAGCGACGAGGTGACCGTCGCCACCTCCGACGGTCTCCAGCGCGACCTGGCACTGGGCCGGCAGATCAAGACCGTCTCGGCGCTCACGCTCAAAGGCCAGGTCGACGCGGTGCTGTCTCGTCGCAACCAGCAGATGGGGGACAGCCGCGCCCGCTCCGATATCGCCCGCCGGCTCGAAGATCGGCTGGACGAGAAAACGCGCGAGCGACTCGAGCGGCTGCGGCGCGGCGAACCGAGCTAATCACGCCGTCCTTTCCACGCCGGGGACGGCTAATCGGAGAAATAAAAAAGAAGGCCGCGCATCGCGGCCCTCTTATCTGCAGGAATCTAGCAGCGCGACAGCCCCGGGCTGTAGGTGTTGAACGCCGGCGTCGACGTGTAGTAGTCGGTCACGTAGGAACCATCGCTGAGACGATCCCAGATTCCGCTGCCGTTGATCACGCTCGCGGACCGGACCTGGCAGACCACCATGATGCGCTGGCCGGCGGGCAGAATGCCCAGGGTGCGGAACCCGGTGCCCGGGCCGGAGCGCTGACGAACGAAGTCGGTCGTTCGATACGGATGGCCGGCAGGTTGCGCCGGTGCGGCTGGCGCGGGAAGCGAAATCGGCCGGACCACCGTCGCACCCACGAAGTGGATGTATCGGGGCGCCCGCGTCGTCCGTTGCCCGTAGCGCAGGTAGTTCGACCAGTTGTATTCCTCAACGGTCGCATTCCCGGCACCGTCAACCGCCATCACGTAGGCGACGTGGCCGCCCCACCAGGCATGATCCTCCCCGCCATGCCAGACGGCCACCGAACCAACGGTCGGACGCGCGTCGACGACGAAGCCGATCGACGCGGCCGCCGCATCCCACGACCCGCCGTTGCCGAAGAACGCCGTCTTGCCATTCGGTCCTTGCAGCGATGCGCCGTGCAAGCGGATTCCCTCCTGGCTCAGTCGAAACGCGACGAACGACGTGCAATAGCCGGTGTAGAAACCCCAGGGATCGAGCTTGTTGACTATCCCGCGATAAGGAAAGTCATCGACCCCCGCCGCGCTGACCGTGAGAGCCGGGACGCCGACCAGGAGCACGGTCGCTCCCATTACCGACGCGAACGCCTTGCGCCAACTGAATTTGTCGCCTGCCATAGGGCCGATGCCACCTCACCCTCGCGCGCATTGCGCGGAATTTGCTCCCCGACCGCTGCCGATACAACGGACGGTCCAGCCGGATGGCATTGCCCCGTAGGCAATCGTTGTCAGTTGGTGGCAGCGCTGTTTGCGACCGTCACCGTCTTACCAACAGATCGTGATAACCCCCCACCCCGACCCTCCCCCGCAAGGGGGACGGAGTTATGTCGCGAGCTTAGGCCGGGCCCAGTGGAAGACAAGCAGGGCCCAGCTCCACCCAAGGAGCAGGCCGGCGATCACGTCGGTGGGGTAATGGACGCCTAAATAGACGCGCGACCATGCGACCGCGAGCGCGATCAGGACAGCAATCACGATCACCAGCTCACGCCAGCCGCGGTTCAAGCCTTTCGAGAGCATGATGGCGATCGTCAAATAGACGGCGGCCGCCTGCGTCGTGTGCTCCGAGGGAAAGCTCAGCGAGGTGAGGTGCTGGAGGTGCTCCAGCGTCGGGCGCGGACGCGCCACGAACAGCTTGGTGACGATCGGCAGCGCAGCGCTGCCAGCCGCGATCACCACCAGGGCGATGTCATCGGCCGGCCGCTTCCAGCGGCGTAGCAGCAGGAAGGCAATCGAGAGTGGCGCTAGGAGCGCGAACGATCCAGCATTCGTGACGATGCCCGCGATAGTAGTTAGGCTTGGGTCGCGCTGGCCGGCGATCGCCTGCAGTGTCTGGAGATCGAAGCCCGGCGCCCACGCCCTGACACCGATCCCGAGCAGCGCGGTGACCACCGCGAGGCCCACCAGGATGCCAAGCACATGCAGCGCAAACGCGACGTACGAGGCCCGGCTATCGACGGTCATCTTTGAAGGATGCGGGCGTGATCACCCGCAACCCGCCGCGCACGACGTCGAACGTTCCCGAGACCGGGCCGGAGATCTCGCCGTCTAACGTCACGTCGATCGGATCCGTGGGTACCACCGTGAGCCGCGAGACCTGCATGGTGCGGAAGCCCCGGATGCGTCGATGGACGCCGAGCGCGTTATAGAAGGCCGAGCGCAGCAAGCGACGCATCGGGAGGTGCTCGACCATGATGACGTGCAGCGCTCCGTCGTCGGGGGCCGCGCCCGGAATCTTGAGGTCGAGGAATCCACCGAACACCGGGGCATTGATGACGGCGAGGTGCACGAGCTCCAAAGGCTCGGCCTGACCTTCGTATTCCACCCGGACACTGAAGACGGGTCGCTCGCGCAATGCCCGCGCCGCCGCGATCGCGTAGGTCATTTTCCCGAGGCGCTGGCGCAGATCGGCGCGCGTCGCGAACTTCGCGAACTGCACGTTGAGGCCGGCGGCTGCCGCGTGAACGAAATGTCGCGGCGCCTGACCCTCGCGCTTCAGGCGTCCGGCGTCGACCCTGGAGACCCGACCGTAGGAGATGAGGCGTACCGCGTTCTCCACCCGGAGCGGAATGTTGAGCGAGCGAGCGAAGTCGTTGGAGGTTCCCAGCGGAAGAATTGCCATTACCGCCGGCGTGCCGATCACGGCATTTGCCACCGACCCGACGGTGCCATCGCCGCCCGCCGCCACCACAATCGGTGGGCTCGAGCCATTCCGCGACAGTAGGCTGGGCAGTTTCGCGATGTCGTCGACGCTAAGCTCCGCCACGATCCGAAGGCCTGTCGCGGCCATCGCCGTCCGGGCCCGTTCCAGGTTTGCCCCTCGGCCGGCGTGCGGACTGACCACCAGGATGACCTCGTTGCTTTTCGCGCGCTCCGCCTTGGGGACCGGCACCATCGAGTCCCACCACTGGCGGACGACCCGGACCACCGGCTCACTCGCCAGCCCCATTACCGTTCCGATCGTGACACCGGCGAGCACATCGAGCGGATAGTGGACCCGCAGGTGCACGCGTGAGTAGGCGACGCCTGCGGCGAGTGGCAGGATCGGTCCGAGCAGCCGTGGCTCTTCGAGGGCAACCCCGGTCGCGAATGCAAAGGCCGACGCCGAGTGGCCCGAGGGAAACGAGAAGCTGCCCGGCAGGCTCACCGGTAGCGGCCGGTCGCCCCGCCGCATCGGTGGACGGTCGCGGCGGGTGAGGTACTTCAGGGGAAGGTTCACGAGGGTCGAGGTAATGGCGATCGACAGCACGCCGCGGAGCGCGGCGCGCCGGCCTCGACGGCCCCCCAGGAATGCGATCAGCGCGGCGATGGCAACCCAGAGGACCGATCGGTTGGCGCTGTTGCTCAGTCGCTTGAGACTCGTGTCGACGACGCGCCGTTCCCGCCCGGTCAGGCGATCGAACAGCCGTCGGTCCCACGCATCGAGCGCGGCCAGGACGCGGAACATACAGGGTTCAGGCTAGCTGGTAGACGGCCTTTTACCCCAGGGTTAGCGGCAAATGTAGACGCGACCCTTGGGTCCGAAGATCCAACCGCACCAGCGGGGCGCAGCGGATGCCAGGGGCCGAGTCGGCGTTGCCACGGGCCGAGGCGGCGCTGCCTCGACGACCTCCCGTGGGTCGGTCGGCTGGATGGCGGGGCCGGCCGCCAACAACTCGCTCACGGTGGCGAACTCATAGCCCCGGCGCTGCAGCGCGGGGATGATCAGCCGGAGTGCCGCAGCGCTGGAGGGTGCGTTGCCTCGCATCAGGTGCATCACCACGATCGACCCGGGCTTGACCCCGGCCAGAACGGTCGCCGCGATCTGCTGGGGGTAGGCATTGAAGGCGTCAGTCGAGTTGACGTTCCATTGCACCGGGATGAGCCCGGCCGCGTGTACGGTGTCGAGCGCCGCACGGTCATAGCAACCCCCGGGAAAGCGGAAGTACTTGGGCGTCAGGCCGGTCACCCGCTCGATCGCCACCTGGGCGCGCTGCACCTGGCTCGCCTGGGCCGTGCGGCTGACTGAGGCCAGGCGGTAGCACGGGCTATGAAAGGCGGGATGGGAGTAGCTGTGGTTGCCGATCTCGAGGTTCGGGTTCGCCGCCAGCCGGCGCGCTTCGACCGGGTAGACCTCGGCCCACATCCCGGTCATGAAGAGGGTGGCGTGGACGTTCATCGATTCGAGGTAGCTGATCCCATCGGTATTGATCCAGCGGAAGCCGGCGCGGGCCGCCGCCGCCATCTCCGGGTTCATGTCGAGATCGAAGGTCAGCGCCACCAGGGGGCGCGTTGTGTGCGCGCCGAGCACGACGCGCGGCACAGGGGAAGGCGCGCCGACGACGGGCGGCCTGACCTCCTGCAGCAGCGCCGCCAAGGACGGATGGTCGATCAACGCCGCTTGGCTCGACCGGCTGACCGCGTTGGTGGCCGCCTGGGGGTAGGCGCTGACGGCGGCGAGTAAGAACGCCGGGATAAACAACAGGGGCCCTCGCCGCATCTTCCTTGGCACCAGCGTACTGAACCGTAGGCCAATCGGGCGAGCGGACGAATAACGAATCGTTAAGACTCGGACGGGGCGATCGCCGCAACCAGGGCCAGGTCGCCCGGCCGGACTGATTTCGGATCGAACTTTCGAACATTGGCCGCCATCTTCGTGAGGACCTCGGCCATCGACATCGGTGGCGCGGCATCCTTCTTACGGGACGGCGGTACGAAGCGGACCGGGTTGATCCGCGCAACGACCACCGCTCGCAGGTACGGGCTCTTCATGCCCATGGCCTGCATGGTCCTGACGTGGGCCGCGACCCGATCGTCGATGTCCATGATCCGCACCGCCCACTGCTCGCGCTGGCGCAGGGCCGCGGGCAGGGTGCTGTCGAGGAACCGATCCACCTTGTTGAGGACCGATTGGTAAGAGGAGCCGGCGAAGCGCGATCGCTGTTCATAGGCACTACCAAGGGTCAGGAAGACCGGTGAATCGAAGGTGACGGAATGCTCGCTCTCCTTCGAGCGCGGCTGCTCTTTGGCGAGCTGGCGCGCCATGCGAATCACTTCGAGGCTTCGGTCGCGTAGGTTATGTGCCTTTTCCGTGTTCAGCGCCAGGATGCGGAAGGCGAGTTTCTCGTCGGGCACAAGGAGGGCGGTAACGGCGCGCATCCCAAGCCGTCGGGCAGCCTCCAACCGATGGCGCCCGTTCGGTGACCAGAAGCCGTCGCGGGACGGAACTGCGATCACGGGATCGAGGAATAGCCCCGCGGCGCCGATGGCATCGGCCAGCCTGGTCGCGTGCGTCTTTGACAGGTCGCGCTGAAAGGGGGTCGCTGCCACCTTCTTCAGGGGGAGGGATGCCAACACGAGCGTCTGGCCCGCGAACGGGTCGCGATAAGCGCCAACGACGGCCCCGCCATGTCGCTGGACCTGCGCGACCAAATCGGAGACATCGTCACTGCTCGCGTCGACGATGCTGTCCCTGGGCTCCGGCCCGCGTGCCGCGGCGGGCCTGCGCGACCGCGCGGCCTTGGTCGGCGCCTTCCTGGGTGCTTTCGTTGCCGCGGCCATGTATGAGCGCGGCCCCCGGCTCTCCACGGGGGGCGTGTGGGCCGGAAGCCGCACCCCACATCCTATTCCTCTACGCTTGGACCGTTGGGGGCGACGTACCTGATCACCTTGCGTCGGGCTGGTTTCATGTTCGCTTTAGCCATTGCCCTGGTGGGGTGTGTCGCGTCACCTCAAGCCGAGGTGCACCCGAGCGCCAGTGCCGTGGCTAGTTCTCAAACGGCGCAACCGCTAAAGTTGCCGGTTCTCCAGCCAGGCAGTCAGTGTCCGATTTCGAACATGCAGGAATTCGCCGTCCCACCTGGCCGAAAGCTTCCCTCGTATGGTTTCGGCCCCGGACCAGCGTTCCTCTCTGGCCAGACCCAGTGGTTCTCGGGCGTGTACGCATTCATTCTGGTGTCGCCGGCCTACGGCGGAACGCTGGTCGTGCGGGGGCATCAGTTAGATGGGACCAACGGCATGCCGTTCCGCGACCAACAAGGAGACGGCAACATCAGCATCGCCCCCGGCTTGGCCGGGCAGTGGCGGTCATGGGGTGGCAATATCTCGGGCACGCCCGGCTGCTACGGCCTCCAGGTCGACGGCGATACCTTCAGCGAGATCCTCGTCTTCAGCGTCACCGGTGGGACCCCGCCACCTGCATAACCACAAGATCGCGAATGATCGGTGAAAGCCATTAACTCACGCCTCACAAGGCTGGCGATTGCTTATTTGATCGGGCTGAACGTCTTGGGCCTGGTCTACGCGCTCACCATTGTTGTGGGCGGTCTGCTGCAAATGGCGCCCATCGTCGCTCTCGCGGGGTTCCTTATCGGCATCACCCTTGGCGTCCTCGCCGCGTGGCGAACAGACAAAGCCTTAAAGCGGTTCTTCCGGGATTGACCCCGGCACGGAACATTCTGCCTCTGGTTCCGTCCTACGCTCTATGAGGGGCCGACGGGTCTATGTAGCTGCCGGAATCATCGGCTTGGTCTGTACCGTCGTCGGTGTCTTCGAGTCCTACCGCCTGTTCCTGCTCATCTCTCTTGAGCGAGAAGGCAAGTGCGATTTCGTTCCCTGCGCGGATAACAGGACCTACGTCTCGCTTGCCGTCTTTCTAGTGCTCACCATCGTTGGAGTCGCTATGTTGTCGGCGGCCCTGCTGCGGCAGCGAAGGCGACCCACGGGCTAACGCGATTCGACAAAACGGAAGAAGCCGATCAAGATCATGGTGGTTCCTAGTAGCGCGAGTATTGCTCCGCTCCACTTGAAGTTGCGCCTTGGATTCTCCCAGTACCGAGCACGGAACGGCCAGCGTCGGTTCCATCGGACGTAGTCCCTATATCAAACTGCTCCTGCGCCCCTCACGTCGGACAAGACCAAGTACCCGGAAAAGATGGCTGCGAAGCCACCAACCATGACGAGTAACGCACGCCATGGTGAGGCACCACTGATCAGCCAAGCAGCATTACGGGCAAACCTCAGACAGAATAATCCCTTTGCCCAAAAGGAGCCGCTATAGGGGTGCATCGATCATTCAACGATGGCCACCCGCGTTTTCTTAAAGCCTGCGTCTGGTTGACGCCTGACGCTTGAACGTCTCGACGAGAAAATTGTCGCACAGAAAATTGGAGCCCATGTGCAGATTCGGTTGATGGTTGACGAAGCTGATTCGGTTGATCCTTGACACTCCTCTGCAAATCTAGCGCCGCGGGGCCTGACCCTCGGCATTCTTCTTGCGAATGACTCCTTTGGTAGTTC
>Ga0102924_1001120_pt1 | contig 31545 bp, 31 predicted proteins | sample PaiPotPPM11metaG_FD_80116 | JGI IMG/M metagenome (GOLD analysis project Ga0102924, IMG submission 80116) | Iron sulfur acid spring bacterial and archeal communities from Banff, Canada, to study Microbial Dark Matter (Phase II) - Paint Pots PPM... ... | reverse complement strand
CGCTTCGAAATTTCGAAGGAGCCGGTACCCAGGTATCGAGGAGGTGGGTCAAGATTCAGGCGGACACCCGGGTCAACTTTCACGCGGAATCTACAGCTGCCCTTGAGGTGGAAGGTGAACGCCGGCTGCGCCATGAGGTTGGCATACCAGGAGCGCTGGCCCGGCAGGCCGGTGATGTAGACAGCTCCATCGAGGTTGTGAAACCAGATTTCGATGCGCCGCGGCTGGCCCGTCTTGCGGCCGGTGGTGGTGATGTCGATGGTGCCGACCTGCTCGTTCACCCTGCCCCTCCTGGGTGGGAGCGACGCCTTCGCGCCATCGCGCCCGTCAGCCCCAGCATAGCCGCCGCGCCGTCCTCCTGCCGCACGCGGGAGCCACGCCTGGCGAGATGGCCGCGCAGCGAGCCGCGTGGTGTCCATCCGGACCAGACCAGCCAGCGCAGGCGGGAACCCGCTCGCCGTCAGCTACGGGGCTGCCGCTGACGAGACCCGCCGTCACCGGCGACGCATGCACCAACCGGCCCGCGCTATCAGGCCAGTCGGTGGGAGGGGCGCCTGGAGCGCAGCGCGTAGCGCGTAGCGCGTAGCGCGTAAAATGAAGGAGCACGAAGTGACGACCCTGCCGAGTGCCGAGGAGGCCGAAGATGTCGCGCATGCTCGCCGGTACGGCTGAGGGCATCGCCTGCCTGGAAGGCAGCCGGGCGACCCAGGAAGGAACGCTGCCCGCGACGCGCTTTCTCACCCGAGCGACGCAGGCCGTTTACGCGCTCAGCGCGGACAACGCCGTCTGGCGTCGCAGTGAGGACGGAGAATGGACCTGCCTGAACCCGCGCAGCGTCGAGGAAGAGGTCTGGGCGTTCGCCGCCGACCCGCGGCTGCCCGACCGGCTCTACCTGGGGGTCTCGCCCGCGATGCTGTACCGCAGCGACGACGCGGGTGTCACCTGGACGGCCTGCGACTCCGTCCGGCAGATTCCCGGCTACGACACCTGGACCTTTCCCCCGCCGCCGCATATCCCGCACATCCGCTCGATTGCGCCGGACCCGGCGGTCACCGGCGGCCTCTACATCGGCGTCGAAGAGGGCGGCATCTTTCGCAGCATCGACGGCGGCCGGAGCTGGCTCAGCCTGAACGAGGGGCTGTACTGGGACGTGCACACCGTGACGCCCACGCCAGCCGCCAGCCGTCTGTATGCCACGACGGGCGGCGGTTTCTACCGCAGCGACGATGGGGGCGACACCTGGCGCCACTATCAGGCGGGCCTGGACCGAGGCTACACGGTCGCGTTCGCCGCGAGCGCGGTCGCCCCCGACCTGGTGTACACCGCGGCGGCGGCCACACCGCCCCCCGGCTGGCGCAACGGGGCGAACGTCGCGCTCTATCGCAGCGAAGACGGGGGCAGCCACTGGGAGTGCATGCAGCAGGGGCTGCCCGCAGCGTTCGAGCGCATGGTCGGCGCGTTGCTGGCCGAGGGCGACGCGCGGGTCTACGCGGCAGTCGGGGGCAGCGTGTATCGCAGTGACGACCGCGGGGCGCACTGGCGCGTGCAGGTGGACGGCGTGCCCACGATTCAGGCCCTGCTGCCGCTCGCAGACGCTGAAGGCGAACGCCGCTGACGTCGCCCCAACGCGTTCGGCGCAGGTCAGCGCCCGCTGCGGCGCGGCAGTGGCGACACCGTCGCTGCCGGGCTGGCCCCTCTGCGCGTGGCGTGGACGAACCAATAGGCTCCCGACGATGACAGCGTGGTTGGGTTCCTCGCCGCGCACCGGCACCCTCACCTTCCTCTTCACCGACGTGGAGGGTGGCACCCGCCTGTGAGAGCAACATCCCCAGTTGGTGCGGGCCGTGAAAGCCCGCCACGACGCGCTGCTGACCCAGGTCTTCGCACGGCACGACGGCACGGTCGTTCGACCCCGCGGTGCAGGGGACGCCCGCTTCGTCGTGGTGCACCGCCCTACAGATGCCGGCTCCGCAGCGTGCGCCGCCACCGGATAATCCGCGCACCCTGGGGAATCTCTCGCGATCGTTTTCGAGGAGTCTTTCCTGATCGTTGACACCCTCGGCATTTCGGGCACTGCGGTCGTGGTCGCGGCATCGTGAACTCCTGACTCGTGGATTCCTCAGCCATTCATCGGCACGGACTGCCGCGAGTACGGGCCGGCCGCAGCACGCCACACCGCGACATCGAACGCCAACGGTACACGGCACACCCGTGCCCCATCCGCGATGATGACGAAGCCGCAGACGTCAACCCGACCGAACCGTTGGGCGGAGAGCAACGCCCGCGCCACGGCGCGGCAGTTAAAGGCCACGCCGCAACGCTGCCCTTCCCCGAGGGCAAGCGGCAGGCGCGTCCGGGACCGCATTATCGGAACCGGTAGCGGCGTCCCACCGGCGAGCGCAAGCCCTGCCTGCTCCACCGTGACGGTGAGCCGACCGACGTTGCGGGCTGACACGGCCAACCGGGACGCGGGCGCGAACCCGAGCGTGACGATGACGCGTGGCAGAGTTTGCCGCCGGGCGAGCACCACCGAGTACGAGGTCAGCAGGGCACCATACACCTCAATGGCCACCGCCACAATCCCCGCCGTGTTCACGCAACAGCCCTTTGCGGTGCGGTCCTTCGTCCTCCAGTATGGAACATATGTTCCATACTGGAGAGCGACCATTATGTCGATGCTGTGAGAACGCCCGGCCGCCGCGCGGTGTGCACCGGCATGAGCGGCAGCGGCGTGCCACCGACGGCTGGGATGCCACTGACGAGAGACCAGCCAGCAGACGAGGACACGGAACGGCGCAGGCCGCCGGCTTACGACCCGTCGTCAGACCCCGGACGATGCATCTGCTGGACGAGGGAAGCGGCCATCCGCGGATGGCCCGCCGTCTTGAGCCACTGCGCCGTCGATTCCACGACCCCCTGAAGCCGCGCAACCTCCGCACGCAGGGCCTGTGTCTCGTCGAACACGGTGACGGCGTCTTCCCCGCACCAGTCCCGCACGAGCCGGACGACCGGCTCCTGCTTCAGGAGTTCGGCTTCGGCCCACTCCGGCCCCAGGTCGTGTTCCCCGCTGCTGGGCGCCGGCTCGACGTAGTGACCGCTGACCAACGCCTCCCGGAGCGCGGCCTCCACCGCGCGAACCCTGCGCAGCACCCCGCGCCCACGCGTTTGACAGAGGCTCTGGGCGACGCGCAGCGCGACGGGGAAGGAGCGCGATAGTCACCAAAGCGGTCGATGTAGGCGTTGGGCTCGGCACGGAGCGTGGAGCCGTCAAGGTCGAAACTGGCCGCGGTGTCCTCGAAGTCGCGCACGAAGAGGAGTTCACCATGTTCACCACGCAGGTCGACTTCGCCGGTTGGTGAGGCGCCCCAGAACACCTCCTGAACGGCGTCCACCAAGGCCCGGCCCGCGCCCGCGCCGCTCCCGGCGAGCGCGGCACGCAGGTGGCGTTCATCCGCGGGCAGGGCATCGGCCTAGTTCCAGGGCACGAGGAGACGCACGACCGGCACCCATTCCTCAGACCCGGCGAACGCACCGTCGAGCCAGCGCACCCGCACCCGGTTCGAACGGGACGGGCCAAGCTCGACGACCTCGACCTCGCGCAGCCCCTCGCCCAGCCCGTGCACCCGCTCGCGATAGGCCATGCGCTGCCCGACCAACGCCATCCGCGACATCTCGATTCCCCTTTCACCAATCCCGTTGTGGCTTCATGCGGGTCTGCCAGGTCGCGAAACGGTACCGCCGGCTCCGCGTGCTGGCGCCTGGTTCGTGCTTCGCCGTGCCACGTCTTCGCGCATTGCCGCGGCGTCGTTGATGAGCGACGCTAGCCTGCCGCGGCGGGCGGTCGCGCCGCTGTCCGGCGCGGGGCCAGCGCATCCAGCGGTGAGTAGCGGGCATGGGCGCTGAGCACGTCGGCGTCGGCCAGGTCGGCGTAGTGACGCACCATCGTCAGGCTGGCGTGCCCCAACAGTTTTTGCAGGGTGAAGAGGTCACCACCGTTGCGCAGGTAACTCACGGCGAAGGTGTGTCGCAGCGCATGGGGATGGAGGGCGGGCACGCCCGCCAGGCGGCCGTAGCGGCGCACCAGCTTGTAGACCTCCTGCGCCGACAGCCGTCCCCCCAGGCGTGAGACGAACAGCGGCCCGCTGGTGCTCGCTCCATGCGCGTGCAGCCAGCGGACCAGCGTTGCGTGCGTGCTGTCACCCCAGGAGACCTGGCGCTCCTTCGCCCCCTTGCCGCGCACGACCAGCGTCCGCGCACCCAGGTCCAGGCGCTCGACGTCGATGGCGACGAGTTCTGACAGCCGCAATCCCACGTCCATGAGCAGACAGAGCAGCGCGGCATCGCGTTTCCCCTGCCAGGTGCGCCGGTCGGGGCCGTCGAGCAGGCGCCGCGCGGCGCCTGCGTCGAGGGTGGGCTCCACGCGTTTCGGGACCGTTGGCAGCCTGATGCGTCGGGCGGGATTCACCGCGCTGACACCCTCGCGCTCCAGCCAGGAGCAAAAGCCCTTCACGACCTGCACGTAGCCTTTGACCGTCTGTGGGGCGAGCCGCTCCGGGCGGTTCCGGCGCCGGTTGCGTGTGCGCGTGGCGTGGGGCTGGTGTTCCTCTTGGAGGTAGGCGACGAAGCGGCGCACGTCGGAGGTCTGGAGCGCGGCAAGCGCGACGTCACCGCGCCAGGCAAGAAACGTCCGCAGCTTGTCGTCGTACCAGCGCACGGTTCTGGGGCTGCGGCCCTCGCTGCGGCAGGTGAGCAGGTAGTCGGCGACGGCCTCAGAAAGATGCAGGGATATGACGGCTTCCCTCCCGTTCACGGGTCTGATAGACTCGCCGGTGGTCAGACCGTTAAGGCGAACGGGCGAAAGTTGATGAGGGCATCAACCTCACTCAAGCTCGCGTACGCTCGCGTTTTCGGGGGGGTCGCATAGTGGCCTAGTGCGGCGGTTTGCTAAACCGTTATCCTTCGGGATCGAGGGTTCGAATCCCTCCCCCTCCGCCACGGCAGCCCGGCCCCTGCACGCAGGGGTCTTTTCATTCAAGACCGCGAAGACCGCATCGAGCCAACGCACCGGCTCGTTCCGCGCCGATCGGGAGCCAGGGTCATGCTCAAATACCACATCTGGACCGTCGGCTGCCAGGTGAACCAGGCCGACTCCGCGCGCCTGGGCGCCGGCCTCGATCGCGTGGGCTATGCGGCCGTCGCGCGGCCGGAAGACGCCGATGTCGTGGTCGTGAACACCTGCGCGGTGCGCGAGGGCGCCGAAGAGCGTGCCGTCAACAAGCTCGCCACGCTCAAGCAGCTCAAGCAGCAACGTCATGGCGATCTGAAGATCGTGATGATGGGCTGCATGATCGGCCCGCGCACCACGGATCTCGAACGCCGCTTCCCCTTCGTCGACGTCTTCGCGCAGCCGCAGGCGTTCGACGACGTGCTGCACGGCCTCGGCGTCGCAACCGACGATCTGGGCGGCGAGTTCTGGCCCGAAACGGTCGGGCAGACGGGCGGGCCGACGGCGTTCGTGCCCGTGATCGAGGGCTGCAACAAGTTCTGCACCTACTGCATCGTGCCCTATCGCCGCGGCCGCGAGCGCAGCCGCCCGCTAAGCGAAGTGCAGCATGAGGTCGCGACGCTGGTGCGCACAGGCGTGCGCGAGGTGACGCTGCTTGGCCAGACGGTCGAAGCCTACGGCCACGACCTGCCGGAACGGCGGGATCTCGGCGACCTGATGCGCTTGATCCACGACCTGCCGGGCCTCGAACGCATCCGCTTCCTGACCTCGTACCCGCGCGACATGACCGAGCGCATCATGCAGGCCGTGGCCGAGCTGCCGAAGGTCTGCGAGTCGTTCAGCCTGCCGGTGCAGAGCGGCGACGACGGCGTGCTCGGCGCAATGCGCCGCGGCTACGCGCTGGACGAGTACCGGGCCAAAGTGCGTCGCGTGCGCGAGTTGATGCCGCGGGCGAGCATCACCACCGACCTGATCGTCGGCTTTCCCGGCGAGACGGACGAGCAGTTCGAACACTCGCTCGCGCTGCTGGAAGAGCTGCGCTTCGACAAGGTTCACGTCGCCGCCTATTCGCCGCGGCCGGGCACGATCGCCTGGCGGCGCCTGGCAGACGACGTGCCGGCCGAAGAGAAGAAGCGCCGCCTGCAAGCGGTCGAGCAGGTGCAGGAGCGCATCGCGACGGAGATCAACGCGCCGCTGCTCGGCACACTGCAAGACGTGCTGGTCGAGGAGATCCGCGACGGCCGCCGCTGCGGCCGCAGCCGCACCAACAAGCTCGTCCACTTCGACGGCGACGCCGCGATCGGCGAGCTGGTTCAGGTTCGCATCACGAAGACCAGCCCATGGTCGCTGCAGGGCGAGCCTTCAGACGGAGAGGGTTCTGCTGAAACGCGGCCGACCGAGACCGCGCGGGGCACCTAACCCTGGTTGCTTCGCAACCTGTCCCTTCCCGACGCAGGAAGGGTGGGGTTCGAGGATCAACGAGGGGACGGGAGACGTAGCCTCGCCTGTCCCACATGGACACCCGGTCCACGCCGCCGTCGCACGGCGTAAGGAACGCTCCAGAAGTCCCTTTCCCGCCTCGGGAAGGGACAGGTTGCGAAGCAACCAGGGTTAGGTGCCCCGGCAGCTCGAGATGTCTGGGAACGCTCGCCAAAAAAGCCCTCTGCCTTGCGCTCTATGCCCTACGCGTGAATATTCACGAGATCGCCGGCGCCGACCCAGTTCCACATGAAGAAGGCATCGTCTTCAACCATGCCGACGCAGCCGTGGCTGGTGGGCGTGTGGCCGAAGACCGAGAGCGGGCGCCAGTAGTTGTCGTGCAGCGCGTGGCCCTCGTCGGTGAAGTACTGCGTGTAGAGCACGTGGTCCAGGTCGTAGCCGTCCGGGCTGTCGATCGGGATGCCGATGCCGGCCGAGGTCATCGTCTCGTCGGCCACGCGGTAGAGGATGCGGAACTGGCCCGCGGGCGTCTCCCAGCCGGGCATGCCGGTCGTCACCAGCACCACCCGCACGATCTCGCCGCCGGACATGGCGCACGCCACCTGCTGTGAGAGGTTCACGTCGACCCAGCGCTGGTCGGGCGTGATGTTGGCCGGCAGCGGCACGGTGATGGTCTCGTTCGGGTCGCCGTCGGCGCGCACGCCGCGCAGCGACGAAGCCAGGGCCAGGCCGGCGCCTGCGAAGATGGGAATGCTGGTGAGAAAGCGGCGGCGATCGATTCGCGCGCGCGGGCCGGGTTGCCGCATCGCTGGCTCCTTTGCCACAGCCGGGTGCATCGCCGGGAAGCTGAGCAACGCGGGGCCGCGCCACCGTTCCTATTTGTCGGCTATCGCGCTGCGACGGTCAAGGCGCACCAGAATCACTTATGTCACGAAGATTCGTGAACGCGCGAGTCGAAGATCAGCGTCACCGGCCCATCGTTGACGAGCGCCACGCGCATCTTGGCGCCGAATTCGCCGGTCTGCGCCGGCACGCCGCGTTCGCGCAGCAGCGCCGCCGCGCGCTCGACCAGCGGCGCGGCCAAATCCGGCGGCGCCGCGGCGGTGAAGCCGGGCCGGCGGCCGTGGCGGGTGTCGCCCAGCAGCGTGAACTGGCTCACCACCAGCGCCTCGCCGGCGATCTCGGTCACGGCGCGGTTGAAGCGGCCGGCGTCGTCGGGAAAGACGCGCACTTCGGCCAGCTTGCGGGCCGTCCAGTCGGCGTCGGCCTCGCCATCGCCCGCCGCCACGCCGAGCAGCACCAGCATGCCCCGCCCGATCGCGGCGATAACCGTGCCATCGACTTCAACGGAGGCGCTTTCGACACGCTGCAGAACGGCGCGCATGTTCACTCGATCGCAGCCAGCGGCGAAGCACGGCGACCGCTCCGACATCCCGCGACAAGGAATGCCAGACGTGGGGCCGAAGGACCGAAGGTCTGCCGGCTAGTCCGCGGCGGCCGGGGCGGTCGAGCTGGTGGACGAACCTGCCGATTCGGTGGAAGCCGGGGTGCTCGACGCGGCGGGCCTAGTCGTTTCGGTTCCGTTGGCCGCGGGCTCGCTGCCGGCGCCGTTCTTACGGCTGTCGGTGGCATACCAGCCGCTGCCCTTAAACACGATCGCCGGCGGCGTCAACAGGCGGCGGGCCTCGCCCTGGCAGACCGGGCATTCCTGCAGCGGCGGGGCGCTGAAGCCCTCGCGCTTCTCGTACTGGTGCCCGCAGGCGTTGCAGCGATAGTCGTAACGCGGCATCCGCGTCCTCCCTGGACCGTTCCGGTAGCTCTGGCAGCGCTGATCTGGCGGTTCGCGGCGGCTGCCGCGAGACGATTCCATGACAATTCTACCCAATTTAGCACTCTGGTGCAACCTGTGCTAATAAATGAGAGCCTTGATACACAGTTGGTCGGCTTGCCCGCTCTGCCTGCCCGTGGTAGTCTAAGGGTCGAAAACACACCGAACAGCGGGCGTCTGCCGCAGCGCCGTGATGGCCTGCGGCAAATTTGCGGCGCCTTGGAGGGCGGCGCGGCCGTGTCCCGGCGGCGTCGCGTGAGCGAGAGGAAGCGCAGCGTGCCCCCACAAATTTCGATGAAGCAACTGCTCGAGGCCGGCGTGCACTTCGGCCACCAGACGCGCCGCTGGGATCCGCGCATGCGGCGCTTTATCTTCACCGAGCGCAACGGCATCCACATCCTCGACCTGCAGCAGACCGTGACGCGGCTCAATGTGGCCTACGACTTCGTGCGCGATCTGGTCGCCGGCGGCGGCACGCTGCTCTTTGTCGGCACCAAAAAGCAGGCGCAGGAGGCGATCGAGGCCGAGGCGCGCCGCTGCCATATGCCCTTCGTCAACAACCGCTGGCTGGGCGGCACGCTGACCAACTTCCAGACGATCCAGTCGCGCATCGACCATCTCGTGCGCCTCGAAGAGGCGAAGGCCCGCGGCGAGTTCGACCGGCTGCCCAAGAAGGAGATCGGCCAGCTCGACGAAGAGATCGAGCGGCTGAACCGGCACTTTGGCGGCGTCAAGGAGATGACCCGTCTGCCCGCCGCGCTGTTCATCGTGGATACGCCCAAAGAGCACATCGCCATCACCGAGGCGGTGCGGCTCGGCGTCCCCATCGTCGCCATGTGCGACACCAACAGCAACCCGGACGTGATCGACTATCCCATCCCCTCGAACGACGACGCGATCCGCGCGGTCAAGCTGATCACCGGCCGGCTCGCCGACGCCGTGCTCGAAGGCGCGCAGGCGCGCGAGTACGCCGAGCAGGAAGGGCTCTCCGCCAATCTGGAGGGCATGGACGTCAGCGCCACCTTCAGCGCCTCGCCCGACGAAGAGCCGCCCGCGCCGGCGGACGCGGAAGAAGCATCGAGCGCGCCGAGCGAGTCGTAGCGGCGCCGATTGCAGAACAGGCGCATCCCGCGCGGATGGCACGAGCCGCGCTCGCGCGGCAAGACGTGCGCGGATGGGCCGGCGTGTGGCTTGCAACGTGCCCCGGCAGGCGCCATGCACGGCCACGCGGCGGACTGGAGAGGAAACGAGAGCGATGGCAGTTTCGCCCGACATGGTCAAAAGGCTGCGCGATGAAAGCGGCGCCGGCGTGATGGCCTGCAAGAAGGCGTTGGAGAAGGCCGAGGCCGAGGAGCTGAGCGGCGACGCGCAGTGGAAACGCGCCATCCAGATCCTTGAAGAAGAGGGCGCCGAGAAGATGGCGCACCGCCAGGATCGCGAGGCGTCGCAGGGGCTGATCGAAACCTACGTCCACGGCGGCCGCATCGGCGTGCTGGTCGAGTTGAACTGCGAGACAGATTTCGTCGCCCGCAACGAGGCGTTTCGTACGCTCGCGCACGACGTGGCCCTGCAGATCGCCTCGATGAACCCGCAGTATCTCGATGCGCAGGAGATTCCGGCAGGCGAGGAGGGCAGACCGGAGGAAGTGGCGCTGCTCAGCCAGCCGTTCATCCGCGACTCCGGCCGCACGATCGGTGATCTCGTCTCCGAGGTCAGCCGCACCACGGGCGAAGTCGTGCGCGTGCGCCGCTTCCAACGCTACGAGCTGGGGCAGTAGGGAGCGGGCAGTGGGCAGCAGGGGATTGCGGCGGATCGGCGGGCGCGCAGGCGCAGTTGCGGCGCGCTTCAGCCTTGCGGACGCCGTTGGTCGCGGCGCAGCCGCGACGGGCCGTTCGCGAACGGCCCCTACCGGCCAGTTTCCTACGCCCTACGCCCTTCGCCCTACGCCCTTCCCGAAGGGATGACGATGGCCAAGCCTGCCTACCGACGCATTGTGCTGAAGCTGAGCGGCGAGGCCTTTCGCGGCGACGCGGCCTACGGCATCGACAATGAGGTGCTGCGCCTGATCGCCCGCCAGATCCAGAACGCCGCCAGCGTCGAGATGCAGATCGCGATCGTCGTCGGCGGCGGCAACATCTGGCGCGGCGCCGCGGCCAGCGAAGCCGGCATGGAGCGCGCCACCGCCGACTACGCCGGCATGCTCGCCACCGTGATCAATGCGCTCGCGCTGCAGTCCGAGCTGGAGAAGATCGGCCTCGTCGTGCGCACGCAGACAGCGATCAACATCGCCCAGGTCGCCGAGCCATACATCTACCGCCGCGCGATCCGCCACCTGGAGAAGGGGCGGATCGTGATCTTCGCCGCCGGCACGGGCAATCCCTACATGTCCACCGACACCGCCGCCGCCCTGCGCGCCGTCGAGATCGGCGCCGAAGTGCTGTTGATGGCGAAGAACCGCGTGGACGGTGTGTACGAAGCGGACCCCAGCAAAGTGCCGGAGGCGCGCAAGTTCCAGCGCGTAAGCTACAGTGAAGCTCTGGCGCGGCGCCTCGCCGTGATGGACAGCACGGCGCTCGCCCTGTGCATGGAGAACGAGCTGCCGATCATCGTCTTCGACCTGGCCGCCGAGCGCAGCATCGAGCGCGCCGTGGCCGGCGAGCAGATCGGCACCTTCGTCGGCGGCAGAGAGACGGTGCTCGTCGGAGGCAGCCCCGTGGCGTAGCCTGACTGCGGGTGCCTGTGCAGCAAGCCGAACGAGGTGCAGTGTGATTCAGGATGTGATAGCCACCGCCAAAGATCACATGGGCAAGACGGTAGAGGCGACGCGGCGCGAGCTGGCTTCGATCCGCTCCGGCCGCGCCAGCCCCGGCCTGGTCGAGCACGTGCGCGTCGAGCTGCACGGCGTGCCCACGCCGATCACGCACATGGCCACGGTCAACGCGCCGGAAGCGCGCCTGTTGACGATCCAGCCCTGGGACCGCGGCACGCTCGGCCTGATCGAGAAGGCGATCCAGAAGTCCGACCTCGGCCTCAACCCCAGCAACGACGGCGCGATGATCCGCCTGCCGATCCCGCCGCTCAACGAGCAGCGCCGCAAAGAACTGGTCAAGATGGTGCATGCCCGCGTCGAAGAGGGGCGCGTGGCCGTGCGCAACATTCGCCGCGACGCTTCGGACGGCATCAAGAAGCTGGAGCGCAACAAAGAGGTTTCCGCCGACGAGGCGCGCCGCGCCCAGGATCAGCTGCAGAAGCTGACCGATGGCACGGTCGGCGAAGTCGATAAATTGGGCCAGCAGAAGGAACAGGAGCTGCTCGAAGTCTGATGCGCTCCACCGCGGCGCCCAGCAACGGCACCCGGCCGGCAGACGCCAGCAGCGATCCGTCCGCGGCTGCCGGCGCGGCCGAGCCGTGGGCGGCGACGGCCGCTCGCCGCGCGGGCGATCCTGTGCCGCGCCATGTCGCCATAATCATGGACGGCAACGGCCGCTGGGCGAAGCAGCGCGGCCTCTCGCGCAAGGCCGGCCACGACGCGGGCGCCGAGAACCTGCGCCGTGTGATCCGGCACATGGCCGAGGCCGGCGTCGAGTATCTGACGCTGTACGCATTCTCCACCGAGAACTGGGGCCGGCCGAAGCAGGAGGTGGGCTGGCTGCTGCGTATGCCCGGCCGCTTCATTAAGCGCGAGCTGCGCGAACTGCACGAGAACGGCATCCGCGTGCGCCACCTCGGCCGCCTGGACCGGCTCTCGCGCTCGCTGCAGAAGCAGGTGCGCGAGGCCGAGGAGTTGACCGCCGGCAACGCGCGCATGACGGTCTGTATCGCCTTCAACTACGGCGGCCGCGCCGAGATCGTCGACGCCGTGCGTGCGCTCGTGGCCGACGGCATGCCGGCCGGGCACATCGACGAAGACGCGATCGCCGCGCGGCTCTACACCGCCGGGCTGCCGGACCCGGACCTGATCGTGCGCACCGCGGGCGAGATGCGGCTCTCCAACTTTCTGATGTGGCAGAGCGCCTATAGCGAATACTACGTCTCCGACGCCTACTGGCCCGACTTCGACGAACGCGAAGTCGACCGCGCCCTCACCGCCTTCGGCAGCCGCAACCGCCGTTTCGGCCGCACGCCCGAGCAGGAAGCCGGCGAGCAAGGGTAGCCGCGTGCTGCTGCCCCGCCTGCTCACCGCGGCGATCGGCCTGCCCATCGTCATCGCGCTGGTGCTGATCGGCGGCGTGCCGTTCGCCGTGGCGCTCGCGCTCGTGCTGGCCGTCGCCACGATCGAGTTCTGCCAGGCCGCCGGCCACGGCGCCCGCGAGCCGGAGACGTGGCTTGGCGCGGCGCTGACCGCTGCGCTCGTGCCGGCGGCGTACGGCCATGCCGACCTGCGCGCGGCGATCCTCGTCGCGGCAGTTGCGCTGCCTTTGCTGGCGGCCGTGGCGCGGGCGGATGTGACGCCCGATCCGCGGCCGCCGATCTGGCTGGTGCTGCCAGCGGCGATGCTCTGGATCGGCTGGTTGGGGCTGCACCTGCTGCTGGTGCGCCGGCTGACGCAGGGCGGGCGCTGGCTGCTGCTGCTCTTGCTCGGCGTCTTCGCCACCGACAGCGGCGCCTACGCCATCGGCCGGCTGCTGGGCCGGCACAAGCTCGCGCCGCGCGTCAGTCCGGCCAAGACGGTCGAGGGCGCGATCGGCGGTCTGCTCTGCGCCGTGGGGTCAACGGTGGCGCTGGACTATCTGCTCGACCTGCCGCATAAGCCGATACTGATCGTGTTGCTTGGTGCAGCGGCCGGCCTCGCGGCCCAACTGGGCGACCTGGCCGAATCGGCGGTCAAGCGGCGGCTCGGAGTAAAGGACATGGGCCGTCTCTTTCCCGGTCATGGCGGTATGCTCGACCGGTTAGACAGCATTCTGTTCGCGGGTGCGGTGCTATACTACGTGGTGCGATGGGCGATTCTGTGACGGGCGTCGCAATCCTCGGGTGCACGGGCTCGATCGGGACGCAGTCACTGGATGTGCTCGGCGACCTGCGCGATCGCTTCCGCGTCGTCGGCCTCGCCGCCGGCCGCAACCTCTCCCTCTTCCAGCAGCAGATTCAGGACTGGCAGCCGGCGCTCGTCGCCTGCGAGCGCGCCGCGGACCACGCCGCCGTCAAGCCCGGTCCGGCAAAATGGGCGACGCTCAACGAGATCGCCACGCACCCCGATGTCGCGATCGTGATCGTCGCCACGACCGGCAAGATCGGCCTCGCGCCCGCGTTGGCCGCGCTACGCGCCGGCAAGGCGGTGGCGCTCGCCAACAAAGAGGCGCTGATCATGGCCGGCGGCCTGCTGCAAGAGGCCGCGGCGGCCGGCGGCGGCAGCCTGCGGCCGGTGGACAGCGAGCACAGCGCGATCTGGCAGTGCCTCTGGGGCGAGCGGCCGCAGGACGTGAGCCGGCTGATCCTCACCGCCTCGGGCGGCGCCTTCCGTGACCGCCCGCTCGACGAGCTGCGCACGGTCACGCCGGAGCAGGCGCTGCGCCACCCGACCTGGCAGATGGGGCGCAAGATCACGGTCGACTGCGCCACGCTGTTCAACAAGGGGCTCGAAGCGATCGAGGCGCGCTTCTTGTTCGACGTACCGCTGGAGCGCGTCGCCATCGTCATGCACCGCGAGAGCATCGTGCATTCGCTGGTCGAGTTCGCGGATGGCGCGGTGAAGGCCCAGCTCGGCCTGCCGGACATGCGCCTGCCGATCCAGCTTGCGTTGACCTACCCCGAACGCCTGCCGGTACACGGCGCGAAGCTGTTGGACCTCGCCGCGGCCGGCACGCTGCATTTCGAGCCGCTGGATATGGAACGGTTGCCCTGCCTGCGCCTCGCGCTCGAAGCCGGGCGGCGCGGCGGCACGTTTCCTGCCGTGCTCGCCGCCGCGGACGAGGTCGCGGTCGCAAGTTTTCTCGCCGGTCAGATCGGCTTCACCGAGATCGCCGGCGTGATCGACGACACACTGAGCGCACACACGCCGGGCGCGACGACGGATCTCGCCGCTATTCTCGAAGCGGACGGCTGGGCGCGCCAGCATGCGGCGCAGCAGATCCGCACCCTCGCCGACCTGGCAGAGTCGCGCTCGCTCGCGTTGTAGCGCACCGGGATAACGCATTCGCATGTTGACCACACTCTTCGACTCGATCGTGCCGTTCGCCGGCATTCTCGTGCTGCTGGTGGTGCTGCACGAGATCGGGCACTTCGTTACGGCCAAGCTCGCCGGTGTCGAAGTGCTGGAGTTCGGCATCGGCTACCCGCCGCGCCTCTGGGGCAAGAAGATCGGCGAGACGGAGTACACGATCAACGCGCTGCCCTTGGGCGGCTTCGTTCGCATGCTCGGCGAAACCGACGCGGAAGAGGTGAATACGGCCGAACAGGGCCAACGCGTCGGCGCGATGAACACGCGCGCCTCGGTGCGCGCGGGCGTCGACAACCCGCGCACGCTGGCGGCCAAGCCGCCGGGCATCCGCATCATCGTGCTGTTTGCCGGCGTATTCATCAACGCGCTGCTGCCGGTCGTCTTCTTCTCGATCAACTACATGGTGCCGCAGCATATCTCGATCGAAGGCGCGAAGATCGAGCACGTCTCGCCCAATACGCCCGCGGAACGCGCGGGCCTGCAGCCCGGAGACATCATCCTCTCGATCGACGGCCGCAAGGTGGAGAACATCGGCGACGTGTCCAGGCTGATCCAGCTCAACCAGGGCACAACGATGGACTGGCAGATCCGCCGCAGCGGCCAGGTGATGGACGTGCATCCCTACGCACGCTGGTCGGTGCCGAACGAGAAAGACCCGGACACCGGCCAGATCGTGAAGCAGGGACCGACGGGCATCAAGATCGGCCCCGTGCGGAGCTGCCAGGTCTTCAGTCCCGACGGCAGGCGAGCGCTTTGCCCCGACAACCTCTACACGAAGGTCGAGTCGTACAACCCGATCGCCGCGATCGGCTACGGCCTGCGCGATACGTACGACACGATGGTGCTGGTCAAGAACCAGGTCGTGAGCTGGTTCGCCTCGCGCAGCGCTCCCACCGTGCAGGGGCCGGTCGGCATCGCGCAGGCCACCGGACAGATCGTCAAAGAGGCGGGCTGGGTCTCGCTGCTGAACCTGGCGGCGCTGCTCAGTATCAACCTGGCGATCGTGAATGCGCTGCCGCTGCCGATGCTGGACGGCGGGCGCGTGCTCTTCGTGGTGATCGAGCTGCTGCGCCGCGGCAAGCGCATCGCGCCGGAGAAAGAGGCGCTGGTGCACCTCGTCGGCTTCGCGCTGCTGGTCACGTTCGTGATCGCGATCACCTTCGTGGACATCATGCGCATCGCCAACGGCGACAGCGTGGTGAAGTAGCGGGCTGTCGGCCCTCTATCCCCCTTCCCCTTTCTCCCAATCTTGGGAGAAAGGGGCGATCCGGTTTGGAGCGCGCCGTGGCCGCGCAGGGTTAACCGTGCGGATCAGCGAAGATCCCACGCCGAGGCAAGGTTAACCGCACCGGCCAGGGAACGCTCCGCGCAGGATCGCCCCTCGCCCAATCCTGGGCGAGGGGCGGGGGTGAGGGCCGATGGCCGCGGGCGCACTCTTCTTCGGCTTTGAGCTGCTGGTCTGGCTGTCGCTGGGCGTTGCCGGCTGGCTGGCGGTTACGCTGCGCTTCAGGCCGCGCGCCAGCCTGCTCGCTTTACTGGCCGCGCTGATCGTCGCACCGATCGGCGGTGCCCTGCCAGGGCTGCTCGGCTGGGACACGCTGCCCGGCCTGCTCTGCGGCCTCGCACTGGCGCCGGTAGGCGCTACGGCGGCGGCGTGGCAGACTATGAAGCGTCTGCCCGCGCCGGAGTCTGCGCAGAGTGAGACCGCCCGGCGCCCGTAGCAAGCCGCCACGTCGAGGTGCCGATGGACGTCAAGGTCGCGCTCTCCACGATGTGGGCGCAGCAGGATCGCTTCGCCGCCGAGCTGGCGCCGTTCGCCGAGCTGGCCGCCACCGCCGGCTACACGCACATCGAGGTCAGCCACGCCACGGACGAGCGTGGCCTGCGCCAGCTTATGACGCAGCGAACGCTGCCGCTCAGCAGCCTGCATGCGCCCACGCCGCGCGAGCGCACCACCAACGGCCGCTGGAACACCGATCTGAACCTTGCGGCCGAAGACGAGACCGAGCGCGCGGCAGCTCTTGTGGTGACGTTGCGCACCATCGACTTCGCCGCCGAGGCCGGCGCCGGCAGCGTGGTCGTGCATCTCGGCGGCGTCGGCAGCTCCGGCGTGCGCGGCGACAGCCGCCTGCGTGGCATGTACAGCAGCGGCAAGACCAGCGGCCCTGAAGTCGAAGCGGCGCGGCGCGAGGCTAGAGACGAACGCGCCCGACGGGCGCCCACGGCGCTCGCGGCGGCGGCTCACAGCCTTGAGGCCATCGCCGATCATGCGCGCGGGTGCGGCGTGCGCATCGGCATCGAAACACGCATGTGGTATCACGAGATCCCGCTGCCGGACGAGGCGCTGTCGCTGCTCGCCGGCTACAATCCCGCCGAGGCCGGCTACTGGCACGACGTTGGCCACGCCGAGATCCTGCACCGGCTGGGCCTGGTACCGCGCGAAGATTGGTTCGCGAAGCTCAGCGGGCGCGTCGTCGGCTGCCATCTGCACGACATGCAGGGCATCATCGACCACCGCGCACCGGGCCTGGGCGACGTGCAGTGGGACTACATCGCCCGCGGCGTCGCATCCGCGCCGATTCGCACGCTGGAGATCAACCAACACCAACCCGAGCCGGCGCTGGCCGACGCGCTCACGCTGCTGCGGCGCGAGGGCGTGCTGCCGGGCGGGTGAGTGGAGAGTGGTGAATGGTGAACGGGATTCAAGCTTCGCCCGTGCAATGTGCACAGTTCGCCCATTGCAGCGGCGCGGTGTGCGCCCTGCGGCGCGCCGACGCACAATCAACAGCAGAGCCCCGCTCCGCAGCGCGACTCCCCACTCTCCATTCACCACTCACCCCCAGTGAGGCAACCGTGAGCTATCTCTCCCAGATCGAATGCCCGAAGTGCGGCACGACGTATCCGGCCAACGAGCCGGCGAATCTCTGCGTCTGCGGCTCGCCGCTGCTGGTGCGCTACGACCTGCCGCGCGCCGCGGCTGAGCTGAAGCGCGAGTCGCTGGCCGGCCGCGAGCCGACGATGTGGCGCTACCGCGAACTGCTGCCCGTGGAAAACGCGGCAAATATCGTCTCGCTGGGCGAGGGCTTCACGCCGGTGCTGCGGCTGCAGCGCGCCGGCGAACGCTTCGGCATGCCCGAGCTGTGGATGAAGGACGAGGGGCTGAACCCCACCGGCAGCTTCAAGGCGCGCGGCGCCGCGGCCGGCGTCTCGAAGGCGAAAGAACTGGGCATCACCGAGATCGCCATGCCCACGGCCGGCAACGCGGGCGGCGCCTGGGCGGCCTACTGCGCCCGCGCCGGCATCAAGGCGCACATCGTCATGCCGGCCGACGCGCCGGCGATCAACCAGAAGGAGACCTGGGCCTGCGGCGCCGAGACGTATCTGGTGCGCGGTCTGATCTCCGACGCGGGGCGCATCGTCGGGCGCGCCGCGCAGCGCTACGGCTGGTTCGACGCCAGCACGCTCAAAGAACCCTATCGTATCGAGGGCAAGAAGACGATGGGTTTCGAGCTGGCCGAGCAGTTTGGCTGGCGGCCGCCCGAAGTGATTCTCTATCCCGCGGGCGGCGGCGTCGGCCTGATCGGCATCTGGAAGGCGTTCGACGAGCTGCGCGCCCTCGGCTGGCTGGCCGAAGACGTGCGGCCGCGCCTGTTCGCCGTGCAGGCGGAGGGCTGTGCGCCGTTAGTCCGCGCCTTCGAAGCTGGGCGCGAGGACTCCGAATTCTGCGAGGGCGCGAGCACGGTTGCCAGCGGCATTCGCGTGCCGAAGGCGCTGGGCGACTTTTTGGTGCTGCGCGCTGTGCGCGAGACCAGCGGCGCCTGCGTGGCGGTGAGCGACGCCGAGATCGTGGCGAAGATGAAGGAGCTGGCGGCACTGGAGGGCACGCTGATCTGCCCTGAAGGCGCGGCCACGCTTGCCGCGGCCATCCGCCTGCGCGAGCAGGGCGTAGTCCAGCCAAACGAGCGCGTCTTGCTGCTGAACACGGGCACGGGCCTCAAGTATCCCGAGGTGCTGGCGCCTGATCTGCCGGTGCTCGATCCGACGGACGACATTTGAGGCAGTCGGGAGTCGGGGTGGGACGCTCGCGGCGGCGGGCACGACGGTCCGCCCCGCGACGGTACTGTCGTCGCCACTGTGTATCGACTTCGGGTCCGCCGCATGGTCTTCGAAGTTCCCTTACCCACCCCGGCTATAATGCCTGGGTCATCGCCGTCCCGACTCTCGACTGCCGCTCCAACGGAGCCTCGATGCGTCTTACAAAACTCTTCGGCAAGACCCTGCGCCAGCCGCCGGCCGAGGCGGAATCCACCAACCATCAGTTGCTGCTGCGCGCCTGCCTGGTGCAGCAGACCGCGGCCGGCATCTACAGCTTTCTGCCGCTCGGCTACCGCGCGCTGCGCCGGATCGAGCAGATCGTGCGCGAGGAGATGGACGCGGCGGGCGGCCAGGAGCTGCATCTGCCCGTGCTCAGCCCCGTCGAACTGTGGCAGGAGAGCGGCCGGCTGGGGGAGATGGGCAGCATCCTGATGACGCTGCAAGACCGGCGCGAACGTACGCTCGTGCTCGGTCCCACGCACGAAGAGGTCATTACCGATTTGGTGCGGCGCAACGTGCAGAGCTACCGCGACCTGCCGCTGCTGCTGTATCAGATTCAGACCAAGTTCCGCGACGAAGCGCGGCCGCGCGGCGGGCTGCTGCGCGGCCGCGAGTTCTCGATGAAGGACCTGTACAGTTTCGACAAGGACTGGGAGGGTCTGGACGCGAGCTACGACGCGATGGTCGCGGCGTACAAGAAGGTCTTCGCGCGTTGCGGCGTGCCCGTGGTGCCGGTGCTGGCCGACTCGGGCGCGATCGGCGGCAAGGAGTCGCAGGAGTTCCTCTACCTCACCGAGGTCGGAGAGGACGAGGCGCTGATCTGTCCGAACGGCGACTACGCGGCCAACGCCGAGAAGGCCGCCTTCCGCAAGCCGCCGCTGCCCGCCGAAGCGCCGCTGGCAATCGCAGAGATCAGCACGCCCGACCAGAAGACGATCGAGGATCTGATGACGTTCCTCAATATCTCCGCGACGCGCACGCTCAAGGCGGTGTTCTTGGAGGCCGATGGCCAGCCGATCTTCGTCGCCATCCGCGGCGATATGCAGGTAAACGCGGTGAAGCTTGCCAATGCGCTGCATGCGGCCGAGCTGACGCCGATGGACACCGCGGCGGTGGCGCGGCACGGCCTCGTCGCCGGCTCGGCCGGGCCGGTCGGGCTTGCCGGCATGCGCATCGTCGCCGATGAGGCTCTGCTCGCCTCGCCCAATCTCGTCACCGGCGCCAACAAGCCGGACATGCACCTGAAGAACGTGAACTACGGGCGCGACTGGCAGGCCGAGATCGTTACGGACATCGCCCTGGCGCGCGAGGGTGACGCCTGCCCCGGCTGCGGCGCCGGCTTCGAGCTGCGCCGCGGGCTGGAGATGGGCCACGTCTTCAAGCTGGGCACGCGCTACAGCGAGCGCATGAACGCGCGCTTTCTGGACGAGCGCGGCGAGCAGCAGCCCTGCATCATGGGCTGCTACGGCATCGGCATCACGCGGCTGCTGGCGGCCGCGATCGAGGCGAACCATGACGATCGCGGCATCGTCTGGCCGGCGAGCATCGCGCCGTATCCACTGCACATCGTCGCCCTGAACGCCGACCGCCCGGAAGTGCGCCAGGCGGCCGAACGGTTATACGCGGACCTGAAGGCGGTCGGTTTGGAGCCGCTGTACGACGACCGCGAGGAAGCGGCCGGTGTCAAGCTCAACGACGCCGATCTGCTCGGCATGCCGCTGCGGCTCACCGTCAGCCCGCGCAACCTGGCAAACGGCGTGGTCGAGATCAGGCGGCGCGCCGGCGGCGAAACCGAGCTGGCGCCGCTCGGCGAGGCGGTGCATGCCGTGCGCGCCGCCCTGGCTCAGACGCGCTGGTCGTAGCGGGGCGCTTCGCCGCCGCGCATGCCGCGGTGGCCGCGGCTGAGGTCGCCGAGGTGCGCGGTGTCGTTGACGAAGCGGATGCGCGGCCGGCCGATGCGCACATCCACCCATGACACCGAGGTGTGATCGACCGAGAAGTACATCCAGCCTGCAAAAGGCAGTCCCAGCAGGTGCAGCAGGATCGCGTTGATCGTCTCGCCGTGGCAGACGACGACGACGTTCGTCTTCTCGTCGCGGTGCTGGTCCCAGATGCGCTCGACGAAGGCCTCGGTCACGCGCTCGTAAAAGGCGTTCGGCCCTTCGCCGCCGAACGGTGCGTAGTCCTGCAACGGGCTCGGGTTCTTGTAGTACTCCGGCCAGCGCTGTTTGCGCTGAGAAAAGGGCGTGCGGCCGAGTTCGCCCGGATCGACGGCGCCGAGCCCCGGCTCCTCGATCGCTCGCACGCCGGTGGTCGCGGCGATCGCCTGCGCCGTCTCCTGCGTGCGCTTGTACGGCGTCGTGATCAGGTGGTTGATCTTCAGCCTGGCGAAACGCGCTCCCACCCGCGCCGCCTGTTCGCGGCCCAGCGGCGAAAGCGGGAAGTCCGTCTGCACCGCGTCCTCGGGAATGGCCGACTCGCCGTGCCGCACCAGATACAGGTCCATGGGGCGCTCCTTCGGCCTGGGTAGAGCCTGGGATCGCGGACGGCGGTGGCGCGACCACATTTCCGCAGGGATGGAGTCCGTCGGCAGTTTGAGCAGAACGGCACTCGTCGTTTTCGCCGCCCAACGATGGCGCAGCATTGAGCTAAGCGTATACCAGCGGCTGCGAACAGTCATGGCGGGCAGGGCGCGGCGCTGGCACGCATCAGTTGCGCGCCAGGAGGCCGGTGAAGCCAGCGGTGTGCTCGCTCGACGCGCCCACGAAGAGCTCGGCCACGCGGAGGTTCGCCGCCTCGATCACACTCCGCTGGCGAACCTGCCCGGTACTCACACGTCTGTTGGACCATGTGCGTGCAGAGTCTTGGTTCACTGCCTGCTTTGGTGAAGCAGGGCGGGCGCCTGCGAAGTGGACGGCGGGTACCCGCTTTACTCCGGCAGCATTTGCGGATTCCAAATGATCTCCCAAAGATGACCATCTATATCTTTGAAGTATCCTGAGTAGATACCCCACGGTCGCTCGTGTGGTTCGTCAGTCACCGTAGCCCCGGCGGCCTCTGCCTGTTTCAGCAGTGCATCGACCTCCTCTCGGCTTTGCACGAGTTGACCGATACTGAACTCGGTGGAGCTTGCTGGTCCAACCGGTTCCCTGGCGTCTTTCGCCAATTCACTACGAGGATACAGCGCGAGAATTATCCCCTGTTGGAGCTCAAACATGACGGCCGCTCCAGAAGGGTTGCTTTCATCGCCTGCGAACTCTGTACCGATTATTCCGTCCGTTTTCAGTCCAAGGCCGTCGCGATAGAAGGCGAGAGATCTGTCAAGATCGCCTACGCCCAATGTAATTACGGAGATTCGTGGTTGCATGCGGCACACCTCCATGGGTCGCACCTCTCTGCCGATACGGGTGATGTTCGGCAGGCGCCTCCCCATTCTACCGCTTACGCCAAGAGGTCAGCCTCCGTCGCTATTGACGAAGTCCATCAGTGCATAGTGCTCCAGGCAACGGCGCCGCCCGGCACGGAGACGCACGCTGGACTACGGGCGCACAGGATGTGCGTGCCAGGACGACCGGCGGCTATCCCACCTCCCTGTTCCCAGATTCCTGACCCCGGCACCCTACCGTGGCGGCATGCGCAGCGCGGCGTCGAGCCGGATCGTCTCGCCGTTCAGCATCGGGTTCTCGACGATCGCCTTCACCAGCGCGGCGTACTCGCTGGGCAGGCCCAGCCGGTGCGGATGCGGCACGTCCTTCGCCAGCGCCGAGCGCAGGTCGGCGGGCAGGCCGGCCAGCATCGGCGTGTCGAAGATGCCCGGCGCGATCGTGATCACGCGGATCTGCTGGCTGGCGAGGTCGCGGGCGATCGGCAGCGTCATGCCGACCACGCCGCCTTTGGACGCCGCATACGCCGCCTGGCCGATCTGACCGTCGAAGGCGGCCACGCTGGCCGTGTTCACGATCACACCGCGCTCGCCGTCGATTGGCTCCTGCGCCGCCATGCGCGCCGCGGCCACGCGGATCGTGTTGAAGGTGCCGATCAGGTTGATCGTGATCACGCGGCTGAACTGCTCAAGCGGCAGCGGGCCGTCGCGCGAGATCGTACGGCCGGCCGTGCCCACGCCCGCGCAGTTGACGACGATCTGCAGCCCGCCGAGCCGCGCAAACACCGTCTCGACAGCGGCCGTCATCTGATCGCCGCTAGTCACGTCGGCCGGAACCCAGATCGCCCGTCCGCCGGCGGCGCTCAGCTCTTTGGCGACCTGCTCGCCCGGCTGGCCCGGCAGATCCACGAGCGCGACCGCGGCGCCGTGCTCGACCAGCAACTCCGCCGTGGCGCGGCCAAGACCCGAAGCGCCGCCGGTAATCAGTCCCACTTTGCCTTGAAGGTTCATCCTGGTCTTCGCAGCCCTTTCACATTTCACACTGCTGCACAGCGTGGTGTGGTATCGCGCACGCTTACTTGATCGCAACGGCGTTCGGCGGCGAGCCGATGCCGCCGGGCACGTGCAGCGGCGCGCTGGCAAGGAAGCAGTCATAGACGCCGTCCGCGGCGCAGTCGGCGGCCAGCGCTTCGAGATCCCACATCTCGCCGAAGGGCATGCCCAGATAGGCGAGGGCGCGCACGTGCAGCCAGCCGGTGGCCGGGTCCGTGGGGTTGAACTCGACCGCCGGGCTGTCGCCGGCCACGGCGGCGATGCGCCGGTCCCAGAGCCAGGCGGCCATCGCCAGGCTCGCGTCGAGACCGGGGAAGGCCATCTCCTCCTGCATGCGCTCGCGGTCGGCGCGGTCGGCAGCAAGGTAGTGCTCCGTCCAGCCGCTGCGGATCAGCAGGATGTCGCCCGCCTGCACCGCGACGCGCTCCTTCGCCGCGACCTCTTCCAGCAGTTCCGGCGGAATGCGGAACGGCGTGGCCGCGTCGATCGGCTGCCCCTTCGCCCGCTGGTAGCGCGCCACGTCGAGCAAAACCGCCCGCCCGCAGATCCCGCGCCGCGCCCAGTGCTCGATGCCGTTGCGCTGGCCGGTACGCACCTGCTCGCGCGTGGCAAAGTTGTAGAAGCCGTAGCGCGGATGCCCGGCGTGGGCCAGGCTGTCCCACTGACTGGAGCGCTGCGGATAGAAGTTATCCAGCCAGTCGTCCATCGCCACGCCGCCGGCCATCTCGACGACGCTGTGCGTATGGGCGCCGCGGCCGAACAGCGGCGGGTCGGGCAGGTCGATGCGCCAGTTGAGGCCGAAGCTCACGCCCTTGCGGATGCTCGCCGCCGCGGCCTTGACGCGCTCCGGCGTCAGAAAGTTGACCGTGCCGAGTTGGTCGTCCTTGCCGAACAGGCCCCAGTTGGAGCCGCGCGGGGCGTCCGTGCGCTCGGAAAGCTCGGCGTAGCTCGGCAGGCCGTCCGCCGGGGGAAGCGTTTCTGCCATGGCATGTGCTCCTTCGGTTGCAGCGCGGCGCCTGCTATCGGCGGCCGCACGGGCCGCCGGGTCGGGCGCGCCAGGCGCCGGCGTTCCTCACAATAGCGGCCGGCGCCCCTTCACGCACGCCCCGGGGCCGGCGCCGCGGTTGCCGTAACGCTATGTTGCCTGTTGGTTGGCCCCTGTAAGCTAGGGGACACGGGCCAGTGGCGCTGGCGCGATCGAAACGCGCCATGCTGCCCGACGTTTCGCCCGTGCCGGAGGCCGCATGCCGCGCTTCGGACTGCCGATCGGCGAAGACAAGTTCTACAGCCTGCTCGGTCAGGCCGCGGACAACCTCGTCGCGTCGAGCGTGCTGCTCGTCGAGACGATGGCGGACTTCGCCCATTTGCAGATGCGCGCCGAGCGCATGCGCGAGCTGGAGCACCAGGGCGACTTTCTCACGCATCAGATGATGAACCAGTTGCAGCAGAGCTTCGTCACGCCGATCGACCGCGAAGATATCGCCCACCTCGCCCAGGGTATGGACGACGTGCTCGACCATATCGAAGCCGCCGTGACCGCGCTGTGCGACTACGATATCCCGGAGCCAACACCAAGCGCCCGTGATATGGCGGACGTGATCCAGCGCGTCAGCACGGCGCTGCAGCAGGCGATGGGTTTCATCCGGCATGCCGACCTGCGCGCTGTGCTGCCGATCACGGTCGAGGTCAACCGGCTGGAAAACCAGGGCGATCAGCTCTTTCGCGCCGCCATGCGCGACCTGTTCCAGAGTGAGCGCGACGTGCGCGATATCATCAAGTGGCGCGAGGTCTACGACGAGCTGGAGGCCGCTACGGACAGCGCCGAGGACGTGGCCAACGTCATGGAAGGCGTTGTGCTGAAGTACGGTTGACCCGTTCCGGACGCCGCACCGTTACGATCGCCACTGGCGGCGATTCCGCTCGATGGAGTGTCCGGTGAATCTCAGCCTGCTCGGCGTCATTCTGATCATCGGCGTGGCGCTGACCTTCGATTTCATCAACGGCATGCACGACGCGGCCAACTCGATCGCCACGGTCGTGAGCACGCGCGTGCTGCGGCCGATCCAGGCGGTAATCTGGGCGGCGCTCTTCAACTTCGTCGCGGCATTTACATTCGGCGTCAGCGTGGCCAACACCGTTGGCAAGGGCACAATCAGCACAAGCATCGTGGACGAACGGCTGGTTCTTGCTGCCCTGCTCGGGGCGATTGTCTGGGATATGTTGACCTGGTACTGGGGATTGCCCAGCAGCTCCTCCCACGCGCTCGTCGGCGGCCTTATCGGTGCGGGCGTGGTCAAGGCCGGCTGGCACGTGGTGGTTGCTCCAGGACTAGAGAAGACGGGCGTCTTCATCATCGCATCGCCCATTATCGGCTTCATCCTGGCGACGTTGCTTACGTCCTTGCTGCGTGCTGTCTTCCGTAACGTGCGCCCGTCGCTCGCGAATCCCGTCTTCCGGCGCTTGCAGCTTCTGTCCTCGGCCGCTGTGTCGCTCGGCCACGGTACGAGCGACGCGCAGAAGACCATGGGCATCATCAGCGTGCTGCTCTTCTCCACGGGGCATCTCGGCTCACATTTCTACGTGCCGCTCTGGGTGGTGCTCGCTGCTCATACCGCAATCGCCCTGGGCACACTGGCCGGCGGCTGGCGGATCGTGCAGACAATGGGCTCGCGCCTGACTTTGTTGGAACCGTACGGCGGCTTTAGTGCCGAGTTCTCAGCAGCGGCGTCGATCATTTACTCCGCCAGGCTGGGCGTGCCGGTGAGCTCGACGCACACGATCGCGGGCGCCATCGCGGGCGTCGGTTCGGCGCGGCGGGCCTCGGCGGTGCGCTGGCGGCTGGCCCAGTCGATCGTCTGGGCCTGGATCGTGACGATCCCCGCTGCGGCCGTGGTCGCGGCGCTGTTCTGGTTGCTGCTGCGGCTGCTGCCGGGGGGATGAGCGATGCCGGCAACCGCGAGATCTGGATATCAGGCCGGCCACGGCAGCGGGTGCAAGGCCGCATCCGTGTCGCGCTACGGGAGCTGCAGCCAATGACGTGGGGACGGCTTGGCCGGGAGTTGCTGCTCGGGCTGCTGGCGCTCGCCTGCGCGCTGCTGGTGATCCTCCCCGTCCTCTGGCTCACGGATCGCGCCTATCACGAAGGGCTGTATACCCTGCTGATCGCGACCTGCGTGGCGGGTGCGCTGCTGCTGCTCTACCAGGTTCGGCTGCGGCCGGCGCTGCGCGAGCCGACGTTTCGCGCCGCAGCGGGCATTGCCGAAGCGCTGCGCGGCCCCGAAGCGGAAGCCCCGGAGCGGCAGTCGGATGCAGCCTTCCGAATCTGGGGGGGCGTGCCGATCGCGTTGCTGCGCGTGACGCTGCATCGTCCGGCAGATGGGACGCCCACCGCGCTGGCAGAAACGCTCTGCCGCTACGTGCGCGAGCGCGCCGCGCACACGGCGACGCTCAACTGGGCGCTGAGCGAGGTGGGCGGTGACCGGCTGCTTTTGCTGCAAGAGCCGGAGCGGACCGCCGCGCCGATCGCGCCGCTGCGCGGCACACTGGCGAGCACTTGCCTGCTCGAACAGAGCTTTTATCACCTGTGGAGCGCCAACGGCCCGGCGAGCTACGAAGAGCCGGTCGCCTTCGCCACCGTGCTGCTCGCGCAGGCCGTTGCCGGCCACGAGCCGGAGCTGCACGACCTGTCGGTGCGCATGGCCGAGCGGGTGGCACAGCTCCCGGACGTGGCCGGCGTCGAAATTCTGCAAAGCGAAGCGCGCGGCAATGAGCCACCCTACTTCCTCTGGCTGGCGGCGGGGCGCTCGCGCGCGGTGCGGCGGCAGGTCTATCTGGCGCTGGAACCGTCATCGGCCTCACAGGGCATCGCCTGGTCGATCGATCGCTTCGATCTGCTGGCCTGCGACGCCTACGCCACGCTCGAAAGCCGCGGGGCAGCCGATCCGATCGCGCCCGGCGTGGCGACCAGCTTCCATGCGTGAAGCGCAAGCGCCTGCCCGTCTGCGCTCTGCGAAACGTCCGCATGAACGCGCGTCCACGTGTGTCGATCGGCGTCTGATGCTGTACTGTAGCCATGTGCTGCGCCGCATAATCGTGCGAGCCGGGTGCCTTTGTGCCCTCGTGTCCTCGTGCCGATGAGCGCCGGCAGCGCGCGGCGACGAGGAGCGCACGTATGCCTGGTCCGCTGGCTCTGGTCGGCTCGGGCGAATTCCTTGCGGAGATGGAGGCGACCGACCGGCTGCTGCTGGATGCCGCTCGGCCGCGGGCGGGACACGCGCTGATCGTGCCCACGGCCTCGGCGCTGGAACCGGGTATGCCGGAGCAGTGGGCGGATCGCGGCATCAATCACTTCCGCGACCGGCTGGGGATCGAGGCACGGGCGGTGTTGATCCTCAACCACGAGATGGCCGACGAGCGCTTTGTGCCGCTGGTGCAGGAGGCCCGCTTCATCTACTTCTCCGGGGGCAGCCCGCAGCACCTGGTGAAGAGCATGGCGGGCAGCGCCTTCTGGGCGGCAGTGTATGCCCGCTGGCGCGACGGCGCGGCGCTGGCCGGCTGCAGCGCGGGTGCGATGATGCTCGGCGCGGTGCTGCAAAATATCGTCGGCCGATCGAACGAGACGCCCGCCGCGCTCGGCGTCGTGCCGGGAATCAGCTTGATTCCGCACTTCGACCGCATCGAGCACTACCGCCCCGGCGCGCTGGCCGCGGTGCGCGAACACCGCCAGACCGGCATCACGCTGCTCGGCGTCGACGAACTCACCGCCGCGCTCTGCATCGACGGCGTCTGGCAGGTGAGCGGGCACGGCAAGGTGCTCGTCGTGAGTGACGAGGGCGAGGTCACCTGCGCTGCGGGCGAACGGCTGCCACTGGCCTTACCGGTAGCAGCCGGCTGATCGAGGGAGTTCATCCGAACGCACAGCGCCTGCATGTGCGCTGCTCTCTAGAGTTGATCGTGATGCAGCTAAACACCCACCGTCGCCAAGAGGGTATCGCCCTACAATCGCAGGCCGGCGCAGAATGTGTCCGGCCTGCGTTATTGCCATCGTTTGCGCCTGCGCTCTGACGCAGTTGGCGTGCTGTCCGGGGGAAGTCATGGGGCCGTTCCATCTCTTTAACACGCTGAACCGCCGCGTCGAGCCGTTCGCTCCGCAGCAGCCGCCCGCGGTGCTGATGTATACCTGCGGCCCGACGGTGTACCGGCCGGTGCACATCGGCAATCTGCGCTCGTACCTGATGGCCGACTGGCTGCGGCGCGCGCTTGCGCGCGGCGGCTACCAGGTCCGGCAGGTTGTCAATATCACCGACGTGGGGCACATGCGCCAGGAGCAGCTCGACCGCGGCGAGGACAAGGTCGTGGCCGCTGCGCTGGCAGCCGGGCAGACGCCGGCGGAGATCGCGGCCTTCTACACGCGCGCCTATCTCGCGGATCTGCGCACGCTGCATATCCTGCCGGCGGCCGAGAACCCGCGCGCCACCGACCACGTGCCGGAGATGATCGCGCTGACGCAGCGGCTGCATGAGCGCGGGCATGCCTATTTCGCGGGTGGCAACGTCTACTTCGACGTCGCCTCGTTTCCGCGCTACGGGCAGCTCTCCGGCAATACGCGCGGCGAGGCGCTGGCCGAGGGCGTGCGCGTGCAGTCCGACCCGCTCAAGCGCGACCCGCGCGACTTTGCCCTGTGGAAAGCGGCGGAAGCTGATCGCACGCTCAAGTGGCCGAGCCCCTGGGGCGAGGGCTTCCCCGGCTGGCACATCGAATGCTCGGCGATGGCGATCAAGCACCTGGGGACGCAGCTGGATCTGCACACCGGCGGCGTGGACAACATCTTTCCGCACCACGAGGACGAGTGCGCCCAGAGCGAGGCGGCGACGGGGCAGCAATTCGTCGGCCACTGGGTCCACGGCCAGCACCTGCTCGTCGACGGCCTGAAGATGGCGAAATCGACCGGCAACGCCTACACGCTCGGCGATCTGGCGGCGCGCGGCTTCGACCCGCTGGCGTTCCGTTATCTCTGCCTCACGGCGCACTACCGCCATCAGCTCAACTTCACCTTCGAGGCGTTGCGCTCGGCGCAGCAGGCGCTGGGCCGGCTGCGCGAGCGCGTCTTGCTGACGGCACCGCAGGCCGACAGCGGCTGGGCGCGGCCGTGGCTTGAGCGCTTCGATGCCGCTCTGACTCACGACCTCAATCTGCCGGAGGCGCTCGGCGTCGTCTGGCGCATGCTGCACGCGCCGGGCGACGAGGCGGCGAAGGTCGCCGCCCTGCTCGACGCGGACATGGTGCTTGGCCTTGACCTCGACGCGGAGCGCGACTCACGGCTGCCCGCGCCGATCGCTTCGCTTGTGCATGTGCGCGAGCGCGCCCGGCGGCACCACGACTTTGCCCGCGCCGACAGCCTGCGTGAGGTCATTCATGCCCGCCAGTTCGAGGTGCACGACACTGGTGCTGCGACATACGCTGTGCCGCACCCGCCGCCGCCGGCCGAGCAGGGCGTCACGCGCTCGGAGGAGATCGCCTCGCGGCTGAGCGAGCCGGATGCCTGCGCGATCACTCTCGGCCTCGTCGTCAACAACGCCGCGGACGATCTGCTGCGCTGCGCCCGCAGCGTTCTCTCCGCCTGCGGCGGGCGCGCGTTCGAGCTGCTGGTGATGGACAACGGCTCGACCGACGACACGCGCACCCGGCTAGACGAGCTCGCGGCGGCCGAGCCACGCGTGCGCGTCATTCGCGCCGATCACAACCTGGGCGAGGGCGCGGGCCGCAATGCCGTCTTGAAACAGGCGTTGGGGCACACGATTGTGCTGGTGGACACCTGCATCGAGTTCAGCGGCGATCCGCTCGGTCCGCTGCTGGCCGCGCTCGATCAGCCCGGCGTCGGCGCGGCGGGTGCCTACGGCCTCGCGGCTAACAGCCTGCACTGCTTCGACCCGGCCGAGGGCGACGCGATCGACGCGCTCGAAGGCTACCTGATCGCTATTCGCCGCTCTCGCGTGGCCGAGGTCGGCCTGATGGACGAGAAGTACCGCTTCTACCGCAACCTCGACCTCGACTACAGCTACCAGATCCGGGAGCACGGCTACCGGCTGGTGGCGGTGCCGGATCTGCCGCTGATCATGCATCCGCACCGCGTCTGGCACAGCCTGAGCGAGGAGCAGCGCGACTCCTTGAGCAAGAAGAACTTCAACCGCTTCCTGCACCGCTGGCGCGAGCACGCCGGCCAGCGCCTCGCCGTCGCCGCCGGAGCCGGCCGCTCGGGGAGCGAGCGGTGACGGAAGCGCCGCTGCGCGTGCTTTTCCTGACGCCGTATTACAAGCCGTACCTCGGCGGCATCGAGCGCGTGATCGAGCGCCTTTCCGCCGGCATGCTGCGCCGCGCCGACGTCGAGGCCGTCGGCGTGCTGACCACACACTTCGAGTTTCCCCGCCACTGGATGGAGGGGCTGCCGCCGCGCGAACGGATGGACGGCGGCGTCGAGATCATCCGCTTGCCGGCCTGGCCCAAAATCGCGCCGCCCTACTTCTCCGTGCCGCTCGTCTGGTTCCCGCCCGGCGCCATCCGCGAGGCGATCGCCGCCTTCCGGCCGAACGTGCTGCACTGGGTGGGCGACGGCTGGTTCTGGAGCCACTACCTCAGCGCCCGCTACGCGGCGCCGGGTACGGCCGTGATCTTCTCGCCGTCATTCCATACCCTGACGCGGGATAAATTCTGGCTGCAGCCGATCAACATCGCGCTCTGCCGTCGCGCCGACCGCGTGACGGCGCTCTCGCCGCTCGAACGCAAAGCCGTGCGCCGCACGTATCATGTACCGCCGCGCAAGCACGTCGTCGTGCCGTGGGGCGTCGATCCAGACGACGGCCCGCCGGAGCCACGAGCGGCGGACGCGCCGCTCACGGTGCTCTGCGTCGGCCGGCTGGGCGAGCACAAGAATCAGCAGTTCTTGATCGCGGCGTTCGCCGCCGCGCTGCCGCGTCTCAAACGCGCCGCACGGCTGGTGCTGGTTGGCCGGGACGAGGGCGCACGCCAGGCGATCGAGCGCCAGATCCGCGATCTCGGCCTTGAACGCGTCGTGCTGATCGTCGGCGAGCTGTCCGACGCCGAAGTGCGCGCCTGGTACCACCGCGCGGATCTGTTCGCGCTGTTCTCACGCTACGAGGCGTTCGGCCTGGTCTTCTTCGAGGCGATGGTGGCCGGCGTGCCCGTGCTGACGCACCGCGTGGGCGCCAACGCACAACTGCTGCGCGAGGGCGCGGTTGCCGTACCCGAGCACAATCGCAGCGCCGCGGTCGAGAGCCTGGTGCGGCTGCTGAACGACGACGCGGCGCGGGCGGACCTGGGCGAGCAGGCGCGGCGCTACGCCGCGACCTTCACCTGGCCGCCGGTGCTCGACCGCTTCGTCGGGCTCTATCGCGAGGCGTTGGCCGAGCGGCCTCAGTAGCCGGGGCTGGTGTGGCAGAGGTTACTAGTAGGCAGTCACGCCGGGATTGTGGGATAGAGATGCTGCAACCGAATGCGGGCGTCTGTGGTCGTAAAGCGCCACTTCACACCGACCCCGGCGCGGTTGCGGTCTGCGACCCACGCGG
>Ga0102924_1001119_pt1 | contig 31568 bp, 40 predicted proteins | sample PaiPotPPM11metaG_FD_80116 | JGI IMG/M metagenome (GOLD analysis project Ga0102924, IMG submission 80116) | Iron sulfur acid spring bacterial and archeal communities from Banff, Canada, to study Microbial Dark Matter (Phase II) - Paint Pots PPM... ... | reverse complement strand
GCGCCTGCTGAAGGTCATAGTCTGCGGTCCCGGGCGCTCCCCCAATCAGCAGCGCTGGAGAGCCGGAGAGATAGGACGTGGGGTCAATGTCGATGGCAGCGACTTGCTCTGCCTCGTCGACGACCTGAGAAATCTCATGCTGCATCATCCACTCCAGGCCCACCAGCAGGACAAAGTTAAGCCCGAACGGGACGGCGAAGAGGAGGACAAGCAGGAAGAGGGAGCCCATGGTTGTCCCGGCCTGCTGGTTTCCCCAACCACGCCAGGTTCGGTCCACCATGCGCGTGGCGATCATGACGCTTTGTCCTCAACGCCAGCACTAAGGACGTTCTGGACAAAGAAATCGCGCCCCCAGCCATCCAGTCGCAGCTCAAGACTGGGTGTCCTGATCTCCGTGATCAACCCTTGGACTGCGTAGAGGCCGGCCCGAAGTTCTACGCGCTGCTCGACTGCTGGGCGGCCGGCGTGAGGGCAGATTACCGTAGTGGCCTCCGCCGAAACTGTTCGGATTCGTCCTGACCAAGACGAAAGGGAACCCTCAATCTGCACCGTACACGGGGCTGAGGCGCTGAAGCGCCGACCGTGGTAGCTCAACCAACCGTTGTATAGCCGTTCTAACGAGTGGAGCTGGTTCAAGTCCATTGAAGCGAATCGCATCCCAGCATAGACGCCGTCGGTTGTGCTCCAGCGGATTGTGGCGTTGATTGCAGCCGGGTGCAGCTGGCCAGGGCTAGCGATGACGATCTGCACCTCCTCTCCGAACCGGTACCGTCGGGCAAACAGGCCCTTGAATCTCGCGCCGTCGTAACTGATATCGACGAGTGTGCCATCAAGATATCCGTCCGCTGTGTCCAAGCGAGCATCTAGCGAGATTGCCATGCGCCCTCCCGAGCCAACAGATTGATCCGCGAATCCCGCTGCAGACCCTAACGCGGCTTCAACGTCCTGGGCGAGCAGTCGCCCGGTCAACAGGGTGTGCACCTGTCCCCCGTGATGAGTCATGATCCGTCCGCCGGAAGCAGGCTATTGAGCCAAGCCGCGATGTCTTTGGCGAGAGGTTCGTATGGGAGCCGCTGAGCTCGCCTGCACTCCGAGTGCAGGACTTCGTCGAGCCGGCCTTGACTCACGCCAAAAAGTCTGGAGATGGTCTTCCATGTGTCACCGCGATGCCGCCTTTCGGCGACCTCGCGGAACGCATCTTGGGACCAGCGCGAATGAGTCGCCGCGCGCATGATCTCGCGACGGTGGACGGCACACAAGAACCAACCAGGCTCGGCAGCTAGCTCATAACACACCCGACAGATCCCTGGCTCTGGATGGTGACGAAAGTCCAGAGCCCGTACGAATAGCCCTCTTACATCGTCCGGGCACTCGATGTCGCTGGTCGTAAAGAGCCACCTTCGGTCAACGTCCCCGCGTTTACGCAGAGTCTCGACCGTGGGCACGTCGGCAACGAATGAGAAGTCCGCGACATGGATACCATTCGGGGCTTTCGCCGAGCCTTCCTCATAGGAAAGGAAGCCCGCGGGTACACACTGCTTGCTGTGTGCCAGCGGAAAGGTGGCTTCCAGGCCGGTCTCGTTCACAAGCACGCGCCGAGCAGCAATCTGTGGTGTCTCGCACACGCCGATTGCGCTACGAAGAGGGAGCCAATCTCCGGACCCAGGGTCACGGGTCAGCCATATCGAACCGTCACACCGTGCGAATACAGAGACATGCCAGTTCACCGGCTCCCTGGTTGCCTCTGCCAACAACTTCGTCATCGTCATCACCGCTTGCTGGCCGGGTAATCTACGACGCTTGGCAGGTAAATGAACTTCCCCTCTGAGGCGTGCGGAACGTCGGAGAATACCAACTGAACAGTATTCGGTGGAACGGAGCCATCCTGGAAGGTGACCTGGACATCGATCGTGTAGCAGATCAGGAAGGCGGGGCGAGGGTTGCTCCCAACCGGGCAACTCGATGGTAGCGGCGTGGCAGCTGCCCCCGGTTGTGACCAACCCTGCTGCTGATCGAGCCTCGAGACTAACGGCGGCGGCGTTTCATTGAGCATCGGGGGCAGAGGTGTGGTGCCCGAGGTGGGAGGATAGTAGTGGAAGCCGACAACCGTTGCCGACGTGGCTGACCAGCCTACAGGACAATTCGAGCACGAGCCATACTGGTTCGCCCCGGAGAAGATGGCACTCAGGGTCACGTCAAGTGGCCGGCCCACGAGCCAGTGCAGCACGCCCTGGAAGGGCACCCCACCGGTGGGATATTGAAACCAGCCCCTTCCAATCGCCCCGCTGCAAACCTGGTTGTTCGGCGGGATACAGATGTTCCCTCCAACGGTCGGCGGTTGGTAATTGTGCGATGCCCAGGTGAAGCTCCATGGCGTGGGCGATGAAGAGCCGTTCTGCGGCGACTGCCAGCGATCTGCCTTGGAGTTGATAGTCCCAGGACTGGGCGCAGCGTTCGTGTAAGCCTGAACGTCCCAGAAATACGTGCTGTCGGGGCTCGGCGTGAAGCCGCTGTAGCTCGTCACGTTTCCGACGTTGGAGCTGACTACCGGCGAAGACAAGTCGGAATGCTTCGAGATGACGATCCAGTAGCCGCCAATGCCAGCGCACGTGTTCGTGCAGGTGTCCGACGCAGCCGACCAACTGAACGTCAAAGGCGTGGGCAGCGCGGTGCCACCAACGATCTCGGAACAGACCGCGGGCGTACAGTACGTCGTTCCGTTGCCCGGACTCATGAGGACACCTGTATTGAAGAACGCCCCATCATCGACCTTGAACGTGTAGGACTGCGTCGTGGTGAGCCCCGAGCCGTTCAAGGCGGTGATTTGGTAGGCGTAGGTTCCATCGCTCACGGGGACCACGCAGGGGTTGACGCATGCAACAGGTGCACCCGCGTTCACGGTGTACGTGATCGGAGTTCCGCTGGGACACGCGCTTTCAGCGTCTGCGCACGTGGCAGTCCACGTGGGCGGCGTGATCCACCAGCCGTTCCCGCCATCGTTCGGGGCGAAAGTGACGTTCAAGGCGGGCGGGGTTGAATCTACTTTGCCACTCCAACTCCAAACGCCTGACGTATTTCCTGCGTTGTCATTCGACTGGAAGGTCACAGTCTGTGTTGAAGGCGAACTCGTCAGCCCCACACTGAACGGCCCTGCCCCGCTGCGGTTTGTCGATATCCCGTTCACCACCTGCTGGATAAACCAGCAACCGCTGGTACCGTCCGCACAACTCGTGGTGAAGGTCGGGTTCGTCTTGTACCAGCCGTTGGTGCCATCAGGGCTCGCTGGCGAGACACCAGCGGCCAGCCCGGGCGCGACAGTGTCCACCTTGACCGCGGCGGTCTGGGTGAACGACGTATTACCAGCCATGTCAACGCTCCAGGATTGAACGTTGCCGTTTCCATCAGGGATGCTGAAGGGCGTGCTGTACGTGGTCGGCGCTCCACCGTAGATCGTGTAGGTCGAAGAAGAGCAGCCCGATGTGGCATCGGTGCAGCTAACCGTTCCTGTTGGTGTGGTCTTGTACCAGCCGTTAGAGCCGGTCGGAACTCCAGGGTTGATCGTAAGGGTGGTGCTGGGTGAGGTGGCGTCGACTTTGATCGTGGTCGATGATCCGGGTGACTCGGTGTTGCCGGCGTTATCGACGCTCCATGCGTTCACGGCGTGGATCCCGTCGCTGAGCGGGAATGGCGCTGCGTACGTGTTCGTTCCACCACTGTCGATCTTGTAGAACGTCGTCTTGCAACCAGAGCCGCCGCTGTTGTCGGCGCAACTCAGCGTCACACTCGAAGCTTTCCACCAGCCGCCATTGCCCGCCGTGCCGCCAGGGATGATCGTGGTTATCGGCGGCGTGTCGTCCATCTGGATTACAGCGCTCCAGCCACTCCAGGGACCCCAGTTGCCAACGTTGTCCTCAGCCTGCACGCGGAACTGATACGAGTGATTCGCCGTGCCGGAGAAGGTCCAACTGCAGCACCCGATCGCGCCGGAGTAGCCGGTTCCGGATGTGCCCGTGTCGAACCACTCCACTTGGTACGCGGCTACTCCTGACGCCCAGGACCCTCCCCCATAACTTCCACCACTGTCGGCGTTGTCGCTAACAGCCCCCCAACTCGCCCGGAGCGTCGATAGGGTTGGTTCGGCGGCCGAAGGCGTCCCTGGCGCCGGCGGAGCCGCCGTGTCCACGTAGTAATAGATGTAGTGGGTTCCACCGGTCTGCGAGTAGTCGGTGTTGCCATCCGCGTCGAGGAATCGTTCATAGACGGTATTGGCGCCATGCAACCCACCAAGACCGAAGCTATACGACGAACCGGAAGCACCGGCCTCGTTGATGACGTTGAACCAGCCCGAGCCGTTGACGTAGGACTGGACGTCACTTGATTTCCCATAGCCTGCGCCAGCTCCACCGTAGTAGTACGACAGACTCGAGCCAAAGGAGCCGGCAACGCCGGGGTTGGGATTATTGCTCGTGATGAGCGACCCGTTTCCAACTCCAATCCCGTTGACGGTGGACATCCCACCAGTCGGGGCATCTTGGAAGATTCGGTAGTAGCTGGTTTGCCAGTTAGACCAATGAAACGGCGGCGGGATGTTGCAGCAGGTACTCAGATCAATGTTGTTCCCGTACTGGACGTACCCTATCGAACCGTCCGAATTGGGGATTCCGTAGGTTCCTATGTAAGAACCGTTGACATAGACATATAGCCACTGCCCGTCGCTCGTGACGTACGTCCTGAACACGTTGTCGGCAAACGTGTAGCCCGGCTGCCAGATCGCCGAGCAGCAGCTTCCAGGCGGGTAAAGCATGAATGACCCCCACCCGGTGTTGCCATCGCAGTGCATCAAGCTGCCTCCGGCGTTGTTCCGGAAATCGAAACAGGTTCCGTACCCGTCGTAATGGTTGAACATCCAATCGGTCTCGACATCCGATGGAGTAGAGACCCCGATGCTGCCGTTGTACGCGTAGGGGTCTCCCGAGCCGTCGCCACCGAACATGGCGCTCACGCCACTCCAGTTACCTCCGCCACCATCGCAACTGGCGGAGGTCGTGTGCGCCTTATAGAGCCAGCCGCCGCTCGGACCAATGCTTCCGTTGTAGCAGCCGACGCGGTCGTAGGAGCCTGCGGCACCCCAACCACCAGCCCATCCCGAGCCCCAGGACCACGGGCTTGTCCAACCCCAGTTGTCGGCCAGCGCGCCCTGAGCCGAAAACGCGAAAAGCGCTACCACTACCGCTCCGGTCGACGCTACTTTCCCAAACCACCGTCCAAGCCAAGCCATAGCTGTCGCCTCCTTGTTAGCCCTTGGGCATGACCAGAATGATCTCAAACGAATCACCGCGATTCATGCCCGTGACACTACCGAAGTTCTTGAACCCACCTGTTCGGAAGTTGATGCTCCAGGTCTTGTAAGCGACCGACTCAATCACCGTTTGAATGGCCACGTCCGAGCGGCCACTGAGAAAGTCCCGGTAATGTCCCAAGACGGTTTGGCGAAGGCCGTCTGGGTCGCCACTTTGCGGTACTTCAATCACGAAAGGCGCTATTTGGTCCACCTTGTCCAGGAGCCTGCCATCAGTCAATGGCTGCGGACTCATGCCGTCGTAGCCCATCGCTTCGAGAAGCTGCTGCGATTCGTTTGGAAGCCGGTATGCTGCGGAGTGGGCGATATCCGCGGCTGAGCCACCTGCAGTCGGCGTGGCAAGCACAAACCCTCCTATCGAGCGAACCACGGCCACGTTGTGGTCGCCGGCCTGGCCACCCGGAGGCGGAGCATCGGAATAGCTCACGATGAGAGGAAACTGCTCCCCCGGCATCGTCAACCAAACATTGGCTGAGAAGCCGAACTGATCTTTGACTTCTAGCTTCCAACCGTTCGACTGTGATCGAGCCCTGTACGCGCCCAGAACCCCAGCCAAATCCGTCTTGGTGTCATAGCGAACAAGCTGAGACTCCTCCGTAATCGTGCTGTCGTACGCCCTGTAGTCGGGCAACTCGATCACTCGTGGCCAATCGCTCGGTATCGCAACATCCTTGTGCTGGGCAGCGCTGCCGGATGCCAAGACGAGGTCCTGGGTTGCCGGCTTGAACACACCGCGGTGTCCAGCATTGAAGATGACCCCAACGATTACCGCCGCGGCAACGACAGCTGACGCACCAGAGACCACCGCGACCCTCTTCGATATTCTCATCGCCGTTCTCCTCGGACCAGGACTTGATGGGCGCCTGACGGCAAATCGTCGGCTATCAGTGCGACCACAAGGGGGGTACCGCGGTCGCCCACCAACGCTGTCGCATGGGTGTCGGTTTGCTCAATGACATTCACCGACCAGCCATGGCTGGCCGCCGCTGACCTCAAACTGAAGAGCGCGTCGTCTAGCGACTGCGCATGTGAGATGAACTCCCAACCATCATGATCCTGGGCTGGGATATCGACCGTGGTAACTGCCGGAAACGCAGACGACAATGACCGCTCCACATTCGGAGCGAGATCATGGCTCGCAATGAGCCACGCTGCGATCACGCCCACCACGATGGCGGCAGTCGAGCCGAGAGCAACCGCGCGCCGACGGCGGTCGCGCCCGGCGGGGCCTAGTTGCCCTGCTGCGCGCGAATAAATACGCTGCGTTGCCATACGTCCGTGCCGCTGCCGAGGAAGATCACATTCCTCGGGTAGTTGTAGGTGAGACAGAAGTAAAGGGGCGTGGCCCACGCCACAGTGCCGGCCGCCACCGCTACGGTGCAATTACTGTTGGCGTACACGTTCCAGGAGACCGTGCCATCGCCGTTGGTCGCGTGAAGATGAGCGCTGCTTAACTGCTTGGTGACGGCAGTGTCAACATTCGCCGACTCGCCGCCGTCGATCATGGCTTGCCGAGCACCCCAATACACCGCTTGGTCCACGTTGACCCTAGCCACTTCTTCTATGCCAAGTTGGATCGGATCAAAGAGGATCATGGTCGCAGGGATGACCAATATCAGCAGAACAGAAGACTCCCCCGTGCCGCCGGATAGCGTGTTACACCATCCGCGCAACGCCCGGCGAATTCTGGCGAGCGTTCCGACCAGAGCGTTCATGCTTGACTCCTCAGGTCCCCCTGCTGCGAAATTGGAAAGTGGTTCGCTGAGCAGCAGCGGGAGAACTGGCACGTGTCCAGGACCCCCGCCGCCACTCAGCGCACCCTACGTTGTGATAGCCGTCTAGACGGCGCCGTTGACCTGGTTCGCGATGCTGTTGCCGACCGTCTTCCACGCCACGACGATGATCCCAATCACGGCAGAAATGCCGGCGACCGTGAGCACCGTCGATACCAGGTTGCTGCTGCCCTCACCCGCGCCACCGGCATACCCATTGTTCCAGCCGGCCAGCACGCGGCCAGGCGCCATGGACATTTCGACCGAGGCACGCATCATGGTGTCTCGACAGGCACTCATTGCCGTCTTGACGCCATCGCTTGCTTCGGTCAGTTTCGCCACCATCCCAGTCAACATGCGGTTTGATCCCTCCTTTCTTGAGTTTTGGTCGGCGGGTTTCCGCCTTGGAACGACTACGCTATGGATGCCAGTAGTAGACGTAGAGGACGAGCAGGCTGACTACGGCGCTGCTCACACAGGCCAACTGACCAGCCGCTGCCGGGTCCAGTCGTCCACTCGTGTCTGTCCAGGCCGCGAGAAGGCGGCTTGCGATCTGTGCCACCATCAATGCCCAGGCCCCAATACTGACGGGACCAGGAGCCCCAGCGAAAAGGCGATGGGCAGGCCGACAGCCGCATAGGCAAGCAGCGGATGATGGTAATTGGGTTCACTCACCGTCCGAGCGCGTACACCGTAGATAGCAGCGATGATGCCGAGCACGGCTGCCGCGGCGGGACCAAACCCAGCAATCAGCAGCAGGATACCTTTCCGGTCCCCACCGCCGATCGGGTCCACACGGGATAGCGCACTGACAGCCGACGCAACGATGATCCATACAATCATCGGCCCCGCTATCCTGGGCCAAGTCCCGGCCAGGACGGCGAACGCTAGGCAGACCACCAGGGGGGGAACGAGCAGCCAATTGGGAACAGAGCCGACGCGAACGTGCAACAGCTCAGATGTCGGGCGGTCTGACGGAACTCGAGCAGAAATGATCCGTGTGGCTCGACGCTGCCCATCCATGACTCCCGCTAGTGAAAGAGGGACGCCGGCGCAGAGCATCTGAGCGATGACCGCCGTCTGTTGCATGTACTCAGTCTGCTCCCGAATCCCGCCCTCTACTAGTCCCAATTCGTGTACTCACGACGCTTCAAGAACCCAGAAGTTGTGGCGATCCAGGAGACCACCCGGGAGGATGTCAGGGAACGGCGAATACAGATAAGCCTGGCTCTCGGCTGCGTCCCGCTCATTGCGAAGATCGGACGAATACCGAGATACCAGCATGTAAGCGGCGTGCAGGCTTTCGAGTGCCCTGCGCGTAGAGGCCACTAACCCTCGCGCCTCGTCCAGGTTCCCGGTTCTTGCGAGGAGAAGCACCTGCTGATAGAGGTCCTCGCTCGACCATCGGGCGGAGATCCGTTCCAGCCGAGCGACCGGATCCTGCAGCTCCCGCATGGGCACCAACGGGGGCCGCTCTTGGACTGGCAGGTCCGGCATCCCCGGGGTCTTGAGTGCCCCACTGGCCAAGGGGCTTGTCGATTGACTGAACGCGGCAGTATCTTGTCTCGTCCCCGAACCGTCTTGCGCGGGCATAGTGGGGGCTTCCGCTGAGGACAGAGTTGACGCGGGCACGGAAGTCCGTTGTGCCAGGGCACTGGCTAGGGCTGATAGGGGAACTGTTGGGAGGTAATCCTCGATGGAGTGGATCGTGGCGCCGGAGACTTGCTGCGAGCTATGAGGTCCGCCGACCGGATCGGATGCCGTCGACGTGGGACCAGGAAAGAGCACCGGGTCCCGCAGCTGCTGGGGACGGTGGCTCTTGAGCATTTCGAGGGCCTCTCGACGCGGAGCGTTCACTGCACGCCGTATCAGTGTCCCCTCTAGAGCGGCCGGACGAAGGCGGCGCTCCACTTTTCGGGCGACGTTGCGCCGGGACGTCTGGATGATCCTGGACATTTGCTGGTCGGTGTAGCCGAGGCTGAAAAGACGCTGGAGGAGCGCGTCCTCGGCCTCAAGCGTGAACTCGTGGAAATAAGCGTCATCCTCGAGTTGGGCCAGAATAGCTTCGTCGTCATCGCCGTCTGTGAGCCAACAGAGAACTTGCTGAATACCGGCTCTCGGCGCCGCTAGGACACGCTTCCATCCAAGCACAACGAGGACGGCCGCATTCTCCGCGACGAATCCAACGACGGGTCTGTACTGACCGTGCAGCTGCATGTCTTCCGCCAGTGCGTCTAACGGCACCGCCTCGAGATCTAGGTCCCGAACATGACGGGGGTGACGATATAACCTGGAGAGGTCGACGACCTCGATGTGTCCGTCTTGAAGCAGGGGTCCTCTAATCATGATTACGCCGAAACCTCCATTGCACATTCCCGCCCACCAGCGGTATCACGTCGATGCTGGTCGCGTTCCGGGTGGAGCGCATGATCAAGCGCCTGAATCAGCTTCACGTCTTCGCCGATCGCTTTTTGCAGGTCCTCGACAGGCCTGTCCTGCAGCGACGCTACAACATCCCAACACAACAGACTCGACCACCAGTCCAGGTGTTTTCGCTCTAGGATTTTCCGATCGCCATGCTCCTTATGCCGCCGGCGCTCATCGGTAGAACACAGGGCTAGCCACGACTCGGTTCGCTCAGCGGAGCTCTGTATGTTCCTCTGCCAACCGGCGTGCGCGAGAAATCCATCGACGGTCGATAGTGAATCTCGGTGGGCGAATAACTCATTGCGCTGGTCGACCAACTCCTGCGTGGCTTCGGGCGTCAGCGTGTAGTTGGCTACATGGTCGGCGACTATCGAAATTTCCGCGCGGTCGCTCAATTGCGCTAGCAGAGCGAAACTTCGCCAAAGGATTCCGAATTGCTTAACGATCAACTGCGCGTCCGCGGGGAGACGCAGCAACGCCTGGTGCAGGACTATGTCGCGCCTGTTCGTCCTGGCTGCTTTGGCCAGCCTTCGGTGTGAGACATTCTGATCTAATGCGCCCTGCAGCAACTTCGCTCTATCGATCGGTGACCGGGCTTCCCTGAGAACCGCATACGAGACGAACTCCTCGGCCATCTGGAGATCCGTCAATGGCACCACATCGACGCCGATCTCCGCGACTCGGGCACGCCGAAGTCCTTCCAGTCTCTGCGCCCCGTCTGCGAGGTCGATGCGGCCATCGCTCAGCTCGCGGCCGCGAAAACGGCAAAGGGCAGTGCCCTCCCGTCGAAACACGGCAGCCCACTGCTCTGCCAGCTCCTCATCAATCTCAGGAGCTACGACCGTATTGGACACACACAGCGCAACGCACACCGTTCTCTCACTCACGAGCCCATCCTCCCGATGTCGCTTAACGCGGACCATTCGTTGTGCATCCGAATAACCCCGGATGACCGGTGCCTTGCGCTATTGCCCTGCCCGTGAACGCCGAGCGCACTCACAACATCAGGGGCACCGCCAAGCTGTCGGGACCGAGCAACGCTGAAGGCGGCAGCGGGGCCCTCGATGCCACCGCTGCCGCCTTTCCAGCTGCCCATATCGGCACTAGATGCCGAAGTTCGACTGAAGATAGTTGCGAAGGCTGGCGAGCACGTCCTGGAAGGCCGACACCAGGTTGGATTTGATTGCCAGGATGCCAAACAGAAGCAGTGCGGCTAATCCGACCGGAGCGACGATATCGGCTGCAAGCCGCCGTTGGCCTCCCGATCGAGCGAATGCGCTCCCGGTCTGGATTCCGGCGAAGGCCTGTAGTCCCAGGTCCGCAACCCACGCATTGCGGTGGCGGACCATCGCAACAGCGCGCGTTGTGACGGGTTGCACGGCAAGGGCCAGTTTCCGCAGCCAATGCACACGCAGCGTCAATATGATCGTCGCCGTAGCCAGCAGCGACCCCATCCCCAAGGCGAACATCAAGATGACCGTGGTCCTCATGTAAATTCGAGTCCTTTCCTAGTTGTCTTTCCGCGTCGTCCCACGAGCCCAGTGCGGCGCGTAAACGCGGGGTACTGTGAAGTCCGGTGCTTGTTACCGACAGGTCACAGGGAGCCCGAGCTTACCTACGGCCCGAGCATGGCAGTCGATGATTTCGGATTGCCATCCATCGTTCGCGCCTGCCGAGTCCGCGACATGCCTGATCCTCCCTTCTTACGTGATTGGCGCGATAGCCTGCAGCAGTCTTACTGATGTCACGATGCGCGTGCACAGACCTCACAGCCTCTGGTGCCTTACCAGCGACTTGCCGCGCTGCGTTGGCCATTTGGTACCGCTCGGTTCCTTGCTTTGCGATCGGATGACAGGCAGTCCACTCTATCTAACCAACTGGAGCGCAATTACGGCGGCCATGGGCGGTGTGATGCCGTAGCGGGCATTACTCTGTGTGATGCGGGCGTAGACCCGGATGCCAACGATCCATGTAAGCGCGATGGCGGCAGCGATGCCGTAGGCTTGGAGTCCCACGAAGGCCCAGCCGACAATCCACAGAGGAATGTCACCGAGAGGCGCTAGACCTCCAACCGGTGCCGTGGAGGTTCCTTTGATACCGAACCTCCAGCCACGTAAGCAACCGTTGCCGGCCACGAACAGCAAGCCGAACGCGGCGCCGACAACTGTGTTGGACCATCCGCCCTGCATAACGGCGAGGGTTAGTCCAGAAGCCATGGCCACCATGTTGTCGACGTCCGCTATGGCATGTCGTTGCAGGTCGCACAGAGCAGCGACCAGGACCGCGTCAAGGCACGCGAGGCGAAGCATGTGGACCCCAAAACCTGCGCCGTCTCGGCACGCCAGCGCGACCAGGCCGAAACTGGCCGTGATGCCAACCGCCGTGGCCAACCGGCCATGACGGCGCTGGAATTCTCGGCGCAAGCGGCTCCAGGGAAAGAACAGCCCTGCGCCTGCCACGCCCCATAGGCCGGGGATAACCATTGATCGCGAGTCTGCCACCCGCCGCCACTCCTGACTAGATACGAATGGTGTATCTAAGCCAGCTTTTTACCAGTTTCCAGCACCCAAGGGATCTTGGTGTAGTACCACCCGGAGCTTGGCGTAGTACTGGAGTGGCCTTAGTTTACGGCCTCTGGACCGACGCCTATATTGCTCTCGTTGCCGACTTTCTCTAGGTCGAATAACTTCAAGTGCAGAGGCGTTCAATGCTCCATTCAGTTCAACGGCGCCGCATCTATTTGGTGACGGATGTCCGAGCCAGACGAATCGTGGCGGAGGAAGCCGCCGAGAATTGGGATGCTTCAATCGCGTACATCGAGAGCTTGTACGAGGTCGAACTCCTAATAGACGCCGGGGGCGACCCCGATGCACTCTGGATCGTTCCAGACCAGATCGGCATCAGTAGCACGATTGACATGTTCGCCCGCATTGGGCAACGCCCGGCGCTGGCCTACTCGCAAGACGATGACCTGACGGCGAAACTGGACAGCGAGTTCGTTCGATCTGTCAATACCCACGCACCCGGCACAGGTGGCATCTTCGATTGGGGTCCCACCATCCACCGGATTCTTGCCAATCCAGGCATTTCCACCGGCCGCGCGCTTTTTGAGCTATTGAGCAGCTATCAGCCACGATGGGACTACAAGGTCTTCCAGCATCTCCGATTAGCGGACATCAGTATCCTGCAAGAGCTGGTGAACGGCACCCAAACTCGCCTGGTAGCTAACGGACTGGCTGTCGAAGATGAAACGGTGAAGCAGCGACTGAGCCATCTTTACGCGATTCTCAACCTGGGTACCCGCCAAGAACTTATTGAGGCATACACCGCCTACCTCAATTCTCGCCAGTCTTCCGCCGAGCGTATGCGGCTGGTGCACATGCGGATCCGGGATTCCGTCGCTGCCCAAGTGGCCGCACGTAACAAACAGAAACGGCGGGCTGCACTCGCGTCCTAACAGCGTCCCCGCCCCGATCCAATCAGCTGCCTCCAACCGAAACCTCGGCCATGTTGACACGTGTCAACCTCCGGGTTAGCTCTTAAGTCCGTCCTCGAGAAAGCGCAACGCGCCAGATCGCTCCCCGGTAGGTGAGCTCGACTGAGACGTTGCGCTTGGTCGCTGTCAAACTCCGTCGTGTATTCTTCCTCGTTCACAGCGAGGTTTGATCACGCAGTACTGATGAAAACCACGGTCAACCACGGAGTCTTCGCAACGCATAGTGACCAATGCCGCCTGGAGGCATGTTGGCAGCGAAGAAGGGTCCAAGCGCGTAGCTTCAATGGAAGCCGTCCACCCTTAAGCGCAACCCACTTCAGCCAGGAAACCGGCGACCACCAAGGCGCAGCCCAGGCACCAACCCCGTGCGTACGCCCGTGGCGGCTGGCGACGATGTCGGTGATCCCCCGAAAATGCACCAACTCGCGGTACATCGGTGGCCAGCCTGAGCGATCCCCGACTAGCTGGCGTCCAAAGTGGATCATCGTCCGATCATCGAGTTTGTCCCAGGCGCTGCGGCCCAGGTGCAGTTCACCGACTGGCGTGAATGGTCGGATCCAGCCTTGGGGTGCCCGCCGCGGGAACAAGCGTCGTGTGACCACGATTTTTACCTCAGGCAGAGGACTCCAACCGTTCCGGAGATAGGTAGTCACCCAAAAGAAGGCCAACAGGAAACAGGGCAGGAACAAACGACCGAGCAACGGTACATGGGCGAGGTCCATGGCCCAGGTCATGAAGGTCCAGCCAATTGCCCCGATTGCGCGCTCTTCCCCGGGTTGGCAGAACGCGCTCCACAAAGAGCTTGCTGCGCGCAGCAATCTACGTGTGCAATACACCCGTCAACTGGCCAATCCGTCCCAAGCTCGCTGAAATGCCGCCGTAGAGAGTTACGGCGACGTATCCCGTGGGCTTCCCGAGCAGGAGGGCCGCCACCAGGAAACCGGCAAATGTGCCTGCCACGCGCCGGCCCATGGGTTTGCGGACCGGATCACCAAGGTGCGCTCATGGCGGCGACTCAAGCCTGCGCCGACGCAGATACAGCACGCCCCCGAACAAAACGCCGACAAGAAGAAGGATGGCCAATATCCCGGCGCCGTTCATGCTTCCCGGGGGCGCAGCCGGCGTCCGCCGTACTCCTAGATCGGGCATGTCGTCCGACGTGGTCGATGCTGCAGAGAGACGTACAACTGGGGCGCTCATGCTGGGAGCACCGACGACGGTAGGGTCAGCCCTCGGCACCTGCGGCGCAACTGGAGCGGCCGAAACACTGGCCGACGAAGACGCCGGTGACGCCGCTGCCGAGCTCGCGCCGAGGTGTGCTTGGGTTGGATACGCAGCCGGCGACACTGCTTGAAGCCCCGCGGGCAGAACATTGGTGATTGGAGGCTTGAGGGCGATGCCGGCGAAATTGAACAAGGCTGCCCAATAGCAGGCATAGTCGGCTGGCTTGCTTGGATCCTTCGGATTCGGGGCTGGCTCGGTGAAGCGAAAGCAACCTGAGAAGGGCTGAAAGCCGGTCGAGCTGCTTACGTTCGCCAACCACGCGAAGTCGTGGCCTCTGGCGGCCTTTACCGCGCCGATATCGGCCTGCATCGCTTCATACACGGAGGAATCCGCGCCGACAAACACACGGAGTATCTCGAGCAAGTCCTTGTTGCCCGGGTCTGGATATGGGTCAGGCCCTTCCTTGTCGGGATGGCGAGCGGCGTCAGCGGCCTGGCCGATGATGTCTGGGGCGTAGGGTACCAGGGCCGCATCAAAGGCTAGGTCGTGGCCGGCCCAGGCCATAGCGAATTGGCCGACAAGTTGGTTGGTGCCAGGCGCCTCGGCAACCCCAGCCTGGTCGGCGATAGCCGCCGGCGGGAGAACCAGCAGTAGCAGCGACAAGAGGGGCGGCAGTGCTAACCGAGCGAGCATGACCCGAAAATCGCCTTTTTTAGTGGCAGGTCACGCCGGGAATCACCGCCCCTTGATCGCCGCAAATGATCGGCACCGCCGCGGCCTGCTTGACGCCGACAGCGTGGTGACCCAAGTGGATGTCATTCGCGTTGATCTCTTGCCAAACCCAGTTGGCGTGCCAGTGACTTCCGCACCCGCCAATATGGCCAGGAGGACAGGAGTTTGGCTCCCACCAGCCATGGTCCTGGCTTTGGTCATGGTTGAAGCTGACCGACATCGTCACGAGGTAGCCGCGCAGAATATTTCCTGGCTCATGGGCTACACCCGCTTGGGCAATCCAGGGCTGCTCGACAGAGGAGTGATAGTAGACGTGCGCCATAGTGGGGCCCGTGAACGCCGACTGCATTGGGTCGCCGCCACGAGTATGCGGATCCGCTCCCCAGTCCCATGTTGGCGCAGCGTTGGGTCGCCAGCGGTCAGCGTTGTGGCAAGCGTTCGGATCGGTGCAGCCTGTGTTCACCCCCTGCCACTGGCCCCCAGCCCAGAAATCCAGCGGGAAGTAAATGATGCCGGCGCCGGACGGCGCTTGCGCCTGGCCAACCTGAGGGCTCAGTGCGTAACCCGCACCACCACCAGCCGCGCCCCGGAGTGCACCGTCGAACTGCGAGAACGCTGTGTTGATGGGGTTCGCTTCCGACGCCCACACGAAATCCAGTACCGGGCCGGGGCCGCCACTCGGAGGTGGGGGCGGCTGTGGGTTTGACACCGATGATCCGGTGGGAGCAGGTGCCGGCCATCCTGGTCCCTGCGACACTTGGCCAGCTGGACAATCAGGCGGGCACTGTGTGGGAGGGGGTGAACCGTTGGGATTTTGGGGTGATGCGTTCACCATGGTGAAGGTGAGGATGAAAGTCCCGGATATCTCATTCCAGTTTAGGTACCATTGCCCCGCCGCTGCGGTTTGACCAACTCCACACGAGAACCCGCCCTGCGCGATCCCGCCGAAGGATCCGTCAGCATTCAGACATGGACGCCCGTAGGTCTCATCGGTGGCTAGCGTTGCACCCTCATTGACGAGTTGCGCAATCTCCGCAGGTTGACTGCCGCCCGTACCCACGACCGAAACGACGCGGGCGAGCACGTTGGGCAAGGAGCCGCCGACAACAGTGTTGACACAGGCGCTGGCGATTATGGTGCAACGAGCGTCACCCCCAAGCTCTTGCGCGGTGATGGTATGCCATTCGTTCTCCTGATTGATCCGGTCCACGATAGCCTGACCAACAGCAGCGCAAGAGTTCCCTGACTGGTCGAGAATGCTGCCTCCGTCGCAGCCGAGCCCGTAGTTGAATCGACCTTGCGCGGCAGATTCCGACTGCAGTTCCGCAAGTGAAGCCTGCGCCTGGATTAACTCAACAGTGTTGATTCGTTGCTCTCTGAACAGCGGGCCGTCGGAGCCTGGGAATCCACCTGCAGTCAACAAATCGAGACCTTGAATTACCTGCCCGCCGTTTTGACCGTAGATGTTCGCAACGGCCGCTTGATTAGCATTACTCACATCCACGATCACCAGGCTCGACTGTTGTAGCCAGGCACTCAGACTGCTTGGCACGCTGCAGTTCGTAGTGCAGTATCCGCTTCGCGAGTTGGCCGCCATGGCCGTCAAGATCAACCAGTTAGCCGCTGATACTTCCGATGGCGGCCAATTAGTTGTGTTGACGATCTGCGAGCCGGACGCCTGCCCAGACAGACCGAACGCGCTAATGCCGTTCAGCGCGAACACAACGGCCGCGAATCCTGAAGGCCCTTGGGTCGCAGCGATGCTCTGCAGATATTGCGCTTGGTTGGCTGACTGTTGCTGAGATGCTGCGGACAGACCGACGCTCGTTGGTCCGGTAGCGACTACTCCTGGGGGCAGTGCGACCGATGTGTCTGGCAGTGGAATCAGTGGCTGGAGCGTCGGCTGCTGCACCGCGACTTGCTGTTGGCCGTAGATTCCATCATGCACGAATTGGCCTACCGAACTCGCGCCGGCGCCAACGTCGGTGGCAATGGTTTGGAGCGCACCGTTGAGCGTCGACGGAGCGCCAGATATCTGCAAGACGTGAGATGGAGAGGTCACTCCGCTTGGCTGCGTGTAATACGGGGCATTTGGGTTCCAAGCCGACCCATCCGCAAAAGCGCTAGTTGTCGGCACGCTCAACAGGAAAAACGCCGCAAGACACACCATCAAGATTCGATATTGCACAACAATCTCCTAACGCTCATCCAACCCAAGGTACATTCATCCTCATTGGGCTGGCGAGCCCCGATTTGTGTATGGCGCTCGGGGTATCCGGGGTATCCCTCGCCTCGTGATTACACTACGCCGTTGGTAGAGGATCGGTCTCTACCAATTCGCTGGACGTTCGGTGCGGCATGGTAAAAGTACCGTCGTCGGCCCACACCCGTTCTCGTTCGGGCTATTGGACCGCAAGTGAGTCGAGGATCGAATTCACTTGGCTGAGCTGGTTTGAGTCTGACGCCAGGAACGAACCAGAGATCTCGGCCCAATCGGATGGTCCTTGGATTACCGCGTTGAAACAATCCATTTGGGGGCCGTTAACCGTTGCGCACATCCGTTCGGTCTGCAGGCTAGGTTGACCCTTGGGTGTTTTTGAATTGAGCGCGCTCCCAGCCGCAAATTTGAAGATTGGATCTGTTGCCGGGGTCCATTGGCCGGGGAACACCGCAACAAACAACGAAGGCCCCGTCCCGGAAAAGGGTGTAGGTGCAAACCCATTTTGGTACAGCCCTGGGTTAAGTTGAGGGTTAATTCCCCACACGGTTGGAAGCTGAAGTGAGTAGCCGACCCCCACGACAGCGCCAGAAGGATCGAGTTTTGGGGGAGAGGTGTTCAGAAGGTTCGGAATACTCGTTACTGGAGCGTTATTGCCTAGCCCGCAACCCTGTCCGCCGGTCTCCCATTGGAATCGTTGGGCGTTGCTCCGCTGCTGCACCGCACACGGGCCGTTGACCCAAGTTTGGTCGCCATTCGTGAAGGCCGTGAAGTTGTCGGCCTTCCTCCAAACCATCAGGCCATTGGTGGTGTGTTGGAGTGCATCGCCATTGGCAGCGAACGCCTGGTTGTCGACGCAGCCCCCCACGATGGTGGAGATCAAGTTGTCGAGAGTCTGGAAGCCCAGGACAAACTGACACCCGCTATCTGCATGAGCGCTGATCGGCCCGCCTAAGCCAGCCATCGACAGGGCGGCTGCCGCCGCGATCATTGCAGAGGTCAATCGGTTCTTCAGGTTCATCATCTACCTCCACTTCATCTTAGTAACGGTGCCGTCGTACGGATTCCAAATGAGGACGGTTCAGCTACCCAAGCCGGCTGCTGCTGGCCCGAACGCCGCGCGGATTTGGCGTTCCTACGTCAGTTGAATCGTCCACGGCCCACTCGGATTCAGGGCCCAATTGCCGGTGTGCACATCCTGGCCTGCTACATAGTCGCGCGTCGCCACCTGGTTCTTGACGTTCCGCGGGTCGCTCAAGCCCAACAGCTGCACCTTGGCATGCAGCAGGAAGCGCGTACCGACCGGCTCATAGTTGAGCTCAAGGCCTTGCACGAGGAATCGAGAGCGCGCGGAGCGCGCGAAGGTGGAAGTTGCATCTCGTTGCACCAGGCCGGTGAACAGGGCTCGTTGCTGTTGCGCGGCCTGCTCTTTGCTCCAACCAACCTGGGGCGGGTTAAACGGCACGTCCTCATAGAAGAAGGGCTCAGCAGAGTGGATCTGGCGCACGGTCAGCACCATCACAGCCAGCAAGAGGACGGAGAGCGCTAACGCGGTGGCGAGCGATCCACGAACGAACCGCTCTTCAAACTGAAAGTACGCGGCGTTCATGACTGAAGCATGCTGGGGATGGAGAGCCTGGGTGCCACGTCGTATCGATGTGTGACCGTGACGCTGCTAGCCCGTCGAGCAAACACCAACTCGCTCTGTATCTGAACCGGTTGTGCTGTGCTGGCCTGCGCCGTGAACTCGACCAGAGCCTCTGCGCCCGACGGGGTGGTAAGTTGGACGAAGACCTTAGGGTTGGTTCCCCCGTGCTGAGTGATGTACTGATTCGCGGCGGCCTCAATAGCAGTTTGGGGAATGGCCGTCTCGCGCGTCGCCTGCCCGGCGATGAGTACCACGACGGCGCAATCTAGGGCGAGGCCCGCAAGCGCAAGGCGAACCGTGGTTCGCGCATTCATTTCGTCGGCTGCGCAGGAGCCGCTCCCGAGGGCGTGCCCGCTCCTGGCGCGGCGCTGGGTGGCGCTTGCCCGCTGAAGACGAAGTCCTCACGGAATCTCCAAACCGTTCCGTCGTTGACGAACTCCATGACGGAGTGCCGCTGCTGGGTCTGGTCGACCAGGATCTTGCCGCCGCTTTCGGTGACATGGTCGTGCTCGGTTGAATCGTCAGTGACGTTCGCAATCGATCCATTGATATGAATGATCGGGACGGGCTGATCCACCAACTCCATTTTGAGCACCCAGCCTCGGCTTCTCATGTCGTCGAGACGCTTCTTGGTTGAATCGAAGCGGTCCGCGGTATCGGTCTTCTCAAGGGGCCCTAGATTGTTGTCGTTCGTCGCGGCAACCAGCGCAGCCCAATGCTGCTTGTAAGCATTGAACACCGGCATGACATCCGCGCTGAGGCCTGACCCAGGAGACGGAGTGGGCGAACTTGCGACCTCGGGGGTTCTGCAGGCGACCAATAGGACCGCCGCCGTCAACGCCGCCAAAGAGGCTAGTAGTCGGTTTGTTGCCAATGTTGTCGGTGGCCTCCTAAGGAAGTAGCGGTCGAGCAGCGGTCGGTTCCGAGGGCTGGTCCGTTACGGGGGTCCACCGCACGACCGCTAAGGATCCGTCAGCAAGGCGCTCGAAGTTCAAGGCTTCCGACACCGATCGCGTCTGTCCATTCCTGAGAATGAGCGTGTAGCGAGTGAACGCCACGGCCTGGCGCGATGTCGTTACGGGGACGTCAACTTGAACATCCTGCGGTGGTTTCGCCACGACGTCCGCTGGCGAGATGTCCTGGGGTTGTTGGGCCTCGACCGAGCCACGCACGGTTCCCGTACTCGTCAGATCGAGGTAGCCCCATGCCTGCGGGTCGGCGGCAGCTGCCTGCCACTGAGCCGCCACGTAAGCTCGAGCCTGCTTTTCAACAGCCCTCGGCGGAATAATTGCGAACCGCGAGCGCGCATAGATACATACAGCCAACGATGCGAGTGTCGCGATGGCAAGCAGAACGAGTAGCGGCCTGGTAACCCGGGCCGCGCCGGCATGCTCCTGCAACTGTTCTGCGTAGACATCGACCACGCTCACCGGGACGACCCGCCCTCGACGGTAGATAGGTGAGTAAGCGCGTTGCTCCATGCAGCGTCAGCCTAGGGCTCACTCGCCTTCATGGGAAGCCCCGAATCGTGTATCCCGGGTCCAGAGCGGCCGGCCGCTCAAATCCGTACGGCGTACGGGTTCAACGATTCAGCGTCACTCAGAAGCGACGGCTGCCGCGCACTCGCCTTCCTATCTATATAGAGGCATGGCTGGGCAAGTAGAAACGAAGGGAACAAAACTGTCCTGGTGGCCGCCCAATTGGGCACCTTCTTGAATGGATGGCCTGGCAAGGGCCAGGCTGCGATCATGCCGAACTTCTACTCGGCTCTATCCGTCCGAAGGTTCGCTGCGTGCAGGCCAAGCGCGTCGGCAACAGCCGTTCGTCCGAGTCGACGATAGAAGTTGGAGGCGTTGCCCAGCATCGTGGCGAACACCTTGGGGTAGCGCCACAGGTAGCGAGCTGCAGATGCCAGTGCTCTGAGGTAGGTCGTCTCAGCTTCGGCGTCCCGGCCAATCCGACTGAGGACGTAGGCCAGGTTTCCACGCATGACGGCGGCATTGCCGCGGTCATGGCCACCACAGGCTTCATAGGTCGCAAGCGTCCCGCGGATCAGAACCTCTACGCCAGCGAAATCCCGGTCGACCAAGCTCTGGCACACCAGCACCAGGTGCAGACTCGCCGGGTAACGGTAGTTGGATGCCGAGCTGTCAATCTCAGCTGCAAGTTGGAGCGCTTGCTCGGCGCAGTCCCGCGCTTCTTCGAATCGACCGCAACTAGCGAGCCTCTGAGCCCGGTTTTGCTGTATATGCCATTCCAGGGTTAAGTCGCGCGGCAAAGTCCTGGAGGGGGCAGTGGTGGTCATCTAGAGATTCCTCCGAATCAACACGTTATAGGGTCACCATAGGTCGGCTTGCGGCCGTACGGTTACTTGCCGAAGTTGGGTTACGGAGTGCCTTGCTACCCCGAGTCCCGGGGGGCCGACGCGATGTCCTTCTCCGGGGACTTCGACATCACCTCATACGGACGGTATTCGCACCACTCCATGCCACGCGCTTGCAAAGCCGCCAGGATGTTTCGTCTGTCGGGAAGGGGGAAGATCCTGAACCGATATGTCAGCGGCTCAGTGAGCGCATCGTCATAGGCATCCGCGTAAATCATGAACCGGTCAGTCAGTGCCTTGGCGGCAGGTGTCCCGACGAGGCCATGCTTTTCGAGAAATCGCTGGCCCAGTCGCCCAAGCGCGGTTGCCCAATCGCCAACGTTCTGGGGCGTCGTACACAGAATGACCAGGCCGGGATTGATGCGTGTCCGCTGCCGGACCCACTCAAAGTAGCTTTGAACGAAGTGTTCCAGTTGTGCATCCCAGCCCTTGACCAGGGTCACTATCACGTGCGCGTCCATGTCCCGCGCAACGTCCTCAATGTGCAGCACGGAAGCCCCGATCGTCATCGGCTTTCCGTCGCCCGCCCTCTCTGTGCCTGGGGACCCTGACTTCCAGCGCAATCGGGAGAATGGGCCCCCGCCCCACTGCACCCTTATGGAACGGAGGCTTGGTGGAGGGCCGCCCTCACGTCGATGGCAGCCCGGGAGCAGCTTTCCGTAGACCTCTTCAAATACGCGGCTAAACCATGTGTTCGCCTCCAGTACCAGCTCCGGGGGTAGGGTCCGGTGTGGCGGGTCGTCGAGCAACCTTCCGAATTTAGGGCCGGACATATAGTCGCGCCAGGAAATCCTCAGGATGTCAGGCAACAAATCGTAGTCACCCGACGCGCAGCTCGCATAGTGTGCGAGGTATGGAACTCGGCCACGGCCGCTGGGCGTGGCCACGAGCGTTTTGGCCGCCCTGCGCCCCCGGCCGTTTGGCTTGGTTGGCCCCTCGACGATCCAATGCTTGGTGCGCAGTGCCGCCACTGCCTTGTTGGCGGCATCGTGCGAAAGGTCGGTCGTCTGGATCAGTTCGTACCGGGTGAGGAACGGCCGCGTCACGACGGCTGCCAACACTTTGGCGCACGTTTCCTCACTCGCGCGACGGGATCGGCCTTTAGTCAAAGAGGTGGGTTGCACCACGTCCTCCTAACGCGGCTGCACGGGACACCCGCGCTGGTGATCAGCCGCCACATGGGCAGGCCCTTGGGCTGTTTTGCGCAGGCCATTGGGTCCTTCATGCAGGCCATTGGCTCGGAAAAGTCCTCAACGAGTTTTTGAGGTCAGGCCCTTGCGCCTCGAATAGAGCGCTGCCGCTTCCCACGGATACTCCCACTCTCTTTTTCGATACACACCCGTCTGCCCTCACACCTGTCTTCAGGTCGTTCCGCCTCGTCCGGTCCACGCTTGTCCTTCCCTGCTCATGCCCGTGCCGCACTCCGTTCCGGTCACCGACCACATCCTCGGTCGGCTTCACGACACCAGCCCTGCTTCCATGTCACCCTTTTCCCTGGAACCTCGACCACCCGGCATCTTCGGCTCTCCACCCTCGATAGCATCCTCATTGTCTCGGTCACTCCGGTCCTACACTCCTATTTCTGAATTCCCTTGCCATCTACCCTCGTGCTCGAACAATCCTTCCACTAACGTCCCATGACCTTCGGCCCGTTCCTTCCGGTTCGTTCCTCACCAGCTCACCGATGGCCGTTCTCATACCGCCGCTCCCTCGCTCGGCCGCCAGCGCATCCCCGCCACGGTAGGGGGACCTCCTCCCGCGATCCGTCGACGCTAAGGCGCCGGCCAGTCTGTCCCTGAGCCTCGGACCTTTCCGACGTCCCATCCCGACGTTGCGGCCACGAGCGGGCTCCATCGCGCTTCCTCCCTCCTTGGACCGTGCACGGTGCAGTGCGCCGATGTTGACGAACCGAACCAGCTGCATGTTCGCCTGCGGCCTCCAAGGCTAGCGGCAGCCACTCGTTGTTTTGCTACCAGTTTGCCGACAAGCGCACACGGCGGTGTCAGACCTGGTAGCCTCAGCAGTGACACTTCCCGTTGAGCCGCAGATGCGTGGTGCTGCGACTCCGCACTCATGCAGCGCTACGGCCGCTGCGGCTGGGGCAAGCCCGCGAAAACGATGGACCCGAGCGTCATTCGAATAGCCCGACCATGTACACGTAATCGGGATCGTCGGGGATGTCGATGGGCTCATCCAGATGCATCCGTTCGCACAACTTCAGACTTCCCATGTTCTGCCGCGAGACGATACCTCCGACGATGCTGCCGCGTCCCGCTTGGCGCGACCGCTCGAGCACCTGCTCCATCACGAAGGCAGCCAACCGTGTCTTTCGATCGCGTAGGCAGGCCCTTCTCAGGTCTCGGCGAAGCGCCACGACGACGATGAGACTAGATCTCTCGGGTTCACGCAGGAACAGTGCCGTCTCTTCATGCTGCGCCACGGCCATCAATACGCCCGCGGCGTCGCGAAACAGCAGCAATTCGCAGCCACGGTGGCCGTGCTCTAAGACCTGCGGCACCGCGCGACGGCGAACATAGCGTTCAACCTCGTCTTCATGGGGCAGACCAGTCGAACATTCAAAGGTAGCCAGCAGGCTCCTCGCTCGGGCTAGCGCTCTTGCTTTCGTTCTCGCGTCGATAAGCGTGACCCCCGGCTCATCGACGAGCTGGCTGCACTCGGGATAGTCGCCGGGCTTGATCTCAGGCGCGTCGGATGACAATGACTCGGTCGGAGGGTGGGATTCGCTTGGCTGACTCTCGTAAGGCTTTTACCGTGGCGATGCCGCGCTCTCCAGGACGGATCTCGCCAGGGGCAAACGGGTATCGGTGTCTCTGGCCCGGCGCGTCTTCATCTAAGTCAACCACCATCGCCGGTTCCACTTGCGAGAACGCGCTGCCCCGTCCCAGTTTCTCCCGCCGCACCGTGACCGCGGCGCCCTGATAGTCAAGTTCCTGTTCCGCGAGCTGCTCTCGTGGCACAGCAATTCGCGGCCCGTGGTCCGCGACAATTTCCGCAACCTCGCCGTCTGCACTCTGTACGGCCCCTGCAACGACTGTGACCAGTGACTGCAAAGCTTTCGTCATCTTACGGGCTTCCTCCACCTGACCTGCCAGCCTGGTGAGAAGTTTGCCCAGCGTCTGTGAGTGAAGAAAGAGGTCATCCAGAAAGTCGTCAGTTTCGTCCGCCGCTGCGATTTTCTGGTCGAGAGAACTCACGAGTTGCAGCGTAGCCGGGTCTCCTTCCAGGTCACGAGCGCGTTGGGCGATTGCCTTCGCTTCATCCCAACAGCCATGCCGTGCCAGGCGCACGGCGTCCAAGTTCAATTCGGAAAACACCTGAAAACGACCAGCGAGTTTTCCGGTCTCATCTGATCGCAGACACACAGAGAGTCCCTCCGACAGCACCCCTTTTCTGTGGAGGGTGCGGAACGTCGCCTCACCATCCCCCTCCATGCCCAGCCGGTAGCATGCCAGGATCGCCTTCTTGGAGACCAATGGACGAGTCAGGATCATTAGGTTATTATACCGACATGTCAAAGTGACGTATCGGGTAGGATTCTAGATATCCGGCCAAGCTCACAGGTGCTGTGTGCGGGCAGTGGAGGACGCAGCGCGGGGCTGACGCTGCGTCCTTCCCGTACGACGTAACGAGATCGTATGGTGGAGGTGGACCTACAAATGGATAGCGCGCATCGCCTTTGCGAGAACCGCTGGAGGATGCAGCATTCACTGGCCTGGTAGATAGAGACGTGCACGCGAGGCTGACGTGGCGTCATCGACGCAGCACTGCAGTTTGGTAAGTCTGACGGCGCATAGCGGCCAGATGGTGCCACTAAGTGAGCTCCAGCCGAACGAGACATTCACAATTGCGGGCAAGGTGCCTGAGCCTCCGGTTAGAGGTCGCATCGGCATCTACACGACAGTCTGGTGCGCCTGTGGCCATTGGGTTAACTTGACCGCAAAGACGCGCACTGCGGCCGCTGTCGAGGCCCGCACAATGGGCTGGAAGAAGGACCGTAAGAAGTCGTGGCTGTGCTGGTGCTGTCAGGGCGCCCTGACCACGCACGAGTGTGGGAGGCGGTGTGGGTGAATCCCCCTGTGACGAGCAACGCGAACTGGCGGCGCCATCCCGCGGCAGTGACCAGCGATCGACTCGCCGACCATCTGGAGCGCTGGTATGAGCAGTCAGACGGCGCCCTGCGTGACGCGATCGCCAGAGTGCGCGATTGGCTCGATCGGATTGCAGAGGCTGGCCCGGTTCGTGGATGATGGCCCCGCATAGCAGACCACTTGGAGGCGGCGCCGGAGTATGGGGTCCGACTTTGAATCGCTCTATAGCTGGTCCGAGGACTGATGCCTAGCGTCTCCGTCCCACGCTGCATGCCGGAGGTTCGCGGACTGTTCGTCGGTGGCTGCGTTGCCCGAGGAGACGGCAGCCGCTTCCGCGCCCAAGCCCATGCTCACAACGAGCCAGGAGAGGCCTGGTTCGGCTGGATCTGCGTGCTCAGCGCTCGAAGACTGTACACCGTCAAGGGGCAGCCCAGCCGCCTCCTGTGGCATGAGTACGCCCACGTCCTGTGTCCGGGCCATGGCCACGACCCCAAATGGCGGGCGACGATGCGCAGGCTGGGACAACCCCTGCCAGCACGGTATCGAAGCCGGAAGCGCGTGCCGATGCTTCCGATGTTTCGGTTCGACTGCCCGAGCTGCGACGTCGCCATCTACTCGGGCGACGTGCCGAGCGTGACCTGCGTGCTGTGCGGGGCAACGGCGTTGCGGCGGCAGTCCTGAGGACTGCGCAGCAGTCCGCCAGCGTTGTCGAGGTCCGTCCCGCTGGTCCGCGGCCACGCAACAGCTAGCGGCGTGCACATGCACCACACCGCAGCTCGTCGATTGGACCCGCCGAGAAGGGCTTCACCCAGGACCGGATCGTGTAGGGCTGTGATCCAGTGGGCTCTGCCCACGCCAGCCTGGTGCTAGAGTGGTCGACAACGGTGATCGAACCGATCCTGGTTCTCCCGAGCCCTATTCCCAAGCATGATGCCCAACCAGCGAGTTGCCGCGCTGCGTTGGCCACTTGGTACCGCTCGCCCGCTTCGCCCTACTGAGCCACCCAGGCCCGAACACTCGGGTGCGCCGGACAGCCACTTGAGGCTTGTGGGCCGCGGCTTTTCATTTGTCGGCATGTTGTGGCAAGCCGCTGAACCCAGAGAAATCACCGAGCGTGGCGTGGCCACCCCTTTGGCGCTGCTCCTGCAGACCCGTACGTCGTACGGCAGTGCAGCGCCAAATCCGTACGGGGTGGCGGTGCTGTAGCTTGTCAGTAAGAGGCACTGCAGATGACGCGGCGGGCGGCGCCAGCAGCTAACTCGGCTAGTCCAGAGCGCCGGGCCGAGTTATCCGCTGCGCCGACGCGAGGAGCGGCTGCAGCGTCATCGGAATAAACGGGAAGGCGTCGGCCCGCTAAGGGCGGCGACCTAAGGACGGTGGGTAAATGACTGAGCTTGAGCGCCTTGTGCGCGAGCTCCTCGATGCGTGGGACATCTGGATCGACGCCGACTGGTCAGGTCCCGAATTCGACGCCCTGGCGCGGATCATGAAGGCACTGCGGGAGGAGGTGGAAACGCATTAGAGCAAGCTTCCTCCTCCGGATTAGCTGCGCTCGGAGTGCGGCCCCTGGACGTGGCGCTGGTCTGGCCGGATGACCAGGTTGGCCCCAGCCCTCGAGCGGCGGGTGCTGCGCAGCCTGGGGCTGGCTGTGGCCCCGGAGCAGTCGAAGTACCGCAACCTGCGCTGCGACCAGCCACTCCCCGGACGCCCGGGGACTCGGCACTGGCCGGATTGCGGCCGCCACGCGAGCCACAAGCAGCATCGCCGGTATGAAGAGCTGAAACTCCTGGAGCGCGCTGGGCAGGTCCGTAACCTTCGTGAGGAGGTCTCCTTCACCCTTCTGCCGCCCGCGAGGCTGGCGGGTGAACGCCGACTCAAGCCGGCCTGGCGGTACTACGCCGACGCTGTCTACGACGAACTCATTCCGGGCAACGATCCCGCCTTGCCTGATAGCTGGCGGGAGTTGGTGGAAGACACGAAAAGCGACGTCACGCGGCGCGCGAAGGGCTATCGAGACAAGAAACATGCCATGAAGTCGCTGCTTGGCATCGACATTCGTGAGGTCTAGCGACGGGCGGAACTGGACTAGGCAGACGGAAGTGGGCTTCCTCTCGGCCGACAGAGACCTCACCCGATACCCGAACCGAGCGCCCGCCCACCGTGGGCATCTCGTTTTCGGACACGGCAGCCACCCCTGCGTATGATGAGGTCGGATGACTACCGGAGAGATCAATGTCTTTGAGGTGCTGTCGCATGCTCCCGCGCAACAGATCCTGAGCGCGCTCAAGGTCGGTCCGCGGACTACTCTTGAGCTTCAAGAGGACACCGTGATGTCGCAACGCAAGGTCAATCGCTACCTTTCGCAGCTGATTAGGGCGGGCTTTGTTCGGGGCCGACGGCTTCACCGGGGATTTCGCTACTCGGTGAGTAAGGATGGCTTCCTAGCCGTGCAGATGTGGCTCGATGACTTCTCCCAGCAGTCTTAGGCACAATCGTGCCGTTTGAGGAGGTGCGCATTTCGGCCGCCGAGAAAGACTGAGGGGCGTGCGGTTAAGCACGCCCCTTGACGACTCGGCAGCCGTTTGTCAGTCCAGCCTCAGCTGAGGCGGCCTTACGTTTCTTGTGTGCGACTGGGCCGCGACGTGAGCATCAACTCAGTGGCCCACACTGCTCGCGAACCCAGGGATCTTCACCTCCTGTCGAGTAATCGGTCCGTGTGTCGGTGCCGTGAAAGGTTGGCCCTTGGTGGTGCAGGGCCGGCCGGCGCGGTGAAGGGCGGTAGCCAATTCCACCAGTGGTTGTGGGTGTCGGCGTCTAGTCTCGCCGTCCGGTCGGATCCCATTCCGTCACCTTGGCCGTCCGAGGATAGGCATCACCTCCTTTCATAGAAGCTCCACATTGGTTGGGTAAGGTCGAGAGGGCCTCTCGAACATGAGGTTACGCCGGATGCCCAGCCGGTCCTCTACTACTTCTGGGCACCTTGGGCTGCATTGACCGGGTTCGTAGTAGCCGCTGATTTGTGTATGGACGTCGGCGCCAAGGTGCCAGGGCGCGCGAAAGCTGATAGGGTGGGCGCTGAGCCGGGTTCCTGAACGCTCCCGACCTGACTGTACAGAGAAGGGAATGACCGCCAAAATGAATACGTTACTCGCTCCCAGACTTCGCGGTTTCGCGCAGGTTCGTTGTTGCATAGCCGCTGTTCAATCGGTCATGGCCCTTGAAACGGGCGACCGTGTCGAGATCTCGGAGATGCACATGGACCGCACCATCACGCTGTCTGGTGGCGTTTCCACGATGATCGCGCTGGCGGGAGATGTCGGTGGCATGGCCCTCCTCGATTTGCCGAATGAAACCGCTGTCGGGTTTGCGAGCCATGTCTCGGGGCGACGCTTCACTGAACCGGATGACCTCGTTCGGAGTGCGCTGGCCGAGCTTGCCAACGTGGCCATGGGCCAGGCGGTGACGCGAATGAGCGACGAAGGTTGGGAAGTAACGATCAGTCCGCCCACGCTGCTGACGCATGGCGCCGGCGAGATGTGGTTCCCCTCGTTGCCCGGCCCGGTCGTGCGAGTTAAGCTCGACACCGTCTGCGGTGAAGCGCATCTCCAAGTCGCCCTCGGAGTCAACGCATGGGAGCCGTCGATCGCCACTGCATTGAGAGACCAACCGGTACGAGTCGCCAGCTGACGTGCCCCACGTTTAAGGCTCGCTGACACTACCGCTTGCAGCGGCACACCTTGCGCAGCACGTGACACACGGCATCTGGGCACTTGGTCCGAACGTCAGCGCGAACCTTCTGCCCGAGTACTTGACGGCGCCGTATCCCGCCTACATTTCGTTATGGTCGGCGCTTTATTTGCACAGCATGATCGACCAGGTACCCAACCGTATTTTCGTGGCGTCCCTTTCCAGGGCACGCGAAGTGAGGACATCGGTCGGCACGTTCGCTATTCACCACTGGGTGGCGTCGAAGAAAATGCGAACGGTCGTTACTGAAGCCTTTCGATACCTTCGGACTCAGCCCGACCGAAGGAAGTGGGAAGTCATCGAATGAACGGCCAGGGGTCAACCGCTGTGCCGTTTTTCAGCACCATAAAGTGGATGTGAGGGCCGGTTGACATGCCCGTGGACCCCACAATGCCGATGAGTTGGGCCTTCTTGACGCGATCGCCGGTCGACACGAGGAGCTGAAGCTCGTGGAGGTACAGGGTCTGCAGGCCATTGGTGTGTTGGATCTGGATGGCCAGTGCGTGTGATGGAAGCAAGCCGGCAAACGTCACCACCCCATCAGCCGCGGCCGTCACCGGAGAGCCCGCCGGCTCGGCGAGATCAACGCCGTCGTGGAAATGAGTCGGTCTCCCGTCGATCATGACGATCGGTTCAATTGCGAGTGTGGTTACGCCAAAGGGTTGGGCGACGACGGCATCAACGCTGGGCCGCGCGTCCGGATCGTCAATGTTCAAGCCGTGGCCTCGAGTTAGCTCTTCACGTGCGTGGTCGAGGGCCTGGGCACAAACGGCCGGGGCGGCGGCGGACGGGCAGGGCAGGTCGAGATAGTTCTCCACCAGCGCCGCCAGGTCATGGGTGGTCACCACGCCCTTCGCGGTAGCGGCAGCAGCTGGTTGGGAGTCGCCCATGGATCGCAAGTCATCTGGCGACGCCGCTCCCGATCCTTGCCCCGCCTGGCCAGCTCCGCCACTCATCCGCGACTCGGGCAGGCCCAATTGCCTGGCGATGGTGGCTAGATTGGCTCGATCACGAGCCATGATTGCCGTCATCTCGGAGATGGTCTGGTCGCGGGCTTGGATTTCGTGAAAGTAAGTCGACGACTTTCCCTTCTCATCCACGAGAGCGCCCCTGGCCGCGACGGCTTCCTTGGCGTAGGGATCCGGTGTTGGAGTTGAGAGCGCGAGGGCAGAGACGGTAGGGGTCAGACCCGGAGTGCCCGGGGTTGGTATCTGCGTCTCGACGCGGTTGGGTGCCGCTTGGACCGACCTCGCTGCCGTCAAGTACCACGATGCGTTAACGGCGCCGAGAGCGACGAAGATGCCCCCAGCAAGCATGGCGCCACATGGAAAGCGGGCCTGGCTGGCAGCGGCTTCTACCAAGGCCCGGACTCGTGTCCACCAAGCAGGGCTTGCCGCTAACTCAGCTTGCGGACGTCGGGGTTCAGCGCATCGGCGAGTTGTGGTCGGCTGGCGCACGGCGAAACCCATTCGGTACAAGCGAGCGCCGCGGCGCAGGCCGGAGCAGCTGGCTTGCCGCAGCCGGGACCGCTTCATCAGCCGTTCGTTGGTGCTGTCCATCATTGGTCCCGCCTGCATCAGGCGTGGTCATCGATGCCGGCGTACCGCGCCTTCAGGTCCTGTGGCATCTGTTCTTCGTCGTCCACCCAAAAGAGTCGGAAGAGATCGGTCGTGCCGCGACGGTGGGCCCAGGACTTCGCTACCGGCAACTGCGACCACGAGCCACTCGAACCTGCGAGCCCATCCACAGCCCTCTGCAGAATCAGCGAAGCCGCCGTCAACCGGGTTCGAACATAAAGACTCTGCTCCTCGGAGAGAGCGGCAACAGCCGCCACGTGGGCGTGGGTCGCAGCTAGCCCGGCAAATACGACGAGAGCATGCAAGTTCGCGACGACCTTCGAGTCGACATTTGCCTGACCCAGGCCGAGAAACGCCTTAGCGGCCGCGCGGAGTGAAACATCTTCGGCGACGAAGGACTCGCCCTCAGGATCCCAGTTCACCGATAGATACCTAAGCTCCATGTGACGCAGCGCTACCTCGTCGGGCCTCGTACTCTTCCCGAGAGCGACGGGCGGCAAGTTTGCTTTGGTGTAGTTCGATCCCAGGCCTGGCCAGTCAGCAACGAGCCAGTGAACGGCCGCGAGCAGCTCGGGAATGACGTCCGCAGGGGCAGCCAGGATTTCCCCGACCACGTATGTGACCATCTTCACGCAACTGGCTGGTCGGTGCCGTAACGACCGCGCCAGACTAAGCAGACTATCGGCCGCGGTCGGGTCGAGGTCACCCAAAACGGCAGCGAGTTCCCGCGTCTGGCTGGCCAGGCCATCTTCATCGGAACCTTCGCGCGGCGCCGAACCAGTCGTTCGCGCTGGTTGATCGCTGCCGGAGGTTGCCGCTGTTTCGGTTGGAGCAGCGCCAGGGGCGCTGCCTTCGTTTGCAGCGACCGGACTGGAT